>Ga0187894_10002293_pt1 | contig 23049 bp, 23 predicted proteins | sample GBC1701081metaG_FD_136650 | JGI IMG/M metagenome (GOLD analysis project Ga0187894, IMG submission 136650) | White microbial mat communities from a lava cave in the Kipuka Kanohina Cave System on the Island of Hawaii, USA - GBC170108-1 metaG ... | reverse complement strand
CTGGTTGCGGTAGAGCGGATCGGTCGGCACCCGCAGCGGGTACTTGCGCCGGTCGGGTTCCGCGTGCAGCACGGCGGGGTCGGCGATGAGGCTGCGTGCCAGGCCCTCGACTTCGCCGACCGGCATCGCGTGGGTGAGGCGCACCACTTGCGCGCCGCCCGACATCCGCCGGAGCGGCTCGAGGCGCGTGCGCGCGCGCGCGCTCAAGGCGCGGGCGCGCTCGGCGCCCATCGGCTGCGCGCGGTCGCCGTCGGCCCAGTCGGCGAGGCGCACGATCAGCCGGTCGGTCGACTCGGCGGGCGGCGACGGGACCTGCGCGGCGGCGGAAAAGGCGGCGACGAGCAGGAGGAGCGCGCCGACCGTGCCGAGGAGCGCCACGACGAGGTCGAATCCGGACGAGTCTCTCATGTCCTGCCTCCGTGCACCGCCGCCAATGACATTGTCATAGAAGCGGAGCCGGCCGTCAAGCGGCGCGGGCCGCGCCGCCGGCGCGCTAGCGCACGATCGAGTTCAGCTCGAAGATCGGCAGCAGGATTGCCATCACGATGACGAGCACGATCCCGCCCATGGCGAGGATGAGGAGCGGCTCGAGCAGCGCGACGAAGGCGGCGATCCGGCGCTCGAGCTCGCGCGCCTGCTGCAGCGCGGTGCGCTCGAGCATCTCGCCCAGGCGGCCGCTCGCCTCGCCGCTCGCGATCATGTGGACCATCAGCGGCGGGAAGAGCCGCGAGGCGCCGAGCGCGCGCGCGAGGCTCGCACCCTCCTGCACGCGCGCTGCGGCCTCGGCGAGCGCGCGGCGCATCGGCAGGTTCGCGACGACGCCCGCGCCGGCGCGGAGCGCGGCGAGGAGCGGCACGCGGCTGCCGACGAGGATCGCGAGCGTCGCGGCGAGCCGCGCCGCGTTGAGCCCGCGGTAGAGCGGCCCGACGACCGGCAGCCGGAGCAGCGTGCGGTGCCAGCGCTCGCGCGTCGCCGGAACCGCGAGCGCGAGCCGGGCCGCCACCGCGGCGGCACCGATCGCGATCAGGACGAACCCGCCGTACACGCGCAGGAAACCGGACAGCGCGATCAGCGCACGGGTGAGGAACGGGAGCTGCTGGCTCGTGTTCTGGAACACCTGCACCACCTGCGGCACGACGTAGACGAGGAGGCCGGTCACGACGGCGACCGCGACGATCGTCACCAGCGCGGGGTAGATGAACGCGAGCGCGACCTGCCCGCGCAGCCGCTCGCGGTCCTCGGTGTAGTCGGCCAGCCGACCGAGCACCTCGGCGAGGCGGCCCGAGCGCTCGCCCGCCTCGACGAGCGTGAGATACACCTCGGGGAAGGCGGCCGGGTGGTGCGAGAGCGCGCGGGCAAGCGACTGGCCGGCGAGCACGTCGCCGCGCACCGCGGCGAGGAGCTGGCGCTCGCCCTCGCGCTCGGCCTGCTCGATCGCGGCGTTGAGCGCCTGCTCGACGGTGAGGCTCGCCGCGAGGAGCGTCGCGAGCTGGCGGGTGAGGAGCGCGAGCGCGGCGGCGCCGAGCCGCTTGCGGCCGAAGACGAAGCCGTGCGCGACGGGGCCGCCCTTTGCCGCGATCGCTTCGACCTCGACCGGCAGCCAGCCCTGCTCGCGCAGCCGCGCGCGCGCCTGGCGCGGGCTGTCGGACTCGAGCACGCCGCGCTGGAGCTTGCCGTCGGGGGCGAGGGCCTCGTAGCGGTAGCCGGACATCGTGCGCCTACTCGTCCGCCGCGCGGCTCACGCGCAGCACCTCCGCCACGGTCGTCTCGCCGCGCTCGACCCAGCGCAGCCCGTCGTCGCGCAGCACCGCCATCCCGCGCGCGAGTGCCCGCTCGCGCAGCGCGCTCTCGGCCGCGCCGTCGTGGATGAGCTTGCGCATCTCGTCGTCGACGGTCAGGAGCTCGTAGATCCCGGTGCGGCCGCGATAGCCGCTCCCCTTGCACTGCGTGCACCCGGCGGCCGTGTAGACGGGACGGGTGCGCAGGCGCTCGGGCACCGCCGCGCGCTCGGCCGGCGACAGCACGCCGGGCTTGCGGCACTCGGGGCAGAGCCGGCGCACGAGCCGCTGCGCGAGGACGCCGAGCAGCGACGAGGCGAGCAGGAACGGCTCGACGCCCATGTCGATCAGCCGCGTCACCGCGCCGGCCGAGTCGTTGGTGTGCAGGGTGGCGAGCACGAGGTGGCCGGTCAGGCTCGCCTGCACCGCGATGCGCGCGGTCTCGAGGTCGCGGATCTCGCCGATCATCACCACGTCGGGGTCCTGGCGCAGGATCGCGCGCAGCGCGCGCGCGAACGTCATGTCGATCGCCGGGTTGACCTGGGTCTGGCCGATGCCGTCGAGGTCGTACTCGATCGGGTCCTCGACCGTCATGATGTTCTGGTGGCCCGCGTCGAGCTGCGACAGCGCGGCGTAGAGCGTCGTCGTCTTGCCCGAGCCGGTCGGCCCGGTCACGAGCACGATCCCGTGCGCCTGGCGCACGAGCTCGTCGACCTTCGCGCGCGTCGCGTCGCTCATGCCGAGCGAGCCGAGGTCGAGCCGGCCCTGCTGCTTGTCGAGGAGGCGCAGCACCACGCGCTCGCCGTGGCCGGTCGGCAGCGTCGAGACCCGCACGTCGACCGCGCGGCCGGCGATGCGGAGCGTGATGCGGCCGTCCTGCGGCAGGCGCTTCTCGGCGATGTCGAGGCTCGCTATCACCTTCACCCGCGACACGAGCGCGGCGTGCAGCGCGCGCGGCGGCTCGAGCACGTCGCGGAGCGTCCCGTCGACGCGCAGCCGCACGACCGAGCGGCCCTCGAACGCCTCGATGTGCACGTCGGAGGCGCGCTCGCGCAGCGCCTGCGTGAGCAGCGCGTTGATGAAGCGGATGACCGGCGCATCGTCCTCGGCGTCGAGGAGGTCGGTCACCTCCGGCAGCCCGTCGGCGAGGCTCTTCAGGTCGACGTGCTCGGAGAGATCGTCGATCATGCCCTCGGCGCTGCCGGCGTCGCTCGTGTAGAGCTGGGCGAGGCGGCGCTCGAAGAGCTCCGGCGCGAGCATGAGCGCGCGCACCGGCGCGCCGAGGACCCGGCGCGCTTCGCTGAGCGCGGCGGCGGTGACGCCGGGGCGCACCCAGAGCTCGACCGCGTCGGGCAGGCGCCGCGCGGCGATCACGCCCTTGGCGCGCGCGAAGTGGTAGGGCAGCGTGCGGACGAAGCCGCCGTCGAGCTGGGCGGCGAAGACGGTGGAGGGCGCCTGGGTGCTCATCGGGCCGGCTCGGGCGGCAGCGGCTGGTTCGCCGGGGCAGGCGCCGGCGCGACCGGTGCGGCGGTCGGGCCGGCGGGCGCGCGCAGCGGCAGCGGCGCGTACCCGGGCGCGAGCGGCGGGAGCTGCTCCGGGAGCTGGGGCCCGCGCATCGGCGGCAGCGGGAACCGGTCGGGCGCCTGCAGCGCGCCCTGGATGCCGCGGATCGCCTCGTAGCGGTCGCCGGTGAGGCTCGCGGTCATCGGCGCGTCGCGGATCACGATCGGCCGCAGGAACACCATCAGGTTGATCTTCTCGCGCTTGCGCGTGTCGTAGCGGAAGAGCGCGCCGAGCACCGGGAGCTGGCTCAGGCCCGGCACGCCCTGGGTGCCGGTCTGCACGTCGTCGGAGATCAGTCCGCCGAGCACGATCATCTGGCCGTCGTCGACCAGCACCTGCGACTCGAGCGAGCGCTTGTTGAGGATGATGCCGGTCGGGTTCTGGGCGTTGAAGATGCTCGACACCTCCTGGTAGATCGCGAGCTTCACCACGCCGCCCTCGGCGATCTGCGGCCGGATCTTGAGCGTGACGCCGATGTCGCGGCGCTCGAACGTCTGGAACGGGTTGACCGCGCCGCCGCCGGCGCCGGCGAGGGTGAAGCTGCCGGTGACGATCGGGATGTTCTGCCCGACCTGGATCTTCGCCTCCTCGTTGTCGAGGGTGAGGAGCGTCGGCGTCGACAGGATGTTCGCGGTCGCGTCGTTCTCGAGCGCGCGCAGCAATGCGGCGAGGTTGAGGATCTGCACCCCGGCGAGGGTGATGCTGCCGCGGATCAGGCCGAGGCTCAGGCCCTGGCCGATCGAGGCCGGGTCGCGCGCGATCTGGCCGATGTTCGCGCCGGGCGAGTTGTTGAAGTTCTGGATGCCGAAGCCGGTGGTCGCGTTGGTGTTGCCGGCGCCGGAGGGGATCGCCTGCCACTGGATGCCGAACTCGGCCGCCTTGTTCGCCGCGACCTCGACGATCAGCGCCTCGACGAACACCTGCGCGCGCCGGGCGTCGAGCTTGTCGATCACGCCGCGGAGCGCGTTGTACACCGCGTCCGGCGCGATGATGACGAGCGAGTTCGTCTCCGGGTGCGCCTGCACCGAGGCCTGGGTGATCGCACCCGCGGCGGGCGTGACGCCGAGCGCGGCGGGCGCCACGGCCGAGACCGGCTGGGCGCCGGGCGGCGGCGGCGCGCCCGGCGCGGCACCGAGCGGGGCGCCGGAGGCGACCGCGCGGCTCGCCGTCGGCTGCCCGGTGATGATCGCGCGCAGCGCCTCGGCGAGCCGCTCGGCCTGCGCGTTCCGGAGGTAGACGACGTGGATGTTGCCGCCGGCGGCGGTCGGGAGATCCATCCCTTCGGCGAGCTCGCGGATGCGCTTCGCGACCGCCGGGTTCTCGGCGCGCACGAGCAGGCTGTTGGTGCGCGCATCGACGCTCATCGCCACGCGCGGCGGCGCGCCCGGGCCGGGCGGCTGCGCGGTTTCGGGCATCAGCCGCTGCACCGCCTGGCCGACGTCGACCGCGGCGGCGTAGCGGAGCTTGATCGTGGCGAGCTGCGCCGGCTGCGGCTGGTCGACGGTCGCGACCACCCTGCGGATGCGTTCGAGGTTCGACGCGTAGTCGGTGACCACCACCGCGTTCGACGCGGGGAACGCGTTGATCACGTTGTTCGGCGTCACCAGCGGCCGCAGGGTCTGCACCACCGCCTGCGCCGACTCGTAGGTGAGCTGGAACACCTCGGTCACGACCTGGTCCCCCCGCGCGCGCCGCGCGTCGCGCTGGCCGGCGTAGAACTTCGCGTCCGACTCGGGGACGATGTTGACGTAGCCGAGATCGCCGCCGACCGCGGCGAAGCCCTGCACGCGCAGCGCCGAGAGCAGGATCGGGAACACCATGTTCCGCGGCACCGGCCGCGGCGCGACGATGTTCACCGTGCCCTGCACGCGCGGGTCGATGAGGAAGCTGCGGCCGGTCATCTCCGACACCGCCTTCACCACCGCGTGGATGTCGGCGTTCACGAAGTTGAGCGTCACCGTGTCCTCGGGCGGCGGCGGCTGCTGCGCCCGCGCCGGGGCCCCGAGCGCGAGCGCGGCGGCGGCCGCGAGCGCGGCCGCTCGCGCGAGCGCGAGGACAGCGTGGGTGGTTCGGTCGAGTCGCATCGCGTGCTCCCTGTCGATCGTTATCGTTGTCCGCTGACCGCGATCGGCACGGTCATGCCGCCGCGCTGCACCTCGGCGGTGAACGAGCCCTGCATGCCCCGCTGCTGGAGGACGCGCGCGACGTCGGCCTCGCTCGCGACCGCCTCGCCGTTCACCGAGCGCACCACGTCGCCCGGCTGCAGCCCGATCCGCTCGAGCATGCTGCCCGGCGGCACGTCCTGGATCACGAGCCCCTGCGGCGAGCCGCTCGAGAGTGGCCGTGGCGCCGGCGCTTTGGGCGCGGGCGTCTGCGCCGGGGCCGGCGGCGTCTGCGTCGAGGCCGGCGCCTGGTTCTGCGCCGGGGCCGGCGCCTGGTTCTGCGCCGGGGCCGGCGCCTGGTTCTGCGTTTCGGTCGGCACGTCGCCGACCGGCGCATAGGGCTCGGGCCGGCGGAAGCGCGCACCCGGGTGCGACGAAGGCTGTGGCGGCGCCGGTGTGGCCCCGGGGGCCGCCGGTGCGGACGGCGGCGGCGGGGAGGCCTGCGCATAGCGCGGCGCCGCGGCGACCTGGGCCGGCGCGCTCGCGCGCTCTTCGAGGTTCACGCGCTCGAGCGCGCCCGCACGCCGGAGCACGACGTGGCGCGGATGCACCGACTCGAGCGTGACCCCGGGCACCACCTCCGCGCCGACGCGCGTCGCCTCGTCGCGGCCGCCGGCGTTCACGATCGCGTAGCCGGCGTCGGTGCCGCCGCCGGCGAACACGCCGCGCAGCTTGATGTTGAGCGAGCTGACCGTCTCGCCGGTGGCCGGCGCGATGCCGAAGAGGTGCGCGCCGGCGAGCGCTTCCGCCGCTCGCACGAGTTGCGGCCGCTCGCGCGGAGCGGCCGGCGGGGCATCGGCGGACCCGGCGAAGTAGGCCACCCAGCGCGCAGCGAGGAAGCCGGCGAGGACGAGGAGCGCGAGCGTGGCGAGCGTCGGCGCGGAGCGCTCGAGTGCGGCGGCGAGGTCCTTCATCCGGGCCTCCCGTCGGCGCCGCGCAGCGCGGCGCCGCCCGGCCCGAAGGCGACGATCATCCGGCCCGGCGGCGCGCCGCTTGCGAGCGTGACCTCGAACGCGAGCTCGCCCGCGAGCACGCGTGCGGGCAGCCACCGCCACGATGCCGGCCCCAGGGGGATGTCCCGGCCGTCCGTGCGCATCACGATCTCGCCGCGGCCCCGCCACGGGCTGCCGCTCGCGGCGAGCACGCGGAACTGGCCGCTCGTCGCGTGCTCGACCGCGGCGCCCGCCCAGCGGGCGGGGAACGCCGCGGCGAGCGATACCGCGAACGCCGCGAGAAAGAGGGCGCCGTGCCACCAGCGCAGTCCCGTCCGGCCGGTCTTCTTCATCTCTATCCTCCGCGCGCCGTGCGCAGCACCAGCGATTCCACCTGCACTCTGCCGTCGCCGGCCGCCCGCAGGGCGAGCGACTCGACCGCGACGCCCTGGCGCTCGCCGAGCGCGGCGAGCGCGCGCGCGAGCTCGTCGAACGGCACCGCGCGCAGATTCACCTGGACGCGACCCTCGCCGAGCGGGGCGACCCCGGTGAATGCGGCGCCGAAGCCGGCCGCCTTCAGTGCGTCCTCGATCGCGGCCGGCGACGCGGCGCCGCGCCCGCGGGCGGCGGTGCGCAGCCGCTCGACCTCGGCCGCCTCGAGCGCGAGCGCCGCGGCCTGCGCGCGCAGGCCGGGCAGCGCGGCGGCGAGCCGCGCGCGGTCTTCCGCGATCGGCACCCAGACGTAGGCCCAGAGCGCGGCGAGCGCGAGTGCGGCCCCGCCGACGCCGAGGACCGCGCGCTCGCGGGGCGCTCGTGCGGCCCACCATGCGCGCATCCGCTCGATCACGACGCACCCCCGATCCGCACCGTCGCCACCGGGCCCGAGGCGCCGGCGGCGATCCGCTCCACCTGCACCCGCAGCCCCGGCACCTGCAGCCGGCTCGCGAGCCGCTCGCGCGTGTCGTTCGGCGCGACCGCAAGGTCGAGCGCGAGCTCGCCGCGCTCGTAGCGCAGCGCCTGCGGCCGCACGCCCGCCGCCGCGAGCGCGGGGGCGAGCCGCGCGAGCAGCGGCACGAGGTCGGCCGCGTCCGGCTCGCCGGCCGCGCGCCGCAGCTCGGCGACGTTGCGGCGCATCTGCAGCGCCGGGTCGACCAACGCCTTCGCGTCGGGAAAGCTCTTCCGGAACGCCGCCGCCATGTCGTTGCGCAAGGCCCGCGCCTCGTAGGCGAGCCGTGCCCAGTCGCCGATCGTGAGCAGGCCGTGGACCGCCAGGACTGCGGCGGCGATCAGCGCGGCGGGCCGGAAGCGCTCGAGGCGCTCGCGCACGGAGCCGGCGCCCGCGCCGCCGCCGGGAAGGAGGTTCGGGCAGCGCGCCCCGCGCGCGTCGATCTCCTCCGGCGCCCACCTGCCGACGACCGCGACCGGCACGTGCAGCGACTCGCTCCAGCGCCCCGTGTCGGGCGCGTCCGCGCCGCCGGCGAGCAGGCAGCGCACCGCGCGCGGGGCGCGCGAGGCGCGGCGGTGCTCGTCCGCGGCGAGCTTGAGCGCGAGCGGCGGCCGGCCGTCGATCGAGGCGTCGAGCGCGATCGCCTCGATGCCGCCGAGCGCGGCGAAACCGCCCGTGCCCCACCAGGCCACGGTCCAGGTGTCCGGCGACAAGGTGTCCCGCGACAACGTGTCCGGCGACAACGTGTCCGGCGATCCGGCGACGAGCGCGCTCTCGACGATCGCGCGCGCCGGGTGCACGCCGTGGGCGGCGAGCCCGGCGAGCACCGCGGCGAGCCACTCGCGCTCGACGACTGCGACCAGGCGCTCGCCGTCGCGCTCGTCGTCGAGCACGGCGGCGACGACGTCCTCGGGCGCCGAGACGATCGCGTCCTCGATCGCGAACGGCGCGAGCCGTGCGAGCTTCGCCGCCGGGCCGGGCGGCAGCGCGGCACGCACGAACGCGACGCGCGCGAGCGGCAGCACGAGGCACGTTTCCTCCGCGCGCGGCAGCTCGGCGGCGCGCGCGGCGCCGTCCTCCGACCTGCGCCCGGACCACAGGCCCCAGCGGAGCAGCGGCTCCACCGGCGCGCCCGGGTCGGGCCAGCGCTCCGGAACGTGGAGCTGGAGGAAGCTCGCGGCGGCTTTCATCGAGGACCCCTAGATGGCAACGTGGGTGAAGGCGACGAGCGTCGGGCTCGCGCGCCCGTCGCGCTCGGGCCGCTCGAAGAGCGCGCGGTAGCCGGCGGTCACGCGGCCGAGGCGCACCGTCGCATCGGCGCGGAAGTAGCGGCTGCGCACGTCGACGAGCGCGTCGATCGGCGCCGTGGGGCGGGCCGGGAGGAGGCGCACGAACTCGTCGCGGCTCGCGAACGGGCGCTGGCGGCGCCGCTCGACGATGCGCGACACGTCGTCCGGCCCGAGGCCGGGCACGATCGCGCGCAGCACCGCCGGCGGCGCGGTGTTGACGTTCACCGGCGTCTCCGCCGGGAGCGCGGTGACGTACGGCTCGAGCCGCGCGAGCACCGCGGCGTCGAAGCCCTTCACCCGGGCGAGCTCGGCGACATCGGCGACGCGCCGGTTCGCCGCGCGGTACGGCGGATCGAGCGCGAGGTAGTGCGGATCCTCCGCGCCGTTCGGTGGCGTGACCGCGTCGTCGGCGTCGAGCCAGTCGACGACCGCGTCGGCGAGCGCCGCGGAGAGCCCGAGCGCGGCGAGCAGGCGCTGGAACGCGACCACGTGCTGCGCGCTCGCGCCGGCCTCGCCGGCGAGGTTGTTGACGTTGAACTTCGCCTGCTCGTCGGCGATCGTGCCCGTGAGCTCCGCGCGCTCGGCCGGCACCGGCGGGATGCGGCGCGCCCAGGCCTCGCCGAGGTGGTCGATCGCGGGGTCGTCCTCGGCGAGGATCGCGGCCGCCCACGCAGCAGCGGCGCGGGCGATCGCGTCGGCCTGCGCGCGCGCGCCGAGATTCTCGACCTGCCGCACCCACAGCGACTGGTGCCACAGGATGTAGGTCGCGGTGCTGGTGGCGAGCGCCACGACGAGCACCGCGACCACGACCGCGACGCCGCGTTGATTCTGGGCCCGATTGTGGGCCCGATTCTGGGCCCGATTTTGAGCCCGATCGTGAGCCCGGTTGCGGGAGCTCGTCACTGCGTCGACCTGGCCGAGGTCGGCAGCAGGCGCGTGATCCGCTCGCCCGACACCAGTTCGAGCCGCACCTCGACCGCGGCCGGCAGCGCGGCCGGCGCGGCGGCGGCGGGCGGCGGCCAGGTCGAGTGCCACTGGGCGCGCGCATCGAGGTAGCGAAGGTCGAGCGCCTTGACTCCGTCGAGCACCGCCACGACGCGCGGCTCGCTCCGTGGGCCCTGGTCGAGCGCGGTCCAGGTCAGGAGCTCGACGACGGGGCCGCGCAGACGGTAGCCGAGCCGCCGTGGCGGCTCGATCGCGCCCGGCTCCGGGGCGAGCGCGGTGCGGGTGAGCATGAGCGCGCCTTCGTTGATCCGCACGCCGACGGCGGAGCCGGCGAGGGCGGGCGAGACGAGGTCGCCCGCGTCGCGCACCGGCCGCGGCACCGCGGCGGCGACGTCCTGCTCGAGCCGGGCGAAGAAGAGCGCGAGGCCGCGCCACTTGCGGTTCTCCTGCTCGATCCGGCCGCGGCTCTCGAGCACGACGGCGAGGGCGCGGTAGGCGAACGCCGACAGGATGCCGAAGATCGCGACGGCGACCAGCAGCTCGATCAGCGTCAGTCCCCGGCAGCGCTTCATCGCTCCCCCGGCCGCGTGGCGTAGCCGACGAGCGTCGTGACCGCGTGCTCCGGGCTGCGGGCGGCGAACACCTGCACCTCGACCCGCCGGAAGCGCGGGTTGGGCGTCCCGGTCACCGTCTCGCGCCAGGCGAACCGGATCCCGGCCTGTTCGACGCTGCCGGCGCGGGTGCCGACGTCCGGCCACAGCGGCCGCGCTGCGTACTCGGCGAGCCGGTCCTGCGCGACCCAGGTTCCGGCGAGCCGCTCGCGCAGATCGAGCGCGCCGTCGGCGGCGATGCTCGCGGAGCGCACCGCCGCGGCCAGCGCGACGGCGAGGATCGCGAGCGCGACGAGGACCTCGATCAAGGTGAAGCCGGATGCGCGCCGTCTCACAGGCCGAGGTCCTCCACGACCGGCGCGTTCACGCCGTCGGAGCTGACGCGCACGCGATGCGGCCCGAGCGCGAGCGTGATGCGGTAGGGCTCGGAAAGCCCGGTGGGGGCGAGCACGATGACCGGTGCGGCGCCGTCGGCGCGCACGGTCGTCTCGATCGCCGCCAGGCCGACCCCGGGCGCGAGCTCCCGCTCGCGCAGCGCCGGATCGCGGTCGACCGGCTGCCAGCTGCGGTCGGCGGCGCGCCGCACGAAGCGGTAGCCCGTGCCCGCGCTCTGCCAGGCGAGCGGCGCCCCGGTCACGATCGCCTCGTCGCGCGCGTGCGCGAGCACCGCGGCGAGCCGCGCCGCCTCCTCGCGCAGGCTCTGGCGCGCGTCGGGGGCGAGCCTCACCGCGACCACCGAGACGAGGAGCGCGACGATCACCACGACCACCAGCACCTCGAGGAGGGTGAAGCCGCGGGACTGCGCGCGGTCAATGGAACACATCGGCCCCGTTCCCGTCGCCGCCCGGCACGCCGTCGGCGCCGAGGCTGAAGACGTCGATCTCGCCGCGCACCCCGGGGTTGAGGTACTGGTATTCGCGGCCCCACGGGTCCTTCGGCACGCGGTCGAGGTAGCCGCCCTGCTTCCAGTTCGGCGGCGCGGGGCTCGTCGTCGGCCGCTGCACCAGCGCGAGGAGGCCCTGTTCGGTGGCCGGGTAGAACGTGTTGTCGAGGCGGTAGAGCTTGAGCGCCTGGGTGATCGCGGCGATGTCGGCCTTCGCCGCCACCACGCGCGCCTCGTCCGGGCGGCTCATCACCTTCGGCACGATGATCGCCGCCAGCAGGCCGAGGATCACCACCACCACCATCACTTCGATCAGGGTGAAGCCGCCGTCGGTCCGTCGCATCGCGCTCCTCTCGCCGCTCGTCCAGTCGTTCCCTCAAGACGCCGGGTGCGCGCGGGCGCGCACCCGGCCGAAGCCCCCGCGTGTGTCCGCGTGCGCCCGCTAGCCCATGAACCCGAGGTCGCGCGCGGCGAAGCGCGCGATGTTGGGCACCACCGCGGGGATGTCCGCGTCGGGCACGCCGAACCACTTCGCGAGCGTCGCCGCGTACTGGTCGACCGCCGTGGTCGGGATCCAGCGGCCGTCCGAATCGGTGTCGTCGGGCCCGCCGAGGGCGAGGTTCGGGAACGTGCCGTAGGTCTGGCCGCCGCGCACCGCGCCGCCGAGGACGAACTGGTGGTTGCCCCAGGCGTGGTCGGAGCCGCCGTCGTTCACCCGCAGGGTGCGGCCGAAGTCGGACAGCGTGAAGAGCGTCACCTGGTCCTGGACGCCGAGCGCGACGATCGCGTTGTAGAACGCGCGCAGCGCCGGGCCGAGCTCGGTGAAGCGGCCGGCCTGGTCCTGGATCTGGTTCTGGTGGTTGTCGTACCCGCCCGCCTGCGCGAAGAACACCTGGCGCCGCAGGCCGAGCGTGGCGCGCCCCTCGACCATCTTCGCGACGGTGAAGAGCTGGCGCGAGAGGCCGGTGTTCAGGCCCTGGAACGCCGGTGCCGCCGCGGAGGCGTTGTTGTTGATCACCGTGTTGAGCGACGCGCTCGCGTTCACCGCGCTCGCGATCACGTCGCCCGCGGACCGCACCTGCAGGTTCGCCCGGTCGAGGCCGAAGAGCGCCTGCATCGCGTTCCGCCGCGCGGTCTGCTGCGCGGCGTTGCCGCCGGTGACGGTCAGCCCGAAGGCGCCGCCGCTCGGCACCGAGTAGGCCGGCGTCGCCTGCCCCTTGAGGAAGATGTCGTTGCCGCCGACCGAGATGTTCATCGGCACCGACGAGCCGGCGTTCATCACCGTCACGCGGTCGCCCAGGCGTCCGCCCCAGCCGGTGGTCGCCTGGTTGTTGGGGATCGCGCTCTGGTTCTGCTCCTGCTGGTCGTCGTGCGAGAACAGGTTCGCCGGCCGCGTCGAGCGGTTGGCGCGGTACTGCGCGCGGGTGAGCGGCTGGACGAGCGGGCCGTTGTTGAAGAGCACGGCCATGTCGCCGGTCGCCCACACCTGCTGGAGCGGCGCGAGGTTCGCGTGCAGGCCGAACCGGGCGCCGCCGGCCTGGGCGAGCGGCACGAGGCTCGCCTGCGGCAGCGCGATGCTGCCGCGCGCGCCGGCATAGGCGTTGTACTCGGCCGTCTGCACGGGCACCACCATGTTGTTGGCGTCGTTCCCGCCGTAGAGGAACACGCACACGAGCGCCTTGTAGTCCGCGGCTTGCGCGTACGCATTCATGAGCGAGAGGCCGGGCATCGTGTTGGCCGCGGTGATCGCGCCCACGCCCTTCAGGAAATTCCGGCGGAGGATCTGGATCGTCATGGCTATTGCTCCACCTGGTACTGCGGCGAGGTCGCGATGAGGTAGGCGGCCTGGCGCACGCGTCCGAGCGGGTCGGTCGCGGGATACGCGTTGATCGCCGTCAGCAGCGCCTGGCGCGTCTGGGTCGACATCGTGTTGTGCAGGAAGATCGTGTTGAACCGATCGAGGAGCTGGCCGGTCGCGTCGGGGCTCGCCGCGAGCCCCTGGAACGGCGCGAGGTTGATCCGCGTCCCGGTCGAGCCGGGCACCGTGGCGTCGGCGTTGATGTTCGCGCCCATCACCACCCGGTCGACGAAGTTCGCGCGGTTGAGGATCGTTCCGGTCAGCATGATCTTGAACGGCGGCCCGGCGATGGCGGTGCCCGGCGCAGGGAAATTCGGCGGGTAGAAGTTGAACACCGAGGGCGGCTGGAAGACGTTCTGCCCCATGTTCAGCGACTGGCCGAGGAGATACACGCCGTCGGAGGCGCCGTTCAGCGCGCGCACGACGCTGCTGACGAGCAGCGCCGGCTCGCGGAGCTTGCCGTAGTCGGCGGCGGTCTTCAGGTCGCCGCGCGCTTCCGCGTCGAGCAGGACCGCGCGCAGCACCGCCTTCATGTCGCCGCGCACGTTCTGGCCGTTGTTGTTGAAGGCCGCGGTGACGCGCGCGACGTACGCGGGCGACGGGTTCGACGTCACGAGGTGCTGGATCAGCTGCCGCCCGATGAACGGCCCGGTGTTCGGGTGGTTGAAGATGAGGTCGAGCGCCGCGTTCAGGTCCTGGACCGCGTTCTGCCCGGCCGGGATCGTGCGGTTGCCGAACAGCGTCTTCACCGCGGTGTCGTGCTGCACTTCGAACGCCACCATGCGCCCGAGGTAGTAGGGCGGGTTCGGGAAGCGCGAGGCGACGCCGGGCCGCGGCGGGTAGGTCCAGCCGGTGAGCGCGCGGGCGAGGTTCTCGACCGTGTCCTGGTCGTAGGTCGGAACCGGCGCGCCGGCGGCGTCCACCTGGCAGGAACCGTCGGCATTCAGCTGACACTCGCCGACGGTGAAGAGCTGCAGGAGCTCGCGCGCGTAGTTCTCGTTCGGCTCGATGTTGCGCGCCGGGTCGGGCTTCGGGTTGTTCACCATGTCGAGGAACTCGCCCATGGCGGGGCTGAGCGTGATCTCGTACATGATTTCGCGGAAGTTGCCGAACGCGAAGTTCATGAGCATCTGCTGGTAGTAGCCGATGCCGCCCATCGTCTCGAGCTCGGTCCCGGAGATCACCAGGATCTGCGAGAGCGCGAACGCGACCCGCTGGCGGAGCTGGTCCGTCGCGCCGACCGCGTTGGCGAAGAACCGCCGCTGCAGCGGGTGGACGGTGTAGTTCTCGCGGTAGCAGATCTCGGGGCTCGGCAGGGCGTTGTCGGGACAGCCCTTGCGCGGGTCCGGGTCGATGTCGGTGAACGTGCCGTAGCCGCTCATCGGCTTGGCGAACTGCTCCTCGAGGGCGAGCGCAGTGCCCTTCTGCATCACCTCCTGGATCCCGGCCTCGGTCGGGCCGAAGCTCGTCTGCTCGAGGAAGCGCACCGCGTCCGCGGCGGTCGCGGTCTGCGCCACGGGCATGGTGCCGGGGGAGGGTGCGGGGGTGGGCGCCGGCGCGGAGGCCCCGGGCGCTGGCGCCGGCGTCGCTGCGGGCGCGGTGCCGCCGGCGGCTGCCGCCGGGGCGGAGGCGCCGGTCGCGGCGGTTCCGCCGCCGCCGTTGTCGCCGCCGCCCCCGCCGCCGCCGCCGAGGCAGCCGGCGAGGCCGCCCGCGAGCGCGAGCGCGGCGAGGGTGTGGGGAATGCGAAGTGTGGCGTTCATCTGCGAAGGCTCCTCTCGATCGATGGACGACGCGCCGCCGCGATGTCGCTCGCGGCAGAGGTCTGATCAAACGCGGGGTGCGCGCAAAACTGCCGCCACGGACGGCGCGCGGGTTCCGGGCTCCTTGCCCGGATTCGGTTGAATTCGCCCCCGCCTGCGGGCGACCGGCTGCGATGGATAAGCCGCATGTCTTGTTGTCCTCGAGCCCGGGCGCCCCGCCGGCGGGTGCCCGCAACGCCCGGCGCTGCCGTTCTCGTTCTGCGCGCCCCGGGCGCGTGGCCCGGTGCGCAAAGCGCGCGCGGCCCGGTTGCTGTTGTGGAAACGGCCGCGCCGGCTATGCCAGCGTCATAAATGACGGCGTCATTAAGCCCGATCGGTCGGCGTGCGTCAAGCGCGAATCGACGACCGGCGCAGGCGCGGCGACGACATCGCGACAGCGGCCGCGGCGGGGTGCCGATCGAGGGCCGGGAAACCCCCGCAAGGCCCCGATTTCGCTCGGGAAACCGGGACCCTTCCGGTATAATCCGCGGCCTCGCGCGCGCACGACCCGGGCGCCGCCGCGGAGGCGCGCGAGGCGCGCGAGCACGAAGGAGTGGGGAGTGCGGGATGCCGATCTACGAGTACCGATGCGCATCGTGCGGGTTCCAGAGCGAGTACCTGCAGAAGGTCTCCGACCCGCCGCACACGGCCTGCCCGCAGTGCGGTCAGTCGGCCTTCAAGAAGCTGGTCACGGCGGCCGGCTTCCAGCTCAAGGGCTCGGGCTGGTACGCGACCGACTTCAAGGGCAAGGGCACCGCACCCGGGCCGGCCGAGAAGAAGGAAGGCGCCGAGCAGAAGGGCGGCGAGGCGAAGCCCGCCGGCGAAACGAAGGACGCTGCGTCCGCCGGCGACAAGAAGGAGTCCGCGCCCGCCGGCGACAAGAAGGAATCCGCCGCCGCGCCCGCTGCCTCGGGCCCCACGCCGGCGGCTTCGTGAGCCCCGGCTAGCGCGCGGGCCGCCGCCCGGCCGCTCCCGGCGCGCGAGCTCCCCGACCCGTCCCCCGCCCCTTCACCCGTCGCGACACCGGCGTCCCTTCGCGGTCCCGCTCCTTGAAGAAATACCTCATCACCGGCCTCCTGATCTGGATCCCGCTGACGATCACGCTGTGGGTGCTGTACCTCATCGTGTCGTCGATGGACCAGGTGCTCACGCTGCTGCCGCCGCAGATCCAGCCCGAGACGCTGTTCGGGCGCCAGGTTCCCGGCCTCGGCCTGGTCCTCACGGTGGTCGTGGTATTCCTCACCGGGCTCTTCGCCTCGAACATCATCGGCCAGCGGCTGCTGCGGCTGTGGGAGGCGATCCTGCGCCGCATCCCGGTGGTGAACTCGATCTACACCAGCGTGAAGCAGGTGAGCGACACGCTCTTCCGGCCCGGCGGCCAGGCGTTCCGCAAGGCGCTGCTCGTGCAGTGGCCGCAGCCCGGGCAGTGGACGATCGCCTTCCTGACCGGCCGGCCGGGGGGCGACGTCTCGAACCATCTCGACGGCGATTACGTCAGCGTCTACGTGCCGACGACGCCCAACCCGACCGGCGGCTACTTCGTCATGGTCCGGCGCGCCGACGTGGTGGAGCTCGACATGAGCGTCGACGAGGCGCTGAAGTACATCATCTCCATGGGCGTGGCCCCGCCGCCGCGGGCGGTGGCGCGCGCGCCGGCGCCGGCCCCGCTCAAGGCGCCGCCGCTCTAGCAGCGGCCGCTCGCGACGCTCACCCCTGCTCCCGACCCCCTCGATGATGCGCACCCACTACTGCGGCGAAGTCGCCGCCAGGCACGTCGGCGAGACCGTTACGCTCTGCGGCTGGGCGCATCGCCGCCGCGACCACGGCGGAGTCATTTTCATCGATCTGCGCGACCGCGCCGGGCTGGTGCAGGTCGTCTGCGACCCGGACCGGCCGGAGACGTTCGCCACCGCGGAGCGGATCCGCAACGAGTACTGCCTGCGCGTCGCGGGCAAGGTCCGGCGCCGGCCCGCCGGCACCGAGAACCCCGAGCTCGCTTCGGGCGAGGTCGAGGTGCTCGCGCACGCGATCGAGATCCTCAACCCCTCGGTCACCCCGCCGTTCCAGCTCGACGAGGAGCATCTCAACGAGAACGTCCGGCTCACCCACCGCGTGCTCGACCTGCGGCGGCCGGCGATGCAGCGCAACCTCGTCCTGCGCCACCGGCTCGCGATGGCGGTGCGGCGCTACTTCGACGCGCTCGGGTTCCTCGACATCGAGACGCCCATGCTCACCAGGTCGACCCCGGAGGGCGCGCGCGACTATCTCGTGCCCTCGCGCGTGAACCCGGGCGAGTTTTTCGCGCTGCCGCAGTCGCCGCAGCTGTTCAAGCAGCTGCTGATGATCGCGGGCTACGACCGCTACTACCAGATCACGCGCTGCTTTCGCGACGAGGACCTGCGCGCGGACCGCCAGCCCGAGTTCACCCAGATCGACGTCGAGACCTCGTTTCTCGACGAAGGCGAGATCCGCGCCATCATGGAAGGCATGGTGCGCGCGGTGTTCGAGGAGGTGCTCGGCGTCGAGCTGCCGAGCCCCTTTCCGGTGCTCGCGTACGCCGAGGCGATGCGCCGCTACGGCTCCGACAAGCCCGATCTCCGCGTCGCGCTCGAGCTCACCGAGCTCACCGACCTCGTGCGCGAGGTCGACTTCAAGGTGTTCCGGCAGGCGGCCGCGCTCAAGGACGGCCGCGTCGCGGCGCTGCGCATCCCCGGCGGCGGGACCCTCCTCACCCGCAAGGAGATCGACGACCTCGCCGGCTTCGTCGCGATCTACGGCGCGAAGGGCCTCGCCTACATCAAGGTGAACGACGCCTCGAAGCCGAACGAGGAGGGGCTGCAGTCGCCGATCGTGAAGTTCCTCGCCGCCGGCGTGCTCGCGGCGATCCTCGAGCGCACCGGGGCGCAGGACGGCGACCTCGTGTTCTTCGGCGCGGACCGGGCGAAGGTCGTCAACGATGCGCTCGGCGCGCTGCGCGTCAAGCTCGGGCACGAGAAGGGCTTCGCCACGGCCGGATGGCGGCCGCTCTGGGTGGTCGACTTCCCGATGTTCGAGTACGACGACGAGGGCAAGCGCTGGGCCGCGATGCACCACCCGTTCACCAGCCCGAAGGACGGCCACGAGCGGCTGCTCGCGACCGATCCGGGCGCGGCGCTCGCCAAGGCCTACGACGTGGTGCTGAACGGCTGGGAGATCGGCGGCGGCTCGGTGCGGATCCACCGCGCGGACGTGCAAGGCGAGGTGTTCCGCGCGCTCGCGATCGGCGAGGAGGAGGCACGGCGCAAGTTCGGCTTCCTGCTCGATGCGCTCCAGTACGGCGCGCCGCCGCACGGCGGCATCGCGTTCGGCCTCGACCGGATCGCGACCCTGATGGCGGGGGCGGAGTCGATCCGCGACGTGATCGCGTTCCCGAAGACGCAGCGGGCGCAGGACCTCCTCACCCGGGCGCCCTCGCCGGTCGACGAGCGGCAGCTGCGCGAGCTGCACATCCGCCTGCGCGAACAGCCGAAGCCGTGAGGAAGTGAAAAACGCTAGCGGCGCAGAGGGCGCCGAGGACGCAGGGGAAGGACGGACGATGATTGCCGCGCTGCGCCGGTGGCGCCCGGGCACTTCACTCGCAGCTATCCTCGGCGTCCTCGGCGTCCTCTGCGCCCTCTGCGTCCTCTTCGTCGGAAACCTTTCGGCCCGCGAGGCCGCGCCTGCGCCGCCGGAGATCCCCGTCGCGGCGCTGCCGGCCGAGGCGCGCGAGACGCTCGCGCTGGTCAAGCGGGGCGGGCCGTTCCCCTACCGCAAGGACGGCGCGACCTTCGGCAACTTCGAGCGGCGCCTGCCGGTCCGGGAGCGCGGCCACTACCGCGAGTACACCGTGCCGACGCCGGGCGCGCGCGACCGCGGCGCGCGCCGGATCGTCGCCGGCGGCGGCGAGTACTATTACACCGCCGACCACTACCGCACCTTCCAGCGCATCCGCGAGTGAGGCCGATCCCGTGACCGCCGAGGAGTACGAGCAGCTCCTGTCCGATCCCGGCGAGGCCGGGATCTTCGTACGTCCCGACGACGCCGCGGCGCTGGAAGCGGCCGCCGAGCGGGCCGGGTTCGCGCGCTGGCGCGTCGACCTCGCCGGCGTGCGCGGGAAGGACGAGCTCCTCGCGCGGTTCGCCGAGCGGCTCGGGTTCCCGGAGTGGTTCGGCGGCAACTGGGACGCGCTGAACGACGTCCTCGCCGAACGGGCGTGGGAGGCGCCGCGCGGGGTCGTGCTCGCGCTCGAGCACTGCGGCGATCTCGCCGCCGCCGACCCCGCGGCGTTCGAGACCGCGCTCGAGGTGCTCGACGGGGTGGCCGAGAGCTGCTACGACGAGGACATCGCGTTCTGGGTGCTGGTGGACGGGGTCGACGCGGGCGCATTCGACCTGCCGGTGATCGGCCGGCACGAGGACTAGAGGCGCGCGCCGCACGTCCGAGCCGATGGTCAAGATTCCGCGGTCCGTGCTGGTGGTGATCCACACCCCGGCGCTCGAGGTGCTGCTCCTCGAGCGCGCGGCCTGGCCGGGCTACTGGCAGTCGGTGACCGGCAGCCTCGCGCACGAGGACGAACCGCTCGCCGCGGCCGCCGCGCGCGAGGTCGCCGAGGAGACCGGCATCGACGCCGCGCGCCACGCCCTCGCCGACTGGGGCATCGACAACCGCTACGAGATCTACCGCCAGTGGCGCTCGCGCTACGCGCCCGGGGTGACGCACAACCTCGAGCGCGTGTTCGGCCTCACCGTCCCGGCGCCGGTCGAGGTCGCGCTCGCGCCGGCGGAGCATTCGCGCCAACTCTGGCTGCCGTGGCACGAGGCGGCGGACAAGTGCTTCTCCTGGTCGAACCGCGACGCGATCCTGCTCCTGCCCGAGCGCGCCCGGCTCGCGGCGGGCGCGGCCGCCGCCACCCCCGCCTGACCGACCGCGATGGACCTGCACGTCGCCACCTACAACATCCACAAGGGCTTCAGCCAGTTCAACCGCCGCATGGTGGTGCACGAGCTGCGCGACCGCCTGCGCGCGGTCGACGCCGACGTCATCTTCCTGCAGGAAGTCCAGGGCCGGCACGAGCGGCATGCCGGCCGCTTCCACGACTGGCCCGGCGAGCCGCAATACGAGTTCCTCGCCGACGCCGTGTGGGGCGAGTTCGCCTACGGCCGCAACGCGGTGTACGACCACGGCCACCACGGCAACGCCATCCTGTCGCGCTTCCCGATCGTCGCGGCGGAGAACCTCGACGTGTCGTCGCACCCGTTCGAGTCGCGGGGGCTCCTCCACTGCGAGGTGAAGATCCCCGCGAGCCGCGTCAGCGTGCACTGCCTGTGCGTGCACTTCGCGCTGGTCGAGGAGGGGCGGCGCCGGCAGCTGCACAAGCTGATCGACCGCATCCTCGAGCTCGTGCCCGAGGATGCGCCGCTCGTGGTCGCCGGCGACTTCAACGACTGGCGCAACCGCGCCGGCCACCGCCTCGCGCACGAGCTCGGGCTGGTGGAGGCGTTCCGCGACCACCGCGGGCGCCCGGCGCGCAGCTACCCGTCGCGGCTGCCGCTCTTCCGCCTCGACCGCATCTACGTGCGGGGGTTCTCCATCTATCACGCGCAGGTGCACCACGGCCACGCCTGGTCGCGGATCTCCGACCACGCGCTGCTCACCGCGCGCCTCGCGCTCGACTAGGGTCGGCAGCGCTCCGGCATGGAGCTCGTCGACGGCAACCGCCTGCAGCTCCTGCGGACCGGCGCCGAGTTCTTCCCCGCGCTCGAGGCGGCGATCGCCGGCGCGCGCCACGAGGTCTACCTCGAGACCTACATCTTCGCCGACGACGCGATCGGCCGGCGCATCGCGCGCGCGCTCGCCGAAGCGGCGGCGCAGGGCGTGCGCACCAACGTCGTCGTCGACGGCATGACGGTCAAGCGCTACATCGGGGGCCTGCGCGAGCGGCTGCTCGCGGCGAACGTCTCGCTCCTGATCTACCGGCCCGACATCTCGCCGTTCGACTTCAGCGCGCGGCGGCTGCGCCGGCTGCACCGCAAGATCGCGGTGATCGACGGCCGGGTCGCGTTCGTCGGCGGCATCAACATCATCGACGACATGAACACGCCGGGGCAGGTGCCGCCGCGCCACGACTACGCGGTGCGGGTCGACGGGCCGCTCGTCGGCGCGATCCGCGCCGAGGCCGACCGGCTCTGGCGCCTGGTCGCCCTCTCGAACTTCCACCAGTGGTCGGAGGGGGCGCCGCCCCCGCCGGCGGCGGAGACCGCGCCGCGCGGGTTCCAGCGGGCGGCGTTCCTGATCCGCGACAATTTCCGCCACCGCTCCGACATCGAGGACGCCTACCTCGCGGCGATCGAGGGCGCGAACGAGGAGATCGTGCTCGCGATGGCGTACTTCTTCCCCGGCGTCCGGTTCCGCCGCGCGCTCGTCGCGGCCGCCGCCCGGGGCGTGCGCGTGGTGCTGCTGCTGCAGGCGCGGGTCGAGTACGTGCTGCTCCACTACGCGTCGCGCGCGCTCTACGGCGCGTTCCTCGACGCCGGGGTGCAGATCTTCGAGTACACCAAGAGCTTCCTGCACGCCAAGGTCGCGGTGATCGACGGCCGCTGGGCGACGGTCGGCTCGTCGAACATCGATCCGCTCAGCCTGCTGCTCGCGCGCGAGGCGAACCTCGTGATCGAGGACCGCCGGTTCGCGCAGGAGCTGCGCGAGAGCCTGCTCGAGCGGGTGGTGGAGGGCGCCCAGCCGGTCGCGCCCGCGCGCTGGCGCCGCCGGCCGCTCCACCAGCGGGTGAGGATCTGGATGGCGTACGGGGTGGCGCGGTTCTTCATCGGGTGGTTCGGGTACGGCGGGAAGCATTGAGCGGGGAGGGACCTGTGACGGAAGTGGCCGGCAGTTTTCCGACGATCGCCTTCGTGGGCCTCGGCAACATGGGCCGGCCGATGGCGGCGAACCTCCTGCGCGCGGGGCACCGCCTGTTCGTGCACTCGCGCACGCGCGCAAAGGCCGCGCCGCTCGTGGCGGCGGGCGCGGCGTGGTGCGACGACCCCGGCGCGGCAGCGCGCGATGCGGACGCGGTGATCAGCATCGTCGGCGGCCCGGACGACGTCGCGCACCTCTATCGCGACGCGATCTTCCCCGCGGCGCGCGCCGGCGCGCTGCTCGTCGACATGACGACCTCCTCGCCGCGGCTCGCCGCGGCGCTGCAAGCCGAAGCCGCCGCGCGCGGGCTGCGGATGCTCGACGCGCCCGTGACCGGCGGAGTCGGCGGGGCGGCTGCCGGCAGCCTCGCGATCATGGTCGGCGGCGAGGAGCCGGACTTCCGCGCGGCGCTCCCCCTCCTCGAATCGCTCGGAAAGCGCATCGCCTGGTGCGGTCCCGCCGGCAGCGGCCAGCGCCTCAAGCTCACGAACCAGACGATGGTCGCGTGCACGACGCTCGGGCTCGCCGAAGGGCTCGGGCTCGCGGCGGCGGGCGGCCTCGACATCGCGCGCCTCGCGCCGACGCTCGGAGAGGGCACCGCGGGCGGGTTCCTCTTCAAGGCCTATGCGGAAAAGATGATCGCCGGCGACTACGCGGCGACCTTCTCGGTCGCGCACTTCGTCAAGGACCTGCGGCTCGCGCTCGCCGAGGCCGACTCGCTCGGCCTCGAGCCGGCCGCGCTGCGGGCGGCGCTCGGGCAGTTCGAGCGGCTCGCCCGCGAGCGCGGCGACTCGCTCGGCATCCAGGCGGTCGCCGCGCTCTACCGGAAGTAGGAAGTAGACACGAAGTAAAATTCGCCGATGGATCACTGGCAGCGCATCGAGGCTGCCGCCGCGGGCGAGCCGGTCGACCGGCTGCCGGTCAGCCTGTGGCGGCACTTTCCCGAGGACGACCTCGACCCCGCGAAGCTCGCCGGCCACATGGTGGCCTGGCAGCGGAAGTGGGATTTCGACCTCGTCAAGTTCATGCCGTCGGGCACCTACGGCGTCGAGGACTGGGGCGCGCTCACCGCCTACCAGGGCGGGGCGAACGGCGCCCGGGCGGTCGTGAAGACCGGGATCGCGCACGCGGACGACTGGGCGCGCCTGCCGCGGCTCGATTCGCGCAAGGGCGTCCTCGGCCGGCAGAACGAGGCGCTGCGGCTCGCCGCGCGGGAGTTGGGTGGTGCCGCGCCGATCCTCCAGACCGTCTTCAGCCCGCTCACCACCGCCCGCAAGCTCGCGGGCGACCGCGTCTTCGCCGACATGCGCCGCGAGCCCGAGGCGCTGGAGGCGGGCCTGCGGATCATCACCG
>Ga0187894_10002292_pt1 | contig 23057 bp, 20 predicted proteins | sample GBC1701081metaG_FD_136650 | JGI IMG/M metagenome (GOLD analysis project Ga0187894, IMG submission 136650) | White microbial mat communities from a lava cave in the Kipuka Kanohina Cave System on the Island of Hawaii, USA - GBC170108-1 metaG ... | reverse complement strand
GCGGGCATCTGTGCGATTGAAAGGAGTGAATCGAGTCCCTTGAGCGTTTTGCTTTCGACCGGCACGCCGAGCACGGGCACCACGGTTTGCGAAGCGCACATTCCCGGAAGGTGTGCCGCACCGCCCGCACCTGCGATTATCACTTCGATGCCGCGCGCTTCGGCAGATTTAGCAAACTCAAACAACAGATCGGGCGTGCGGTGGGCCGACACAATCTTCGTCTCATGCGGCACCCCGAACTCATCCAGCACGAGTGACGCTTGTTCCATCGTCGGCCAGTCCGATTTGCTGCCCATGATGATCGCGACGACGGGTTTTGAAGATTTTGCCGGCATGGGTTTAGACTATCATTTTTGATGATGACGGTTTTGGAATACATTGAAGAAACGGAACCGCGAGAGGTTCGCGATATGCTGCTTGCCGCGCATCATTTTCTTCATGAAACACTCCCGTCTTTCGCAACAGTCGCTATTAAATGGCGAATGCCGTTCTACAAGCTCAATCGAAACTTTTGCTACCTCAACCGCCATCGCGACCATATCACTCTCGGCTTCCCAAATGGAAGGAAGCTCGCCCCGAGGCCCCTCATTCTGCTGGGCGAAAATGAAAATCTGAAACAGATTCGTTACATTGAAATTCGCTCACTCGAAGATCTTTTTTCCGACACCACGCAGGAAATCCTTCAGGAAGCGATCATTCTCGACGAAGAAATGCCGGCTCGTAAGCGGCTTATCTGGCGAGCTCGGCTCTGACAACCGATTCGAATTTGTCCCACGCCTTGACCGTCGAGCGCCAATAAACGATCTCGCCGGTCTTGCTGATAACGATATTCTTCGGATAGCCGCCAAAAACAAATGCTTCCAGCGCATCTTTCGCATCGGCGGCCTGCGTGTAATCGAAGCGTTCTTTACCGAGATATTTCTTCACGCTTGCCGCCGGGTCGGCGGTCATCGCAAGAAAAACGAGATCGGTGTTACCGGCAAACTTCGCTTTAAAAGAATTGAGTTGCGGTTCCATGCCGAGACATGCGGGACAACCGATGAACCAGAAATTCAGCACCACGACCTTTCCCCTCAGGTCCGACGATGAAACCGTTTTGCCGTCAAGCGTGCGAATAGAAAAGCTCGGAGCAGCCATTCCTTCCTGCGGAATTTTCTGAAGGCGAAACTCGATCGTCCCGCCCTCAAGCGTTTTGACTATCGTCCGATCCGGATAATGAAAATTCGCCATCCGAATATCGACGAATTCGTTGTTCGATATAAGATTGCCGTCCGAATCGCGAAAGATGGTCTTGGGCGCGCCGGGCGCCGCCGCCTGGGCAAAAACAGAATACGGACCGAAGAACAAAAGTCCCAATAAAACGAGCGCCGATAACTGAAAACATCTGGTCATTCGTCTTAAAAGTATGAAAGTTGTCGGCGGAAAGCAAGAAAAGAACGCGCTCGTCCCAGCTAATTTGCCAAGGCTTGCGCATCGGCTGACACAAAAAGCTGTTCGAATTCCGGGTCGCCGTGCAGCAGCGCAAGGTCGGGATCCTGGCGGGCCCACGCGGTGGCATGATAGCCGGCGTCGCGAGCCTTTTTGAGTGCGATGATCGCCTCTTTTGCATTGTTCATCAGGCAGAAGACGCAGGCCAGGTTGTATAGGATCATTGTGTCATCGGGCCGTAACGCCATAGCCATGTCTGCTTCACGCTTAGCGTCTTCGCCACGACCATTTTGCGCGTAACTGTTTGCCAACAACACTCGTACTCGAGCATCTTCAGGCATCTTTTTCAGATGCTTTTCAAAAATGGCGGTCATGCGATGGTTAAAATTATTCAGCGCGTCGGTCTTTCCCAACGCCCCAAGAGCGTTGGCGATCGGGATGGTTGTGTTATAGTTTTCGCCCGCGTGTGAAAGCGCCGTTTCCATAATATCGACAAGTTGTTGATACTGTCCCGACTCGAAAAGAGCGCTTCCCAAAAGGTAATAGCCGCCGTCAAGGTCGGGATGTTTCGCGAGCACGGTTTGCATCATCTGCACAACCGCATCGTATCGTTTTTCTGCAAACGCAAGCCATGCCTCGGCCAATTTGATCTCAGGCGCGTCGCTGCCGTTTTTGCGGGCCTTTTCGGCCGCCGCAATTGCACGGTCTATCCAGCGTTTATCGCGTTCGAAATAGTAGTAATGTTGAACACAAACATTTGCCATTCCGGCGTGCGCGAGCGAAAAATCCTCGTCTAGTGACGCAGCGCTCTCAAACATTTGAAAGGCGATCTGCAAATCCTGCCGTGAAACGCGCCGCGCATAGTTTCGCCCGCGCAAATAAAGGTCATAAGCATGGGTATTCTCGGTCGGCTTGGCCGCCAGCGCCTCCTGTTCCTGCGGCGAAAGCGTGATGCGAAGGGCCGCCGCGATCTTTTGCGCGATCTCGTCCTGCACCGCAAATACATCTTCCATTTCACGGTCGTATCTTTCGGACCATAACGGAAATTCATTCGCGGCGTCGATCAGCTGGGCGTTGATGCGCAGCCGATTGCCGATACGCCGAAGACTGCCCGCCAGAACATGCGATGCGCCGAGTTCTTTTCCGACCTGCCCTGCCGTTACAGATTTGTCGCGATAGGGCAGAATATTCGCCCGAAAGAATGTCCGCAATCCGCTGATCTTGGAAAGCTCGGTCGTGATGTCTTCGGTGATGCCGTCGCGGAGATATTCGTCTTCCTTCATCCCGCTCAAGTTCTCGAAATAGAGGACCGCGATCGATTGTTCTCTAACTACGGACGGTGACGAGGTGCTGTGGATCCCACTTGTTTCGCTCACATGCCGGCCCGAATCCAAATCGCGTTTCAGCCGCTTAAGGGCTGTTTTCAATTCCGTCGCGCTCTGAAAGCGAAGGTCGCGGTCCTTTTCGAGAGCTTGTCCGATAATGCGGCCAAGCTCCTGTGGCAATGTCGGGTTGACCTCGTTCACGGGCGTTGAATCGCGATTAAGAATTGAATCGAAAACGACCGCTGAAGTATCGCCCTGAAAAGGCAAAATGCCAGTCGCCATCTGATACAATACCGTGCCGAATGAGAACAAGTCGGTTCGCGCGTCAGTGATTTCGCCGCGTGCCTGCTCGGGGGACATGTACGCGACCGTTCCCATCGTGGCGCCCGCTGAGGTAAGTCCATCTGCGATCGCGGTCGGCACGTTCGACGCGGCATTGGGTTTCTGCATATCAATTTTGGCAAGACCAAAATCAAGAATTTTTGCCTGGCCGCGCGACGTTACAAAAATATTCGCAGGCTTAAGGTCGCGATGAACTATGCCTTTGGAATGCGCCGACTCGAGCGCGTCGGCGATCTGCACGCCGAGCGATAAAACGGAGTCCATGTCCAACGAGCCGCGGCGAATGCGGTCGCCGAGTGCCTCGCCGTCAAGCAATTCCATCACGATGAAATGCTCGGACTCATGCTGTTCGATGCCGTGGATCGTGCAGATATTCGGATGATTAAGCGACGAGGCCGCACGAGCCTCTCGCTGAAACCGCTGCAGCAGATTATCATCGTTCGCCATTGACGGCGAAAGGAATTTCAGCGCAACGTGACGGCCGAGGTTGGTATCTTCAGCTTCGTAAACGACGCCCATCCCGCCCTCGCCGAGCTGCGATTTGATCTGATAGTGAGAAACGGTCTCGCCGATCATCAAATGTCCTCCGCAGCATGCAGCGACGCCTGGCCCGGCTGCACCCCGGTACCTTCCGGATATAGACGTTCAAATTCAGGGTCGCCAAGTAGAATCGCAAGGTCAGGGTCTTGACGGGTCCACACCGGATTTCTATAGCCGGCTTCCCACGCCTTTTTCAACGCGACCATGGCATCCTTCGGATTACCCATCGAACAAAGAGTGCACGCGATGTTGTAAAGGATCATTGTGTCGTCAGGCCTGAGAGCCATCGCAAGATCGACCTCGCGTTTCGCGTCTTCAAAACGTCCCTGTTCAGCATAGTTTCCGGCAAGTAGAACGCGAACACGCGCATCTTCCGGGGTCTTCTTTAACTGTCCCTCGAAGATTGCGATCTCTCGATAGGTATAATTGTTTAACGCGTCTTTCTTGCCCAATGCACCAAGGGCGTTGTGGATCGGAACTGTCGTATTATAATTCTCGCCGGCGTGAGCGAGAGCGTCTTCCATTATGTCAACGACCTCCTGATAACGTCCCGCTTCGAAAAGGGCGCGGCCCAGCAAATGGTAACCGCCGTCGATATCAGGGTCGCGATTAAGCGCCGAGCGAATCTTATCCACCGCAGAGTCGTAACGGCCCTGTGCAAAATCAAGCCACGCTTCAGCGCATCTGATCTCAGGCTCGTCGCGGCCCGCTGCGATCGCCTTTTGTGTCGCTGCATTTACCCGGTCGATCCATGACTGCTTTCGCTCGAAATAGTAATAGTATTGGGCGCATACGTTCGCTATTGCAGCGTGTGCTACCGCAAAGCTTGGGTCAAGTGTTACCGCGTTCTCATACATTTGAAGCGCGAACTGCATATCCTGTCGGCCAACACGTCTTGCGAAATTCCGTCCACGCAGATAAAGGTCGTAGGCGTGAAGATTCTCGGTCGGTTTCGCGGCAAGCGCCTTCTGTTCTTGCGGCGAAAGCGTAATTCGCAGCGCGGCGGCGATCTTTGACGCGATCTCGTCCTGGACGGCAAAAACGTCTTCCATCTCGCGGTCGTACCTTTCCGACCACAAAGGAAAATCCGTAGATGCGTCAATAAGCTGCGCATTGATGCGCAAACGATTGCCGGCGCGGCGCAGGCTGCCCGTGAGCACGTATGACGCGCCCAGCTCGGTACCTACCTTCCCGGCGGTAACAACCTTGTCGCGGTAAGCAAGCACCATCGCCCGCGAGAACGTTTTCAATTTTTCGATCTTTGAAAGCTCCGTCGTGATGTCTTCCGTGATCCCATCGCGGAGATACTCGTCCTCTTTCATCCCGCTCAAATTTTCGAAATAGAGAACGGCGATCGAGTGCTCGTGAACGGGAGCACTCGGCATACGGCTGCTGTGAATCGCGCTGTTCTCGCCCGAATGGCGTCCCGAATCGAGATCGCGTTTCAGCCGCTTCAGAGCGGTTTTCAGATCGGCGGCATTTTGGTAACGCAGATCGCGATCCTTTTCCAGGGCCTGGCCGATTATTCGACTCAATTCCGCTGGAAGCGCCGCGTTGACTTGATCGAGCGGAGCCGGTTCGCGGTTAAGGATCGCATCGAATACGACCGCCGACGTTTCGCCCTGAAACGGCAGCAGACCGGTCCCCATCTGGTACAACACGGTACCGAATGAAAACAGGTCGGTGCGGGCGTCGGTGACCTCGCCGCGGGCTTGTTCCGGCGACATGTATGCAACGGTTCCCATCGTCGCGCCTGCCGAAGTGAGACCATCGGCTATGGCGGTCGGAACATTCGAGTCAGCACCGGGTTGATGCTTGTCTATCTTTGCAAGGCCGAAATCGAGTATTTTCGCTTGATTGCGCGAAGTGACGAAGATGTTTGCCGGTTTCAGGTCGCGGTGCACGATGCCTTTCGAATGCGCCGACTCAAGCGCGTCCACGATCTGCACGCCAAGTTGCAGGACAGATTCTATATCGAGCGGGCCGCGCCGGATTCGGTCGCCAAGCGATTCGCCGTCAAGCAGTTCCATGACGATGAAGTGATCGGCTTCGTCCTGTTCGATGCCGTGGATCGTGCAGATGTTCGGATGATTCAGCGACGAAGCCGCACGCGCCTCGCGCTGAAACCGCTGCAGCAGGTTGTCGTCATTCGCCAGCGAAGGGGACAGAAATTTCAATGCGACGTGACGTCCGAGTTTTGTGTCCTCGGCTTCATAGACCACGCCCATTCCGCCCTCGCCAAGCTGCGAAGTTATTTGATAGTGCGAGACAGTCTTTCCGAGCACGAAGATACCTCCAAAATAGCAGACCTGTAGCTTTGCTGAATGATTGTAGTATAGCTGCTTGCTTTCCTAAAGTAACGCTTAAGCGGCTCTCTGATCATGTAAACGCCATTTTACGCAAGATAGGGTCAAATAATTCCGAAATGGTTCAATTCCTTATTCTTTTTATTATGGACGTTCCGGCCTCGCTCAGCCACACCGCTTAGAGGCCGTGTCAAAACCCGACCGAGTCGGAACTCCAGGCGGGGCTACAGATATTTCGCTGCTGCGGCAGCGAGGATCCGTAGTCTCTTTAATTTTGACACGCCCTTTGACGCTAGTGGCAACTTATTCGAGTTTTGACAAAGGCTCTTTCACGACGTGGGCAGGCTCCGCGCCTGGGCGTGCCGACCAAATTTACCTTTTTACTCGAAGCGCCCTAAGATAGTGTTAATACCGATCGTTCTAAACAGGCCGAAAACAAGACAATAGAATGGCAGAAAAATCGAAAATCTATTACACATTGACGGATGAAGCGCCGATGCTGGCAACGCATTCTTTTTTACCGATCCTAAAAGCGTTTACAAGATCGGCAGACATAGAGATAGAAGTTTCGGACATCTCGCTCGCGGGAAGAATCTTAGCCAACTTTCCTGAATTCCTAAATGACGGCCAAAAAATTCCCGATGCACTTGCCGCCTTGGGCGAATTGGCGACACAGCCGGAAGCCAACATCATTAAGTTGCCGAACATTTCCGCTTCGGTTCCGCAATTGGAAGAAGCGATCGCCGAGCTTCAAAAACAAGGTTTCGCGGTGCCGAACTACGCAACGGAACCTAGAACAGACGAAGAAAAAGCCATCAACGAAAGATACGCGCGCTGTTTGGGAAGTGCGGTGAATCCCGTTCTTAGAGAAGGAAACTCCGACCGACGAGCTCCGAAAGCCGTAAAGAATTACGCAAAGGCGAATCCTCACCGGATGGGCGTTTGGAATGCGGATTCAAAAACTTCGGTCGCGCACATGAGCGGCGGAGATTTTTATGGATCGGAAACGTCAACCACGATCGAAACAGACGGAAAATTCAGGATCGTTTTCTACGGCGATGACGGTTCCGAGAGAGTTCTGAAAGATTTCGCTCCGCTAAAGGCTGGCGAAGTGATTGACTCTTCGGTAATGAATCTTTCCGCATTGCGATCCTTCGTCAGAGAAGCTATTGCCGAAGCCAAAGAAAAAGACATTCTGCTTTCGGCACATTTGAAAGCGACGATGATGAAGGTTTCTGATCCAATCATTTTGGGAGCGATCGTTGAAACATATTTCAAAGACGTTTTTGAAAAATACAACGACACCTTCAACGAATTGGATATCAATCCGAACCTCGGACTGGCGACGCTGTTCGAGAAAATTTCCGGCCACGTAAAAGAAGCAGAGATCAAGGCGGACATCGCGAAGACGATCAAAGACGGCCCGCGGCTTGCGATGGTGAATTCGAACAACGGAATAACAAATTTCCACGTTTCGTCGGACTTTATCATCGATGCTTCGATGGCTGCCTTGGTACGCGGCGGCGGAAAAATGTGGAACAAGGATGGCAAGGAAGAAGATACCGTTTGCATGATCCCCGACCGAACTTACGCGGGCTTTTACGATGCGGTCATTCGGGACATGAAGCGGAACGGCGCGATCGACCCGAAAACTTTCGGCTCAGTTCCGAACGTCGGTTTGATGGCGCAAAAAGCCGAAGAATACGGTTCACACGATAAGACCTTCCAAATTTCGGGCCAAGGCACGGTGAATATCGAAGACGAAAACGGAAATCTTCTGCTCGAACAAAACGTTCAAGCCGGCGATATTTTTAGAATGTGTCAAACCAAGGACGCCGCAATTCAAGATTGGGTAAAATTAGCGGTGAACCGCGCGAGACTCTCGGACACGACTGCCATTTTCTGGCTTGACAAAGGCCGGGCTCACGATTCGCAGATCATAAGAAAGGTTGAAAAGTACCTTGCCGATCATGACACTACCGTTCTCGACATCCGAATCATGGATGTCAAAGACGCGATGACCGAAACCCTGAAACGCGCCCGCGAAGGCAAAGACACGATTTCGGTTTCCGGCAACGTTTTGCGCGATTATCTCACCGACCTGTTCCCGATCCTGGAGCTCGGCACTTCCGCAAAAATGCTTTCGATCGTTCCGTTAATGAATGGCGGCGGATTGTTCGAAACCGGAGCCGGAGGTTCGGCTCCGAAACATGTCGAGCAATTTTTACAGGAAGGATATTTGCGCTGGGATTCTCTCGGGGAATTCCTCGCATTACAAGCAAGCTTCGAGCATCTGGCCCAAACGCAAGGCAATATAAAAGCGCAAATTCTGGCAGCCGCCCTGGACGAAGCGAACGCGAAATTTCTTGCGAACGATAAGTCTCCGGCAAGAAAGGTTGGCGGACTCGACAACCGCGGCTCCCATTTCTATCTGGCAATGTATTGGGCGGAAGCGCTGGCAGATCAGACTTCCGACCATGAGATCGCTGCCAAATTCGCTCCCGTCGCCAACGCCATGCAGGAAAACGAAGCAAAGATCAATGAAGAACTGATCGCGGCCCAAGGAAGATCACAAGACGTCGGCGGCTATTATCATCCGAAATCAGAAAAGGCTTACGCTGCGATGCGGCCTTCTGTGACGCTGAATGCAATTGTGGATGGAATTTAAGATCGTAGGAATAGCCCTTTCAACGCCCGGTCGCGTAAATTTGCTCAAAACCTCAATCCATTACTAATTAGTAATTGGCGAATTAGTAATTAGAAATGAAAGATTGACTAAGAAATCGCGCCGATCTTTCGGGCAAGGGCAAAATCGACATCTGTCACGCCGCCGCGGTCGTGCGTGGTCAGGGCGATCTCGGCGTGGCCCCAGCCGAAGGTGATATCGGGGTGATGGTCGGCTTCTTCGGCGAGGGCGCCGACCTTGTTGACGAAGGCGAGGCTCTCGGCGAAGTTTGCGAATTTATACTTTCTTCGCAGCATGTCGTTTTCCGTCCTCCAACCGTTTAGTTCAGCAAGCTTTTCTGTGATCTCATCCGCTCCAAGTTTTTCGCGTTTCACGTTTTTCACTCCTTTCGATTGCGTTATAATTATTGTTTTGGACAATTTACCATAAACGACCGACAGCGGTTTAATTGTGATGCGTAAATATCTGTTAACGTTGATTTTAGCGGCAGCGACATTTGCCGTGTCGTGCGCTGGCGAGAGTGTTCCATCCTCGCCGAAAAAAACATTCGAGACATACATCAAAGCCTTAAAACAGAAAGACACGACCGCGATGAAGCTTTTGCTTTCATCCGAAACGCTAAAGGCGCACTCGGATGAAGCTAAGGCTCAGGGCGTTACGGTTGACGATATCGTGAAACGCGAAACTCTCTGGACCGAGGGGCAAAGGGTCGTGGAATTTCGCAACGAAAAGATCGATGGTGATAAGGCGACGCTCGAAGTTAAGGATCCGTACGACCGGTGGGAAACTTTGTTTTTCGTTTTCGAGAGCGGCGAATGGAAAATAGATAAGAAAGCCGCGTTCGACCAGATAATGAGAGATGTCGAAGAAAGAAACCGGCAAACGGATCAAATGATGAATTCGAACACTTTAATAGAACCGCCGGTTATGTCGCCGACGCCGCGGGACGAACCCGTTTTGACGCCGACGCCGCCCCTGGACGCTTCGAATATAAACAGGCCTTAGGCAAAAAAAATCTCAATGGTTTTCATCAAAGCGTTTCAGGCACTTCACCCGTTGACCGCAAATGCGAAAGAGGTCGCGTGCTTTCCCTACGACGTTGCCTACGAGCGCGAGGCTCGCGATTTTGTGCGTGCAAATCCGAACAGCTTTCTCCGTGTAACGCGCCCCGAAGCTGATTACGCAACGGCGATCGATCCTGCCTCGGACGACGCTCTGAACACGGCAAAGCGCAATCTGAAAGAATTGGTCTCGAGCCATTTTCTCGTGCGTGACGAAAAACCGTCTATCTACGTTTACCGACTCGAAACCGAAACGCACGCCCAGACCGGCGTCGTCGCGCTCTGTTCGCTTGCGGAGTACGAACGCGATGTGATTAAAAAGCACGAGCGAACGCAGCCCGACAAGGTGGCCGACCGCACGGCGCACATGGTTGCACTCCGCGCGCAGACCGGGCTGATATTACTTGCGTTTCGCGGCAGCGATGAAACGCGCGACGCAATCGAACGCGCAACTTCCGAGCCGCCGATCTTCGAGTTTACCTGCGCCGGCAACATCAGGCATACAGCTTGGCGGGTTAACGAAATCGATGATCTCATCGCAGCGTTCGAGAAAATCCCGTCGCTCTACATCGCCGACGGCCATCATCGCCTCGAGGCCGCACTCGAGGCGCGAAACATTCTCCGCTCCCAAAATGGCAGCGAGATCGGCAACGAGCCTTACGATTTTGTCATGGCGGGAATGTTTCCGGCGGACGAGCTTCGCATTCTGCCGTACAACCGCGCCGTGACGGATCTCGGCGGTCTGGGCGATGATGAATTTTTGTCGAAGATCGAAAAGTATTTTTTTGTGATGAAACCCGACGCGGACACACCTTCGGGTCACGGCGATATTCATTTGTATCTCCGAGGCGAGTGGCGTTGCCTGCGGTTCAAAGTCGAATGCACAGAGGATCCCGAACCGATCCAGCGGCTCGACGTAACGATTTTGCAAAAATATCTGCTCGAACCGGTGCTCGGCATTCGCGATCCGCGCACTGATGAACGGATCATGTTCGTCGGCGGCGCGCGTGGCAGCCGCGAGCTCGAACGCATCGTTGACAGCGGCGAGGCCGTCGCCGGATTCGCCCTTTTCGCAACAAGGATGGATGACCTTTTCGCCGTCTCGGACATGGGCGAGATCATGCCGCCGAAATCGACCTGGTTCGAGCCGAAACTGAAAGACGGCCTGTTCGTGCACATGATCTGACTGGAGCGGGGCAAGCATCCTTGCCTGCCCGAGCACGAAGTGCGAACGATGGATAAGAAAGTAATTGAGCTCGCAGATCTTCGCCGAGATTTCTCTTCGGGCGGATTGATGGAATCTGACGTCGATTCGAGTCCCGTCGTGCAGTTCTCGCGCTGGATTGAGCAGGCCGTTAGCTCCGACGTGCCGGACGCAAACGCGATGACGCTCTCAACAGTCGGCAAAGACGGCCGGCCTTCCGCCCGCGTCGTTTTGCTGAAATATTACGGCGAGGAAGGCTTCGCTTTTTTCACGAACTACGAAAGCAAAAAAGGCCGGGACCTCGCCGCAAATCCGCACACGGTGCTGCATTTTTTCTGGCCGCAGCTTGACCGCCAGGTTGCCGTTTATGGCAAGGTCGAAAAAACCTCGCGCGAAGAATCGGAAAAATATTTCCTCTCGCGCTCTGTTGAAAGCCGCATCGCCGCCTGGGCCTCAAACCAAAGCCGCGTTATCGAATCGCGTAAGTTTTTAGATGAAAAATTCGAGGAGCTCCGGGCCAAATTCGACGGCGACGTCCCGCTGCCGCCGTTCTGGGGCGGCTTCCGCCTCACGCCCGACCGCTTCGAATTCTGGCAGGGCCGCCAAAACCGCCTACACGACCGCATCTGCTATTCGCTCGAAAACGGCATGTGGAAAATCACCCGACTTTCGCCCTAAGATTAATCACGTGTTTGTTATTCTGATACTTTGAAAAGTTTCTGTGCCAACTAGACGCTTCACTTGGATCGATTGTTCGCTCCGCGCATACGGCGCCGATTGCGAAGCAATGATTCGGCTATTATTTCGAGCCGCCGGCTAGTTTGCCGATTAGGGTAAAGAGCGGTAAGTACATCGAGACGACGATGCCGCCGATCGTGACGCCGAGGAAGGCGATCAGGACGGGCTCGATCATGGCGAGCAGGTCGGCGATCGCGGTGTCCACCTCATCTTCGTAGAAGTCGGCGATCTTGCCGAGCATGGCGTCGAGGGCGCCGGTTTGTTCGCCGACGCCGACCATCTGGCCGACCATGTGCGGGAAAACGTCGGTCGCCTTTAGCGGATCGACGAAATTCTCGCCGCGTTCCACGCCGGCACGCACTTTCAAAATCGCGTCTTCCACGACGACGTTGCCGGCGGTCTTAGCTGTAATCTCAAGCGATTGCAGGATCGGCACGCCGGACGAAAGCAGCGTCGAGAGAATGCGTGAGAAACGTGCGACCGCAATCTTCCGCAGGATCGGGCCGAAGATGGGCAGCCTGAGAAGTAGCTTGTCTATGTTCCAGCGGCCCTTTTGGGTCTTGTAATAATACCGGGTCGCGACGGCGGTGCCGATCAAAGTTATGAGCAATGCAAGGCCGCCCCAGCCCGCGAGGAAGCTGCTTATCGCCATAACGATACGCGTCGGCAACGGAAGAGCTTCACCCGGACCGAGCAGACCGATGAAGATCTGCTCGAACTGCGGGATGACGACTATCATTATCACCGCGATGGCGGCGATCGCGACCAGCACGACCGCGGCCGGGTAGATCGAAGCCGAAACGATGCTGCGTTTCAACTTAACGACTTTTTCAATCAGGATCGCAAGCCTTTGGAGAATCAGGTCGAGCACGCCGCCGGTTTCACCCGCCTCGACCATGTGCGTGTAGAGCGAATCGAAAACCTTCGGGTGGCGTTCGAGCGCAGCAAACAGCGTCGAGCCTTCCTCGACGTTTTGCCGCACCTGCCGCAGCACGTCCTTGAAAAAAGCGTTTTGCTGCTGCTCGGCTAGAATGTCGAGACACTGCACGAGCGGAAGACCGGCGTCGATCATTACGGAAAACTGCCGCGTGAAAACGGCCAGCTCTTTCGCCTTGACCTTCTTCCTGCGTCCGAGCTTCGGGATCGAAACGACACGGCCTTTCTCGGAGGCCTGCGTCATTATTATCTGCTCGCGCCGCAGCAGCGCACGCAGCTCGTCCTGATTGGCGGCATCGCGTTCGCCGTTAACAAGCTCGTTCAACCGATTTCTTCCTTTGAATGCGTAAGTTGGCATCTTTGTTCTCCTGAATAGGTCCTATAGGTCTCATCGGACTCATAGGTCTTACTTTTTTCTTTACCTTGCCGGCGGTCTCTGCCCGATCGGCCGGCCTTGTGCGTAGGGGCTGGCGTGCCCGTTCGGCGATGCGGGCTTGCCCTGACCCGCGTATGAAGTGTTTAGCCCCGATCCGCGCTCGATCAGTTCCTTCAGCTCGTCCGCATTCGACGACCGCCCCATCGCCGTTTCAAGCGAGATGATGCGTTTGTGGTGCAGCGTCGCGAGCGCCTGGTTGAAGGTCTGCATTCCGAACTTGTCCTGGCCGGTCTGCATCATCGAATAGATCTGGTGGATCTTGTCTTCGCGGATAAGGTTGCGGATAGCGGCGTTGGGGATCAAAATTTCCAGCGCCATCACGCGTCCGTCGCCCGCAGCTTTAGGCAAAAGCGATTGGCACATGATGCCTTCGAGCACCAGGGACAACTGCGTGCGGACCTGCGCCTGCTGTTCGGCGGGAAAGACGTCGATGATGCGGTTGATGGTGGAATATGCCGAATTGGTGTGCAGCGTGGCAAACGTGAGGTGGCCCGTTTCCGCAATACGCAGCGCCATTTCGATCGTCTCGAGGTCACGCATTTCACCGACGAGCACGACGTCCGGGTCTTGCCGGAGCGCCGTGCGAAGCGCCGAGGCGAAAGAGTGCGTGTCGGCTGCGACTTCGCGCTGATTAATGACGCAGTTCTTGTGATTGTGAAGGAATTCGATCGGGTCTTCGATCGTCAGAATGTGATCGTGCCGGTCGATGTTGATCTTGTCGATCATCGACGCGAGAGTCGTCGATTTACCGGAACCGGTCGGGCCAGTCACGAGCACAAGCCCGCGCGGCTTCTTGCAAAGATCGGAAACGACGGGCGGCAGGCCGAGAGCCTCGAAGCTTTTTATCTCGTAAGGAATCGTGCGAAACACCGCGCCGACCGCGCCCTTCTGATTGAAAAGGTTTGCGCGAAAACGCGACATTCCTTTGAGGCCGAACGAAAAGTCGAGCTCGAGATTTTCCTCGAAACGGTGCTTTTGCGCGTCGGTCAAAACCGAATACGCCAGCCGTTTTGTGTCGGCCGGCGTCATCGGGCCGTAGCCGGGAAGCTGTGAAAGATGCCCGTGAACGCGGACCTGCGGCGCCGAGTTCGTCGAAAGATGGAGGTCCGATCCGCCGGCGTCCGTCATTTTTTTGAGGAGCTCGGGGAGCGTTATCTGTGTGGCGACGCTGTCTTGTTCAGTGCTCATAAATTTAGAAAGGTGAAGGGCCGCCGCTCGGCGGGCTGATTGCGGCCCTTCGTTAAATGGAGGGTTTACTCTTTGACCGACGCCTGCTGGACGGGACGCGGACGATTTTGAAGCGAGAATATGACCTTCTCTGATTCTTCCGCGAGCCGCTCTGCCGAATCGGCCGACGCATTCGTCGCAACGCTGTAGATGCGTCCGTCGGCCTCGGTGAAATAGAAGAGGCGCGAATTGATGCGGCCGCCCGCACCCTGCGACTGGGCGACGACGACGTACACCGAGCGTCCGCCGAGATCCTTCTGATAGTCGTTAACCACCCAGCCGCTTTCGCGGATCATGCGGTTGATGACCTCGCGTCTGAGTGATGTCGTCGGCACGCCGGCCAGCATCGCGTTCCTGTCTCTGACGACGGTTTCGCCCATGGCCGGGCCTACCACCGAGATCGAAGCCGAACCGACCTCGACGCCGCTTGCGTTGTCGATGCGAAACTGCAACTCGCCGTTCGACGATTTGCCCGCCTTCCAGCCGTTCGGCGCCCTGTGACCCGAAGGCAGAACGGCGTCGGCCTGCGTTTCCGCCGATGCCGGTTTCGTCACGGTTATTGCGACGTTCGGCGTCTTGGCGCGCTTGCGCATCCTCGCCAGCCTTAGCTGTCTCAGCCGCAGTGCGCGCCGGCGCGCCTGGAGCGCTCGTTTGCGCTTCACGCGTGCGCGGTATTGCCGCCACCACCGCTTCGAATATTTCTTGTATTTCTTCTGCTTTTTCTTGTAGCGCTTCGTTTTCGGGCCGGCTTCGGCGTATTCCGTTGCCAGCGGAATGATTGCGCCCATGCCGACTATCAATGCCAACGATAATGCAATTGCCCTAACTAGCATATTTTCCTCCCAGATCTATGCCACGGTTTCCTTCACGACCTCTTCGATCGTAGTTATCCCTTCCCTCAATTTGCACAAGCCGGACTCGCGGAGCGTGATCATCCCCAGATCGATAGCCTTGCGCCTAAGCTCAATGGCGCTCGCGCCGATGATGATCAGCTCGCGAAGATCGTCCGTAACTTCCATAACTTCATACAGACCGACGCGCCCCTTGTAGCCCGTGTTCAGGCAAACTTCGCAGCCGCGTCCCTTGTAAAGCTTTAAGGTCTTTGCCTCGTCGGCGCCGAAGCCGATCTCGACAAGACCTTCCGTGGGAACATGCGTTTCCTCCTTGCACTCGCTGCAAACGCGTCGGATCAATCTTTGTGCCTGGATAAGGTTGATACTCGTTGCAACCAAAAAAGGCTCGATGCCCATGTTCACAAGACGCGAGATCGTGGACGGCGCGTCGTTCGTGTGGAGAGTGGAGAGAACTAAGTGACCGGTCAACGCCGCCTTGATCGCGATCTCGGCCGTTTCGAAGTCTCGGATCTCGCCGACCAGGATGATGTTCGGGTCCTGACGCAGGAATGAGCGGAGCGATGCGGCAAAGTTCAAACCTATCTGCTCCTTCATCTGCACCTGGTTGATGCCCTGCAGGTTGAATTCGACCGGGTCTTCGGCCGTCATTATGTTCGTCTCCGGCTGGTTCAGTGATTGGAGCGCCGAATAAAGCGTGTTCGTTTTACCCGAACCCGTCGGGCCGGTGACGAGCACCATGCCGTACGGGTTGGCGATCGCACGCTGAAATTTTTGCAGGCTTTCGGGCTCGAAACCGAGCTTCGTCATGTCGAGCATCAGCTTATCTTTGTCGAGCAAGCGGAGCACGACCTTTTCGCCGAAGAGCGTCGGCAGTGTCGAAACGCGAAAGTCGAGCTCGCGCGAGCGGTCATCGACCTTCACCTTGATTTTGATGCGCCCGTCCTGCGGCAGTCGCTTCTCTGAAATGTCGAGCTTCGACATGATCTTCAAACGCGAGATCAGCGGATCGCGAAGCTTCATCGGCGGGTGCATCACGTCATAAAGCACGCCATCGATGCGAAAGCGGATGCGGAAATCTTTTTCGTAAGGCTCGACGTGTATGTCGGAAGCTCCGCGGCGCAAGCTGTCGACCATCAGCACGTTGACGAGCCGCACGACCGGAGCATCTTCACTCGCGCGTGCCAGCGTGGCAAGATCGATCTCTTCGTTGTCCTCGATTACCTCGAATTCCTCGCCCTCATGCGCATCAAAATCAAAGTGATCGAGCGAAACGTCGAGGTCGGAATCTGCAAGGCGATCGTGCGTTTTGTCTTTAGCTTTTGCCCTGGCCGTACGGGCGCCGTTCTTCGAATGGCCTTTGCCGTTGCGTCCCGCGCTGATCTTTTCGGTTTCGAACGCGAATGCGGCGTCGAAAATATCGATCTGCGTCGTTCCGCTGTAGTATTTCCCGATCGCCATCTGGATCGAAGCCTCGGACGCGATCACCGGCTCGACATTCAGCTCCGTCATGAACTTGATGTCGTCCATCGCGAAGACGTTTGTCGGGTCGGCCATCGCCAGCGTGAGCGTCGCGCCGACGCGCGAGATGGGCAGCACCGTATATTTGAGAGCAACTTCCTGCGAGATGAGCTTTATGATCGAGGGCTCGATGTAAAACAGGTCAAGATTGATCGAGGGGACGCCGTACTGCCGCGAGAGGACGGCCGTGATCACGTCGTCCGACATTATCCCGAGCTTCACTAGATTGGAACCGAAACGCCCGCCGTTTACGCGCTGGTAATCCAAAGCTTCGCGTAACTGCTGAGGCGTGATCAGGTTTTCGCGGACAAGAATTTCCCCAAGTTTTGCTGACATCTTATCTAGGTTCTTCCCCGTTTAAACTCGGAACTAAACCGGAAGGGTTCGGGACGGGTTTAATTAACGAATTTCAGGCGTAAGGAGGCAACAGTCACAACGATGCCAAACATCGTTGATAGAAGATGATACACCGTTGAAAGTTACAATGTCAACGACATTTTTCACTGATTTTTACTGGTTTTCAGTCAAAGTGACCTGGTGAAAGCGTATAAACGTGATGTTGTTCAGAATGGCAATCAAATCTCGCATTGCCCATTTTTTAAATCACCTTCATATTCGATTAACCTCCCTTCCGCGAGGACAGAAATGCGGAACGTAAGTCAAGACCCCGGCGCAAGTTTTGCCGCAACGATCCGCGAGATTCCCTGCAGGTCCGGCAGGAAGTTTATTTCCTGCCAAACATTTTCCGACAGCATTGCCTTTACTTTTCCCGACTGGTTCCAGCCGATTTCGAGAAATAATAAACCATAAGGTTTCAGATATTTAGACGAATCATTGACGATATTCCTAACGATGTCCAGCCCGTCAATGCCGCCATCGAGCGCCGTGTGAGGCTCGAAAAGACGGACTTCGGACGGAAGTCCTTCGATGTCCGGTGTCGGAACGTAAGGAGGATTCGAGATGACGGCATCGAAATCTTCTTCGAGCACATTTTCGAAGATATTTGAGATGCGAAGATCCAGACGGTCGGCGACGCCGTTGCTTTCCGCGTTTGCCCTGGCGACCGCCAACGCCTTTTCCGAAACATCGACGCCGACGGCTTTTGCATTTTGCGCATTCGCGAGAATCGAAACCGCAATGCAGCCTGAACCGACGCCAATCTCGCAAAATTTCGGCGCATCGACTTCCTTCAATTCCTTAATCGCCGCCTCGACAAGAATTTCGGTTTCCGGGCGTGGAATTAAAACGTCGGGCGTTACGGCGAAATCCAGACCGTAAAATTCCTGTGTTCCGGCGATGTATTGGTAAGGTTCGCGCTCGGCCCGGCGTTTGACGACGGCTTTGAACAGGATCGCCTCGACGGCGTTCAGACGGTATTCGGGATGAGCGTAAACGAATGCGGCGTCTCGTTTCAGCGCAAGACGCAGGAGCAGCGACGCTTCGCGTTCCGGGTCGGGAATCGCTTCCTCGCGAAGCCGGGCGGCACCCGTTTCGATGGCTTCGGCAATCGTCATCTCGCACCGTCGCCGCGAACGATCGCGGGAATTGTTAACAAAATTATTTTCAGATCGAGAAGCAGCGACCAGTTTTCGATGTAATACAAATCGATGCGGACCATCTCTTCGAACGGCAGACGATTGCGGCCCGAAACCTGCCAAAGGCCGGTGATTCCGGGCTTCATATCGAGCCGCTTCCGGTGGCGAAGCTCGTATTCCTCGACCTCGTAAGGAATTGGCGGCCGCGGGCCGACGACACTCATGTCGCCTTTGATCACATTTAGGAACTGCGGCAGTTCGTCGATCGAAAACCGCCGCAGCCATCGGCCGGCTTTCGTGATCCGCTCGTCGTCCTTTACTTTTCCGAAAACCGGTTTCACGTTGTCGCCGATATTTGCGTCGAGTTCGCTGGAAATATTTCGTTTGTAAGCATCGCGGTGAATGTCTTCTTCTGCGTCCGACACCATCGTGCGAAATTTGTAGCAATGAAAAACGCGGCCGTCCATCCCGACGCGTTCCTGTTTGAAAAGAATGGGACCGCGTGAGCCGATCTTAATCGCGACAGCAGAAATTATCCATAACGGCAAGGTGATTGACATCGCAACCGCAGCGATGAAAATGTCCGAAACGCGTTTTACGAAACGAGCGCCGTCCGAAAGCGGCTCGCGGAAAAGCCGCACCATCGGCAGCACGCCGATCTGATCGACGCTGGTTTTCTGCGGCAGCAACTCAAAAAGGCTCGGGGCGTATCGAAATTCGACGCGGCGTGCCCGCCCGATCTGCATCATCATCTCGAACAGCGTGTCGCTCGACAGCGTGGTTTCGGTGATTACGACCTCGCGGACGCCGTATTCGCGGACGAGGGCGGGCAGCTTTTCAAAATCGCCGATGACCGGCTTGCCGGCAATGAGCGTTTCTTTCGCCTCCGGACTCACCGTCAAAATCCCGATCACGCGATAACCGAGCTCGGTATGCTTTTCCAGTTCTCTGATTGTCTTCTCGGTTTCGACGGTCGTGCCAACGACGATCGCCGGAATGAGATTAATGCCCGAGTGGCGAAACCGCGTCTGGACCACACGCACAACCGCGTGAAAAGCTACGACAAGCAGCAGCAGCATCGGAAAATTGATGATGAAAACGCCGCGCGAATACGAAAATTCGCGAAACTGATAACCGCCGCGAAACAAAAACGCCCACGCAGCGATCAAAAGCGCGGCGATGGCAACCGCCTTGAAAATCCGCGTGGCGTCGTTCGAATAATTGAACGGCCCTTGAAACCGATAGACGCCCTGGTACGCCAGCAGCAACGGCACCGCCGACATCGCAAAAAATAAAACGCCCGCGTACGGCACAAATTCCTGCGACCACGCCCAAGCGGTCGCCGACAAAACCGGCTCCGCCTGCCGCAGCGTGAAAGCGATGAACAGCGACAACGCAGCCAAAAACGCGTCGGCGATGACGATCGACGCGGTGATGGCGGGCAGAACAAAAGCCGGCACCCGCCGCGCCGCGTCAATCGTCGAGCTCTGTTTGGCAACTTCTTTTATCGCCGTTGCACCGGCCATGCTAATTTCCCGTTACCTCGAACAGCATCTTCTCATACTGATCGGCGATCCTGTTCCAATTATAAGTCTCGTTTATTTTCACCAGATTTTGCGCGGTGAAATTCTCCCGTTTTTCGGTTAGTGCCGCGGCGTTTTTCACAATCGCCGCAACCTCGGCCGCATCGCTAAAGTAAAGCGCGTCCTCGCCCAGAACGCTTCGATTGAAAATGTTGTCGTGAGCTGCGACAAACGCGCCGCACGCCATTGCTTCGAGCAGCGATGGGTTAGTGCCGCCGACGGAATGTCCGTGAAAGTGGACTGCGGCGAAGTGCCTTAAATTGGAAAGCATCTCGCGTTCGCCGATCCAGCCGATAAAGCGAGCGCCTGTCGCTGAATATTTTTTCGTCAGCTCGCGGCCGTACTTTGTGTCAGTGCTTGAAACTACGACCGTCGGCAGACCGCCGATCCTTGCACCATCGAGCACCATCTCGAAATTATTCTCCGGTTCCATCCGCCCGACAAGCAAATTATAACCGAAAGGATCAAGGTCAAGCTCAGCAAGCCGCGACTGATCGGGATCACGAAACGGCACGGCGCCGTACGAAATAAAAAACGATTCTTTTCCGTATTCGCTTTTAATGTGCTCGGCAATTCCGGCATTATCCGCTATTAAGGCAGTCGAGCGTTCAGCCGCGATCTTTTCAAAACGTTTCGCAAGCCCTTGGATCGCCGGGCTCCATTTCGAGCGCTTCCATTCGATCCCGTCCATATTCGTCAGCACCGTCGATCTTCCAAAACCGCAAACAAGAAACGAAACCGCCGCGGTCGTGTAACCGCAAACTATAACAGCGTCGCACTTTTCTTTTTTCACGGCGTGGCGGAACGACAGATAGTCAAAGATAAAATTCGCCGCAGTTCCGATCGTCGTTTCCGGGCTGAAGACGCGCACGACGCGAACGCCGTTATGCTGTTCGTCGCGAAATGGATGAAAACTCGGATTGTAAACGGTAACCTCGTGCCCACGCCTGGCAAGACGCTCGCCGAGACGCTCCGCAAATTCCTCGAAGCCGCCGTAGTTGTTCGGAATTCCGCGGGTGCTGACGAATGCGATCTTCATCTATTTCGAATCCGTGCCGAGAACGGAATTTAAGTTTGCGACACTAGCATGCACGATCTCATCCAAACGCTTCGCATCCGATTCGATCATTTCCAGATATTCGCGCTGTTTGGCCGTTAGACCTGCATCTTCAAGGAGCAGCTGCGTGAAACCCAAGACGCTCGTGAGCGGCGTTTTCACGTCGTGCGACAAATTTTGAACAATGGCATATATAGCGTCGCCGCCGGATTTTTTCATGCGAGAGCTTCTCTTTGCCCTTTTTTCTCAAAACAATGATAATACCGATTTGACCGTAAGTGCATCCGCGTGAAGTTTTTATCCGACATCAGGCTCCTCGTTCTGGCCATCTGGCTCGGAGCGGCGGTGTTTTTCATCGCCGTCGCGCAAAGCTCGTTCGCCGTGCTGCCGCAACGCGAGCTCGCCGCGGCGGTGGTGAGCCGCACGCTGACCATATTGAATTTCGCCGGCCTTGCGATTTTTGCCCTTCTGTTTCTGTCGTCGTTTTTTTCAAAAGGGAACGCAAACAAGCTTTTGATCTGGCTCGAGCGCATTTTGCTGCTCATAACCGCGGCCGCATGTGCCGTCGGACAGTTCGTTTTCGGACTCTGGATCTCGTTAAAACGCGTTGAGATCGGCCGCCCGATCGACGAGCTTGCGGCGGACGACCCGTTGCGTTTGCAGTTCAACCAACTGCACGAATATTCCGTGTGGACGCTCGCCGTAGGTATGGTCGCGGCGTTTCTGACTTACTTCATCATCGCAAACCGAAAATTCGGCGTCGCGAAAAAACTGGCGACCGATCCGTACGATTTTGAGAAGGAATTCAAGAGATAATGGAACTTATTGAAAACCTTGGCGAGTTCAATTCACGCTTTGCACGCTGGAATGCGAATGTCGGTTTGTCGGGCTACCCGTTCGTCAAAAACGCACATGCGCCGTTCGCTCCCATTCGCCGTGCGCTGCCGATGCTTAATTTGGCGCTCGTCTCTTCCGCAGGCGCTTACATCGACGGCACGCCGCCGTTCGACACGGACGCACGCGACGGCGATCTTGAATTTCGCGAGATACCGCGCGAGGTCGAGGCCGCCGATCTTCGCTTCGCGGCAAAGGGTTACGACCCGAACGCCGTCGAATCCGACCGCAACGCGCAGATTCCGATTGATCGCCTCACCGAATACGAAGCGAACGCCGTGATAGGTCGGTTGAACGAGTGTTGGTGGAGCATCAGCAGCTACATGCCGAACGCCGCGCGCGTCGCCGAAGAGCTTGCGCCGCGTATTGCCGAACGTCTGCACCGCTATCAAATTCAGGCTGCTTTGCTGATCCCTGCGTCGCCGCTTTGCCATCAGACGCTTTCGATCATCGCCCGCGGTGTGGAGCAAAGCGGAATCCCAACGATGGTAATCTCCGTCGATAAGGCTATTTCGGAAAGCGTCCGCGCGCCCCGAACTGCGTATTACGAGGGCGAATTCGGCTCGGTCGCAGGTGCTGCAAACTGGCGCGAGCACCAGCTCCGCATTCTCGACGAATCGCTGCGGTGGATCGAAACATTTGACCAGCCGGGCATTCGCAAACTCGCGGTTGAAATCGAAACGCAGGTCGAAGCCGCGCGCGGCGAGCGATAATTTTATCCGCCCATCTGCCACGCCTTTATCCTGTCGAGCGGATAAATGAGCATCACAATATTCAGCAGCAACCCGTCGCGAATCCAAAACAAAAGCAAAAGCTCGACAGCAATAAAAAACGCGAATGATCTCCAGGCGCCCAATTTCGTTGCGATCGCGAAACCGACAACACATGCCGTAAGATCGCCGACGGAGTTCGCAGTCGAATCGCCGAAGTAATCGAGCGACGCCGTGTTCTCGCGATATTTTTCGATGATGAAATTCGAATTTTCGAATATTTCCCAGGCCGCTTCGCCCGCCGCAACGAGCATTATCTTCCAGCCGAACGCGAGCTTATTAAAGAAAAAATAAACGATCCAAAATCCAAGCACGCCGTGCAGCGCGTGCGTTAGGGTGTACGGGTCAAAAAAATGCTGCGACGTGTGGCTGCTCCGCCACGCCTCATTTATATAGATCGCCCAATCGCCAAGCTTGCACCACCAGATACGTCCGTTCAGGCGCAGCACGGCGGTCATCAAAACGGCAATGAAGAGCGACGATGCGATGCCGAAATAAACCTTTCGGCTTGAAAACTTTTCTGGTATTAATTCGTCCATGCAGCTGCCGCGAATGGGATTTTTGCCGCTTTCGATCCTGTTTCGTGTCGTGGTTTAAATAATAGTCTGCATAAATCT
>Ga0187894_10002290_pt1 | contig 23064 bp, 18 predicted proteins | sample GBC1701081metaG_FD_136650 | JGI IMG/M metagenome (GOLD analysis project Ga0187894, IMG submission 136650) | White microbial mat communities from a lava cave in the Kipuka Kanohina Cave System on the Island of Hawaii, USA - GBC170108-1 metaG ... | reverse complement strand
CGATCCTGATGGATTCATTGCGGCCTTGAACAAGGCGGCCAACAAGAACATCCCGATCGCAGTTCTCAAAGTAGGTCGCACCCAAGCGAGCGCCCGATTTGCAGTCAGCCATACCGGCGCAATCACTGGCGATGATGCCGCGTGGCGAGCCGTCTGCGACAGATATGGCCTCCTCGAGACGAGCACGCTCGATGAACTCGCCGCGACGCTCTTACTTTTCGCGCAGCCGAGGCGAGCGGGGAAGGGCGGTCTCGCGGTCATCCAGGACTCGGGCGGCGAGCGTGAAATGGTGGTCGATCTGGCATCGGAAATGAAGGTCCCTTTCGCCGCCATTGGCGATGCGACGGCGGCGCTGATGGGCGCGCGCCTCGAGGCGGGTCTCGCTCCGGCCAACCCGTTGGATGCGTGGGGCACGGGTCGCTGCTTTGTCGACGTATTCAGTGACTGTTTCACCGCGCTCGCCAATGACCCGGACGCGGCACTCGGCATGTTCTTCAACGATCTCCGCGACGACTATTATGTTCATGAAGGCTTTGTCGAGGCGGCGCGACGCACCCATCAGCGCACCAGCAAGCCAATTGCCTATGCCACCAATTTTACCCAGGTCCGTCATGGCAAGACAGCACTGGAGTTGACGGAGGCTGGAATTCCCGTGCTCGATGGCACGGTCCCGGCCCTGCGGTCCGCGCAGCATATGATGTCCTACCGTGACTTTCTGCTGCGGCTGCCGGATCCGCCGCCCGAGCCGAAGTTGTCACTTCGAAACTGGCGAGCCCGATTGAACGATGGAAAGGCATTCACGGAGATCGAAGGCCTTTCGCTGCTTGCGGATTACGGCATTCCGACCGTTCGCTGCATTGCCGCGAGTGATGCGGAGACGGCAGTCGCGGCAGCGCAGGTCATTGGATTTCCGGTCGTGCTGAAGACTGCGGCTCCGGGAATCGCTCATAAAAGCGACTGCGATGGAGTTAAGGTGGGACTCGCCGATGAACTGGCGGTGCGTTCGGCCTACTGTGATCTTGCCGCGCGACTTGGCCCGCATGTGTTGGTTTCTTCCATGGCGTCGAGCGGCGTCGAGATCGCGCTCGGCCTGAAAACAGACCGGCAGTTCGGGCCAATCGTGATGGTCGCGCTCGGCGGCATCTGGATCGAACTGTTGTCCGATGTGCGGCATGCACTGGCACCATTTGGCCCACGCACAGCATTGCGCCTGATCGAAGGTCTGCGCGGGTACAAGCTCCTGAAGGGTTTTCGCGGCACTCGGCCTGTCGATCTCGACAGTCTTTCGCGCGCAATAGCACGGTTCTCGGTCCTGGCAACCGAACTCGCCGATGAGATCGGTGAAATCGATGTCAACCCGATCATCGCCAGTTCTGAAGGTGTGACCGCGGTCGACGCACTCGTGGTGCCCAAACATTCAGGGAGGAGCCAATGAATAGACTGCCCGCCTTTCAAACACCCCTCAGCCGTCGCGATTTCAACCGTGCTGTATTGTCTGGAGCGGCAGCATTGGCTGCCGGCGCGCCGGCCGTCGCACAGCCGAAAACCGGCGGTCGCCTTCGCGTCGCCGCCCATGTCCAGAGCGCGCAGGACACGCTCGATCCGGCAAAATTTGTTCAAAGCACGGACTATGCGCGCGGTCACATGATCTACAACGGCCTCACGCACATCGACGAGAAGGCCGGCGCGCAACCCGAGCTCGCGGAGTCCTTCGAAGCGAACGCCGATGCCACCGAGTGGGTGTTCAAGATACGCAAGGACGTGACCTTCCATGACGGAAAATCGCTTGATGCGGACGACGTTGCTTTCTCGATCCGGCGTCACAAGGACGAAAAGGTGGCGTCAGCCTCGAAGGGTCTGGTCGAAGATATCTCCGAGGTCGTAGCGGACGGCAAACACACGGTCAGGATCAAGCTGACGGCGCCGAACGCCGACATTCCGGTCCTTCTCGGAACCTTCGGCTTCATGATCCTAAAGAACGGGACAAACGAATTCGCGACCGCCATTGGAACCGGCCCGTTCAAGCTTGCCGAATTCAAGCCCGGTGTCCGGACGGTTGCCAAACGCAATGAGAACTACTTCAAGACTGGTCAGCCATATGTCGATGAGATCGAGTACTTCGGCATCGCCGATCCGGTGGCAAGGTTGAATGCACTCATGGCCGGCGACATTCACATGATGTCCGACCTGCGCCCGAATGCAATCGAGGAGGCGAAGAAGGCCGACGGCATCGAAGTGTTCTCGACGCCCTGTCCACGCTTCGTCCAGCTCGCCATGATGTGCGACCGTTCACCGACCGACAACATCGACCTCAGGCTGGCGATAAAAAATCTGCTCGACCGGGAGCGCGTCGTCAGCCAGGTCCTGAAAGGTTATGGAATGGTTGCGAACGATCACTTCGTGACGCCGGAGAGCGAGCTCTTCAACACGTCGCTCCCGCAACGAACCGTCGACCTCGATAAAGCAAAGTTCCATCTCCGGAAGGCGGAGATGGAGAATGCGCGGCTCGAACTTCATGTCACCGAGGCTGCTCAAAACAGCGTCGAAATTGGTCTCTTGCTGCAGGCGAGCGCAGCAAAAGCTGGTTTGGCCATAGACCTGAAACGCGAACCATCGGATGGCTATTGGTCCAACATCTGGATCAAGCGGCCGTTTCATGCCGTCATCTGGAACCCGCGGCCGACATACAACATCATGGCGACGCTGGTGTGGAAATCGAACGCGAAATGGAACGATACCCAGTTCAAGAATCCCCGTCTCGACGCCCTGATCGACACCGCGCGCGGCACCGTTGACCCCGCGAAACGCAAAGAGGTCTTCTGGGAGATCCAGGAGATTATCTACGAAGAGGGCGGCAACGCCATACCTGCCTTCGTCAACTATCTGGACGCGATGTCGAGCAAGGTGAAGGGGCTTACGCCGGTGCCGACCGGAAATCTCAGCGGCTTCAACTTCGCCGACAAGGTGTGGCTGGAGGGCTGATGATCCGGCTGATTGCGCAACGCGCATTGCTTGGCTTGCTGACACTCTGGCTCGTTTCGCTCCTGGTGTTCGCAGGAACGGAGCTTCTGCCCGGCGACGTGGCTGAGGCGGTTCTCGGTCAGTCTGCCACGCCCGAAAGCCTGCACGCACTCAGGCTGGAGCTTGGCCTAGATCGTCCCGCAGTCCTGCGCTATCTGGACTGGCTGTCCGGACTGCTGCGATTCGACTTCGGCGTGTCGCTCGCGAGTCAGGTACCGGTGAACGATCTCATCGCCGAGCGCGTTGGCCGGACAATACTGCTTGCCGGGCTTGCCGCAGCGATTGCGGTGCCTGTCGCACTTGCAGCCGGGCTCATGGCCGCGGCTTATCCCGGAAGCCGGTTCGATCGTGTGACCTCCGTCGCCGCGCTTTGCATCTCGGCGTTTCCGGAATTCCTGCTTGGCACGATATTGGTGTTGATCTTCGCGGTGAAGCTCGCGTGGCTGCCAGCGATTTCCTATGCGGTCGAGTTCGATTCGCTGGCGCAGCTTGCTTCATCCCTGACATTGCCGGTGCTCACTCTCGCCGCCGTGATCATCTCGCAAATAGCGCGGATGACCAGGGCGACCATGGTCAATCTCATGACGGCCCCTTACATCGAGATGGCGGTGCTCAAGGGCGTGCGCCGCCGACGCATCGTGCTGTGGCACGCGCTGCCCAATGCGGTCGGCCCGATCGCCAATGTCATCGCGCTGAATCTCGCTTATCTCGTGTCCGGCGTCGTGATCGTCGAAACCATATTCGCCTATCCCGGACTTGCGCGCCTCGTCGTCGATGCCGTCGCCTCCCGCGACTTTCCATTGATCCAGGCCTGCGCCTTCCTCTTCAGTGCGGCCTACGTCGTTCTCATGCTCGCGGCCGACATCGTCACCATCATCAGCAACCCGCGTCTGCGCCAGGCCCGATCATGACGCGTGTCATTGCCATAGCGATCCTGGCGTTCTGGTTGGCCGCTTCCACCCTCGGACCGTGGCTCGCGCCGTACGACCAGGCAAATTTCGTGTCGGCCACGAATTTCGGTCCGCCTACGGCCGAGTTCTGGCTGGGGACCGACTATATCGGGCGCGATATCCTCTCGCGCCTGATCAGCGGGGCGGGAACGACTCTCGGAATTGGCCTGGCAGCGACCGTTCTGGCCCATGCGCTCGGCGTTCCTCTGGGGTTCATCGCGGCCCTTCGCGGCGGCTACCTCGATATGCTGATGAGCCGTGTCAATGACGCGCTCCTTTCTTTCCCCCATATCATGATGGGCCTGGTGGTGATCGCGGCCCTGGGCTCGTCCATACCCGTGCTGATCGTGACCAGCGGGATTGTCTATGCATCGCCGGTCTTCCGCATCGCCCGCGCGCTCGCCATGGACCTCAAAGCAATGGATTTCATCGAGGCGGCGCAGGTGCGGGGCGAGGGAACCGGATGGATCGTGTTCCACGAGATGCTGCCGAACGTGCTGTTGCCCCTGTTCACCGACTTCGCCATTCGGCTTTCCTTCATCGTTTTGTTCATAAGCGGTTTGAGCTTCCTCGGACTCGGCGTGCAACCGCCGCAGGCGGACTGGGGGAGCATGGTGCGCGAGAATATGGAGGGCCTTCGCTCCGCCTCGCTCGCCCCGATTGTGCCGGCGGCAGCGATTGCCAGTGTCACTGTTGCCCTCAATCTCCTCGTCGACTCGCTGTCCTACCGCGTGAACGCGCTGGCATTGGAGGGCCGCGGATGAGCTATGAGACCATCAGGGTCCAGGTCAATGGCAGCGTGGGGACGCTGACGCTTGCCCGTCCGCATGTGCTCAACGCCATCAACCGGCTCATGATCAGCGAGTTGAGCGGTGCCCTGGCTGCGTTCGTGGCGGACCCTGCGATTCTCGTAATCATGCTTGACGGCGCCGGACGCGCCTTCTCGGCAGGCTTCGATGTGAAGGAAGCGACGGAGCGCCAGACCAGTGGGGTTGCTCAGTGGCGCGAGGTCCTTGAAGCGGACTTCAACTTCATCATCCAGTGGTGGGACTGCCCCAAGCCCACGATCACGGCGGTTCATGGCCATTGCCTCGGCGGAGCGTTTGAGCTGATGCTGGCGTCCGACATTACCGTCGCGGCGGAAGATGCTCTTTTTGGTGAGCCGGAGGTGCGGTTCGGTTCGAGCATCGTGGCGCTCCTCCTGCCCTGGTTGACAACGCCCAAGCTCGCCAAGGAATTGCTCTTCACCGGCAATGACAGGCTCGAGGCTCCGCGCGCCCGTGAGATGGGCTTGATCAACCGGGTCGTACCCGTCGGCGAGCATGTGCGGAAAGCAACCGTCATCGCGAAGGAAATTGCGTCGGCAGCACCTCACTCGGTCGCCATGACCAAGCGTGCCGTGAACCGCAGCTATGAGATCATGGGCATGCGTCAGGCGCTTCTTGCCGCTCTCGATACCGGTCTGCTGATCGCTTGCCAGCCGGGTCCGGAGAGGACCGAGTTCAACCGTATCGCCAGGGAGCAGGGACTGAAGGCGGCGATCGCCTGGCGCGACCGCCGCAAGGTTTGAAACAACGATACAAGGAGGAGACCACCATGCTTAGTCAAATGCAGCAACTGGCGGCATTGGTTGCTCAGCGTAAAATGAGCCGTCGCGACTTTCTCGGATTCGCATTGGCCTCGGGGATTTCCGCAACAGTGGCGGAATCGGCCCTCACCAAAGCGTTGGCCGCCGAGCCAAAGAAGGGCGGGGCCGCAAGATTTGGCTTGGCCGGCGCCAATACGACCGACAGCCTGGATCCGGCGTATTTTCCGGACTCCTTCACCATCATCCTGTGGCGGACATTCCGCAGCAATCTCACCGAGATCGATCCGTCCGGCGCGCTCGTGGGCGATCTCGCGGAATCCTGGGAAGGCTCGGCAGACGCAAAGAAGTGGACGTTCAAGTTGCGCAGGGGCGTCGAGTTTCATGACGGAAGGCCGTTCACGGCTCACGACGTCATCGCCACCCTCAACTACCATCGCGGAGAAGGCTCCAAATCAGCGATGAAGGGTCCACTCTCACCGATCGAGAGGATCAGCGCCGATGATCCTCACACGCTCGTTCTCGAACTGGCCAGTGGCAACCGCGACCTCCCATATCTCATGGCCGACTACAATCTGGGGATCTGTCCGGCCGCGGGCGACAAGATCGACTGGATGGCCGGCGTCGGTACCGGCGGCTACGCGATCAAAAAGTTTGAGCCCGGCATCGAGGCGAACCTGGTTCGCAATGCGAACTACTACAAGGCGGGACGGGCTCACTTCGATGAAGCCACGCTGGTGGCCATCAATGATGCGGCCGCGCGGCATAGCGCGATCGCCAACGGTGAAGTGCATGCGATCAACCGGATCGAACCCAAAGTCGCCACCCGGCTTGCAGAGCAGTCCGGCTTGCGGGTGCTCGAGACCAAGAGCCCGGGCCACTATGTTTACTCGATGAACATGAAATTGGCTCCCTTCGACAATGCAGACGTTCGAATGGCATTGAAACACGGTCTTGACCGCGAGCAGTTCCTGAAGACGATCCTCATGGGGCATGGGACAATCGGCAACGACCATCCGATCGCGCCATCCTATCCGTATTTCGCGCCGGACATTCCACAGCGCGTCTTCGATCCGGAGCAGGCGAAACATTTTCTCAAGAAGGCCGGCATGGAGAAATTGAATGTCCAGCTCCATGCTGCGAACACCTCATTCACCGGCGCCGTCGATGGAGCGGTCATCTACAGTGAGAACGCCAAACAGGCGGGGATCGAGATCGAGGTCGTCCGCGAGCCCGACGACGGCTATTGGGATCGTGTCTGGCGAAACAAAGGCTGGTTCGCCAGTTGGTGGGGCGGGCGTACCGTCGAGGATATGATCCTCACGCTCGTCTACGAATCGGGGTCGGCGTCGAACGAGACCGGTTTTGACAACGAGAGATTCACCAAGGTGTTGCGCGAGGCGCGCTCGCAGGGGAATGCCGATCTTCGCCGGGAAATGTATCGCGAATTGCAGCTGATCCTGCGCGACGAGGCCGGCACCGTCGTACCGGCTTTCATCAACTGGATCGATGCCGCGTCCGACAAGATCGGCACCCCGGACTTGCCCAAGGCAAATAACGAGATGTGCGACCTCAGGGCCGTCGAACGCTGGTGGCTGATTTGAAGCCGGCTGGTCGAGTCTTCCTCACAACGGTTAACCAATGTCCCAGCAAATGCCAGGGAACCTCAAGATAGAGCACGATCCGCTCTTGCAGCCGCTGCGGCTCAAAGGTCTGGTTCTCAAGAACCGGATTATGAGCATGAGCCATGCAACGAGATATGAGGAGGATGGGAAGCCGCAGGAGCGCTATCAGCTCTATCACGAGGAAAAGGCCAAGGGCGGAATCGCTCTCACCATGTTCGGCGGTTCCTCGAACGTGGCGGTGGATTCGGCATCGGTTTTCGGCCAGTTGTATGTCGGCGACGATGGGATCATCCCATACTTCGAACAACTTGCGCGGCGCGTACATCGTCACGGCGCCGCGCTCATGTGCCAGATCACGCATCTCGGAGGCCGCACACACTGGCGGGCCGATAACTGGCTGCCGGTCGTCGCTCCTTCGCGGTTCCGTGAACCGCTCCATCGCGCCATCTCGAAAGAGATGGACCGGCAAGACATCGATCGGATCGTCAAGGCCTTCGGCGCGGCCGCGTGGCGTTGCAAGGCAGGGGGGCTCGATGGCGTGGAGGTCAACGCCCATGGCCATCTCATAGGCCAGTTCTGGTCGCCGGACACCAACCGCCGCACCGACGAGTTTGGCGGCACGATCGACAATCGTTGCCGATTCGGTCTCATGGTGATCGAGGAAATCCGCCGGCGGGTCGGGGACGATTTCGTCGTCGGCCTGCGCATGCAGATCGATGAGGGAATTGATGGGGTGCTCGGCGAAGATGATTGCCGCGAAATCGCTCAGCGGCATGAGCGCTCCGGCCTCGTCGATTTCTTCAATCTGAATCATGGCCGTATTGACACCGAACTTGGCCTCGCCAGTTATATGCCTGGCATGTCCGGCGGTCTGGCACCCTTCCTCGAAAAAGTTGGACGCTTCCGCTCAAAACTTTCCCTGCCGGTGTTCCATTCCTGTCGAATTACCGACCTCGCGACGGCACGGCATGCCATACGCAACAATCTCATCGACATGGTCGGCATGACACGCGCCCATATGGCCGATCCTCATATCGTCAGCAAGCTCATGGATGGCGCCGAGGACCGTATCCGGCCCTGTGTCGGCGCGACGTATTGTTCCTGGCAGCGGCTATGCATCCACAACCCGGCTACCGGACGTGAGCAGTCTCTTCCCCACGCAATCGGCCGTGCACCAAAGTCTCGCAAGGTTGTAATTGTCGGCGCGGGTCCGGCCGGGCTTGAGGCGGCTCGCGTCTCGGCTCTGCGCGGCCACGATGTTGTGCTTTTCGAAGCAAACCAGCGACCCGGCGGTCAAATCCTCCTCGCCGCGCGGTCTCAATCACGACGCGACCTCATTGGAATCATCGATTGGCGCGTCGCGGAGGTAGAACGTGCCGGGGTCAGGATGGCGATGAATGTCGTCGCCGACAGCGAGATGGTCGTCGCCGAAGACCCGGAAATCGTGATCACGGCAACCGGAGGTCTGCCTGACACCATGTTCTGCGAGGACGCGGGCACAGGAGTTGCCTCCACGTGGGATGTACTCGGTGGCGCCGTACAGATTCCAAAATCGGTTCTTCTATTTGATGGCACAGGCCTCGTGAATGGGCCGACATGTGCCGAGACGCTCCTGAAACTGGGGACACGCGTCATCTACGTGACGCGCGACCATCATGTCGCCAAGGAAACGAGCCACCTGGAAACGCCGTTCATTCTCAAAATGCTTTATGAAGCAGGTGCTACGATCTTGCCTGATCGAGTCCTTGTGGAGGCGAGGCGTGAGCAGGGCAAGACCTATGTCAAACTGCGAAACGAGCTTACCGGTGAGCAGGAGGAGCATTCATCGGATCTTGTCGTCATCGAGCATGGCACTCTTCCTTGCGACGATCTCTATCGGGATCTTCGGCCCCTTTCGCGAAATGACGGGGTCATCGACCTGGATGCGCTGATGCGCGGCCAGCCACAAGTCGGCATGGCCAATCCGGACCGTCGGTTCAGTCTGTTCAATATCGGCGATTCAGTTGCCTCGCGCGATATCCACGCGGCGATCCTGGATGCGTTGCGGCTATGCAAGGATCTCTGAGCGTTCGCCGGCCTGATCTAAAGTGAATTGTAAAGCTCATCGACCGTATCAAGCCGATACGGCAAAGAGTAGGGCTCCTTGAAGGTCCAGCATTTGTAGTCTTGCCCGCCGAGCGCCTTGGCCAGTTCTGCCGCCGTTATGATCGTTCCGCCGCTCAGCCAATTGGCCAGATCCAGGATTGCCGTCTTGTGAATCGCCGCCGTTGCGCTGCCACAGGCATCTTTGACAAGCGTAACGCGGAAATCCCGCCACAGCGCGTCCCATACGGTCGTCTCGAGGCAGGCTTCCGTCCACACGCCGAAAATGATGAGATGATCGATGTCCATCCGGTTGAGCACGAGATCGAGTTTCGTCGCATAGAAGGCCGTGAATCTCTGCTTGTCGATGATGATGTCATCGTCATGCGGGGCGACTTCATGACATATTTCCGCAAGCGGCGAGCCTGCAACGCTGTTGAGCGGACGGCCGTTGGGCCGGAGAGTCTGAAACCGTCGCGCGTCAATGCCACGCCGGTCCAGCCAATGGCGGCTATAGATGATGGGAATGCCCTGGCTCCGGCAGGCAGTCAGTGCAATCTGCGCGTTCCTGAGGACGTCTGCGTAGTTTTCCACCGGCCAGGCGCCTTCACTGAGATTCTCTCCCTGCAGATCAATTGCAAGAGCGGCTGTGCGGTCGGTCCTAAACGATTCAGGCATTTGTGACGCTCCATCTGCGGAATAAGATCCATGAATGCGAAATCTACCCGGAAGCGGGCAGGGCTTCCTTTCTGCGCTCGATGAAGTCCCTCAGCGACGCATCGAGGGCCGCATCGATAGGTGGAGGCTCGTAAAGCTCGAGCCGTTTTCTCCATATGCTGCTGGCGCGTTGTGCCGCGGTCAGGCATCCGTCATCCCGCCATTGCTCGTAGGAGCCTGTATCGAGGACTTCGGATATGTGAAAGGCATCCCGATAACGGGACAGTGTGTGCTGGCTGCTCAGATAGTGCTGGCCGGGACCGATCTCACGGAACGCGTCCATTGCAAGCGCATCTTCGCTGAAGTCTATGCCGTCAGCGAATCGTGCGATCATTTCGAGATGATCGCAATCCTGGACGAACTTCTCGAAGCTCATGCACAAGCCGGCATCGAGGTGGCCGGCGGCATGAATGAGGAAGTTGACGCCGGCCAATACCGTCATCAGCAACATGTCCGCTGCTTCCTGCCCTGCCTGGGAATCGACGACCTTGGCAGAAGTCGAAGCCGCCCCGCCACGATAAGGAATGCCGAGCCGGCGCACCAATTGTCCCATTACCAGCATTGACAGCCAGCTCTCGGCGCCGCGTGTGGGCGCTCCCGTTTTCATATTGAGGCCGCTTAACATGACGCCGATCATGACCGGGGCGCCAGGTCTCACTAGCTGAGTCAACGCGGCGCCCGCCAATGCTTCCGCCAGCACCTGTATGACCATTCCGGCAGGCGTCACCGGGCCCATGGCGCCCCCCATCACGAACGGCGTGACTATCGTCGCCTGGTTGGCCGCCGCATATGTCTTGAGAGCTTCCAGCATCGTGTGGTCGAGCACCAGCGGCGAATTGACGTTTATGATCGAAGCGGTGCAGCAATTTGCATCCACGAATTCCCTTCCGAATGTCAGGCGCAGCAAATCTATGGTATCGACGGCGGCTACACCTGACGTCCCGAGACCGAGAAACGGCTTGTCGGTCCATCGCAGATGCGAGTAGGCGACTTCGAGATGGCGATGGCTCACGGGAATATCCGTCGGCTCACAAGTCACGCCGCCCGAGTGCTGCAGGCATGGGGCGAGATAGGTGAGCTTCACAAGGTCATCCAGATCGCCAAGGGTTCCATAGTGCCGCTCCTCGCCAAGCTTGGATACGAAAGGCATGCCATAGCCGGGCGCGAACACGAGATGATCGTTGCCGAACTCGACCGAGCGCCGCGGATTGCGCGCATGCTGCACAAAACTGGGTGGGGCGGTCGCCCTGATCAAGTGCCGGGCCATGCCGCGCTCAATGCGAACACGTTCGCCTTTGACATCGGCACCGGCGTCACGCCACAGAGCCAGGCTCTCGGGATCGCCGCGAAAGTCCATTCCGGTTTCGCACAGGAGGTCATCGGCGCATCGCTCGATCAGCGCGAGATTGTCCTCGTCGAAAGGAGTGAAGGGCGGTAGCCGCCTGCGGATTACTTTCGCCGCGGGGACTTGGCGGTGGCTTTCCGGCTCACGCTGTTTCGCTCGCAGCCCGCGTCGCATGTCGATCGTCTCCCTTAGCTTGGCTTATGTTTCACAGTGCAACCGAATTCTGGAAGTAAACCGGACGTTCGCAGCATATGTGGGCTCCTTCTTCGTTCGAGGATTCCGCAACATGGCATCAAATGCCCTCGCGCCGCCGATCGGCCTTCAGTAGTTCCGAGTTGTATGCAAATAGCGCGGGCGTACCGCCCGTATGAACAAACACAACCGTTTCACCTGGGCGGACGCGCCCATCATGAACGTGAGCCAGGAGACCTGCCATGCCCTTGCCCGTATAGACAGGGTCAAGAAACACGCCCTCAGTCTTTGCCAACAATTTGATTGCTTCGATGCTCTCGGGTGTTGTGAGTCCATAGCCCGGGCCTGCGAAATTTGCGATCGCAAGGTCGTCATCGTCAAGGCGGGTCGTAATCCCGAGCATCTTGGCGGCTTCCTCGGCGAGCGTTTTCATCCGATCGCGCAATCCAATCGCTTCGAGCGCGTAGTTGATCCCAGTTACTTTGCAGGGATAACCAAGGTGCTTGGCGCCGAGCGCTAGACCAACATGTGTTGCCCCGACCGAAGCGAGATAGAGATGGTCGAGTTCGATGTTTCGATCGCTGATTTGTTCCGCGAGTTCGATGAAGGCACTGACATAACCCACCACTCCAAGCGGGTGGAACGACGATCGCAAAACATAAGGCCTATGCCCCCGCGCCCTAAACTCCGAGGCAATGTCCTGCATCAGCCAGTGCAACGCGTCCCGTCGGTAGATGATGGAATCGATGGTACTTGTGTCAACAAGGCGGACATCGACATCCAGCAGCCGGCTGAGAAGGAGATTTCCCTGTGGCTCGTCACTGTGGGAGCCATGCAACACGGCTACGGGTAGCATGCCGGCACGACGGGCGGCGGCGGCACACTGCACAGCATGGTTGGATTGCGTCACCCCGCCGCCAGCGATGAATACGTCAGCGTTGGCATTTCTCGCATCTCCAACAAAGAAGTCGAGTTCGCGAGTCTTGTTGCCACCAAAGGCCAGTCCGGTCATGTCTTCACGCTTGATGAACACGTTTACCCCACCGAGCACTTGCGACAGGCGTGGAGCTTCGTCCAGCGGAGTTGGCAGTCGCGCTACACGGAATCGCGGAAGTTGGGCTATGCGCTGCGAAAGCTCAACGAGGCAGACCTGATCACGAGTCGCAATCATGAGAGCATGGCGAGAGCGGATCGCATTTGATCATGCATCTGCTGCAGCATCCAATCGCGAACCTCGATTACAACGGCTCGCAATGGTTTGCTCCGTGATGCCACAAGTGAATAGTGGCGGCCGGTCCTCAGCAATCCGGGGCATGCCTGGACGAGGGAGCCCGTGATGAGTCCGGAGGCAACCACGCTGATCCATCCGAGCGCGATGCCTTGTCCGTTCATTGCCGCCTGTATCACAACCCCGTAGTCGGAAAATTCGAGAGTAAGTTGCGGGGAGGAATAGTTCTGACCGGTGCTCTCCAGGAAAACGCGCCAAGATATTCGTGGCCGCGTTAGGCTTATGAGAGTGTGGTGCTCGGTCGCCTTTCCCGGAGCGAACGATCCATGCGTCTGGAGGTAATGCGGACTGGAAACAGCAGCAATAACCTCTTCGGCAAAGAGCCACTGGTCGACAGTGTCATCATCAGGGGTTACTGAGCGCGTAGCCAGATCAACATCCTCGACAGACCCGAGCGGTTCTCCGCTGATGAGCTGGAAGCGAAGATCGATACTGGGAAACTCGCGATAAAACGCCTCAAGCCGCGGTATGAACCAATGGGTCGCCAAGGCTGAAGAGATTGAGAGCGTTACGGCGTCTTTGCCGGCGTTGCGATTTTTAAGTTCCTCTACAGCGTATTCGATACGCATGAAACCAGCGGTCACCGCGCGATGAAGTGCGTCGCCATCGGTTGTAAGTTCAAGCTGCGATGTTGTCCTGTCAAAGAGCCGGCAACCGAGATGTTGTTCAAGACGCGAGATCATCCGGCTCACCGCTGGTTGGGTCACATTGAGTTCCTCTCCGGCCCGCGTGAAGTTGCGATGCCGGGCAGCCGCCTCGAAGACAAACAAGGCGGTTGGTGACGATAGGCGCTTACGCAGCACGGCATAACCTCAGATTATGCCATGCCTTACATTTGTGACGTTGCATCGGCACCGACGACCAATCAGGATAATCTCCTGTAATGTGCACAGAGTGACGAGCTGTGTAAAGATCGAAGTACGAACCGACGGAAGGGGATACCATGCTGAAAAGACTACAAGGCCTGACCTTGGCCGCGAGCATCCTCGTTTTTGGTTCGGCAGGCGCTCAAGAGGTCACGCTAGTCGTCAATCCGAATGTTATCGGGGCGCCAACCTTCAATCCCCTCAAGGCGACCGTGATCAATACGCAAAGTACACTGATCTTCGACACGCTTGTCCAGCGCGATCGCAATTTCAGCTATCATCCTGCTCTCGCATTGTCCTGGGAATCATCGGGCGACGGCTTGACCTGGACTTTCAAATTGAAGGAAGGTGTCAAGTTTCATGATGGTGAGCCGTTCAACGGCGAAGCTGTAAAATGGTGGCTCGAGGCCTACCGGGGCAGCCAAGTCGACAATCTCGTCGACGCCATTGCGACCATCGATGTCCCTGACCCATACACGGTCAAACTCAATATGAAGCGTCCGGATCCGAATCTTCTCTTCAATCTGTCGAGCAGTTGGATGGGCTTTCCAAGTCCGAAGGCTGTCAAGGAGATGGGTGAAGATTACGGCGTCAAGGGAGCAGTTGGCACTGGCCCCTTCATTCTCGAGGAACATGTTGTCGGTCAGTATACTGTCCTGAGAAGAAACCCCGACTACACTTGGGGCGGCCTTTCCCAAAACAAGGGGCCGGCAAGGATCGCGCGGATCACCATGCGTGAGATTGCTGAGCAGTCAACGGCATTCCTCGAACTGAAAACCGGCGGTGTCGATGCTCTTCTGTACGTGCCGACTGACTTCGTGCCGCAAGTCAAGGCGGAGGCGAACCTTGCCATGGTTGAGCTTATGGGCAGTGACGTCATGTACATGCCGATCAATGTAACTTCTGGACCCTTCGCCGATATCAGGATCCGCGAGGCTGTAGCTCTGGCGATCGACCAGAAGGAAATCCTTCAGGGCATCTTCAAAGGTGTCGGGATGGAGGCCCACAACTTTCTGATCAGCGCACTGTCGGAATCCAAGGTCGATCCGAAATACAACATTGGCTATAATCCTGAACGAGCGAAGAAGCTACTAGACGAAGCCGGCTGGCCAGTTGGATCTGATGGGACTCGCGAGAAAGATGGCAAGCCCTTCACTGTCAAGCTGTGGGCGCAGAGCGAATCGGAATTCAAGCGCGTGGCCGAAGCCGTACAGGCGCAACTGGCCGCGGTCGGAATAAAGGCCGAGGTCACGACATTCGACTCAAGCACCATCCGCGAGCAGTACAAGGCAAACAATCACCAACTGGCCATACGCAGCTATAGCTGGCCCAATGCCGATATTCTCAACTGGTTCTTTGGTGGGGCGAGACTCGGCTATCCGAACGTGTCCATGTGGAACGACGCAAAGGCGGAAGAACTCGGTGCGACTGCGCAAACCGGCTCACGGACGCCCGAGGAGCGCCTCATCAATTACACGAAATACCATGAATATGTCCTGTCACAATTCGTTTTCGCTCCGATCTATCAGCCGGTTCAATTCATGGCCTACAACAAGGCGCGCATAAGGTTCCCTGACAAGATAATGACGCCCGAATTTGATTCGGTGATGGCTCTCGACATGGAGATCGTGGAGTAACGGCGAAGGCGAGACAGGAAATCCGAAATGCCGGAGTACATCCTTCGACGCACATTCGTGTTGATGCCGGTTTTCTTCGTTGTTTCGTTGGTCATCTTCCTGATCACTCACCTTGTCCCGGGCGATCCAATCGACAATCTTCTCCAGGTAGGTTCAAGCCCCGAAATGAAGGCCAAACTCATTGCGGAGTATGGCTTGGATCGCCCACTTCATGAGCAATACCTGTTATGGCTTGGCCGCCTCCTTACCGGCGATCTTGGCGAAGCAATAATCCTCAAGCGTCCAGTCTTCGACCTCATCCTGCAAAACTTGCCATACAGTCTCACGCTCGGCGCCGCCGCCCTCGCCTTTTCCACGGCCTTTGGGATCATTGTCGGAGCGCTTGCCGCCACATTTCCGGGGACGAAAGTCGACGAAGGGGCAATGGGTTTCATCCTCCTCGGCTCCACTGTTCCGAGCTTCTGGCTGGGCTTACTGCTTATTCTCTTCTTCGCCGTGATGCTCGGATGGTTTCCGGTTTCGGGAGCACGCGGTTGGAGCTCTCTTGTCTTGCCTGTTCTGACCGTCGGATTAGGAGGGATCGCACTCACTGCGCGAGTGACGCGCGTCGCAATGCTAGAGACGGCGCAAAAGGATTTCGTTTTCCTCCTTCACGCCAAGGGTGTGCCGCATCGATCGATACAGGTTCGACACATATTGCGGCATGCGATGATACCGGTGATTACCATTGTCGGTCTCCGCATTGGCTGGATCATCGGCGGATCAGTTACGGTCGAGTATGTTTTCGCGCGCCCGGGTCTCGGCACCTTGCTCATCAGATCGCTCAATCAGCGTGACTATCCAGTGGTGCAAGGGTCCCTTCTCATGCTCGCCATGGCAGTCATGCTAGGAACACTTCTGGCCGACATTCTCCATGCCGCCATCGATCCACGTGTCCGCGAGCGGGCACGATGAGCGACTGGCAGTTGGATACCGTCCGTCGAATTCTCTCGACCCACAAGGGTCTGGTATCCAGTGTTGTGCTCACTGTCGTCGCCCTGGCCGGTGTGCTTGCTCCGATCATCTCTCCTTACTCCTTCAGCGAACAGGATCTCGGGGGTGCAGCTCAGCAACCCTCACTGCAACATTGGTTGGGAACGGACGAGTTTGGACGCGACCTGCTGACAAGGATAATGTATGGCGCACGAACATCGCTGACGGTTGCGGTCGTGTCGATTGGCGCATCAGTCGTCGTCGGCGTGATTCTTGGTGCAGTGGCCGCCTATTACGGCGGCGTCCTCGACCGAATAATCATCACTATAGTCGACCTGATCTGGTCGTTCCCCGACATTTTGATCGCACTACTGTTTATCGCTATTGTTGGCCCGGGACTGAAAGGCACGATGATCGCGATCTCAGTTGCTTATCTCGCGCAATTCGCCCGGCTGGGTCGCAGCCAGGTTCTCTCGCTCAGGGGAGAGATGTTTGTCGAGGCAGCGCGCTCTCTTGGGGCGAGCAATAGGCATGTTCTCCTCAAACATCTGGTGCCGAATGCGATTTCACCGGTTGTCGTCGCAGGTATGTTGGCGGTCGGTGACGCCATTATCCTCGAGGCCACGCTGGGCTTTTTTGGCTTGGGCGCCCAGCCACCCATTCCAAGTTGGGGAGCAATGATGGCAAGCGGCACAGCGCAGCTGTTCAACGCGCCATGGATCATCATCTTCCCGGGACTTGCTATCATAACAACCGTAATCGGAATCAATCTTCTCGGAGACGCTCTGATCCACGCCCTTAACATTCGCGATCGGGTACGGACCACATGACGCTCCTCTCGGTCGAGAATCTGCACGTCCGATTTGGCGCGCTGCACCCGATCGACGGGGTCAGCTTTTCCATTGAGCAAGGCGAGATCCTGGGCGTGGTTGGCGAGTCCGGTTCCGGCAAGTCAATAACGGCGCTGACAATCCTTGGGCTGCTGCATCTCCAGGGCGGTGAAGTCGACAGCGGACGAATACTATTCAATGGCATCGATCTCCTTCGGCTGGTCGAACGTGAACGTTGCAGCTATCGCGGCAAGCAAATCGCGTTCATCAGCCAAAATCCCATGACGTCTCTAGATCCGCTCTTCTGCGTGGGGGACCAGATCGCGCAGGGTTTGGTAATTCACCTGGGCAAGTCATGGTTTGAAGCACGTGCCAGAGCCATTGAACTCATGAGGGATCTACGGATTCCTAACCCGGAAGTCGTCTATGATCAATTTCCGCACCAACTTTCGGGCGGCCTCAAACAGAGGATCGCTATTGCGATAGCACTGAGCGCCGAACCGCGCTTGATTGTCGCCGATGAGCCGACTACCGCGCTCGACGTCACAGTGCAGGCGCAGGTACTTCATTTGCTGCACCGCATGACGAGGACGCGCGGCATCGGCTTGATCCTGATCACTCATGACATGGGCGTCGTTGCGCAAATCTGTGACCGCATGATCGTGATGTATGCGGGCACAATCGTCGAAGCAGGAAAAGTAGAGGAAGTCTTTACCGGTCCCCGTCATCCCTACACCCGCGCCCTTATCAACTGCATTCCACGCGTCGAAACACAGCCGGGAGCACTGATGGCGATACCCGGCATCGTGCCAAATGTAACCGACTACCCGCCGGGCTGCCGTTTCCATCCGCGCTGCCCACGTGCGTTGCCGTGCTGCAGCATACTCCCCCCGCGGACCGTCGAGTGCGGCGACGAGGTTAGCGTCGCCTGCCACCTCTATGATCCTTCGGATTGGACGCTCTCGTGACGGCACTTGTCGAGATTCGGCGACTGGATCGGCATTTTGAAGTGCGGCGCAGCCTATTCGCGCGCGCCAAAATATTGACCGCCGTTAACCAGGTATCATTCGATATCGAGCGAGGCGAGATCCTTGGCGTTGTCGGCGAGTCGGGTTGCGGCAAATCTACTCTGGCGAGACTCGTGCTTCGGTTGATCGAGCCAACGGCAGGATCGATTCGATTTGACGGAATCGAGTTGACCCAGCTGAGCGATCGTCACCTCCGCCGACTTCGTCCACGCATGCAGATGGTGTTTCAGGATCCTTATTCCTCGCTTGACCCACGCTACACCGTAGAAGACACTCTTCTGGAGCCTCTCAGTATCCAAGGCATCTCCCTTGCCAGGGCAGCGGCCCGTGAAAAGGTCAGCGAGCTGCTGTCGACCGTAGGTTTGGCATCGGCACTGGCTCGCGCGTATCCACACCAGCTATCCGGAGGCCAGAGGCAACGTGTCGGCATTGCGCGCGCCTTGGTCCTTTCGCCTGATCTCGTTGTGCTGGATGAGCCGACTGCCTCACTTGATGTCTCCGTGCAGGCGCAGATCGTCACGCTCCTCGAATCTCTTCAAGCAAAGCTGAACCTCACATATCTCTTCATATCGCACGACCTCGCGCTGGTCAGCTATTTCTGCGATCGTATTGCGGTCATGTATCTGGGCAGCATCGTCGAAATACTTCCGGCGGTGCGAACGCAGCCAAAGCATCACTACACACTTGCTCTCATGGAGAGTGCCCTTATCCCCGATCCAAGGCGTCGGAGACCCACGGCACCGCTCGCCGGCGATGTTCTGAGCCCCTTTGCGATTCCTGCTGGCTGCGCCTTCGCCAGCCGTTGCGCGGCCGCCACTCACCTTTGCGGCGTCGAACGGCCCTTGCTCAAGCGCTACGACCAAGGGCACTTGGTGGCCTGCCATCACCCTGTTGCGGCCTGCAAATCCAGCCCGCAATCGCATTTTCAGAGGAGCACGACAGATGACGTTTACCGTCCTTACGGCTGAGCTGTATCACGAAACCAATACATTCAACGTTCGACCGACCACGTACGAATCCTTCGCGAGTAACTTCCTTTATCTTAGAGAGGAGGCAATCCAGCAAAGAGGAAGCGCCAACACGCAGCTCGCCGGGTTTCTCGACGCGGCGCGCTCCAAGGACTGGACCTTGATACACACGCTCAGCACCTCCGCGCCGCCCTCCGGCAAGGTCACCGAAGCTGCCTTCGATCACCTACTGCAGCCCGTATTGGAAGTCGCTCGAAACAGCAAACGTCGCTTGGACGGCGTATTGCTGGGGCTGCATGGAGCGATGGTCACCGAGCTGTCCGACGATGCGGAAGGCGAAATCCTCTCTCGCATCCGCTTCTGCCTCGGCGATGAGATTCCGATCGCAATCACTCTCGATCTCCACGCAAATGTCACCAAGCGCATGTGCGGACTGGCAAGCATCATCGTTTCCTATAAAACTTATCCTCACATCGATATGCGCCAGATCGGGGAAATGGCAGGGAATATCCTGCATCGGACGATGGCGGGAGAGATTGCTCCGCGTACGATTCTTGCCTCTCGGCCGATGTTGGACGATCCAAATGGGGGCCGCACAGATGTCGGGCCGATGATTGATTGGGTGGCGCGCGGCCGAGAGTACGAGAAACGTCCCGATGTCTTCGCGGTGAGCATTAATTCGGGCTTTGGGGATGCTGACATTGTCGAAGTGGGACCAACGGTCCTTGTGACGTGTCAGGGAGATTTTGCAGCACATCAACGCTTTGCTCAAAAGATCGCCGATGAAATTTGGGAGAGTCGCTTCAATGTGATTAACACACTTTACACCGTGGAGGAAGCAGTTGAAATCGCGCGGCAACACAAAACGTCGAATGGGCCGGTCATCATCGCCGATTTTGCCGACAATCCCGGCGGCGGAGGATATGGTGATTCGACGGCTCTGCTGCGCGCGATGCTGGACGCAGATCTGAAAAATGCGTGCTTCGGGCCGATGGTCGATGCCAGTGTTGCCGATAGTTTACAGGGAGCAAAAATCGGGAGTCGGGTCCGAGTATCACTGGGCGGCAAGACGGATCCGCGGTTCGGCGGTGGTCCGCTCGAACTTTCAGCCACACTTAAGAGTGTCAGCAACGGTACCTACACAGGTGATGGACCGATGATTGGAGGTCTGACGTTAAGTTTCGGTCCGTCGGCTGTTGTCGACGTGAACGATGTCATGATCCTAATTGTGACTCATCCACATCAGATGCTCGATTTGCAGCAATTTCTAGCTTTTGGCATCGATCCTCGCGAGAAGCAGGTCGTCGCCGTGAAATCGATGCAGCATTTCCGCGCCGCTTTCGAGCCGATTGCGAGCAAGGTCATCGTATGCGACAGCGGCGCGCTGTGCACACGAAATCGCGCTAACTTCCCGTACAAGAGAGTGCCTCGACCGATCTATCCGCTGGATAGCGACATGGTGTTTCATGATGCGGGCATATGACTGCATCGTGATCGGTGCCGGCATCAGCGGTGCTTCCGCGGCCTACGAGCTTGCCTTGAACAGACGCGTACTCCTCCTTGAACGGGAGTCACTGCCGGGTTACCACAGCACGGGCCGTTCAGCCGCTTTGTTTACCCCGGGCTATGGCTCAGCGGTGATCCGGAAGCTTGCTGCCGCAAGCTGGTCATTTTTCAACGAACCGCCTGCCGGGTTCTCGGCGGTGCCGCTGTTGCGCGACCGCGGAGGCTTGACCATGGCGCGACGTGGTCGCGAGCGCCTTCTGGAGATTCGAAACGAGCTGCCTGGGCTAGGGAGCGAAGTCCGCGAATTGACACCTGGGCTAGCCGGCGCGCTCGCACCCATGCTGAGGACGGACGCGTTCGTCGCAGCGCTTTATCAACCTGGAATAAAGGACATGGACGTCCATGCCATCCATGCCGGCTTTCTCCGCGGCTTCAAGGCCCGGTCCGGCGGGGTCATATGCGACGCCCGGGTTGAGATGATTAAGCGAGATGGTGAATTCTGGCAGATCCATACGCGCACAGACGTCTTTTCCGCCGTGCTCATCGTCAATGCGGCCGGAGCGTGGGCAGAGGAAATAGGCCAGATTGCCGGCGCATGTCGCATAGGGCTCACGCCGATGCGCCGAACCGCCATCCTCTTGGATGTGCCGGAGGACATGACCTCGCCCGGCCTGCCAGTGGTCGATGTCGCAGGTGAAGAGCCCTATTTCAAACCTGAAGGGCCAAGGCTGATGGCTTCGCTAGGCGATGCCACACCTACCGAGGCACAAGATGCGCAGCCGGATGAAGTGGACATTGCTGTTCTCGCAAGCTGGCTGGAGGAGGTTACGCTGCTGCGCGTTGAGCGAATTGCAGCACGCTGGGCCGGACTACGCAGTTTTGTCGCAGATTCAGCACCAGTTGTTGGATTCGATCCTTGTGCGCCGAACTTTCTCTGGCTGGCTGGTCAAGGCGGGTATGGAATTATGATTGCACCGGCGCTCGCACGCGCCGTCGCCTCGCTCGTCAATGCCGGCAGTTTGCCTGACGACTTTGCCGACCATGGGATAAGCGATGGGCAGATTTCACCGGATCGGCTGATGCCTAACTGACCAAGAGTCCCCAACGAACATGTCAATCGCCAAGAAGCTTCGGGCCCGATTCGCCGCCTTGCCGATCGCGGTCATTGCCGCCCTGGCAATGATCGCTGCATCGGCTTTCTTTGCGGGGCTTAGCGCCTTCGTGCGCCACCTCGGTGAGACCCTTCATCCCTTCGAAGTCGCTTTCTTCCGCAATCTCTGTGGTCTGGCATTTATGCTTCCATGGCTCCTTCGGCATGGCATCGCCGGTATGCATACCCGGCGGCTTTGGCTCTATGGTTGGCGTTCGGGCCTCGGGCTGGTTTCGATGCTATGCGGCTTTACCTCACTCACGTTGTTGCCGTTCGAACAGGCGATCGCTCTGAGCTTCACGACGCCGCTTTTCGCCACTCTCGGCGCTTCACTCTTTCTGGGCGAGACCGTACGGCTGCGGCGCTGGGCCGCGACGATTTTGGGGTTCTTCGGCGTGCTGATCATGCTCAGGCCGGGAATCGATTTTCCTTTTGTCGGGGACTCCGGACTCACCGGTCCGGGCCTGGGAGCCCTATTGGCCGTCGCGGCTTCCCTGGTGAGCGCCGTCGTTACGCTGATCGTCAAAGATCTTTCGCGCACCGAACCCAGTGATGCCATAGTGACATATATGGTCCTGCTGCTAACGCCGATGTCCCTTATCCCCGCGCTTCCGGTCTGGCAATGGCCACCGCTCGCTCTCTGGCCGTGGATTTTCGCCATGGGCGCAGCCGGCAGCCTTGGCCATATGTGCTATATTCGCGCTTTCGCGCATGGCGATGCGTCAGCGGTCATGCCTTATGACTACACGCGACTGATGTTCGCTACAGTGATCGGCTACTTCGCTTTTGCTGAAGTGCCCGATCTTTGGACGTGGATAGGCGCTGCGGCAATTGCGGGCTCTGCCATCTATATCACTCGCCGCGAGTCGCTGGTCAATCAATCGACGGCGACGCAGGCTGCCGTTGCCCACGATGTTGCGACCTTGGATTCGGGCCGACTTGAACTGCATAATCACAATCGCGGTGGAGACGGAGCGATCGCATCTTCAACGGTGGACGACACAAGCGCCTCCGCCGAGACGCAAAGCTTGAAATCATGCACCTCGCATCGCCATCCTGGAACCATGCCCGATGGGCCTGGATAGCATTTCGACACGCCCGCAATCTACCCACAAGAGCGGAGAAGCGCCCAATTTGACAATCCCGGGCGTGTATCGCTGATCGATCAATCCAGCTCCGGGCGCGAGCGGTGAACTATACCTTTCATTGGCGGCCAGCCTTCCAGGCCCTGCCGGACATGCTATGGGGAGCGCTGGTGACCATCGAGGTCGCGGCGCTGTCCATGGTGCTCGGCGTGATCCT
>Ga0187894_10002289_pt1 | contig 23065 bp, 24 predicted proteins | sample GBC1701081metaG_FD_136650 | JGI IMG/M metagenome (GOLD analysis project Ga0187894, IMG submission 136650) | White microbial mat communities from a lava cave in the Kipuka Kanohina Cave System on the Island of Hawaii, USA - GBC170108-1 metaG ... | reverse complement strand
GCCGTTCACGAAAATGACGTCGGCCTCGGCCAAGGCCCGGGCTGCCGAGGGCGGGGGCTCGAACGTGTGAGAGTTGGTGCCTTCAGGCACGAGTCCGGTGATGGTGACCAGATCGCCGGCGACGTTGGCAACGATGCTCGTAATGGGAGCCACGGTGGTCACCACCCGGAGGCGATCGCCGATGACCGATCCGTCCGATGGCTCGCGCGACGACGGGGCACATGCCCCCGCTACTGCGGCCAGGGCGACAAGAGCGGCGAGTGTGGGGCGGGTGGTGGGATGCACGGATCGTTCTCCTGAGCCTTTATCTGTGGGAGACCCTACTCAACGACAGGACCTTACTGCGAACTGATCGCACCTTGGCCGGCTTGAGCAGGAAGCCGCGCGAGTACGAGTCTGCGGCGGAGGGAGCGCCGGAAGGCGGTAGTTTCGGCCGGTGCCCTTCTCTTCGCGTTGGCCGGTGGCGTTGGTTACAGGAGCCTCGAGCGGAATCGGTCGGGCCTTCGCTGTGGCGTTGGCCCAGCGGGGTTGCCAGCTGGTAGTGGTGGCTCGGCGCCGCTCCCGTCTGGAGGAACTCGCGGCTGAGTTGAAGGTGGTTTCGGGCCACGATGTCGAGGTCCTGGCGAGCGATCTAACCGAACCGGGTTCGTTGGCCGACGTAGAGGCCCGCTTGAGTGATCGGGAGCGGCCGGTGGATCTGCTCATCAACAATGCCGGCGTGGGCGGAAGTGGTCCTTTCACCGGGCAGACGGCCGACCACGAGGAGGCTGAGATCCGCCTCAACGTGGTGGCGCCCACGCGGTTGGCATCAGCCGCGCTGTGCGGAATGGTGGAGCGGGGCCGCGGCGGAATCGTGAACGTTTCCTCGATCGCCGGGGTGCAGGCGGTGCCGTTTCTGGCGACGTATGCCGCCACGAAGGCCTACCTGAACAGCTTCAGCCTGGCGCTGCACGAAGAGATGCGTGGAAAAGGAGTCGCCGTGGTGGCGCTGTTGCCCGGCATGACACGTACGGAGTTTCACGCCGCCGCCGGTCTGGACCGCTCGTCGGTGCCGGGCCCGGCCTGGTTGAGCGCCGAAGAGGTGGCCGAGGCGGGCTTGGTGGCATTGGAACGGGGACGGGCCGTAGCGGTGCCCAAGGCCGGTTACCGGGTCTTCGTGGGTCTGTCGCGCGTCACTCCCCTGGCCATCAACAGGCGCCTGGCCGGGTTGGTGGGTCGTCAACTGTAGTTGTCGGCTCTGGAGGATCAGCGGAAGTCCCGGGAGACGATGGACGCCACCAGAGCCAAGGGCTCCAGGCGTTGGGCCAGCAGGTTGATGGCTCCGTCGGCTCGTTCCAGCCGGCCCTGCACGATCAGCCCGGCGCTGGAGCGAGCAGTCGACCGGAAACGATCCCAGATCACCGGTGGGCAGATCACATTGAGCATGCCGGTTTCATCCTCCAGATTGATAAAGACGGTGCCCGCCGCTGTGGCCGGCCGCTGACGATGGGTAACCAGGCCCCCGACCACCACTCGCCTCCCACCGGACATCTCCTCCAGATCCCGTAGGCACACCGCACCCCGGGCCGAAAGGTCGGGTCGGGCGAAGCTCACCGGGTGGCGTCGGATCGAGACGTCGGTTGCCCACAGGTCGCAAGCCATCACTTCGGCCGGGGAAAGGACCGGCAGGGAGGGCACCGACGCCGTCGGCGCAGTCAATTCCAGGTGGGCCACCGATGAACGGGCGGCCGGACCCGCCGACCACAGGGCTTCCCGTCGATTCAGGGCATCCAGGCCGCTGAAAGCGCCTGCCATGGCCAGCGCCTCCACTGCGGGCAAGGGTGCTCCGGTGCGCCGGACCAGGTCCTCCATGGAGGTGTAGGGCCGACGCTCGGCAATGCGGGCGGCCAACTCCTCGCCGATATTTCGCAATGAAGCGATACCGAGGCGAACCGGGCAGAGTCCGTTGGCACCTCGTGACTCCAGGGTGGCCGCCGCCGCGCTGGCATTGACATCGGGGCCTAAGACTTCCACCCCGTGGCGGCGGGCATCGGCCACCAGGGTATTGGGCGAATAGAAGCCCATGGGCTGAGAATTGAGAAGAGCCACCAGGAAGGCGTCGGGATAATGGAGCTTCATCCAGGCCGAGGAATAGACCAGGTAGGCGAAGCTCACCGAGTGGCTTTCGGGAAACCCGAAATCGGCAAAAGCGGCCATTTTTTCGTAGATGGCATCGGCCACCGATCCGGTGATGCCATTGGCAGCCATACCCGCGTAGAAACGGTCCCGCAAAGCCTCCATGCGCCGATGGCTGCGCTTGGCCCCCATGGCCTGTCGTAGCCGGTCGGCCTCGGCGGGGGTGAACCCGGCCACATCAATGGCCATTTGCATCAACTGCTCCTGGAACAGCGGCACGCCGAGGGTCTTGGCCAAAGACGGTTCCAATCGGGGATGCAGGTAGGTAACCGCCTCGGTGCCATTGCGGCGGCGCAGATAAGGGTGGACCGAACCGCCTTGGATAGGGCCAGGGCGGATGAGGGCCACTTCCACCACCAGGTCGTAGAAGCACCGAGGCTTCAAGCGGGGCAAGGTGGCCATCTGGGCCCGGCTCTCCACCTGGAAAACGCCCACGGTGTCGGCCCGGGTAAGCATGTCGTAGACCTCCGGCTCCTGAGGGATGAAAGCCAGATCAACCTCGATACCGCGGGAAGCGGCAATCAGATCCACCCCCAGGTGAAGGGCGGTGAGCATGCCCAGGCCCAGCAGGTCGAACTTCACCAACCCCGCTACCGCACAGTCGTCCTTGTCCCACTGCAGGACACTGCGGCCCTCCATGCGGGCCCATTCCACCGGACACACCTCGACTACGGGCCGGTCGCAGATCACCATTCCTCCCGAATGGATGCCCAGGTGGCGCGGGTAATCAGCCACCTGGGCAGCCAGAGTCATCACCGGGATCGGAATATCGCTATCGGGATCCGAAACCCCGCTCCAGCTGTCGATCCCTTTGGACCAGGCATCCACTTCGGCCGGGGAATGGCCCAGAGCCTTGCCCATATCCTTCACTGCGGATCGGGGCCGGTAGGTGATGACGTTGGCCACCTGGGCCGATCGGTCCCGGCCGTAGCGTCGGTACACGTACTGAATCACCTCTTCGCGACGGCGATGCTCTATGTCCAAGTCGATATCGGGCGGGCCGTCGCGCTCGGGAGACAAGAAGCGCTCGAACAAAAGACCGAGGCCAACCGCATCGGCGTTGGTGATGCCCAGCGCGTAACAGACAGCGCTGTTGGCAGCCGATCCCCGGCCCTGGCAGTAGATGTCGTGGTTTCGGCAGAACTCCACGATGTCGTTGACGATTAGGAAGTAACCGGGAAATCCCAGGGTCTCGATCACGGCCAGTTCGTGGCCGATCTGTTGGTAGGCCTTCGGATTACTACGTCCGTAGCGGCGTCCGGCGCCCTGGCGGGTGATCTCAGCCAACCAACTGCTCTGGTTGTGACCCTGGGGCACCGGAAAATCGGGTAAGCGAGGCGCCATCAATTTGAGATCGAAAGCGCAATCCAAACCGATCTCGGCCGCCCGCTCGACCACTCCGGGATAACGGGCGAATCTCCTCATCTGTTCGGTTCCCGAACGCAGGTGAGCGGTGGCGGCAGGAGGAAGCCACCCGTCCAACTGGGCCAGGGGTCGGTGGTTTCTGACTGCGGCCAGGGCCGTGGCCAGGGGCCAGGCCGACGGGCTGGCGTATTGGACATTGTTGGTAGCCACCGCCTCTACCCCGGCTCGGACTGCCAGGGCCACCAGAGCGTCGTTGCGGACCGAGTCCATGGACTCGCCGTGATCCCACAATTCCACCACCACGCGATGGCGCCCGAAGGCGTTGACCAGACGGGCGAGTTCGTCGGCGGCGGCGCCAGGACCGTTCTTGCTCAGGGCGTAGGCAACTGCGCCCCGCCGACCGCCGGTGAGGATGTACCAGTGGTCCTGGGCATAATCGGACAGCTCCCCCACCGTGATTGAGGGGGTGGACTTGCCCGACCGCGGTTGAAGCTGAGCCCCGGTGACATCGGTCATGTGAGCCGCAGTGATGGAGCGGGACAGGCGGGCGTAGCCGACGGGATCACGAGCCAGCACCACCAACTGATGCCCCGAACTCAAGGTAAGTTCGGCCCCGAAAACAGTGGGTATGCCGGCGGTAAACGCCGCCTGGGCGAAGCGAACCACTCCGTAGAGACCGTTGTGATCAGTGATGGCGAGAGCCTTCAGACCAAGCCGAGAAGCCTCCTCAGCCAGATCCTGGGGGGAAGAAGCCCCATCGAGAAAGCTGAAGTGGGAACGGCAGTGCAACTCCGCATAGGGCGCCTGGACCACACCTCAGACTAGCTAGAAACTACGAACATACGTTCGTAGAGTGGGGGGGAGCCCCCCGACTGTCACGTAACCAAGAAAGAACCCGTCATGTTGGGGTGGACGATGCAGTGGAACACGTAGGTACCAGCCTCGAGGGGCCCGCCTTCCACGGTTCGGGTGGCAGGACCGGGGAAGATCTCGGTGTCGAACAACGGGTCGCCATCGCCGGTCTTGGGCAAGATGGCGAAGTTGTGGGCCACTTTTTCTTTGTTCTCGAAGCTCAGTTTGAACTTCTCCCCGGCCCGAGCGGTCAGGCAGTCCGTGCTGAAGGTGGTCGAGTCGGCGCTGATCGCCAGGGGTGAATCCGATTCCATGCTGGGCGCCTGCCCAGGTGGTGAGCAGGCTCCGGCCTTACCGCCGGAGTGGCTCTCGCTGCCACCGTGCGACGCCCCCGAATCGGAATCCCCCGAACCCACAGAGGTCCCCCCGCCACAAGCGGCGAGAAGAACTGAACCGGCTGCGGCCCAGATAAGAGTTCTTCGCATGGGCCGAAACGTAATCCAACCTCACCCCGTAGGGGTATCGGGTAGGAACTAATAGGTGGCTTCCAGCCACCACCGACCCTGCTCTACCGCCAACAAGTGGGCACCGGTGGCGGTGAGGACCTGCCATCGGGCCCGTCGGCGCCGCATGGCCGGGTTCCACCAGTTCTCGTCGAAGGGCCAGGGGCCTGCCCAGGCTGAGATATCGGTTTCAGGACCACCGTTTATCGAGAGACGAAAGGGTTCCCCGGTCGCACTCCCCCGCCCATTCACCCCCAGGCGATCTCCGCTTCTATCGGTCACCTCGGCCGAGATGGGTTCGCTGAAAACCAGGATCGGTTCGGGGGAGGCAATCCGCCCTGGCCACGGAGGGTTGGAGGTTCCCTCCTGCTTCCCGAGAGACCGGAGCGGACCAGCCGACCAAGGACCAGTTCTCACCTGGTCGGCCGGTCCTCGGCCGTAAGGGCCGGAATTGGCGATGATCACCGATTCGGGGCCTAGGGCGGACTGAATTCGCGACAGCACCCGGGTGGCTCGCTCGTCGCCCCCTCCGTCGTCGCCCCAAAAGCCGAGTTGGCGCCCACCGGGGCCCATCTCCTCGGCCACCAGGCGCAATCGGACGATCTTTCCCTGGGGTCGCGAAGCTCCGGCGCTACCCGACAACCAGCCGTCCAGCTGCCAACGCACCCGCTCGCTGATCATGGTCGGCGTGGGGGGGGTATCGAATCGCCACGAACGGGCGAGGGCGATGTTTCCCTGAGGTCGCGGGGCCTCCGATGCTTCAGGGGTTTCAGGGGTTTCAGGGGTTTCAGGGGTTTCAGGGGTTTCACAGCATTCGGTGTCGGTCTCGGCCTCCATCCGCACCACCGTCACGATCATGCCCCGGGTCTCAAGCGCCGAGTGAAATTGGATGGCGAGAGAAGCGGCGGCGAAACCTGCCGTTTCCACCCGGTCGGCGGGAGGATCCAATTGGGTTTCCACGGCTACCGGGACCGGTGGGCAACGGGGAGCCAGCGCAGTGGTGTCGAGGCCTCGAGCCAAACGATGCCACTGCCGTCCGTCCGAACCGAAGCGATCGAGCATGGCCCCCGGCTGCAATTCGGCCATCTGCCCCAGGGTGGCAATGCCCAGGCGGACCAGAAGGCCCGCTGATCGGTCGTCGGCCACGGTGGAAACCGGCAGAGGGGCCAGAAAACTCCTGTTTTTGCCCGGGGCCACCACCACGACGGCCGGATGGTTGCCGGACCGGGCCGCCTGGCGGGCCGCCTGGCGAGCGGTGAAGCGGCCATCGGCCACCCCTACGGCGCACCTCAGCGCGCTGTTGGGAAACTCGGTGTTGTAAACCCGTCGGATCTCGTCGCTGATCTTGGCAGCCAGCGCCGCCTCGCCCCCGAAATAGCGAGCCGGACCTCGAGTGGCGATGACGCATTCCCGGGATCCGGTTACCTCCACCAGAGGGGTAAATGCCCCGAGTACGGCAGCCGTAACTTCTTGCAATACAGCACCCGTAACTTCTTGCAGTACGGCAGCCATGCCTTCTTGGGCCGAGCCGACCGGTGAGCTTTCCCGAACCGTTGCCGGACACCAGACGGCCAGCATCCGCTCCGGAGTCAAACTGCCTGTCATCCGGCTGAACGCCATTGTTGATGGCGGTACCGCTCGACTTCGGCGGGAGAACTTTCCGGGTCTTGCGACCCGTCGGCCAGACCACCGTGAGCAGCCGGTAGCCAGAGCCAACCCGAACGCTCCCTGCCCCCCCAGGCTCGCCCGCCGGCCCTGACCTCCATACGCCGCCCCCGCAGCAAACCATGGCCTTCGCCCAGACCCTCCCAGGACTCCCCGACCACTTGGAGGCGAAGATCCACCGAATCGGGCCAGTTCCCCACCACTACCAGGACGCTATGATGCTGGCGGATCCGAGCCCGTAGCCGGCGCGCATCGGCGGCGGCCAGATCGGGTGGAGGCCAGGCCACCACGGCTTCGCAACCCTCCATCAAGGAAGCCACGACCCAGGCCCACCCCCGCCGCCCCCGAGGCTGGGGATCGGGCACCAAGGCCAGGCGGCCGAGGTCCACCCCCATCTGGACCACTGAGGCCAAACCCACTGAGGCCTGGCCCACCAAGGCACACCACGCCCCTCGATTCGAGATCTCCACGATCAGGCTGAGGGCCAATGCCGACCACGCCTGATGGAGCCCATCGCATAGACCACCCACCCCAACCACTGTGCCCCGCCGCAAGGCCCCCTGGGGTACGAGGCCGGCCAATGGGGTAGGGACCTCCAGTCGGTTCCCGGCCGGCCAGGCTGTCATCGAACACACATTCGTATGGTTGCCCCGCCGAAGTGACATGTCAACTGCCCAAGTGAAATGTCAAACATCCGAAGTGAACCGTCAAACAGAAGCCCCGTAGTACTGTCGCCCCACTGTCGGTCTTCCCGACGGACCCCCCAACTTCAGGATGCCTGTGTTCGCCGCCGTTACCGATACCAATTCCCAATTCGCCAACTTTGACGTCCCACCCTGGGTTTGGCTGGCCTTCACCGCGGTAGTCGTGGCCCTCCTGGTGGGCGACCTTCTCATCGTCCACCGCAGCGCGCACGTGATCACTTTCCGCGAAGCGGCTATCGAGTCCGCGGTCTGGATCGCCATCGGAATGTCGTTCTCCCTGGTCATCCTGTGGTGGCAAGGTGGCACCGCAGCCGGTGAATATGTCGCCGGCTATCTGATCGAGAAAAGTCTCTCGATCGACAACGTGTTCGTGTGGGCGGTGATCTTCAACTACTTCGCCGTACCTCGTGAGTTCCAGTTCCGAGTGCTGTTCTGGGGCATCTTCGGAGCGTTGGTACTCCGAGCAGTTTTCATCTTCGCCGGGGTTGCCCTCATCGAGTCGTTCGACTGGATCCTGTATCTCTTCGGAGCTTTTCTGCTGTACACGGCGGTGAAGATTTCCCGCCACGGTGAAGCCGAGGTGCATCCCGACTCCAATCCGGCCTTACGCCTGCTGAGGCGCCTGGTTCCCTCCACCGACACCTACGACGGCCAGAAGCTGTTCACTCGCCGCAGTGGGGTGCGGCTGGCCACTCCCCTGTTCGCCGTCCTCGTCCTGATCGAGACCACCGACGTGGTCTTTGCGGTGGACTCCATCCCCGCCATCTTGGCCGTGAGCCGCGAGCAGTTCATCGTGTTCGCTTCCAACGCCTTCGCCATCTTGGGCTTGCGGGCTTTGTACTTCTGCCTGGCCGGAATGGCCGGGAAGTTCCGGTATCTCAACGTGGGACTGGGCGTGGTTCTCGGGTTCGTCGGTATCAAGATGCTGGTTGCCGACCTCTACCACTTCCCAACCTGGGCCAGCCTGGTAGTCATCGTCATCACCCTGACCGTTGCCATCATCGCTTCGATCCGGGCCGACCGCCTTAATCCCATAGCGCCAGATCCCCAGCCGACTGATCCCATGCCCCCCGAGCCGCCAATACCTCTCGAAACCAAGCCACTGGAAAACAAGCCCCTGGGAACCACGACGCCTTCAGAAACCAACGATGGTGGCGGTTCCAAGTAGGAAGAGGCTTCCGCTCAAGGCGATCAGGCCGGTCATGATCACCCGTCGGGAGCGAACCGACCTCACGTAGTCGCCCACGATCCCCCGCAGCCCGTTGAGACCGTGGGCCAAGGCCAGGGCCAACAGGAGCCAGTCGAAAACCCTCCACCCGGGATTGCGCCACCGGCCGGCAACGAAGGCAAAATCGGTCTCCATCACGTCGTTGACAATGTGCGTGATGGCAAAATGAACCAGAGACAGCACCACCAGAGCCAGTCCCGACAGGCGCATGAAGAGCCAGGACCGCCCCTCCACCCGGGAATGACTCCGGGTTTCCCGCTCAGAGGGCCGCTCGGGCCTCAATGCTTCCCGCTCAGAGGGCCGCTCGGGCCTCAATGCTTCCCGCTCAGAGGGCCGCTCGGGCCTCATCGCCCGGTGAAGAAGGGGGCCATGATCACAACCCCCCCAGGAATGCCCAGAAGCAGCGTCACCCCCACCACCAACTGAGCCAGGCGACGCTCGGCGGCGGCGGCCCGGGGCACCAGATCGACGGCCACGATCCGCAGGCCGTTGAAGCAATGGAAAATGAGGGCGAACAACAGACCCACCTCGAAGGCCCGCAGGACCACATTGCCGTAGAGGCGGTGAACCTCGTCGTAGGTGTCCGGCCACCGGACCAGCGACACGTCGACGATGTGCAGCAACAGGAACATGAAGACCAGGAACCCACTGACCCGATGACCGAGAAAAGCCCACTGGCCGCTGCGGCCCCGGTAGGGCGAACCGGCCCCCCGGCTGCTCACCGGCCGCCGGCCCCGCCCCGACGCGGATACCAGCGCTTCGACCACAACGCCGACGAAATCACGTAGAGGGCGAAGGCCGAGATCACCACCGTTATCGTTCCGAGGGCTACCGAAAAGGCCACCTGAGCCGGGGTCAAGCGGCCTCCCGCATCAAGGCACGCAGGACTAAGAAGCGGGTGGAGTGGAGTCGCCCGCCGATACGGGCTCGGCCACTTCGACACCCTCCCGGTAGTAGGTGAAAAGGTCACCGATGATGGCAGCCAGAGGGGCCCCGTCGACCCCCGGAGCCAGGTCCACCGTCACCACATTGGAATAGACATGAACTCCCTCGACTCCACCGGCGTTGAACAGTCTCCTGGCCAACTCGTCCACCGGGCGGACGCCTGTTGGATCCACCGGGTGGCGGTAACGCTCGTGACCCATGCCGGTGAGGCTGCGGTTGAGCTCGAAAATGGCCACGTCGGCGCGCAGCGATGGCTTGGACTTGACGGTGATCAGTTGGCCCATGGCCGTTGGGATGCTATCGGTTGGGTACCGTGCCCAGGTGGAACGCCAAGTACAACCGGTTCCCGTTCGAACGATCGTCGTCACCATCGCCCTGGTGCTGGCCACCGTGGTGGTCATCAAGCTGGTCTTGCTGTTGGCCCATTTGGAAACGCTGCTTGTCGTCTCGGCCTTCTTCGCCGTTGTTCTCACCCCTGCGGTCGACTGGACTGCTCGGCGCCTCCGACTAAAACGGGGTCTGGCCGCAGCGTTGGTGTTCCTGCTGGTGGTCGGCCTGGTGGGTGGGGCCATCTACACCTTCATCCGGCCCCTTGTGATCCAGACGCAGGTCTTCGTCAATGACTTCCCGGACTATCTGGCCGACGCCCGGGCCGGCCGAGGGCCGGTAGGCGACCTGATCCGCCGCTACGACCTGGACACCCAGTTCCAGCGGTACCAGCCACGGATCAGCGAGGCCGTCAGCGGCGCCGGCGGGCGGGCGGTAGCGGTGGCCGGGCGGGTGTTCGCAGGCGTGATCTCGGTCCTCACCTGCCTGGTACTGGTGTTCATGATGGTCCTCTACGGGCCGGAGTTGCTGCGCAGTGGCCTGGGAGCTCTGGCGCCGCATCGGAGGGAACGGGTACGGCTGGTGGCGGCCGACTGTGCCAAAGCGATAACCGGCTACGTGAGCGGCAACCTCTTGATCAGTCTGGCTGCAGGCCTCCTGGCTTTCGGGGCATTAACCGTGGCCGGGGTGCCGTTCCGGGGAGTGTTGGCCCTGTGGGTCGCCTTCGCTGACCTCATTCCTCTCGTGGGAGCCACCCTGGGCATGGTCCCGGCAGTGGTGGTGGCCTTTTTGTCGTCGCTCCAAGCCGGCGTGGGAATGTTGATCTTCTTCATCCTTTATCAACAGATCGAAAACCACTTCCTGCAACCGGCGGTCATGTCCCGCACCGTCTCCATCAACCAATTGTTCGTGCTGGTCAGCGTGCTGGCCGGTGTGGAACTTTCCGGCGTATTGGGCGCTCTCCTGGGTATTCCGCTGGCCGGCGTCCTTCAGGTAATCGTCCGAGATCTCTGGGACCACCGTCGCGGCCAGTTGAAGGCCGAACCGACCATAGGAGTCGACGAACTACCGGTTTGATTGCCGAAGGCCGCCCCATGAATGACGGCTCGCCCTGGGGCAGGGACCCCACGGCTTGGGAGGAGGCCGGGTTGGGGCCCGGCCGGGAGGGCGGCCGAAGGCACCCCATGTCAAAGGCCGCCCATGTCACAGTCGGGACAACGTCGTCTTGATTTTGACTGAGGACGGCCACCGGGGCGGTTCGCTGAAGCCGAAGCGCACCGGGGGATCCACGCCCGCGATAGCGCCGAGGTCGCAGTCGCCGAGCGCCGCCCAACCACCAGTCACTCGGCGTATCCCGGTGGCCTGATACCACTGGCGCACCCCGGTGGGACTCACGCCCGTCACCTGCACCCCCAAACAACGGCGAGCTATCGGGGCCTCGATGTGTTCGGTAAACCAAAGGGGACGATCGGGAGCCCAAGGCAAGCCTCGGCCCAGATCAAGGTGAATGTCCAGGTCGGCCTGGGCGACATACAGATCGAGGCTGTTCTCGGCCAGGGTGACGGTCATTGCCGTCACCGCTACCTCGTCGAAGAAATAGACAGAGGCGATGTAGTCGGCCACCTCCGGCGACGGGGCCAAGAGTCGCCGCCGCCCCGCAGGATCAGCCCACATCACATCGTGAAACGGACCCAGGGGCGACGACCGCCAGAGGCCGTGAACGAACCGGTGACCGCTGACGAACCCGGCACTTGTTATGAATCCCCGCAGCGTCTCGTTTGTTCCCCGCTCCAGGGGCCGCTCGGGCCCTGTTCCCCGCTCCGAGGGCCGCTCGGGCCCTGTTCCCCGCTCCGAGGGCCGCTCGGGCCCGGTCAGTGGTAGCCCAGGTCCCGCCGACGACTGCGCAAAGTGATGACCCAGAGCGCTGCGGCGAAGGTCAACGACACCGCCGCGATCGAGAAGTGGACGACCTTGAACCCGGACGTTTGGGTGGGGTCGCCGGCCAGATTACGAACGAAAACGATCCAGACGAACGCCGTCCACACCACATTGGCCCTCACCAGAATCCGATCTCGGCGTCTCATCGCCGCAGGTTACTGCCCGTTTCCAGCTCAGAAGGTCCGGGCGGTGGCACGCGGACGAACCGGGCCACACCGGCCCAGGGCAGGCTGTCCATGAACACCCAGGCTCGGCGATGCATGGTGGTCGGACCCCAGGCGGCCAGGGCGGCCGTGTGGCGAGGACACGGGTAGCCCTTGTTGAATTCGAAGTCATAACCGGGATAGGCGGACGCCGCGGTCCTCATAATTCGGTCGCGAGTCACCTTGGCCAGTACCGAAGCGGTGGCCACGCTCAAACAGGTGGCATCGGCCCGGACCTGACGGCGCACCACCGCAATGTCGGTGTCGACAAGAAAGTTCCAGTTGCCGTCGACAATGGCCGCTTCGGGACGCACTGCGAGACCCTCGATGGCCCGACGGGCCGCAAGGCGCTGAGCACCCGACATGCCAAGTGCGTCGCACTCGGCTTGGCTGGCATGACCCACTGCCCAGGTGGCGCACCACTCGGCGAGGCGACAGAAGAGGCGCTCGCGGGTCACTTCGGAGAGAGCCTTGGAATCACGAACGCCGTAGACGCGCCGGTCCAGCGGTAACACTGCGGCGCCCACCGAAATCGGCCCCGCCCAGGAGCCCCGCCCTACCTCGTCCACCCCGACGACGTTGCGGTGACCGGCCGCCCACAGCTCGCGCTCGGTGGTCAGACCCGGCGGACGACCGGGCGCCGGATTACTGCCCACCGTCAGTTCAGGTGGACGGCGGCGACACCCTCGTCGACCCGGCCGATGATCACGAAACCAGCTCGGACCAGGGACTCCTCGAGCACAGGTTCGCTTGGAATGGCGGCCAGCAGCCCTCCCGACGTCTGTGGGTCGAAACACAGCGCCTCGAGGGCCGTCGCCGCCGTGGAGAACACCTTGCCGGTCAGATGGGTGCGATTACGAGGATCGCCGCCGGTTCGAACCCCGGCCTCGGCGGCAGCCATAGCCCCCGGATACAGCGGTAGTGCCTCGGCATCGAGCACCAGGGACGCCCCCGAGCGCTCGGCCATCTCCCAGGCGTGGCCGAAGAGGCCGAAACCGGTGACATCGGTCACGGCGTGGGGAGGCACGACAAGCGCGCTGAGGGCCTCCGCCGCCTCCCGGTTCAAGCACCGCATTACCGCGATAGTGGCGGCCTTGTCGGCCTCGCAGGCCCCGGCCAACACGATGCCACTGCCCAGAGGCTTGGAGAGCACAAGGGTGTCTCCCGGCCGAGCGCCGGCTTTGGTCCAGATGCGATCCGGGTGTACCAGGCCCTGGACGGCCAGGCCGAATATGGGCTCCTCGGATCGGATGGTGTGGCCGCCTGCCACCATCCCACCGGCCTCGTTCACCGTGGCCGCCGCCGCGCTCAAGATGGCGGCCACCGCCGCTACCGGCATTCGTTCGGGGAAGGCAGAAATATTCAGCGCCATGATCACCCGGCCGCCCATGGCGAACACGTCGCTGCAGGCGTTGGCGGCGGCGATGGCCCCGAAGTCGTCGGGATCGTCGACCAGGGGTGGGAAAAAATCGGTGGTGGAAACCAACGCTGAGTCGTCGCTCAAGCGATAAACAGCGGCATCATCAAAGGGGGCGAGACCCACCAGAAGGCTCTGATCCCTCGTGGAAACCAACGTGCGGACCAAATCGGCTAACGGGGCCGCCCCCCATTTGGCCGCGCACCCGCCACACGAAGTCCACTGGGTAAGGCGGATGGATTCAGCCGCGGTGTCCATCGGCGAAGTATGGCTCGAAGACGATCTTCCGCTTGAAACGCCGAGCCCCCGGCATTGCCGGGGACTCGGGTACTACCTCGTGCGAGCGGTCGTTTAGCGCTGGGCCGAGTCGCGAAGGTAGTTGTAGATGGTGTCGGTCATCACTTGCACGTTGTGCTTCTTTCGAGCGTGCTCGGTGACCTTGGAACGCAACTCCTCTTCACTTCCGGCGCGGGTAGTAAATCCGCAACCTTCAGCTCCGGCCTTGGCGCAGCTGTGCTCGTACACGGCGTGTCCTTTCTGTCGCAAAAAGAAACCAGTGACTCATCATACGAAGCCCAGATGAGTTATGGATGGTCGGACATCGATCTGGGTTCGGAAAGATTGGTATTGGCCCCATCCCACTCGTGGCGCGAGGCCCGTCCCATCAGGGCAGGGACCACCGCCTCGACCGGCCGGCCATGGTGAAACACGGCCACCACCTGTTCCACGATGGGCATCTCCACTCCCGTCTGGTGAGCCAGGCGGGCGACTGCCAAGGAGGTTCTGACTCCTTCGGCAACCGTACGAGTGGTGGCTTGAATCGCCTCGGGATCATGACCCCGGGCCACTCGTTCCCCCATGGTCCGATTGCGACTGAGCAGGCTGGTGCAGGTGGCGACCAGATCCCCCAGCCCGGCAAGGCCGGCAAAGGTCGCCGGTTGGCCTCCGAGGACGGTACCGAGACGAGCGAGTTCGGCCAGGCTTCGAGTGATCAGGGCGGCCCGGGTGTTATCCCCGAAACCCAATCCATCGGCCATGCCCACAGCCAGTGCAAACACGTTTTTCAGGGCCCCGCCGACCTCGCAGCCCACCACGTCGTCATTTGTGTAGACCCGAAAATTGCCGGCGGTGAACAGGTCCTGAAGGGTGTCGGCCAACCCGGCGTCGCGGGCGGCCACGACACTGGCGGTGGGTTGGCCGGCCACGATCTCGTCCACGAGATTGGGCCCGGTGAGCACAGCTACCGGGTGTCCCGACAGCACCGCTTCACTGACCTGAGTGACCCGCAGAAGGGTGTTCTCCTCCAAGCCCTTAGCCAGGCTTACCAGCGCCGCCTCGGAACTGATCAGCGGCTTCACCCGGGTGAGGATGGCCCGCACCCCGTGGGAGGGCACGCCAAGGATCACCAGGTCTGCTCGGTCGAGCGCCACCGAAAGGGAACCCGTCACCCTGAGGGTGTCGGGCAGGCGCAGAGCCGGCAGGTACTCCGGATTGCAACGCCGAGTTTCCATGGTCTCGGCCAGTTCCCGGCGCCGGGCCCACAACACTGTGGTGGCACGGGGGGCAACCATGGCAGCCATCGCCGTTCCCCAAGATCCTGCGCCCAGCACCGCGACCCGCACGACCCTGAGGGTATGCCTAAGGGCAGGCCTGCGGCCGCCGCACTTACACTGCGGAATCAGCCGAACCCCGCCAAGTGAAAGTCCTTGGCCGCCCCCGGGTCGCCTCCTGCTTCCTGCCGTGGCGGTGTTGATACCGGTGAAAGCCTTCGCCCAGTCGAAGACTCGACTGGCCCCCGCTTTGGATCCGGCAGCCCGAGCGGCTCTGGCCCGCACCATGGCCACAAGCGTGGTGGCGGCGGCGGCGCCTTTCGCAGTGGCCGTAGTTTGCGACGACGCCGAAGTGGCCGAATGGGCCCGGGACCAGGGGGCGTTGGTGGTCTGGGAACCGGAACGCGGTTTGAATCAAGCCGTCGAGGCGGGCGTGGCCCGGTTGGGCGCCGGTGGAGTGCAACGATGCATCGTGGCTCACGCCGATCTGCCCTTCGTCACCACCTTCGAACCAATGATGCCTCGAAGCAGGGTGGCCTACGCCGAGGTGACCATGGTTGGCGACCGCGCAGGAAACGGCACCAACGCCCTGTGCATCCCAACCGGGGCCGGGTTCGGGTTCTCCTATGGGCCCGGTTCGTTTCAGCGCCACAAGGCCGAGGCGCAACGGCTGGGATTGGCGGTGCGAATATTGGAGGCGACCGACATCGCCCACGACGTGGATCTCCCGGCCGACCTGGCACGACCGGCATGACAACTCGGGGGATGACGCCCACCGTCGACTTTCCGGTGCCGGCGAGAGCACTGGCCATCGGAGCCCACCCCGACGACGTGGAGTTCGGCTGTGGAGGCACCTTGGCCAAGTGGGCGGCCGCCGGGTGCACCATTCACCACTTGGTCTGCACCGACGGATCCAAGGGCTCATGGGATCCCGAAGCCGATCCCCATCGCCTGGTCATGGTTCGCCAGGAAGAGCAACGGGCTGCATCTCGTGCCCTCGGAGGTACCGGTGCGGTGACGTTTTTGGCCTGGCGCGACGGGGAACTGGAATCGGGACTTCGACAACGAGCGGAAGTCTGTGGGTGGATCCGTCAGATCCGACCCGACGTGGTGCTGGGTCACGACCCCTGGAAGCGCTACCGACTGCATCCCGATCATCGCCACGCCGGACTGTTGACCGTCGAAGGCATAGTTGCCGCCCGCGATCCGCACTTTTTTCCGGAGCAGGCCTGGCCAGCACATCGCCCCGGCGCCTTGATGCTGTGGGAAGCCGACATGGCCAACCACGTCGAGGACATCTCCACCTCGATCGAGGCGAAGTTGGCGGCCCTACTGCAACACCGGAGTCAGTTCCGCTCGACCATGGCCATCGACGATCCGGAGGCCACCGACCAGTACGACCGTTTCGCTGCCAGAGTCCGGACGAAGAGCGCCGACCACGGGGCCGGCGCCAATCTCGCCTACGGCGAACAGTTTGCGCTGCTCACCGACCTCTGAACTACTTCTTGCCCTTGAAGAACGCTGCCAGCGTGGTGCTGGCCTTGAAGCGGACGCCCTTAGATTCCGGAATGTCGAGCGCCTCGCCGGTTTGGGGGTTCCTGCCCTGGCGGGCCGCCCGTGTGGCCAGTGAGAACGTGCCAAAGCCGGGCCAGCCCACTTGGTCGTCACCGGCAACTGCCGTTCGTACGGTGTCGAAGAAGGCGTCGATAACGCCCTCTGCTTGTGCTTTGGTTACCCCTGCGGATTCGGATACTTGGTCGATGACTTCGGATTTTTTCACCCGATCCCCCTCTCGGTCGGCGAAATCACACTCCATGGATCGGCGTCGGTCAAGGCGCCGCCCCGGAAAGGGCTTCCGATTCGTACCATCATGGGCACCGATGGGGCCTGAATCCATCCGACGAGCGGCGGTGTTCGCGCTGATATTGGCATCCGCGTGCGGCGGGGGGCAGAGTCGGGAGAGTCGGCTGAACGTGCGGCCCCCGCGCCCCGGAGTGCCCGACAAGATCACCGATGTCACCGGTATCTACCGGACCACGAGCCAAGCGACGCTGCAACTACGCGGCGACGGTTCGCTGTCTTTCATAGTGCCTGCCCCCGAAATGGGCGCGACCTCGGGTAGCTACCGCCTCGACTCGGGAGCCTTCGAGGTTCGCACCCGCAGCTGTGGGGAACTGACCGGCAACTATCGCATTGAGGTCCGGGGGCGACAAGTGGCCGGGGAGGCCTTCTTGGTCTTTTCAGCTGAGGATGATCCCTGCACTCTGAGAGAGCGATACCTGACCCTTCAACCCTGGTTCTATGCCGACTCGTAAAGGGTGTCGTCAGTTAACTCTTTTGATCCATCCACTATTCGCTTCGACGTGCCGATCCTCAGGGATTCTTCAGGTTGATAGGCGATGCTCACGCCAGGCCCGCGCAGTTCTAGCCTACACGCGGAGTGACTAAACAGAATCAGGAGGGTGGGCCCCGGAATGATCCAGGCAATCGCAAGGCGTCAACGACGGCCAAATAGCCAGCAGGGATTCACGTTGATCGAGTTGCTGGTGGTGATCATCATCCTGGGCATCCTCGCCGCGGTGGTGGTGTTCGCAGTCGGTGGAGTGGGCGACAAAGGTCGCTCGGCTGCACTGTCGACCGACTACGACACGATCCAGACCGCCCAGGAGGCCTACTGCGCGAACAATGGCGCTTATGCGAGCGAGGCGACCCTGGTGACCTCAGGGCTGCTCAGCGAACAGTCGAGCATGCACGACATCGAGTTGGGGACCGGCGGGAACTGCGGCAACACCAGCTACACGATCACCTCCACCGCCGGCAACGGATGGGCGGGAGCAGCGTTGCCTTTCGCCCAACAGTCCCTAAAGGTGGCCTACCGGGGCGACCCCTGGACCACGGACATGAGGCGACTTGCTCGTTTCCCGCTGGACACCAATGTCAACGAGACGCTTACAAAGGTCCGGAACGACTACCAGGTGGATCCCCGTCTCGCCACGAGTTGGTCGCTGATCAACCCGGGGAACAATCCCGCCTACCCGTCGAGCCCGACGTGGCGGTTCAAGCTGCGCCCCGGCGTCATCTTCCACAATGAGACCCCGTTCACGGCGACTGACGTGAAGTATTCGATGGACCGCTTGGTCAACCTCGGCGACGACTTCACTGCGAAACTCGGGGCGAGCTCCAGCGTGGTGGTCGACCCCTTGACGATCGACATCACCACGATCACCCCCAACCTGCGCCTTCCGGAGATCCTGGTGCATCCGACCTACGCAATCATCGCCAACAACACCGGAATCGGAGTCCCAGGCAACAACCTGGGCACCCCGTCCACCGCCAACATCGTGGGCACCGGTCCCTTCAAGTTCAGGACCTTCGCCGCTACGAGCAACATCGTCGTCGAGCGCTATGACGGCTACTGGGGACAGAAGTCCAAGCTCAAGGATTTGACCTTCCGATTTATCAACGACGCCACAGCACGCCGACTGGCGCTCGAGGCTGGTGACGTCGATGCGATGTACGACGTCGGCCGTCAACAGGTCGGACCGCTGCGCTCGAACAGCGCCCTCAACGTGGTGAGTGCTCCCACCAGCTTCGTGTTCAACCTCTACATGAATCTCAACGGGACTGCGTCTGCGTTCAACGAGACCACCGACCCGGTGGTCCGCCAGGCGCTGGCGTTGTCGATCGACCGACAGGATTTCGTCAACAAGAACTGGGAGAGCGGGGTGGCTACCCTAGCCAACACCCCGAGCCCGATCTTCGTCCTCGGACCCCACGCGTCGCAGATCCAGGGCTACTCCCCGAACCTAGCGATGGCCAATCAGATACTCGACGCTGCGGGCTGGACCTGTGGCGGGGGTGCGCCGGGGTCCAACACCCCGTGTGCCGGCGGGCCGGCCAACCCCACAGAGGTGAGGATTAAAGCCGGTGAACCGCTCGACCTGTTCATGCTCAGTCAGGCGAGTAACGCCGACGACCCGCTCTTGCAGGACCTCAAAGGCCGGGTGCTCAAGGCCGGGATTCAGATGACGATCGACTCGGGTGCCACCTCGTCGCAGCGCTCGACCAAGAAGAACCAGGGCAACTGGGACCTCGACCACGTCAACCCGAACCAGAACGACTCCAACCCGGCGTTCCTGCTCACGCTGCAGTGGTGGTCGCTGTCGGTCAACCCCTGGGTGTCGTGCCTAGCAGCAACCCCGCCCAACTGTGGTCCGTGGCAACAGGCGGGACCGGCGTTCGACAACCTGGTCGCACAAGCGCTCGCCGCGCCGAACCTGGACGGAGCACAGAACTTCTCCGCCCAGGCAATGAAGCAGATCGGGGAGCAGGAGCACAAGATTATTCCGCTAGCGGCGCTCTCCCGGGTCTATGGGCTGCGCAAACACGTTGGTGGGTTCACTTCTCCGCACCCCGCCGAATCCCACCTGCTGTGGGACAAGGTGTTCCGCAGCGGGGGTTAGTCCGCTGGAGCCCCAGACCATTCTCCCCGCCGCCTGCTACGGCGGCGAGAATGGTTGGGCGTGACTCAACTCTTCCTTCGTCGTACCGGCTGGCTCTGCGTAGTTCTGATCGCGATCTCGGCTCTTACGTTCTGGTTGGGCACCCTGGTCCCTGGTAACCCGGCGGAAATGATCCTCCTGGCAACACAATCCGAACCTCCGACGGAGTTACAGATCCGAGCCAAACGCTCGGAGCTGGGCCTTGACCGTCCGCTCCCCGATCAATACCAGCGTTGGCTGTCACGGGCGGTGCGGGGGGACCTCGGAGTGTCTTGGACTCGTTCCGTTACGGTGACGTCTCTGATCGTCGAGCGCCTTCCGCGCACCGTTCTGCTCGCCGCGGCCGGCTTGGCGCTCTCGTTGATGATCGCACTTCCCCTCGGCCTGGCCAGTGCGCGGCGTCCCGGATCGCGAATCGATTCCGCGTGCCGAGCCTGGTCCCTGGTAGGAGGGTCACTTCCTGCCTATCTGTTGGCATATCTGCTCATCCTCGTTCTAGCCGTCAAATTGCAGCTACTTCCTGTGCTCGGATTCGACTCGCCTCTGCACCTGGTGCTTCCTGCACTTACACTGGCTGTCGGCTCCGCAGCCTCGATTACCCGGTTCACCCGGAACGCGGTGCTCGACGCGATGAGCCAGAGTCATGTCCGGGCTGCCGCCGCACGTGGAGTGCCGGAGAATGCGGTGCTGCGTGTGCACGCCCTGCGGAACGCCTCGTTGCCGATCGTCACGATGGTCGGCCTCTCGCTGGCCGGTCTGATCGGCGGAGCGTTCGTCGTCGAGTGGATCTTCAATTGGCCAGGAATGGGCACTCTCGCAGTCGAAGCGATTAACACCAAAGATTACCCGGTCATTCAGGCATTTGTTCTATTCAGCGCGCTCGCCTATGTGATCGTCAACTTCGCGGTCGACCTGCTCTGTGCCGCTTTGGACCCGCGCGGCGATCGAGCGAGGGCGTCGATTTGAGTCGTTGGACTTCTGCAAATCGCAATGTGCGGATGGGTGGAATGATCCTCGCCTCAGCGGGGCTTGCCGCACTCTTTGCGCCGTGGGTCGCTCCGGCCGACCCGCTCCTGATAACCGGCGACCGCCTCCAGGGACCGAGCCTGGCCCACTTATTGGGCACCGACCTGCTTGGGCGCGACGTTTTAAGCAGGGTGGTCCACGGGGCGCGACTTTCACTCGGCGCCGGCGCTCTCGCCGGGGTATCGGTGATGACGGTAGGGGTACTCGTCGGAGTAGTGGCGGGATACCTCGGAGGAGTCATCGATAGTTTGCTGATGCGCCTGGCGGAACTGGTCCTGGCGCTACCGGGGATGATCCTCGCCTTCGCCATAGCCGCAGTGCTCAGACCTGGGATCACCGCCGTGCTGGTCGGGCTAGTCAGCGTGTGGTGGGCCAGTTTCTCGAGGGTGGTCCGTAGCCTGGTCCTAGGCCTGCGCACCCGGGACTACATCACAGCGTCTCGAGCATCGGGAGCCGGCCACGCCCGCGTCATCGTTCGCCATGTCCTGCCGAACGTGACGTCGCAAGTAGCGGTTTTGATGACGCTGCGGATGGGCCGGCTGGTACTGGCGGTGGGGGGCCTCAGCTTTATCGGGCTCGGCCCCCAGCCGCCGACCCCGGAATGGGGGGCGATGCTTAACGAGGGACGGGCCGCCTTTCCCTCCTACCCCCACGTGATGCTGGCCCCTGGTCTGGCCCTGATGACGGTCGTCCTGGGGCTCAACCTGCTGGGCGACGGCCTACGAGACGCGTTGGATCCGCGCACCGGCAATCTCGCCGACGCCCGCGGTCTTGGGCGGGAGACCTCGCGGTGGTGTGTGGCTAGAAGATTGCTTTGGCGGGTCCCAGGCGGGCAGCCACCATGTCCGCCAGGTTGTCGGTGACCGCATCGGCCGGCGGATCGAGGGCCAGAGCCCCGGCCGCCGACGTAACTCCGGTCAACACCAGTCCGAACTCCAAGCCCAGGCGGCGGGCCATGAGCCCGTCGGTGGATGGCCGGTCTCCCACCAAGATGCCCTTCGGACGACGGCCTAAGCGTTCGACCACGGCGGCGGCCATGGGGGCGTAGGGCTTTCCCGCGACCTCGGGGGACAGGCCGGTGGCGGCGGCCACTGCAGCCAGGATGGCTCCGCCTCCGGGCACCAGACCGTCGGGAGTCGGGTAGGTGACGTCGTCATTGGTGCCCACCAGTCGGGCTCCATGATCGACGGCCAGAAAAGCCGCCTTCAACCGTTCGTAATCGAAGTCGTCGTGGAACCCCACCACCACCGCATCCGCGTCGCCGTCGCGAATCCGATTAACGCCTCGGGCTTGGAGCGCCTCTGATACGCCGGGCCCGGCACACACCAGAGCCGTACTGCCGGGCGCTAGCAGGCCGGCTGCGGCCTGGGCCGAAGTCACCAGATCGCCCGGCTGAGCCTCCACGCCCATGGCGGTCAACTTGTCGACGAGGTCAACCACCCGGGGCCCGGCGTTGTTGGTGAGAAACAAGACCCGATGGCCGTCGCCACGCAGGTGGGCGATGGCTTCGGCCGAACCCTTGATGGCTTGTTCGGAGAGCCACACCACGCCGTCTAGGTCCAAGATCCAGTCCATGACCGCAAAACTACGGCCGCCGGAGTCAGGAGTTGAGAAGGTGGGCGGTGGCGCGCCGCCCCGGTAGCTTCATCACCTCGATCGCCTGGGGTAGCCGCTCTTTGATCCCGGGGTCGTGCGTGACGACCAGAACCTGGCGGAATCGTCCCCTTAGGCGCTCCAAGGCCAAGAGCATTCGGTCCTTGCGTTCGTCGTCGAGGGGACCGAACACCTCATCCAAGACGAGTAAACCCACGCTTCCGCCGGACTGGAAGCGGATGTGTTCGCTCACCGCCACCCTCAGGGCCAGGTTGGCCAGGTCGATCTCCGAGCCCGAGAAGCGATCCATGCCATAGAGGCGCCCACCGTCTCGAATCTTGATTTCGTAGCTGTAGCGATCCACCTCCAACTGCTCGTACTCACTGTCGGTCAACTCGGCGAACAACTCCGCAGCCTGGGTGGACAATCTGGGCCCCACCGATTCCACCAGGGTGTTACGGAAGGCGTTCAACATGTCTGCCAGCCGGGCCAAGTGGCGGACATCCTCGGCCAAGGTTGCCAGCAGGGCGTGCTGTTGGGTGGCCTCGGCCAGGCGTTCGGTGGCGCCCTCCAGCCGTGTGGCGGCCTGAGCCGCGGCCACGCGGGCCCCTTCTCCCCGCTCGCCGGCCACCTTGACCCGGGCTCGGGCGTTGGCCACCCGAGCCCGGGCCGCAACCAGGTCGTCCGAACGCAGCCCGATGGCGGCCAACCGGCTTCGAAGTTGCCCCAGAGTGGCTTCGGTATCGGCCAGCCCGGCTCGTTCCACGTCGAGCTCCTCAGTTGCTGCATCCCGCCTCTCCAAGCGACCTCGAAGGCGGGGACACTCGTCGGCCGCCTCGCGGCGGCGCTCCACTTCAGCACTGAGGGCCGGCCGTTCGCCCTCCAGCAGTCCCCGACCCAGCGCCGCCTCGGCAGCAACCAGCGCCTGAGCGGCAGCCTCGCGGAGAGTGACGATCTTCTCTCGTTCGGTCCATGCCCGATGAGCCGCCTTTTGGGTCCGCCCGAGGGCCAGTGCCCGCTCGGTGGCGCCACCGGCCATTGTCGCTGCCTGGCGGCGATCCAGCTCGAGTTC
>Ga0187894_10002288_pt1 | contig 23071 bp, 24 predicted proteins | sample GBC1701081metaG_FD_136650 | JGI IMG/M metagenome (GOLD analysis project Ga0187894, IMG submission 136650) | White microbial mat communities from a lava cave in the Kipuka Kanohina Cave System on the Island of Hawaii, USA - GBC170108-1 metaG ... | reverse complement strand
GGTCGTCGCCTCGGGCAGCCCGAAAGAGCTGCACGCCAGCAAGTCGGAGATCGTGCGCCAGTTCATGAGCGGCATGGCCGACGGCCCGGTGCCGTTCCACTACCCGGCTCCTGACTACACCGCGCAGCTGCTCGAGCGGGAGAAGAAATGATCGGCGTCGCGCAGGATCTCTGGCTGTCGCTGCGCCGCGCGCTCGAGACGCTCGGCTCGATGGCCTTGTTCCTCGGGCGCATGATCGCGTACATCCCCAGCGCTCTGCTGCGCTTCGACCTCGTGGTCGCGCAGATCTTCAACGCCGGTGCGTTGTCGCTGGTCATCATCATGCTGTGCGGACTCTTCATCGGCATGGTGCTCGGTCTGCTCGGCGTCGACCTCCTGCAACGCGTGGGTTCGGAAGACGCGCTCGGCGCGGGCGCGGCGCTCAGCCTCGTCAAGGAGCTCGGCCCGGTCACCACCTCGCTCCTGTTTGCGGGGCGTGCCGGCACCGCGCTGGCGTCCGAGATCGGCCTGATGCGCGCCACCGATCAGCTGTCGGCGATGCAGATGATGGCCGTCGATCCGGTGAAGCGCGTGTGCGTGCCACGGTTTCTGGGCGGCGTGATCTCGATGCCGCTGCTGGCAGTGATCTTCAGCGCCATCGGCATTTTCGGCACGCAGCTCATCGGCGTGCAGGTGATGTCCGTCGACTCCGGCGCCTTCTGGTCGCAGATGCGCGCCGCCGTCGAGCTGCAGGACGTCATGGAAGGCGTCGTCAAGAGCTTCGCTTTCGGCATCGCCTGCAGCCTCATCGCCGTCTACGAAGGCTTCAATGCCATCCCCACGGCCGAGGGTGTGGGGCGGGCCACGACACGTACCGTGGTGATCTCTTCAGTCGCCACGCTGATCCTCGACTACATCCTGACGGCGGTGATGCTGTGACCGCCGCGGTTCGATAAGGAGTACGCATGCGCCAGACCCGTGCCACAGAGCTGAGCACCGGACTCTTCGTCCTGCTCGGCTTCGCGGCCCTGTTCTTCCTGACCACGCAGATCACCAACCGGGGTCTGTCGTTCGGCCCGAGCGGTTACGCGCTCATCGCCAAGTTCGAGAACATCGGCGGGCTGCGCGTGGGCGCGCCCGTGTCGATGTCGGGCGTGAAGATCGGGCAGGTCGAGGAGATCGGGTTCGATAACACCGAGTTCAAGGCGCAGGTGAAGCTGCGCATCGAATCGCAGTACAACCAGATCCCGAACGACAGCGACGCCAGCATTTTCACCGCGGGCCTGCTGGGCGGGCAGTACATCGGCCTCGGCGCCGGCGGCTCGGAAACTTACTTCAAGGACGGCGATCAGATCGAGATCACCCAGTCGGCCCTGGTGCTGGAAAGCCTCATCAGTAAGTTCCTGTTCAGCTTCGGCGGTGATAATGAGAAGGCTGACGAGAGTGAAACCAAGGCGGAAACGCCGCCTGCGGAGGACACTGCCAAATGACCCGGTTGTACAGCAGGGAAACGATCGCAGGGGGCGGATCAGTGATCCGTCGACTGGCCGTGACGGCCAGTCTGGCGTCCCTCGTGGCGGCGCATGGCGCGCACGCCCAGGACAGCTCGCATCCGCGCACGCTCATCGAGACGTCCGCGCAGAAGATGCTGCAGGAGCTCGAGGCGCATCGCGCCGAGTACCGCAAGGACCCGAAGAAGGTCAACAAGCTGGTCGACGAGATCCTGCTGCCGAACTTCGACACCGCGTACGCGGCGGAGAAAGTTCTGGGCACGCACTGGAAGAGCGCGACACCGGAACAGCGCCAGCGCTTCGTCAACGCTTTCTACCGATCGCTGCTCGCGAAGTACGGCGCCGCCCTGGTGAAGTTCGAGGCCGGACAGCTGAAGGTGATGCCCTTTCGCGGCGACGTGAACAAGGGCACCGCCACCATCCAGACGCGGGTGAAGACCACCGACGGTACCGTCGTGCCGGTGGACTACCTGATGCGCAAGACCGAGGGCGGCTGGAAGGCATGGGACGTGAAGGTCGAAGGCATCAGCTACGTCACCACCTTCCGGAACGATTTCAACACCGAGATCAATCGCAAGGGCCTCGAAGCTGTGATCCAGCGGATCGAAGGCGGCGCCGGCAAGGCGGCTGCGCAAACCGGTGACGACGCTGCCAGGGCAGCAAAGCCCGGTACATGAGAGCGCGGCGTCGCGAAGCGAACGGCGATTTCAAGCTCGAAGCGCTCGGCGGAGGGCGCTTCCGTATTTCCGGCGACATGACCTTCGCCACCGTCACGTCGATCCTCGAAACCAGCAAAGAGCTCTTCGGTGAGCTGCCGCTCATCAAGCTCGATCTCTCGGGCGTCGTGCGCGGCGACAGCGCCGGGCTGGCGCTGCTGCTCGAGTGGATCAACTGGTCGACGGCGTACGGACGCGAGATCCGCTATTTCGGCATTCCGGCACAGGTCCTGGCGATTGCACGGATCAGCGAAGTCGAGGATCTGCTGAGCGCGGGCGAACGCCGCGATCGCGCTGCGCCGCAGCCAGCGGCCAGCTAGTCGGCGGCAATTTCCTCAGCGCTTCGGCGGCTCCGCCGCCGGTCCGGCCCGCGCAGCATCCTGATCGCCGGCCTCGGTATCTTCCGTAGCCCCTTCTTCATCGTCGAGAGGCTCCTCTGCGACGTCGCCGTCGTGGACGGCGTATTCCCGGCGCTGCAGCCACGCGTCGCGGACGAAGGCGTAGTCGTCGAATGCCTCGGCCCGCATCTCGTCCAGGTCCAGCAGCGCGGCGCGCGTGTCGACCGCCGTCAGGACGCCGACGCCGATTTCGTAGGCGTTTTCCCGGAACAGGTCGACTTCGTCGTCGAGCAGCTCGTCGGCGCGCGTGCGGGCGTCCACGTAGCGGGTCGGTGTGTCGCGCGCGGTGGACGGACCGAGCAGCGGGATGACGAGATAGGGGCCGGAAGGAACACCCCACTTGCCGAGCGTCTGCCCGAAGTCCTCGTCGTGACGGTCGAGGCCGGCGCGCGAAGCCGGATCGAGCAGGCCGCCGATGCCGAGCGTGGAATTGAGCGCGAAGCGTGCGGTGTCCTGCAGGCCGTCCAGGAACTTGCCCTGCAGCAGGTCGTTGAGGATCACCGTGGGAGTTCCGAGGTTGTCCAGCGCGTTGTCGATACCGGTGCGGATTGCCTGCGGCACGTGGTCGCGGTAGGCGGTCGCGACAGGCTTGAGCACTGCCCGGTCGATCTTGTCGTTGAAACGGTGCGTGCCGCGGTTCATCCGCTCCCACGGATCCGCCGGGTTGGGCCGGGAGCCCGGGGGCAGGCTGGCGCAACCCGATGCCAGCAGGCCGAGCAGCACGACGGTCCACGTCGCTGTGGAACGGGGTGCGGTATCGGGCATTTGCAATCCTCCAGCTGTGGTCCGGGTAACGTGCGCAAGGCGCAAATTATACGATACGGTCCCCGGGCCGCCGGTGGCGGCAGGGGGCCGGGCTTTGACGTTCAGGGCCGGCGTCCCGTTCCGTCGGTGGGTTCTTCGTTGCGCCCGGCGAGGCGGGCGCGTTCCTTCGGCAGGAATTCGCGCAGCTGCTCGGAACGCGCCTGGAAACGCGCGCGTTGCACGTCGGTGAGGTTCGGGACGGCGAGCGCCAGCTCGAGCTGATTGAGCGCGAGCATCAGGTCGCCGCTCATCACGTGGTATTCGGACATGTAGTAGTAGGCGTCGGCGACGTCGCCGGCACTGTTCGCCGCCATGGCGATCAGGCGCGCCTGGCCGGGCGTCGGCGGGACGATGTTGAACAGGTCGAGCAGGATCTCGTGCGCGCGCTTCGGCTCGCCGGCACGCATCAGGCATTCGGCGTAGCGCACCGTGAGCGGCACGTTGCGCGGGAACAGCTCGAGCGCGCGCGCGAACGTCTGCAGCGCTTCCGCCTTCTGTCCGCTGAGCATCTGCGCTTCGCCGAGCGCGGAGCGAAACTGCATCACGCTCGGGTTGCGTTCGATCAGGCCGTTGAGGATGGGAATGGCTTCGGCGGCGGATTCGGACATCACGAGACTGAGCGCCCGTCCGTATTTTTCTGCGTCGCCCTGTTCCTTCACTCCGGAGAGCAGGTTCGCGTAGTAGACGCGCGGGCTCGTTCCCTCCGGCGCGGTCAGCAGGCGCAGTCGCTCGCGGCTGAGGTTGTAGCCCTGAGAATCCGGTACGCGCTCCACCTTGATCTGGCGCGCACGGCTGCGCGACTCGGCGATGCGGTTGACCGTCACGGGGTGAGTCTGCAGGAACTCCGGCACCTGGCTGCCCTGCAGGCCGGCGCGCCGCCCCATGGTTTCGAAGAAAGCAGGCATCGCGTTCGGGTCGAACCCGGAGGCGGCGAGGGTGCTGATGCCGATGCGATCGGCCTCGTATTCGTTGGCGCGCGTGAAGTTGATCTGCTGCTGGATCGCGAAGCTCTGCGCCGCTGCGATCGCGCCCGTCATGGCGTCGCCGCTGCCGCTGGTCACGCCGATCAGGATTGCGGCGAGCATCGCCGCCGCGGACACCAGGCTCGACTTGCTCTGCGCCTGCAGGCGTCGCGCGACGTGGCGCTGCGTGACGTGCACGATTTCGTGCGCCAGTACGCTCGCCAGCTCGCTCTCGTTGTGCGTAGCGAGCAGCAGGCCCGAGTTGATGCCGATGAAACCGCCGGGAAGCGCAAAGGCGTTGATGCGCGGGTCCTTGACCACGAAGAACTGAAAGCGCTGGTCGCCTTCGTGCGCGTGGCTCGACAGCCGCTCGCCCAGCGTCTGCACGTATTCGGCGATCTCGGGGTCCTCTTCGATCTGCCCGGCGTCGCGCAGGCCCTTCACGATCATCAGGCCGATGCGGTATTCGTCGTCCTGCGACCAGACCTGGTCGGCGGCCGAGCCGATATCGGGGAGATCCTCGACGCCCGCGCCGGACGCGACCCCGCCGCCGAGGACGGCGACCAGAGTCGACGCGGCAACGGTGAACGAGGCGAAGTGGGCTCGAAGGCGCTGCATGGGCTCCCAGGTGGCGGTTTGGCCTGTTGTGGCTGGTTCGACCTTCCCGGACGACCGGCGTTCGGGGCGTCGTCCCGTCGGCATCCCGCTGGCGCGCCTAGAGGATATCCGAAGCGTAGTCCGCCAGGCGCGAGCGCTCGCCCCGGACCAGGGTGATGTGACCGGAGTACTTCCAGCCCTTGAAGCGGTTGACCACGTAGGTGAGGCCTGAAGTGGTCTCCGTGAGGTAGGGGCTGTCGATCTGCGCGATGTTGCCGAGGCTCACCAGCTTGGTGCCCGGGCCGGCACGCGTGACCAGCGCCTTCATCTGCTTCGGCGTCAGGTTCTGCGCCTCGTCGAGGATGATGAAGCGGTTGAGGAACGTGCGGCCGCGCATGAAATTGAGCGAACGGATCTTGATGCGGTTGCGCAGCAGGTCGTTGGTGGCGGCGCGCCCCCAGTTGCCGCCTTCCTGGCTGTGCGTGAGCACTTCGAGGTTGTCCATGAGGGCGCCCATCCACGGCTCCATCTTCTCCTCCTCGGTGCCGGGCAGGAAGCCGATGTCCTCGCCCAGCGGGATCGTGACGCGCGTCATGATGATCTCGCTGTAGCGATTCGTCTCGAGCGTCTGCGTCAGGCCGGCGGCAAGCGTCAGCAGCGTCTTGCCGGTGCCGGCCGGACCGAGGATGGTGACGAAGTCGATCTGCGGGTCCATCAGCAGGTTGAGCGCGAAATTCTGTTCGCGATTGCGCGCGCTGATGCCCCACACGCCGTGGCGCTCGTTGCGGAAGTCGCGCGTCAGTTCGAGCACCGCCGTCTGGTCGGCGCCGATGCCGTCGATGTCGCGGACCAGCGCCTCGATGCCCTCGTCGCGCGTTTCGTAGACGAACTGGTTCGGCGTCCAACCCTGTACCGCCGGGCCGCGGATGCGATAGAAGGTGCGGCTCGCCTCCTGCCAGGATTCGATGTCGCGCCCGTGCTGCTCCCAGAAATCGACGGGCAGCGCCTGCACGCCCGAGAACAGCAGGTCGGCGTCTTCGATGGTCTTGTCGCTGTAGTAGTCCTCGGCATGCACGCCGATGATCGCGGCCTTGATCCGCAGGTTGATGTCTTTCGACACGAGCGTGACGCGCGTGTCGGGAAATTCGCGCTGCAGGGCCACCGTGTTGCCGAGAATGGCGTTGTCGGCGCCGTGGCCTGGCAGGGTGTCGGGGACGAGCGAGTCGAGGAGGCGGGTCTGGAAGAAGAGCCGGCCTGAGGAGGGTTTCTTGCCGTGATTGCCGCTCTTCGCCGGCGGCAGCTCGATGCCGCGCTCGATCTGTTCGTGCGTCGCCCCGTGCATCAGCTCGTCGAGGAAGCGGCTCACCTGCCGCACGTTGCGCGCCGACTCCGACAGGCCCTTCTTGCCGGCGTCCAGCTCCTCGAGCACGATCATCGGGATATAGATGTCGTGCTCCTCGAAGCGGAAGATCGCCGCGGGGTCGTGCATCAGCACGTTGGTATCGAGCACGAAGATGCGCCGCTCGGCGTGCGCTTCAGGCTTTTTCACAGTTCGCGGGCTGCCTCGAGCACCTCGGCGGCGTGCCCCTTCACCCTCACCTTGCGCCACTCGCGCCGCAGCTTGCCCTGCGCGTCGATCAGGAACGTGCTGCGCACCAGGCCCATGAACCTGCGGCCGTACATGCTTTTCTCGTGGATGACGTCGAACGCCTTGCAGACCTTCTGGTCCTCGTCGCTCGCCAGCTCGAAGGGGAACTTCATCTTCGCCTTGAACTTCTCGTGCGAGGCGAGGCTGTCGGCGGAGATGCCGACGACCCGTGTGCCGGCGCGCGCGAACTTCGCGTGCAGGTCGCGAAAGTCCTGGCCTTCCAGCGTGCAACCCGGGGTGTCGTCGCGCGGGTAGAAATAGAGCACGAGGTTCTTGCCGCGCGCGTCCTTGAGCGAGAATTCGCCGCCGGTGGCGGGCAGCGTGAAGTCCTTGACCACCTTGCCGACCTGCAGGCTCACATCTTCACCGGTTCGAGGATGGCATCGAGGTTGAGGTTGTCGCAGAAGTCCATGAATTCCTCGCGTAACGCCGAGAGATGTATGCGGCTCGGCACGTTGACGATCATCTGCACGGAGAACATCGGCGCGCCGGTGTGGGCGGCGGCGTAGCTGCGCGTCGACAGCTCGGAGATGTCGATACCGCGCGAGGAGAAGAAGCCCGAAAGGTTCGAGACGATGCCGGTCTGGTCCAGGCAGACGACGTCGACCGAGTAGGGCAGCATGTCGCTGCGCGCGGCGCGCTGCTCGGTGCGCCGCAGCTGCACGCTCAAGGTGCCGGCCTCTGCCAGCTTCTTGAGCTCGGTTTCGAGGCGCGCCAGCGCGTGCCAGTTCCCGGAGACCAGCACCAGCATCGCGAACTCGGAGCCGAGCGTGGTCATGCGGCTCTCGCTGATGCTGCCGCCGCAGTCGGCGACGATGCGCGTCAGGTCGTGGACCATGCCCGTGCGGTCGTTGCCGATTGCCGAGATCGCCAGGTGTTGCTTCATCTAGTTCTGGGTGACTGTCAGGGCGATCTGTCGTGGGCTTGCAGGCTGTCCAGGTATCGGTTGGGGCGGGGCCGCGGCGCGCGCGGGACGAGGGTGGGCGATGCGCGAAGTTTACCAGCCGGTTGGGGCGGGCGCAGCCGTCCGCGACCCGCGACAGCCGCGTACTTGCCGCATGCGCGGCACGGCACGTAACATCCCGCCTTCTGCGTGTCCCAGTCCCAACCTCCCGAGTCCACCTCTCGAGTCCACAATGAGCGGCGCAAAGGCGGGTGCCGCGTTTCGCGGCAGCATGGTCGCCATCGTCACGCCCATGACGGCGGACGGTGCGATCGACGAGGCGGCGTGGGAACGGCTGGTGGAATTTCACGTGGCAGCCGGCACCGACGGACTCGTCGTCGGTGGCACGACGGGCGAATCCGCGACCATTACCGATGTCGAGCTCGCCACCCTGGTTGCAATTGCCGTGCGCGTGCTGCGCGGGCGCGTGCCGGTGATCGCCGGTGCGGGGAGCAATTCCACGGGCATTGCGGTCGAGCGGGCGCGCGAACTGTCGCGCAGCGGCGCGGATGCCCTGCTGGTCGTCACTCCGTACTACAACAAGCCGACACAGGCCGGCCTCGTCGAACACTTTCGCGCCGTCGCGGCAGCCACCAGGCTGCCGGTGATTCCGTATAACGTGCCTGCGCGTACCGGCGTCGACATGCAGGCGGGCGCGGTCGCGCGCGTCGCACAGGTGCCGAACATCGTCGGTATCAAGGAAGCCACCGGCAGCGTCGAACGCGCGCGCGCCATCCGCGAGTTGTGCGGAGCGGATTTTCAGATCTACAGCGGCGACGACGCGACCGCCGTCGACCTGATGGCCGCCGGTGCCCAGGGCGTGATTTCCGTAACCGCGAACGTCGCACCGCGGCAGATGCACGAAGTGTGCGCGGCTGCGCTTTCGGGCGACTTGCCGCGTGCCCGCGATCTCGACGGCAAGCTGCGCGAGCTGCACCAGGTGCTGTTCGTCGAGTCCAACCCGATTCCGGCCAAGTGGGCACTGAACCGCATGGGACTGATCCCGCCCGGGCTGCGGCTGCCGTTGACACCCCTGGAACCTCGCCATCACGCGCAGGTCCATGACGCACTGAAACGGGCGGGCGTCTTACAATAACGCCGTCCGGCGCGGCCCCGCCGCCCGGCGTCGACCAACGAGGAACCGATGCGTCATCTGACTTCGATCTGCGCCGTTCTGGCGATGACCGCCCTGAGCGGCTGCAAGGCCTTCAGCGGCTGCGAGGGGCCGTCCAACATCGGCGACCGGGGCACAACCGTTCCCCCGCTGCGGGTGCCTGTGGGGTTGGCAGAGCCACATACACAGGAAGCACTCCAGATTCCGGAGGTGAACGAACCCGAGGCGCCGCGTCCGGAAGGCAAGTGCCTCGACCAGCCCCCGTCGTATTTCCCGGACCGCCGGGTGGGCGCGGAATCGCCGAAGGAAACACAGCCGAATGCGAAACCGCAGGCGGCGCCCGAACAGCCCAAAGAGGCGCCCGCCGCGGGCGCTGAGTCCGGGAGCGAAAAGTCCGAAAAGCCGGACGAGAAGCCGCCGGAATAGAGGGCGGGGTTGGACCGCGCCCCGGCGGTCGGGTACCCTGCGCGCGCTTCGGAGAGGTGGCCGAGCGGTCGAAGGCGCTGGACTGGAATTCCAGTTAACTCCTCACAGGGTTACGTGGGTTCGAATCCCACCCTCTCCGCCAGAAACGAGTAAACCCCGCAACCGCGGGGTTTTTCGTGCTACTTCCGGCGCAACAACTTCCTCACCGCGTGCCGGCCGATGCGCGTGCCGAGGCGGTTGCCTTCCACCGAGTCGTAGCGGAAGTGAATGCCGAGGTAGACGCGCGAGGCCGCGCATTCCTCCGCCGCATCCGAAAAACGGGCGAACGTGCGCGTCGGTGGCTGCATCGGAATCTTTTCCGAGAACGGACCGGCCTTGCGCACGGTCGGCGTGCTCATCGTGAAGGCGAGCTCGTCACCGAAGGTATCGGCCATGACGACCATCGCCGCGGCGCAGACTGTCCCGTGAGCCGACGGATAGGAAGGAAACGGGTACGTGTGGCCGTGCGTGTTGTTCCACTGCGGATCGGATTCGGTTGCCGGATTGCCGTCGTCGCCGGGCCAGCGGATGGCGGTGAACGGACGCCAGTGGTTGTAGAAGAACTTGTTGTTGAACGATGACACGTAGCCATCGAGCACGCTCGCGTTGAGCAGCGCCAACAGGCGCGTCGCACGCCACAGGTCGAGTCGCTCCGAGGCCGCCAGCTGTCGGGCGAGCCGGTTGTGCGAGCTCTCGACGAAATCCTTCCACCAGAACGCGAGATGCGTCTGATCGGGCGTGCGCACCGCGCTCTGCGTGCGTCCGGCTTCTTTCACTTCCGTGAAGGCCTCGGCATAGCGCCGGCTGGCGAGCGCGGGCGGCGGCGGCGCCCGGAACTGATCGGAGCGCGCGAACGTGAACGGTACGACGTTCGCCCAGCCCGTGCCGAACACGAAACCGTCCGGCGTTGCGCTGTGCTCGTGAAAATCGCCGTAGACACCGGGCGCGGCAGGACGAAACTCGTAGGTGCCGTCGACGTTCCAGCGGTCACCGCTGCGCGCCGCGAGAATCGCCGCTGCCGCCGACTTGCCGAGCGCGACACCGAGATCGCGTGGCGTGCCCGGTTCGCTGACGTCGAGCCAGCGTCTGAGCTCGGTGCCGAGCTCGGCTGCACGCTGCGGATACTGATCGGCCGCTACTTCGTACGCGGCCTGGGCGGCAGCTGCAATCGGATCGGCGCGATGCTGGCGCGGCAGGGCACCGAGATAGGGCGCGTAACGGCGACGGATGGCATTCAGCGCATCGTGCATCGCGAGATGCATCATCGCCGCGGTGCGCACTCCCTTGAGCGTGAGCAGGTTGTCCTCGGCCTCGGCGATAGCCAGCACGCGCTCGTTCCAGTCGATGGCGAGGTCGGCGCCGGGGCGCTCGGGTTCCGGCCGCCCGTCGTGAGCGCAGCTGGTCAGAGGATACGCAGAAGAGATCAGCAGCGCGACGAGCGCGGCCGGCACAGTAAAGGACTTCATGTCGTCGTCTCCGTTCGATCGGGAGGCGACGCTAACAAGCGAGCGAGCGCGCCACTACTCCGGATTCTGTAGTGGCCGCGTTGCCGGGCGAGCGCGATAATCGCCTGCATGAGTCGAACCTACGGACAGTACTGCCCGCTCGCCCTCGCGGCCGAGCTGCTCTGCGAGCGGTGGACGCTGCTGATCGTCAGTCGCCTGATCGACGGCTGCAGCAAGTTCAACGAAATCCATCGCGGCGTCCCGCGCATCTCGCCATCGCTGCTCTCGCAGCGCCTCAGCGAGCTCGAGCGCGAAGGCTTGCTGGTGCGACGGCGATCGGTGAACGGCGCCAACGCCACGACGTACGAGCTCACGCGTGCGGGACGCGAGCTCGCTCCCCTGATCGACGGGCTGGCGGTGTGGGGCCAGCAGTGGGCGCGAGACATGACGAACGACGACCTCGATCCGGGCTTTCTCGCCTGGAGCATGCACCTGCAGCTCGATACGGAGCGCATGCCGTCAGGGCGAACTGTGCTCGAGTTCGAATTCACCGGAGCGCCGAAGGACTGCACGCGCTTCTGGCTGGTCAACACCGACGGCAAGGTCGACATGTGCCTGAAGGACCCGGGCTTCGAGATCGACCTGAAGGTCCTCGCGGATCTGCGGCTTTTCATCGAGGCGTGGCGTGGCATTCGCGATCTGCGTGCGGAGATCCGCGCCCGGCGCATCCGCGTTCTCGGCGCGCCGGCGTTGTGCCGCGCGCTGCCGCAGTGGCTCAAACTCAGCACGCTCGCGCACTATCCGCGCCGCACGCCAGGACGCGAGCTGCGACTTGCCCGGACGCACGCTCCTCGCAAGGCTAGCGACGCGCTGCAGATCCCGCCGCCGAAACCGCTTTGAAAAGTTTGCACACCCTGACCAAGGTCGCTTGAAGCGCGCGACGGACGACCTATCCTCGACACGATATGGCCAAGGACGATCTGCAACGAGGTCGCGAGAGCGCTCGCTCTCGGCGATGGCTGGAAGCCTTCGAAGCACTCGCCGCAGCCGATCGCACTTCGCCCCTGGGTGCTGGCGACCTGGAGCTGCTCGCGACCAGCGCTTATCTGGCGGGTCACGAATCCGACTACGCCGCCGCCCTGGACCGGGCGCACCACGCCTACGTCGCGAATGGGGAGCGCAGGCGCGCAGTGCGTTGCGCGTTCTGGCTGTCCCTGCAGCCGACGCCGCCGGATTTCACGCCCGCCGTGATGACCAACCTCGGCAGCGTGGTGCGTCCGTTCGTGATCGAGAACGGCGTACGCTACCGGGTGCGTCCGCCACCCGCGCTGCGCAGCGCGAGGTACACGAAGGCCTACGAGGAAGTGAAGCGCGTGGGTGCCGTCGACAGCACCGCGCGGCGGCAGGATCGCACCGACGTCGCGCGTTACTACGCGATCACCGACGTCCTGCAGGTTTGGTGCCCGGCGGCTCGGCAGGTCGCCGAGGCGGAGCACACCAGTCTCTCGCAGAATGCGCGCAGCTTCGCGCTGCTCACGGTGGCGGTCTTCGATGCGGCAAGGTCACGGCGGACTCGGAGCCGCCGCGCGTTTCGTTCTCGAAGATGCATTCGGCAAGCGCGGGCACGCCATCGTGCTCACGAATCCGGCCGTTCCCGGCGTCGTGCTTTCATACCCGACGTTCCGGAAGATCCTCGACGACATCGACGATGCCCGCATCTACGGCGGCGTCCACTGGCGGTTCGACCAGGAGGAGTCGAGAGGGCAGGGTCGTCGCGTGGCCGCGCACATCCTGCGCCATGGCTTCAGGCCGGTTGCGGCGGAGCGAAGACCAGGCGGCGGCGAAACTCCCGATGCAGCAGCCAGCCGCTGACGACCGCCTGCAACGCGACGCTCGCCACAGAGACGTACCAGATATGGTCGAGCTCGACACCGGGTTGCAGGGAGAGCCAGACCGCGGGCACGACGAACGTGAGGATGCGACAGGCGCTGCTGAAGAGAGCGGGCCAGGTGTTGCCCATCGCCTGGAACAGGCCGGAGCAGGTGAAGATGATCCCCATGGCGACGAAGTTCCACGACACGATGCGCAGGTAGTGTGCGGCGATCGTCGCTACCTCGGGATTGGTCGCGAACGGGGCGACCAGTACGTCGGGCCGCCACTGGCAGAGAACTGCCAGCGTGGCCATGATCAGCAGGCTCCAGACGAGCGCCGAGCGGAACGTTTCGCGCACCCGCGCGGCGTTGCGTGCGCCGAAGTTCTGGCCGGCGATCGGTGCGGCGGCGAAGGAAACCGCCATCGCCGGGAGGAAAATCGCCTGCATGACGCGTGAGCCCACGCCGAAGCCGGCCTGGGCGTCGGCGCCGAAATGGCGGATGCACCAGTAGATGACGACGACGATCAGAAACATCATCGCGAACTCGCCGCCCGAAGGCAGGCCGATGTTGAGCATGCGCCGCCACGTCTCGAGCCGCGGGCGCCAGTTCGCGGGGTCGAAGGCGACGTAGTGTTCGAGGCGCAGGAAGTACACCAGCAGCATCGCGACGCCGGCCAGGACGGCGATCGAGCTGGCCAGGCCCGCACCCACGACGCCGAGCGGGCGTCCGGTGCCCCAGCCCGCGATCAGGATGGGTGCCAGGACGATGTTCACCAGCACGGTCACCGACTGCACCATCATCGTCGGCTTGACGATACCGGTGCCGCGCAGTGCCGAGCTCATCGCGACCATCGCGAACTGCAGCGCCATGCAGGGCAGGAACCAGTAGAGGTACGTGGTGCCGGCCGCGGCGGCCGTGGCATTTGCGCTCAGCTCGCGCATGTAGGCGTCAGCGACCGGATATCCGCCGACGATCACGATCGCGGCGCAGGCTGCCGACAGCAGCATCGACTGGTTGAAGATCAGATTCGCGTCTACCTGGTCCTTGCGACCGACGGCGTGCGAGATCAGCGCGACGGTGCTCACGCCGAGTACCTGCGTGAGCGCGAGGATAACGAACATGAGCGTTCCCGCGGCGCTGACTCCGGCCAGCACCTCCTCGCCCAGCCCGGCGACGAAATACAGGTCGACGAGGTAGTACAGCGTCTGGATCAGCATGCCGGCGAAGATGAAGAGCGACATCTGCGCCAGGTGACCGCCGATCGGGCCTTGCGTCAGGTCTTTCATGGATCGCTCATGGCCTTCACGGGTCGCGAAGTTTAGCGACCCGCCGCACCCAAGTCGCTATACTTTCACCCCTCCCATTCGTTCTGCGAGCCCAAGCTCCGTCCGGCAGTCTGGTGGCCCGCATCGGCGTCTCCGCGACGATCCGCCGTGAATCCCGCCAGGCCCGGAAGGGAGCAACGGTAGCGGCACCGATCGGGTGCCGGAGAAGTGCTGGTGCGGGCTGCCTCCAGGCAATAGAGTCGAACAAATGAGCTACGTGGTCCTTGCGCGCAAGTGGCGTCCCCGCCAGTTCGACGAGCTCGTCGGGCAGGAACACGTGCTGCGCGCGCTCGCCAATGCGCTCGACGCCGGCCGCGTGCATCACGCATTTCTGTTCACCGGCACGCGCGGCGTGGGCAAGACGACCATCGCGCGGCTGCTGGCGAAATCGCTCAACTGCGAAACCGGCGTGTCTTCGCGGCCCTGCGGCAAGTGCGCCGCCTGCCGGGAGATCGACGAGGGCCGCTTCGTCGACCTGATCGAGGTCGACGCGGCCTCGCGCACCAAGGTCGACGATACGCGCGAGCTGCTGGACAACGTGCAGTACTCGCCGGCGCGCGGCCGCTACAAGGTGTACCTCATCGACGAGGTGCACATGCTCTCGGGTCACTCCTTCAACGCGTTGCTCAAGACGCTGGAGGAGCCGCCGCCGCACGTGAAATTCCTGCTGGCGACCACGGACCCGCAGAAGCTGCCGGTCACCGTGCTCTCGCGCTGCCTGCAGTTCAACCTCAAGCGCCTGCCGGCGGCGTCGATCCGCGGTCGTCTCGAGCACATCGTCGCGGCCGAAAAACTGCAATTCGAGCCGGGCGCGCTCGAGCTCGTGGCACGCGCTGCGGACGGCAGCATGCGCGACGGGCTCAGCCTGCTCGACCAGCTGATCGCTTTCGCGGGCGGCAAGCTCGCCGAGAGCGAGGCGCGCGCGATGCTGGGAACCATCGATCGCGGCCACACGGTCCGGCTGCTCGAGCTGCTCGCGGCCAACGATGCCGCCGGCCTCCTGCGCGAGGTGGCGGCGCAGGAAGAGTTCGCTCCGGACTATGCCGCGTCGCTCGAAGAGCTCGCGGGCCTCATCCAGAAAGTCGCATTGCGACAGGCGGTGCCGGGTCACGACGCGGGCGAGCTTTTCGCCGCGGAAACGCTCGACGCGCTGGCCGCACGGCTGAGCGCGGAAGATCTGCAGCTCTATTACCAGATCGCGATCCTCGGTCGCCGCGACCTCGACCTCGCGCCCGATCCGCGCGGCGGGTTCGAGATGGTGCTGCTGAGGATGCTGGCCTTTCGTCCTGCGCAGCAATCGCAGCTGAAAGGCGCGGGGAGCGGCGCCGCCGCTTCCGCGTCGCGCAGCGGAGCCTCGGCCGCGACAGAAACGCGTCGGGCGGTTGCTGCGCCGCTGGGCGAGCTGACTGCCGACGCATGGCCCTCGGTCGTCGCAGCGCTCGACGTGCAGGGCGCAGCGCGCCAGCTCGCGGCGAATTGCGTGTTCCTCGGCCGTGACGAGCGGCAGGTGCAGTTGCAACTGGATCCGCGCGGTGCGCACTACCGCAGCCGGCAGAACGAGGAACTGTTGAGCCAGTCGCTCGGTCGTCTGCTCGGCGGCCCGGTGGGCGTGAGCATCGAAGAGGGTTCCGCCGGCGTGGAAACGCCGGCGCGGCAACAGGCGCGGGCATCCGACGAGCGGCTGCAGAGCGCCCGGCGCGAGCTGGAGAGCGACCCCACGGTGCGCTCGCTGAAGGAAAAATTCGGCGCGACGCTGGTTCCCGACAGCGTCAAACCCCTCAACTGACCAACGGAGTGACCCGAGATGAAGCCCGGATTCGGCAACCTGATGCGCCAGGCCCAGCAGATGCAGGAGAACATCCAGAAGGCGCAGGCGGAGCTCACTGCGCTGGAAGTCACCGGCGAGTCGGGCGGCGGAATGGTGAAAGTGCAGATGAACGGCAAGCACGAGGTGCGTGGCGTCACCATCGACCCGGCAGCGATCGGCGACGATCGCGAGATGCTCGAAGACCTCGTGGCGGCGGCGATCAACGACGCCGTGCACAAGATCGAGAGCCGCATCCAGGAGAAGATGGCCGGTGCGATGGCCGGCATGCAGCTGCCGCCGGGCATGAAGCTGCCGTTCTGATCGCGCCGCCCTGATGAAGTATTCACCCGCGCTGGCGCGACTCATCGAGGCGCTGCGTTGCATGCCCGGCGTGGGGCCCAAGAGCGCGCAGCGCATGGCATTCCACATTCTCGAGCGCGATCGCGACGGCGCTCGCGAACTGGCCACGGCGCTCGGCGCTGCGATCTCGGGAATCGGGCACTGCCGGCGTTGCCGCATGCTCACCGAGGGCGAGCTGTGTCCCATCTGCGTCTCCAGTCAACGCGATACCAGCGTGCTGTGCGTCGTCGAGTCGCCCGCCGACGTCATCGCGGTCGAGCAGTCGGGCGGTTTTCGCGGCCAGTACTTCGTGCTCATGGGCCACCTCTCGCCGCTCGACGGGATCGGCCCGGAGCAGCTCGGGCTGGGCGAGCTCGAGGCGCGGCTGGCCGAAGACGGCATCCGCGAGGTCATCCTGGCCACCAATCCCACCGTGGAAGGGGAGGCCACCGCTCACTTCATCGGCGACCTCGCGGCGCGGCGCGGCGTACGCGCGACGCGTATTGCGCACGGCGTGCCGGTGGGCGGAGAGCTCGAGTTCGTGGACGGCGGCACGCTGGCGCACGCACTCGCCGGGCGCCAGGCCATCGGCTGACGGCGGATTATTTCCTGCGGCGCCGGCCGGGCGCCGGCGCGAGCTGCTCGCGCAATCGCGACAGGCGCTTGAAACTCTCGTAACGCCGCGCGCTGATGGTGTTGTCCGCCACGGCGGCCTGAACGGCGCAATCCGGTTCGCGCAGATGGCGGCAATCCGCGAACCGGCAACCCGCAGCGGCTGCGGCGATCTCGCGGAAAGCGAGCGCGGCGTTGGCGATGCGTTCGACCGCAGGGGCGAAATCACGCACGCCCGGCGAATCGATGAGGTCGCCGCCCTGCGGGAGATGGTGCAGCGTCGACACGCTGGTCACGTGCCTGCCCTCGGCGGTTGCAGCGGTGAGCTCGTCGGTCGCGGCGCGCAAACCGGGCACCAGGCGGTTGGCGAGCGACGATTTTCCGACACCCGACTGGCCCGCGAGCACACTCACCTCGCCGGCGAGCTGATCCTCGAGCTCAGCCAGGCCCGCGCCGTCGACGCTCGAACACGCGACCACGTCGTAGTCGAGCGCCTGGTAGTACGCGAGCTCCGCATCGATCGTCGCTTCGAGCCCGCCTCCGGCCCGCATTTCCGCTCCTGATCCTGCTTCGCCCCGCCCGACGGCGTCGATCTTGTTGCGCACGATCGCCGCGCGGATTCCGGCCAGTTCCGCCGCCGCCAGAAACCGGTCGACCATGAAGAAATCGGGCTCGGGTTCGTGCGCGAGCACGACGACGAGCTGCGTGAGGTTCGCAACGATAGCTTCCGTGGCGCCCTGCGCGTTGGTGCGCTCGAGCGCGCTGCGCCGGGGCAGGCGCTCCACGACGATGCCGCGACCGACGTCGACGTCCGGCCGCCACGCCACTTCGTCCCCGCACAGTACCTGCAGGTCCCGACCGAGAACGCCGCAGGGCACGCGCGCGCCGTCGGCGGTTTCGAGCAACACACGACGGCCATGACTGGCGATGACCTTGCCGGGCGCGCTCATCGGCGCAGCCGTTCGATGCGCACCGGCGCGGGCGGGTGGGAGTCGAAGAACGCGGAGTAGAGACGATCCGGTGCGAGCGTGGTGGCGTTGTCGCGGTAGAGCTTGACCAGCGCGTTGGCCAGGTCCTGCGCGCTGGCATGGTCGCGCGCAAAGCGGTCGGCGTCGAACTCGTGGCGGCGCGACCAGAAACTGGTGAGCGGCGAAAGCCAGAACGTGAGCGGCGGCAGCAAGAGGAAGAAGAGCAGCAACGCCATGTGCGCCGAGGGCGCGACGTCGCCGAAGATCGCGTAGAAGAGCGGCTGGCGCGCGACCAGGGCGAGCAGGTACAGGCCGGCGAGGCCCAGGCCGAGGCTCACCAGCATGCGCTTGCGCACATGGCGCAGACGGAAGTGTCCGAGCTCGTGCGCCAGCACCGCTTCGATCTCGGCCGGCGCGAGCTGTTCCATGAGGGTGTCGAACAGCACGATGCGCTTGTTCGCGCCCAGCCCGGTGAAATACGCATTGCCGTGCGCCGAGCGGCGCGAGCCGTCCATCACGAACACGCCGCGGCTGGTGAAGCCGCAGCGCGCGATCAGCGCTTCGATGCGCCGCGCGAGCGACTCGTCGTCAATCGGGCGGAACCGATTGAAGAGCGGAGCGATGAATGCCGTATAGGCCCAGCTCAGGGTGAGCGAAAAGACCGCCCATACCAACCAGGCGTACAGCCACCACAGATCGCCCGCGTAGCTCATGAGGGCGAGGACGGCCGCGAGCAGCGGCAGGCCGAGAATCGCCGCCAGTGCGATGCCCTTGAGCATGTCCAGCACGTACAGGCGCCAGGTCATGCGGTTGAAGCCGAAGCGCGCTTCCAGCCCGAACACGCGGTAGAGCGACAGCGGCCAGCCGATGATCGCACCCATCGTCAGCACGCTCACGACCACGGCGATGCCGAGCCAGGTGTCGGTGAGGCCGGTCGAACGCCAGGCGGAATCGATCGCCGCCAGTACGCCGCCCCAGACGAGCGCGACGAGGACGAGTGCGTCGAGGATCGTATCGGCGATGGCCAGGCGTGCCTTGGCGACGGTGTAGTCGCTGGCCTTGTGATGAGCGGCGAGCGGAATTGCGGCCGCGAATGCCGGCGGCACGCGCGCGCGCGCGCGGCTGGCGCTCGCCGCCTGACGCGCGAGCAGCCAGACGTGGCAGACGAGTGCCAGGGCCACGAGTATGAGGAAAGTCTGGGAGAGCGGATGCATCTGAGTTGCGTGCGCAGGGCGCGACGAGCTTACCGTCTGCTAATATCCCGCGGCAATGTCGAAGGACGCTGACAATCTCGTCTGGATCGATCTCGAGATGACCGGGCTGCGGCCCGACGTGGATCACGTCATCGAGATCGCGACGCTGGTGACGGACAAGCACCTGCGCGTGCTCGCCGAGGGCCCGGTGCTCGCCATCCACCAGTCCGAGGCGGTCCTCGACCTGATGGACGACTGGAATCGCCGCCAGCACGGCGCCTCCGGACTGATCGAGCGCGTGCGCGCCAGCACTGTCGGCACGGCGCAGGCAGAGGAACGCACGCTGCGCTTCCTCGAGCCGTTCGTCGACGCGGGCCTGTCGCCGATGTGCGGCAACAGCATCTGCCAGGACCGGCGCTTTCTCGTGCGCCAGATGCCGCAGCTCGAGCGATTTTTCCACTACCGCAATCTCGACGTCAGCACGCTCACGGAGCTGGCCAGGCGCTGGGCGCCGGAAGTGGCGGCTGGCTTCCAGAAGGCTTCGACGCACCTCGCGCTCGACGACGTGCGCGATTCGGTGCGCGAGCTGGAGTACTACCGATCGCGCCTTTTCCTGCCGGCGTTCGCGGGGCCTGCGCCGTGAGCGACTGGGGGCGGACCAGCGATCGCCCGGAGCGTGTCGGTGAGCTCGGCCCCGAGCCGGGACTCGCAGACATCCGCACGGCTGCCGAGCGGATGCGTGGCAAGGTGCTCCTCACGCCCGTGCTCGGCAACGAGCAGCTCAACGAGGAGCTCGGCGCGGAAATCTTCTTCAAGTGCGAGAACCTGCAGCGCGGCGGCGCCTTCAAGATGCGCGGCGCAACCAACGCAGTGTTCTCGCTCGGCGCCGCGGAAGCCGCACGCGGCGTCATCACGCATTCTTCGGGCAACCACGGCAACGCGCTCGCGCTCGCTGCCCGCCTGCGCGGCATTCCGGCTTGCGTGGTCATGCCGGATAATTCCTCGCCGGTGAAGATCGCGAACGTGCGCCGCCAGGGAGCCGAGGTCGTCCTCAGCAAGCCCGGGCGCGTCGCGCGCGAAGCGAAGGTCGCGGAGCTGATGAGCACGCGCGCCATGAACCTCGTGCACCCCTACGACGACTATCGCGTGATCTGCGGACAGGGCACGGCCGTGCTCGAGCTGGTCGAGCAGGTGGCGGATCTCGACATCGTGATGGCGCCGGTGGGCGGAGGCGGGCTGATCAGCGGTACGGCGATCGCCGTGCGCGGCCTCGGCAGGCCGATCCGCGTAATCGCCGCGGAGCCCGAGCAGGCGGACGATGCCTACCGCGGATTCCGCAGCGGCGAGCGCGTCGAGGTCGACGTGTCCGATACGATCGCCGACGGCCTGCGCACGTCCGTGGGCATGCGCAACTTCCCGATCCTCCGGCGCGACGTGGACGACGTCGTGCGCGTTTCCGAGGACGCGATCAAACGAGCCGCGCGCCTGCTGGTCGAGCGCCTGCACGTGCTCGTGGAGCCGTCCGCGGCCGTGTCCGTTGCCGCGCTGCTGGAAGGACGTCTGCGCGCGCCGGGTAAGCGCATCGGCATCATCCTGACCGGAGGCAACGTCGATCTCGCTGCCAGCCCGTGGCTCACCGGTGCGCAATGACCGCGGACTGGTACTTCGATTTCATCTCGCCCTACGCGTTCCTGCACTTTCACCGGTTGCGCGAAATCGAGAACCGCCTCGGTGTGCGCATGAAACCGGTGCTGTTCGGGGCGATCCTCGATCACTGGGGGCAGCTCGGGCCGGCCGAGATCGCACCGAAGCGGCAACACACGTATCGGCAGGTGCACTGGATGGCAAGACGCCGCGGCCTGCCGTTCAAGGGTCCCGAGGCGCACCCGTTCAACCCGCTGAAGCTGCTGCGGCTGGCGATCCATCTCGAGGTCACACCCCAGATAGTCGAACGACTCTTTCGTTTCGTATGGCAGCAGGGGTTCATCCCGGAGAACGAGGCTGCGTGGCGTGAGCTGACCGGCGAGCTGGGCGTGCAGGACGCGGACGAGCGGATCGCGCGCGCCGAGGTCAAAGGCGCGCTGCGCGCCAACACGGAAGCGGCGATCGCTGCCGGTGTGTTCGGCGTGCCGACGCTGGTCATGGACGGTCGCCTCTTCTGGGGCGACGATTCGACGGAGATGGTGCTCGACTATCTCGACAATCCCGCCCCGTTTCACCGCGACGAGGCCCGCATCGCGACGCTGCCCGTCGCAGCAGTCCGTCGAGGTTCGAAAGCCGGGTCCGGTCCGTGACGCGCCGGTAGAGCTTTGCCATGACGGCGCACCTCCCCATGGTCGTGCATCGCGGCGGATGCCACTGCGGCGCCGTGCGTTTCGAGGTCGACGCGCCCGCCGACATCGAGGCGCTCGAGTGCAACTGCTCGATGTGCACGATGACTGCGTTCGTGCACCTGATCGTTCCGGCCAGCCGCTTTCGCCTGCTGGCGGGCGGCGACGTGCTCACGACGTACACGTTCAATACCGCAACGGCGCGGCAGCTTTTCTGCAGCCGCTGCGGCGTGAAGTCCTTCTACGTGCCTCGCTCGAACCCCGACGGCTTCAGCGTGAACGTGCGCTGCCTGGCGCGCGAGACCGTGCGCAGCGTGACCACGCGGCTGTTCGACGACAGCCGGCGCGAGGAATCGGAAGCGGCGATCCGCGGCCTGACGTAGCTACTGCGCTACTGGACTCTGGCGCGAGTAACCACAACCCGGTACGGGATTCAGTGATCGCCCCTGGCCGCAATAGCTGCGTTCAGTTATTGCCTTTGGCAAGGAACAGCCAGGTCTCGACGACGGTGTCCGGGTTGAGCGAGATGCTGTCGATTCCCTGATCGACCAGCCAGCGCGCCAGCTCCGGGTGGTCGGACGGTCCCTGGCCGCAGATGCCGACGTACTTGCCCGCTTTGCGACACGCCGCGATCGCCATTGCCAGCATCGCCTTGACAGCCTCGTCGCGCTCGTCGAAGGCGCGCGCGACGATGCCCGAGTCGCGATCCAGGCCGAGCGTGAGTTGCGTCATGTCGTTCGAACCGATGGACATGCCGTCGAAATATTCGAGGTACTTTCCGGCGAGCAGTGCGTTGGTCGGCAGCTCGCACATCATGATGACCTTCAGCCCGTTCGTGCCGCGTTGCAGGCCGTTGGCGGCGAGCAGCTCGGTAACCTGCTGCGCTTCCTTCAGCGTACGCACGAACGGCACCATCACCTGAACGTTCGTCAGGCCCATGTCGTCGCGCACGCGGCGCAGCGCGCGGCACTCGAGCTCGAAGCACGGGCGGAACGTCTCGTCGACGTAGCGCGAGGCGCCGCGAAAGCCGAGCATCGGGTTTTCCTCGTGCGGCTCGTACTGGCGGCCGCCGATGAGGTTCGCGTACTCGTTCGACTTGAAGTCGGAGAGCCGCACGATCACCGGCTCGGGCGCGAACGCCGCCGCGATCTGGGCGATGCCCTCGGTGAGCTTGAAGACGTAGAAATCGACGGGATCTCCCATCTGCGGGCAATACCCGGCCATCTGCCGGCGGATGGTGTCTTTCAGTGCCGCATCGAGACGGTCGAACTCGAGCAGCGCGCGCGGGTGCACCCCGATCATGCGATTGATGATGAATTCCAGGCGCGCGAGGCCCACGCCCTTGTTGGGAATGCCCGCGAAGCCGAACGCGCGGTCGGGATTGCCGACGTTCATCATGATCTTCACGGGCGCGGGCGGCAGCGCGTCGAGCTCGATCTGGCGCTGCTCGAAGCTCAGGATGCCTTCGTAGATGAAGCCCGTGTCGCCCTCGGCACAGGACACCGTGACGTCCTGACCCTCGCGCAGCTTGTCGGTTGCGTCGCCACAGCCGACCACGGCGGGAATGCCCAGCTCGCGCGCGATGATCGCAGCATGACAGGTGCGTCCGCCGCGATTGGTGACGATGGCCGAGGCGCGCTTCATCACCGGCTCCCAGTCGGGATCGGTCATGTCCGCGATCAGCACGTCGCCGCTCTGTACGCGCGCCATTTCCTTCACGTCGCGGATCACGCGCGCCGGCCCCGCGCCGATGCGCTGGCCGATGCTGCGCCCGCTCGCGAGCACGTGCGAGCGTCCCTTCAGCGTGAAGCGCTGGATGGAGCGGCCGGTGCGGCTCTGCACCGTTTCCGGACGCGCCTGCAGGATGTAGATCTGGCCGGTGTCGCCGTCCTTGCCCCACTCGATGTCCATCGGCTGGCCGTAGTGCTTCTCGATGGTGAGCGCCTGGCGTGCCAGCTCGTTGATGTCCTCGTCCGTGATGCTGAAGCGCGCGCGGTCGCTCGCGGGCACGTCCACCGTTTTCACGCGCTGGTCCGACCCG
>Ga0187894_10002287_pt1 | contig 23074 bp, 25 predicted proteins | sample GBC1701081metaG_FD_136650 | JGI IMG/M metagenome (GOLD analysis project Ga0187894, IMG submission 136650) | White microbial mat communities from a lava cave in the Kipuka Kanohina Cave System on the Island of Hawaii, USA - GBC170108-1 metaG ... | reverse complement strand
GTTCAGGGCTTCGCGTGTTCTCGGCCCCACGATGCCGTCGGGCTTGAGATTGCGCACCCTCTGGTAGTCCTTGACCGCAAGGTCGGTTTTCGGGCCGAAGACCCGGTCGACCGCCAGCGGCTTGGACCATGGCGGCATGCGATTGTTCAGCCTGTACTGCAATCGCGCGACGTCGGCACCCTGGCAACTTACGGACAGGTTTCGTGGCGCCTGCGGCCCCATGATGAGATCCTTTCGATAACAGCCGGTGCCGGCGTGAATCGCGATGGGACGCCGCTCCGTGCAGCAACGCGGTGCGCACCACGCGTTCGGCGAGGCTGCCGGAGCCGTCCCTGGCAGCTGTATTGACGCCGATACAAAGGGTCCTGAACGACGCCGTTAGGCTTGCGGTGCCGCCCGGTGTTGACGCGGCTGCTGTGTCACCGGATGCAACGATGGCCTACGATAAGAACGATCCATGCGGCGAGCATCGGCCATTCAGATGAGGCACCGTTGTGCCGGCCGTCGCCCGGGCGATGCCGTGCTTGATAGCCGGCGGCGCCGCGCTTTCAGCCCTCTTCCAATCAAGGGAGATACCCAATGTTTCGCAAGACCTTCATCGCCGCCCTCCTCGCCACGGTTGCCGTTGCCGCCGCCCAGCCCGCCAGCGCCGGTGTGCAGCCGAACGGTTCCAAGGTGAACGGCCTCGAACTGAACGGCCTGGTGCTGAACGGCTCCAAGGTGAACGGCAGCGCCTGGAACGGCACAGCGTACGGTGCGCAGGCCGCGACGGTGATCGCCATCGAGCTGCCGCAGACGAAGTAACGAGACCACCCTCAGGATCGCGGGAGCGCGCCACGTGTGTGGTGCGCTCCCACGATTCGGTTCTCATCGTTCCATGGTGGCGCGCGCCATGCGCGACAGCAGCAAGGCGGTGCCGACCGCGACCGCCAGTGTCACGATGTACGTGGCCGCGTACCACTGCGTCAGTGCGCTGACATGCCCGGCGGTGGTCGTGGCGCCGAAGCCGGGGAATGCGCCCCACACGGTGTTGCGTGACGACAGCATGGTCTGCAGTCCCAGGCCCAGGCCACTCGCCAGCACCGCACCGATCAGCACCATGACGACGAAACGATCGATGGCCGGCAGCGCGTCGGGCGTGGGGCTGGTCGTGGGCCGCGGCGACAGCCGCAGCAGCCGGCGGGCCAGCGGTGGGACGACAAGACCCAGCACCAGCCATTGCATGGGGTGTTGAAACAGCACGACCTCCCACGGGGCGGCGTGCGGTCCGCCTTTGCCGAGGGCGCCGTCCAGGACCAGCCGCAGGAAGAAGTGCGGCACGCTCAGCAGCGCGCCCAGCGGCACGAACGCCAACGCAAAGCCCGCCGCTCGCCGGCTGGGCAACCAGCGCGGCTGATCCGACAGCAGCGCCTCCAGCAGGCTGCCGATCAGCAGGGCATCGAGTCCGGTGTAGAGCCCCTCGTACACCGGCAGCCAGCCACCGCCAACGATGCGTTGCAGGATCTTTTCGATGTGCTCGAAGCCGGCATACAGCACCGCCATCAGGCAGAACGGCACGACGGCGGCCCGCAAGGCCGCACCTTTGGCCCGCCAGGCCAGCCGCCACGGCGTGATGGACGTGTCTTCGATCATGGCGCCTGCCCGCGCTCCCCTGGCAACCGACGATCCTCATATGGGTTGTGATTGTGGCTTTTCACGCCCCTGAACAGAGGTGGGTCGATCATCCAGTACGGATGCAACGCTGGCGGAAGACAACACTACAGAGAACACGCAGGCGCACCGGGAAGAAACATGGAGTGCGCTTCAGGAGCGGCAAGGTCTTGGCGTTCCTCTGTGTGCTGCCGCGTCCTCTGTGTCTCTGCGGTGAAATTCTTTGTCGAACGACTCAGGATTCCACGGCGCTGATGCAGCGCGGCGACTGTGGCCGCGATCAGCAGCGTCATGACATACGTGGGTGCGTACCAGCACACCACCGCGCAGGCCTGCGCGGCGATGGATTTCGCACTGAAGCCGGGGAATGCACCCCATACGGTGCCGGATGACGGCAAAACGACGTACAGGCCCATGCCCAAGCCGCTCGCCAGCACCGCGGCGATCAGCGCGGCGGGCGGGTCGCCGGGCGCGTAGCCGGCCAGCGGCCCCTCGAGCAGGGCGCCGATCAGCAGAGCCTCAAGGACGGTGAACAGCGCCTCGTAGACCAGCAGCGAGGTGTTCCCGGTCGGGATCCGTTCGATGCGGTCGAACCCGAAATACAGCACCGCCATCAGACCAAGCGGCAACGGAGCAACCGTCATACGATAGGCAGCGATTGTGGCTTTTCTCGCGCGTCCTCGGCGCCGTGGTGTACCCTGTCGGACCAAGCAGGCAGGGGGAGCGCGCATGCTGGAACTGATTGCGCTGGTGGCGGCATTGGTGATTTGCGTGTGGACGCCGATCGAGACGCGCAAGGTACGCGACGGCTGGATGCGCAAGAACTTCAAGGGCACGCGCGAGGAGTTCGTCACCAAGTACCGGCGTCAGCTGACCGTGATCGGCTGGGTCGGACTGGTGCTGGGCGCGCTCAACCTCGTGATCGCCCTGATCGCCGCGAGCGAGCCCGGCGTTATCGTGAAGCTGATCGCCGGCATCATCTGGCTGGCGGCCGGCGGCATCTCCCTGTGGTCCCGCCGCATCCTCGATCAACCACGTCCGGCGTGAACGGCAACAGCGCGCTGGCGGCGCGCATTCTTGCGCAGCCGCGAACGTTTCGCATGTTTTTACAACTTTTAATGAGGATGACACCCGCTCATCCCTTAGGCTTCGCACCATACTCATGAACAGGCGGGGCGCAGTGGCACCCGGTGGCGTTGTCGATCGCGACCTCATGCCCGAGGGGCGCCGGGCCGCGAGATACAGTCGAGCATATTTCATGTCATGAGCGCGCTTGCACGCGACAGCGATAGCGAGGGACGTCATGCCCAACAAATACGAGAACCAGCTCATCGCCAATCCCGAGACCTTCCTGGGCAAGTACGCATTGAAGGTCATGGGTGGCACGGTGCAATCGCTGGTGACGGCGAACCCCGCCGGCGGCATGACGCTGGCCGCCGAATACCAGCGTCAGGGCTTTGCGACATCGACAAAGCCAGGCGGCGGCGGACCGCAGAAGTCGGGCATCAGCCTGACGGCGCCACTGGTCAGCGCCTCGATCGACAAAATCGTCAGCCGCGCCAGCAAGGCCGATCTGCCGTTCAGCCGCGCCACGTTGCAGGTGCAGTTCCAGCACTACCAGAACGGCGTCGGCGTGCCGGCCTACCTGATCCCCTATGAGGGCTCCAAGGGACGCGGCGTGCGGCTGCCGGCGCACGGCAGCGATGCCTTCGATCCCGTCTTCTGTTTCACGGCGACCCAGAACGGCTGCACGGTCGACGTCAGCGGCGATACGGCCTCGCCCTTCGCCGCGCACACCAACGTCTTCGACGTGCAAGGCGCCAACGCGCTCGCCCGCTTCAACAACAAGCGGCAGAAGATGAATGACCGCCTCGCCAAGCTGCAGCAGCGTTTCGCCGCTGCCGACATGGCAGCAACCGGCGGGCCCTCGGCGGTCGGCCGCGACTGGCGCCAGTTCAATCACTTCGCAGCATTGCCGCCGGGCGGCGGCGGACCCGGGCCGGACGAGATCAACTACACCGAGATCGCCAATCGCCTGGTGCGCAACAAGAACGGCGGCTACCTGTTCCTCAATCGGCTGACGCACAACGCCGACTTCATCGACTTCTTCGCCACGCCCACAGCCCAGACGGTGGCGACCAACACCAACGCGATGACGCCACCGAATGCCATCCTGCTGGGCAGGCGCACCCAGGCGGCGGGCTGGACGTTCTACTATCAGGTCTACAGCGACCTCACGTTCAACATCGTGTCGATCATCAACAACGACGCCGCGACCATGCAACTCGCGACGCAAGGCGGTCAGAATCGCAACTACCCGGCCATGGTCGTGCTCGACTACGGCCAGTTCTGGCCCAACGCGACCTCGCATCCGTGGTGAGGTGGCCCTTTCGTTCAGGACGACGAGAAATGTTTATTTTTGTACCGCTTGCGGCCGATCGTGGAGGGCCCCAGATGGCGCGCAACACTGATCGGGGGCATCCGTGGCTGTCGTCGCCAGGCTGTGTCATGTCGGGTCGTCATCGCCGTGGCGCTGCGGGCGTCCATCCGAGCGCCGGCTGAGGACGCGCCCGTCGCGATTTTCTGTCGTTTTCTGTCGCTTTTCTGTCAGTGCAACAACGCCGGCCAGCCGATTGCGATCACGGCGAGATCGATTTTCTGTCGCATCTGTCGCGCGGTGCGATCCAACAGCACAACGGCTTTGGGCAATTTCCGCAACTCGATTTGAGTCGACGTCCTGTTTTCCTGTACGCCTCAACCGCGGGTCGCCTACGGTGCGTGCCTGGGATCGGGGGAAGGCTGTCCGCGACGATGAACCACCCATTATGAAGCTGCAGCGCGGCGACGGCGCGGCCGAGGTGGCGTATGCGGCCGGACCGCAAGGCACGGCACTGGCCCATCTCTATCAGCGTGAGCCCTGCCGCGTGCTGTTCCCCAACGGCGAGCCTGGCGATCCGCCGCAGGCGGTGTTCGTCACCATGTCGGGCGGCCTGACCGACGGCGATCGCCTGCGGCTCGATGCGCGCGTCGCCGCCGGCGCGGTGGCGACAGCCACCACCCAGGCGGCGGAGAAGATCTACCGCGCCTCGGCCCGGGCCGATGACTGCACCATCGACGTCAGGCTGGGGGTGGCGGCGGGCGCCACCCTGGAATGGCTGCCGCAGGAGACCATCCTGTTCGACGGCGCCCGTCTGCGCCGGCGCACGCACGTCGACGTCGCGCCCGGCGGCCGGCTGCTCGCCTGCGAGATGGTGGTGCTGGGCCGCGTCGCGGCCGGCGAGCGCTTTACCGCGGGCCTGCTGCTCGATGCCTGGCGCGTGCACCGGGCCGGCCGCCTGGTGTGGGTCGACGCCCTGCGGCTCGACGGGCCGCCGCCTGTGGTGGCCGGCTTCGGCGATGCGGCCGCCACCGCCATGGCGCTCTATGCCGGCGACGACGCGGCCGCGCACCTCGAGGCGGCGCGGGAGGCGATCGACGCCGCGTGCGTTCTGGCGCCCGACCTGAAGGCCGGCGTCACCGTGGTCAACGGCCTGCTGCTGGCGCGCTTTCTCGGCGCACCCTTCGCGGTGCGGCGTGGGCTGGTGTCGTGGCTGGCGAACATGCGGACGGTATGCTTGGATTTACCCGCCCGCCTGCCCCGTGTGTGGCATGTTTAGTGCTCCCTTCTCGCCGCGCAAGCGGAGAGAAGGTGGCGCGCAGCGCCGGATGAGGGGCTTGTCATTGACTCCCGCCGAAGGCGGGAGTGGAAGTGCGCGGCGGTGGCCGCGCCAAAGAGATGGATAGGATCCGACCTTGAACCTGACGCCACGCGAGAAAGACAAGCTGCTGGTCGCCATGGCGGCGGTCGTGGCGCGCCGCCGGCTGGAGCGCGGCGTGAAGCTGAACCATCCCGAGGCCATCGCGCTGATCACCGACTTCGTCGTCGAGGGCGCGCGCGACGGCAGGAGCGTCGCCGAGCTGATGCGCGATGGCGCCACGGTACTGACGCGCGACCAGGTGATGGACGGCATCGCCGAGATGATCCACGACATCCAAGTCGAGGCGACGTTCCCCGACGGCACCAAGCTGGTGACCGTGCACAACCCGATCCGTCCCGCCGCCGGCGCCGTGGCAGAAGCGGTGTCAGCACCACCGGCGCCGGCTGACGATGCCTTCGCCTTTCCCGGTGCGCCAGCCGTGCCGCCCGTCGCCGTACCCGCGCCGCTGCCGTCACCCGTGCCACCACCGCCGGTGGCCGCCGCCGCGCCACAACCGATGCCGCTCGAGGCGCCGTTGCCGCTATCACCGTCGCCACTGCCGCCGCCGCTCGCCGCTGCGGCACCGCAGCCGCCGGCCGAGCCCACACCCGATGCCTCTCCGACCGAGCGCCCCAAGGATGACCCACCGTCGCCGTGATCATGTCGTCCTGAGCGCAGCGAAGGACCCGTTGGGCCGCCGCAGCGCACGGACCCTGAAAACTGACGTACGTGCGCCATCGATGGTCCCGCGCGACGGCACCGCTCAACAGGTCCTTCGCTGCGCTCAGGACGACAAGAAGCACAGGAGTTCTTCCGCATGAAACCCGGCGAGGTCATGCCGCGCGACGGCGAGATCGTGCTCAACGAGCAGCGCGATACGCTGACGCTCTCCGTCGCCAACACTGGCGACCGGCCGATTCAGGTCGGCAGTCACTATCATTTCTACGAGACCAACCCGGCGCTGCAGTTCGACCGTGAGCGCGCCAAGGGCTATCGGCTCAACATCGCCGCCGGTACCGCGGTGCGCTTCGAGCCGGGCCAGACCCGCGAGGTCAACCTCGTGGCGCTGTCGGGCGATCGCGTGGTGTTCGGCTTCAATGCCTGGACCAGCGGTCGCCTGCCGCCGCCCAGCTTCACGCCGGGTGTCAGCAACAGCCCGGCGCGCATTTCGCGTGCGGCCTACGCCGGCATGTTCGGTCCCACGGTGGGCGACAAGGTGCGCCTGGCCGACACCGACCTGATCATCGAGGTCGAGCGCGACTTCACCACCTATGGCGAGGAGGTGAAGTTCGGCGGCGGCAAAGTGATCCGCGACGGCATGGGCCAAAGCCAGCGCACGCGGGCGCAGGGCGCCGTCGACACCGTGATCACCAACGCGCTGATCATCGACTACTGGGGTATCGTGAAGGCCGATATCGGCATCACCGACGGCCGCATCGCCGGCATCGGCAAGGCCGGCAACCCCGACATCCAGCCCAACGTCACCATCATCATCGGTCCCGGTACCGAGGTGATCGCCGGCGAGGGCAAGATCGTGACGGCGGGTGGCGTTGACGCCCATATCCATTTCATCGCGCCGCAGCAGATCGAGGAAGCGCTGGTGAGCGGCGTCACCACCATGATGGGTGGCGGCACCGGCCCGGCGCACGGCACCCTGGCGACGACCTGCACGCCTGGCCCCTGGCACCTCGCGCGCATGCTGCAGGCGGCCGAGGACTTCCCGATGAATCTCGGCTTCTTCGGCAAGGGTAATGCGAGCCTGCCGGCACCGCTGGAGGAGCAGATCAACGGCGGCGCCTGCGGGCTGAAGCTGCACGAGGATTGGGGCACGACGCCGGCCGCGATCGACAATTGCCTAACGGTGGCCGACCGCTTCGACGTGCAGGTGGCGATCCACACCGATACGCTGAACGAATCGGGCTTCGTCGAATCCTCGATCGCGGCGTTCCGCAACCGCACCATCCATACCTTCCACACCGAAGGCGCCGGCGGCGGGCACGCGCCCGACATCATCAAGGTCTGCGGGCTGCCCAACGTGCTGCCGTCATCGACCAACCCGACGATGCCCTACACGGTGAACACCGCCGACGAGCATCTCGACATGCTGATGGTGTGCCACCACCTCGATCCGCGGATTCCCGAGGACGTGGCGTTCGCCGAGAGCCGCATCCGGCGCGAGACCATCGCCGCCGAGGATATCCTGCACGACATGGGCGCCTTCAGCATGATGTCGTCCGACAGCCAGGCCATGGGCCGCGTCGGCGAGGTGGTGATCCGCACCTGGCAGACCGCCGACAAGATGAAGAAGCAGCGCGGCCGGCTGAAGGAGGAGCAGGGCGACAACGACAACTTCCGCGCCAAGCGCTACATCGCCAAGTACACGATCAACGTCGCCCTGGCGCAGGGCATCGGCCGCTATGTCGGCTCGATCGAGGTCGGCAAGCTCGCCGATCTCGTGATCTGGTCGCCCGCCTTCTTCGGCGTGAAGCCCGACCTGATCCTGAAGTGCGGCAGCATCGCCGCGGCGCCGATGGGCGATCCCAACGCCTCGATCCCGACACCCCAACCGGTGCACTATCGCCCGATGTTCGCCGCCCACGGCCGCAACCGTATCCAGAGCGCGGTGCTGTTCACGTCGGCGGCGGCGATCTCGGGCAAGCTGGCGCAGACCTGGGGCCTGCAGCGCACGCTGCTGCCGGTGCAGGGCACGCGCACCGTCGGCAAGCAACACATGATCCACAACAACGCGCTGCCGCGCATCGAGGTCAACCCCGAGACCTACGAGGTGCGCGCCGACGGCGAGCTGCTGACCTGCGAGCCCGCCACTGCACTGGCCATGGCTCAGCGCTATTTCTTGTTCTGATGAACAAATGAAAGTCTACGATCAACGCCTATCGGCCTTCATGGTGAGCTTGTCGAACCATGAGGGCTCCGCACCGGCCGCGGTGCGCCACGCTTCATGGTTCGACAGGCTCACCATGAAACGCTCATCATGAAACACTCATCATGAAACACTCATCATGAAACACGCCACCCGCGTCGCCACCGCCGGCACCTGGCCGCCGGCCGAGCGCGTCGACACCATCACCCTCATCTACGACGATCGCTATCGCCGGCGCCTGCGGTTGTTGGGTGACGGCGGCACCGACTTCCTGCTCGACCTGCCCGAGCCGCGTGTGCTGAGCGACGGCGACGGGCTGGTGCTCGACGAGGGCGGCACCGTGCTGGTGAAAGCCGCCGACGAGCCGCTGGTCGAGATCCGCGCCGGCGACGCGGCGCTGTTCACGCGGCTGGCCTGGCATCTGGGCAACCGCCACCTGCCGACGCAGATCGACGGCGATCGCATGCTGATCCGCGACGATCACGTCATCGTCGACATGCTGGCAGGCCTGGGCGCCGCGGTGCGCCGCGTGTCGGCGCCGTTCAACCCCGAAGGCGGCGCCTACGGCCAGCACAACCACGACCTCACCCACCCGCATCGCCATGGGCATACTTAGGACCGCGGGCGTCCACGCCCGCACTCGCTCGCAGCGAAGCGAAGAGCGACATACCGTCGGCGCGTCCGCGCCGATGCGCGCGGTTCAAAAAACATGACACCCGCCGCGCTCTACCGACTGCTGGCGTGGCTGTCGCCGTCGTATCCGATCGGCGCCTTCAGCTACTCGCACGGCCTGGAGGCGGCGATCGAGGCTGGCCTGGTGCGCGACCGCGAGTCGCTCACCGCCTGGACCGGCGGCGTGCTCGGCCACGGCACAGGGCGGGTCGATGGCGCGCTGTTCGCCGCTGCCTGGCGCGCGGCGCAGGCCGGCGACGACGCGGCGCTAGACGGGATCGCCGACCTCGCCGCTGCCTGGCGCGGTACCGCCGAGATGGCGCTGGAGCAGCGCCAGCAGGGCGCCTCGTTCCTGTCGATCACCCGCACGGCGTGGCCCGATCCGCGGCTCGATGCGTTCGCCGTGCGCCGCGACGGGCAATGCGCGCTGCCGGTGGCGGTCGCGATGGCGGCGGCCTGGCAGGACATCGCGCTGGACCCGGCACTGACCGGTTATCTGCACGCCGTCGCCGCCAATCTGTGCTCGGCCGCCGTGCGCGCCATTCCACTGGGCCAGTCCGACGGCCAACGCGCGCTCGCCGCGCTCGCCGCGCCGGTCGAGCGCGCCGTCGCCGCGGCGCTGGCTGCGGAGTCGCTCGACGACATCGGCACCGCGTCGCCCTTGCTCGACTGGTGCTCCATGCGGCATGAAACCCAGTACACAAGGCTGTTCAGATCATGATTGGAGTTTTTTCGGACCGCGGGCGTCCACGCCCGCATCGGCGCGCCAGCGCCGACAAGTCTTCGCCCTCCGCGATCGCTACGGGCGAGTGCGAGCGTGGACGCCCGCGGTCCGAAAAGAAGAAGGCAACCCACCCATGACCCACGGACCTTTGCGCGTCGGCGTCGGCGGCCCGGTCGGCTCCGGCAAGACGGCGCTGGTCGAGCGCCTGTGCAAGCATATGCGCAGCACCTACGACATCGCCGTCGTCACCAACGACATCTACACCCGCGAGGACGCGCAGTTCCTGACGCGCGCCGGCGCACTGTCGCCTGACCGCATCGTGGGCGTCGAGACCGGCGGCTGTCCGCACACCGCCATCCGCGAAGACGCCTCGATCAACCTCGCCGCTGTGGCCGACCTGAACCGCACGTTTCCGGCGCTGGAGATCATGTTCATCGAGTCAGGCGGCGACAATCTCGCCGCCACCTTCTCGCCCGAACTGGCCGATCTCACGATCTACGTCATCGACGTGTCGGCCGGCGACAAGATCCCGCGCAAGGGCGGCCCGGGCATCACCCGCTCGGACCTGCTGGTGATCAACAAGATCGACCTCGCGCCCTTGGTCGGCGCCGATCTCGGCGTGATGGACCGCGATGCCAGGAAGATGCGCGGTGCGCGGCCCTTCGTGTTCACCAACCTCAAGGCCAACCAGGGCGTCGCCGACATCGCCGCTTTCATCGTGCGCCAGGGTGGCCTGCCCGAGCGCCCTATCTGTCATCCTGAGCGAAGCGAAGGATCTATTGAGCCTTCAAATCGCACGGGCTTACCGAATGACACACGTGCGTCATAGATCGTCTCGTGCGATAGAATCGCCCAACAGATCCCTCGCTTCGCTCAGGATGACAAGGAGTTCCCGCCCATGACCCGTCTCATCTTCCTCGCCGCCGCGCTGCTGGCCGCCATGTCGGGCGCCGCGCAGGCGCACACCGGCCACGAGCTAGGTGGCGCGCTGGTCGGCTTCCTGCATCCGATCGGCGGGCTCGACCACCTGCTGGCCATGGTCGGCGTCGGCATCTGGGCGGCACACGTCGCCACCCGCGACCGTCGCGCCGTGTGGCTGGTGCCGGCCGCCTTCGTCGTGCTGATGGTGGTAGGCGGTGCGCTGGCGGTGGCCGGCCTGCGCCTGCCGATGGTCGAGACCGGTATCCTCGGCACGGTGCTGCTGCTGGGCGGGATCCTGCTGGCCGCCCCGACCCTGCCGGTGTGGGTAGCGATGATCGCCGTCGGCCTGTTCGCGCTGTTCCACGGCCACGCGCATGGCAGCGAGATGCCATCCGCCGCCTCGCCGCTGGCCTATGCCGCGGGCTTCGTCGTCACCACGGCGGCGCTGCACGCGCTGGGTGTCGGCATCGGCATCGCCGCCCGCCGCGTCGGCGGCCTGGTCGGCACGCGCACGCTGGGAGGCCTCGTCACCCTGGGCGGTGTCGCGCTGCTCGCCGCCGGGTAGGCAGGACTGCATGTCGGATGACGACACCGTGACGAGGTTACGGCGGAAATTTCACCGCGACGGTGGATGAGCGGTGCGCTCTAGTGGCGCTCGGAACGGTCCGTTTACAGAAGGAGGGAGAGAAGGCTGAGGATGAGCACGATCACGATGATCGGTCCGCTCGCGATGTCGATATAGTCGAGCATCGTCAGTTTCCTGGCGGCTGCGATCCGGCTGTCGCTTTCGCTGTCCATCGGTCAACCTCCGACCTAGCAGACCATCGAACGCCGCGGTCGGCGAACTGGTTGCATGGTCGCGAAATATTTCGGTCGGTTACAGCGCCATCCTGATGCTCCATGCTCGCCTCATCCTGACGGCGCCGGCTGCATCACATGAGCTGTTCACCGTGACGGTGGCTGGGCGGCGGCGCGCACGCGCCGCCAGCCGACATAGAGTGCGGCGATGGCCAGCAGGTTCACGATGTTGAACAGCAGGCCGACGCCGAACGCGGTCTGGTAGCGCAAGGTCAGGTCGAAGATCACGCCGGCCAGCCAGCCGCCCAGCGCCATGCCGCACAAGGTGAACAGCATGATGAAGCCCAACCGCCAGCCAGCCGGGCGGGCGCCATAGAAGTCGCGCAGTGCCATGGCGTAGGCCTGCACGATGGCGATAAAGGGCACGCCCAGCAGGCCCGACAGCGCGAACAAGGTCGGCAGGTTGTCGACGAACATGAAGCCGGCCAACGCCAGTGCCTGCACGCCGGAGCCGATCAGGATCGAGGGCAGCGGGCCGATGCGATCGGCGACCCGCCCCATCAGGAAGGCGAACACGATCGCCATCGCGAGAATCAGCGACACCGCTTCGCTGCCGCGCGCGGCGGAGAAGCCGAGATCGCCGCAGAACGCCACCATGTGCACCAGCGGCATCGCCATCGGCGTGCAACAGCACAGGCCGGCGATACCCAGCAGCGCCATGACGATGGGCGAGCGGAACGGCAGGCGACCGCTCACCGCCGCGCCGGGACCGCCGACGCCGTCGCGGCGCACGGGCGCTGCCCGTACGTAGAAGCTGAGCGGCACCAGGGTGGCGAAGGCGAAGGCGCCGTAGGCCAACAAGCTGTCGCGCCAGCCCCAGGCCGGCACGGTGAGGCGGAACACCTGCGGCCAGGCGAAGCCGCCGATGGCGTTGCCGATGGCGACCACGGCGATGGCGGTGCCGCGGCGGCGGTCGAACCAGCCGGTGATGTTGTTGACCAGCGGCGTGAAGGTGCCGGACTGGCCGAGCAGCCCGACCAGCACGCCGTAGCCGGCCAGCAACGTGGTCTCGCCGCCGCGCGCCACCGTCCAGCAGCCCAGCGCGATCATGATACCGGCGATCATCACCGGCCAGCGCGGACCCAGGCGGTCGGCCAGCCAGCCCATGGCGATGCCGCCGATGCCGGTGCCGATATAGGCCAGCATGTAGGCCAGCGACGGCACTTGGCGGCGGTTGCCGAACTCGGCCGCGATGTCGGTCATCGCCACCACGGTCAGGTAGAGGCCGCCGACGCCGATGGCGATGCACAGACTGGACGCGATGGCGAGTCGCCACGCGTAGGGGCTTTCGAGCGACAGCGCGGACATGAGAGGAGACGCGGGCAGGGGTGACGGGTCGGCACCTTGCCCGATACGCCGCGGCGGCGCATCAACGCCGTGGGCGCCGAAATGCAGGTATGCAGTTCGCCGCCCCGAGCGCAGCGCGAGATGACGTCAGGCGCCCAGCCGGTTGTCGATCGAGAACACGTCCTCGCCGAGATAGACGAAGTCGCGGTCGAGCGCGCTCACGCAGCGCAGGAAGGGCAGCGCCGTGCCTTCGCCCGGCAGCAGCCAGTCGTGCAGCTCGGTGATGATCACGGGCGTGCGCGGCACCCACTCGGTGTTGTGGCTGAAGACATCCGCCTCGGCGCCTTCGATGTCGATCTTCACCAGGAAGGGAAAGACGTCGGTGTCGAGGTGCTCAGCGAACAGGTCGTTGACGGTCAGGCACGGGATGCCGCCGGGTGCCGAGACTCTCTCTGTGCGGAACGACCACGGGCCTTCGCCGCCGTCGAGCACCGTGACATGGCCCGGTTGCGACGACAGCGCCCCGCGCAGGCAATGCACGCCCAGCCCCTTGGTGTTTTGCACCAGCAGCGCGAAGTTTTCGGCCTCGGGTTCGATCGCCACGACGCGCGCGGTCGGAAAGGTGAGCGCGAAGAAGACGGCGCTGATGCCGATGTTGGCACCGGCATCGATGATCAGCGGCTGCTGGCCGGCGGCGTGGCGCTGTTCGACCAGGCGCCGGATGTCGTCGAAGCGGCGCAGCCGCGTGAGGTCGTAGTCGCCGCCGCCGAAGATCTGCCAGATCACGTCTTCGTCGGAGGTGCCGAAGCGGTAGTGCACGGTCTGCGCCTGCGTCGGCGTGCGCACGATCATCTCGCCCAGGCCGTCGGCCGAAGCATGACGATAGCGGCGCAGGCGCTTGACCACGGTGCAGTCGGTGTTGCGCTGGCCCAGCAGGCGGCGCGTGAGTTTCTCCAGCTTGGCGGGGACGGTACCGCCGAGCGCGAAGCCGTCGAGTGCCAGTGCCTGGGGCGGGACGATGGATGATACGGTCATGCGCGCGCCTTGCGGGCGCCCAGCGCGAGGCGGGGCAGGTGGAGGAGACCGAGCAGCGCCTGGCGGCTGCGCGGGATGAAGCTGAAGCAGACAAGCGTGACGGCGATCGCGGCGCCGCCGGTGATCAGCAGGCCCGGCAACGGCCCGATCGCCTGCAGCGGCGCCAGCGAGCGCAGGCCCGACGCCGCCAGCAGGACGGCGGCAGCCGCGGCGGCCGACGGCAGCAGAGACATATAGAGGTCCGATGTCGTCACCGGGCCGCGGCGGCCGGCGAGCCAGAAGCAGAGCGGAATGCGCAGGCAGGTCATGCCGATGGCAAAACCCGCTGCGACGCCCGTTGTGCCGAACGGCAGGCCAGCGAGGATGGCGGCGATGCTGATGGCGGCGCCGAGCACGCCGACCTTGAACAGCTCCGGCGCGCGGTCCTGGGTCACGAACAGCAGGCCCGTGATCGTGGCCACCGGCAATAGCGAGGCGGCCAGTCCCAGCCAGGCGAGGATCGGTGCCGCGTCGGTCCATTGCGAGCCCAGCATCAGGGCCACGACCCAGTCGGCGGTGACGATCAGCAGTGCGGCGGCCGGCACGGTCACCATCGCCAGCCGCTCGGAGAGCGCGATGTAGGTGCGCCGGTAGCGCTCAGGGTCGACGACCATGCGGCTGAGCGCCGGCATGCCGACGCTGTAGAGCGGGATGGTGACCTGGTTGATGGGACCCATCAGCAGCTTGTACGCGCGCTCGTAGAGGCCCAGCGCCTGCGGACCCCAGAACCAGCCGATCAGCACCTGATCGAGCGTGCGCGCGATCACATTGACGATGCCGTTGCCGGTCACCGATCCCCCGAACAGCAGCAACGCCCGAACGCCGCTGCAACGCCGTGGCAAGCCGGGCCACCAGCCGGCCATACTCCACGACGCCAGCATCACCAGCGCGCCGTAGGTGAGGCGCTGCGCCACCAGCGCCCACAGGCCGGCGCCGTTGGCGGCGGCGATCACCGCCGTGGCCATCGCCAGCAGTTCGCAGCCCAGATCGATGGCGGCGATGGTGTTGAAGCGCATCTGCCGGCGCAGCAGAGCCCAGTGCTGGGTCGCCAGCCCGCTCGCGACAAAACCCAGCGCCAGCCAGCGCGTGATGTCAATCAGTTCGGGATGACCGTAGAACTGCGCGATCAGCGGCGCCGCGGCCCACAGCGCGACGGCTGCGGTGGCGCCGATGGCGGTGTTGATCCAGAACAGTGCCGTCACCTGGTCGTGCGTGACGTCGGGCTTCTGGATGGTGGCCGCCGACAGGCCGAAATCCTTGATCTGCTCCAGGATCTCGGTGATGGCCGCCACCATCGCCAGCAGGCCGAACGCATAAGGCGGCAGCAGGCGGCTCAGGACCAGGATGGTGCCGAACTGGATGACGACCTTCAGCACCTGCGCACCGAACGTCACGGCGCCGCCGCGCACCGAGCGGCCCACGAGGTCCGATTGCAGGTGATCCACGCGCAGGGGATGATCGTTGTCGCGTCGCGCCACGGCGCCGATCCTCATGCCTGCTGCGGTGTGGGCGGCAGGATCGGCCCGATGGTGTCGTGCTCGCCAGTGATCAACATGTGGCGTCTCGCAGTGGCGATGCAGCGATGATCAGTCGTCACCGGCGAGATTGCTCAGCGGCGTCGGCGTAATGTCGGGCCCCTGGCGCTGGGGCCACACCGTGACGGACTCGTGCAGGCGCGGCGGCGACGCTAGCATGTAGCGCACGCCCATGATGCAGCCCAGCGCCAGCGGTCCCAGCGCCGGCAGCACGCCGCCGGCGCCGAGCCGGTTGGACAATGTCAGGTACGTGCTGCGCGCCAGATCGTTGGAGGCGGTCTTGTCGAGCTTCAGCGTGAATGCCGTCAGCACCGCGCTGCCGCCCAAAATGTAGGCGCGTGCCAGCGACGGGTAGTCCGACGCCGACAGCCAGTTGTCATGATAGACCAGCGGCTCGGGCGCATAGGCGAACCGCAGGCGCTGGCGCAGCGCACGATAGACGAACTCGGTATCTTCACCCGAGCGCATCCAGGTGCCGGCACCCAGCGTCTCGATGAACAGCCCAATGCGGCGGAATACTTCCTTGCGGAACGACATGTTGTTGCCGGCGCCCAGCACGTGCTGCGGCGTGACGGGGCTGTCGACGACGCGCTGCTCGGGGCGGTCGATCAGGCACGGGCAGAACATGCCGTCGCGGCCCTCGCCGTAGGCCAACACCTTGCCGAAGACGCCCATCAGCGCCGGATCACTGTCATAGGCGCGCACGATCGCGGCGATCCAGTCGCGGTCGCAGATACAATCATCGTCGGTGAACAGGATCGTTTCGGTGCGGCTGGCGCGGATGGCGATGTTGCGCGACCGCGACAGGCCGACAGTGCTGGTGCGGATATAGACGAGACGGCTGTCGTCCAGGCGTTCGACGGCTGACTGTGTGCGATCGTCGATGCTCTGATCGACGACGATCAGCTCGAAGTCAGAATAAGTGCTGGCGAGGATGGACTCGATGCAACGCTTGGCCTTGTCCGGTCTATGACGTGTGCAGAGCAGAACGGACACGCGCCCCAGCATTAACCAGCCTCGTCTTCCAGTGGGTCGGGCGTGGTGCCCGCGGCGACGCACGCACCCTGGCTGGTAGATGTGACCAGGATTGGGGCGACACAACAGAACCACGATTTGATCACACGCCGCCGGCGGAATACAGACAGCGAGCGCTCAAACGAAAACGGCGCGGCCCGCAGGCCGCGCCGTCCCCCGTTCTCCCCCTGCCAATCAGCGGCGGAAAATGCGGATCGTGTCGGTGATGGTGCCGATGCCCTGGATCACGTCGCGCGTTGTCGTGCCCTGCTGTTGCGGCTGCTGCTGTGGCGGCGGCGTATTGGCCGCCGTCGGCTGCTGTTGCGGCTGCGGCGCCGCCTGCTGCTGCTGACGGATGCGCTGCTGCTGCGCCACCCAGTTGGCAAAGACGGTCTCGGTCTTCTCGATCAGCGTGCGGTACTGCGTAGCGTTGAGGAAGCCCGAGGCCGGCGTGAAGTTGTTCGCGGTCTGCCACTTCGAGATCGCATTGCGCGTGCCGGGGCCGAAGGCGCCGTCGACACCGCGCGTGTCGAAGCCGATCAAGGTCAGGCGGCGCTGGATGCCGCTGCGATCGCTCTGCGTGAGGCCGATCTGCAGCTCGGCGGCTTCCTCGGGAGGCCGGTTCTGGTTCCCGTCGACCGAGCGGCCGGGATCGGCAGCGGCGGTGTTGGTCGGCGCGCCGGGCGGCTTGTTCTTCAGCGCCTCCAGGCGGTTGCGCGCCAGGCCGGCGAACTGGCCGTTGGGGTACTTCTTCAGATACTCCTGATAGTCGCCCGCCTGGCCGCTCTTGTCGGCCGCCTGCCACATCGCGAGTTCGAGCTGGCGGTCGTCGAAGCCGCCGGGTTGCGGCGGATTGGCAGCCGAGGCTGGCGGCGGAGTCGGCTGCACGCCCCCCGTCTCGCCGGGCTTGAGGTAGAGCTCGCCGGTCAGCGAGGCGTTGGTCCACGGCCGCTGGCGCTCGCCGGTGGACTCGAACACGTCCTTGGTCACGCGGCGCATCATCAGGCCGATTTCGACGCCGGGCGTTTCGATGTGCTTCAGCAGCGCCGTCGTGAACGGGCTGTGGCCGGTGTCGCCGTCGAGCGCCACGGAGCCGGGGTCGGTGGCGAAGGCGATCAGCGTGCCGCCGGCGGTGCTGATTTCGGCCAGGCCCTGCTTCACCGTCGTCGAACGCGTCTTGCCCATGCTGCGCGACAGCTCCTTTTCGAACGGATTGTCGCGGCAGGCGTCGAGCATGATGATCTTGACCTTGGTCTCGCGGTCCATCTGGCGCGAGATCAGGTCCATCTTCACGGCATTGAAATCGAGATCGGCCTCGCTGCGGATCGCGGCATCGACCGGAATCAGGTAGTTCTCGCCGCCCACCTGCAGGCCGTGGCCGGCGTAGAAGAACATCGCCACGTCGGCACCGACCAGCTTGTCGGCGAAGGCGCGCACGGTCTTGCGTAGATCGGCGTTGCCGAGGTCATAGCCGGACACGACCTCGAAACCGAGGCGCTCCAGTGACGCGGCGACGGCCCGGGCATCGTTGGCCGGGTTGGCCAGCGGTGCCGCCTGGGCGTACTTGCCGTTGCCGATGACCAGCGCGACGCGGCGGTCGGCATGCGCGGATGACGCGATGAACGAGCCGAGCAGGGCCGCGACCAGCGCGACAATGCGAAACATGGATGGCCTCCTGTGGCGGGCAGCACTCTTTTAAGAAATGAGTGAGCGCTCGTCAACTAAATTTTGACCCAATCTCGTTTTGTTCGCGCCGATACCAGGCGGCAACGCGCAACTATGCCTGCACACTACAGCAAACTGCTGGAATTTGCAGTTCAACAGTTGGCTTGCGGACCAAACTGATCGAGATCCCGTCGGGCGCTCTACGGGCCTCACAAAGTGAACACGCGCAGGCTAGGGTGTCATCCCTCGCGACCCCTGTTTCTCCCCGATTTCCCCAATTTCCTCCCCAATTCTCCCTAAGAAGGACCCATGCCCCAACTTCTTCTGGCTCCCAACGCCGCGCCGATCACCCTGCTGCTGCTGTCGAACGTCTTTATGACGTTCGCCTGGTACGGGCACCTCAAGTTCAAGACGGCGCCGCTGTGGGCCGCGGTCATGGTGAGCTGGGGCATCGCCCTGGTCGAATACTGGTTCGCCGTGCCGGCCAACCGGATCGGCTCGGCGGTCTATTCAGCCGCCGAGCTGAAGACGATCCAGGAAGTGATCACCCTGATCGTCTTTGCGGTCTTCTCTGTCCTCTACCTGAAGCAGCCGTTCACCTGGAACCACGGCATCGGCTTCTGCCTGATCGGGGCCGGCGCCTTTTTCATCTTCCGGGGTCCTCTGAACTGAGCACGTAGTCGTCAGCGGCGGACATCTCGTACGAAGGCACGCAGCGCTGTGCCGATCTCGTCGGGTGAGTCCTCCTGGATGTAGTGGATGCCCTTGACGGTCACCTCGCGCTGGTTGGGCCAGGTGCGGCAGAAGTCGCGTGCCCGGCCGACCAGCAGCGCACCAGGGTCGGCGGCGATGAAGAGCTTCGGCATCAGGCTCCGCGCCATGAACGCACCGTAGCGCTCGACGATGGTGGCGACGTCCTCGGGCGTGCCGTCTATCGGCAGCTCGCGCGGCCAGACCAAGGTCGGCAGCCGCGCATTGCGCTCGCGGAATGGTGAGCGATAGGCGTCCATCTCCGCATCGCTCAAGGTGCGAATGATGCTCTTGGGCAGCACCGTCTCGATGAAGAAGTTATCGTCGAGCACCATGGACTCGCCCTTGTCCGAACGCAGGGCGCGGAACATGCCGTCGCGCCCGGCGGGAAAATCGTCCCACCGGCGCGGCTGCACCAGCGCCTCCATGTAGGCGATCGCCTGTACTTGCGCGGCGTGGCGGCTGGCCCGGTGAAAGCCCAGGGCCGAGCCCCAGTCGTGCAGCACCAGCACGACGTTCCGGGTCAGTCCCAGTGCCTCGAACCAGGCGTCGAGGTAACGCGCATGGTCAGCGAAGCGGTAGGCGTTGCCCGGTGACGGATCGGACTGGCCCATGCCGACGAGATCGGGCGCCAGGCAGCGGCCGAGGTCGGCGACGTGAGGGATGATGTTGCGCCACAGATAGGACGATGTCGGATTGCCGTGCAGCAGCACGATGGGATCGCCCTGGCCGACATCGACATAGCTCACGGTGCTGTCAAGCACAGCGATGCGCTTGCGGGTGGTCGGCAGGTGGATATCGGGCATGGCAGCCTCCGCGATGGTGTGGACCGCGGCGCTTGCCGCGGATGCGTGGCAGGATGCGAGTCCCTGTGGTACTTTTGAAGCACCACGAACTGTGAAGGTTATGGATCCAATTCTTCCCTTCGACATCCGCCTGCCGCCGGAGGGCTCGCGCGATCTGCTGCGCGCGCTGCATCGGCAGTTGCGCGCTGCGATTCTCGACGGCCGCCTGCAGCCCGGCCTGCGGCTGCCGGCGACGCGGGCGCTGGCCGACGGGCTTGGCGTGTCGCGCAACACGGCGGTGGCGGCCTACGACCTGCTGCTGAGCGAGGGCTACCTCGCGGCGCGCCCCGGCGCCGGCACCTATGTCGCCGATGTCCTGCGCCGCCCGAAGCGATCGGAGCCGGCCGCCGCACCGGGCGCGGATCGCCGCCTGAACGTGCTGTGGCGCACGCCGCCCGCGGTGCCGCCGCCGACGTCACCACCCACGTATCGCTTCGACCTGCGTGTCGGTTTGCCCGACACGTCAGGCTTTCCGTTCCATGTCTGGCGCCGCCTGTCGGCGCGCGCCTTGCGCAAGGTGTCGAGAGCACCCGCCGCCTACGCCGATCCGCAGGGACGCCGGACCTTGCGCGCGGCGATCGCGCAGCACGTGTCGTTTGCGCGTGCCGTCGCCTGCCAGCCCGACGACATCGTGGTGACATCGGGCGCCCAGCAGGCGTTCGACCTGCTGGCGCGTATCCTGGTGACGCCGGGACGGACCGCGGTGGCGATCGAGGAACCGGGCTACCCGCCGATGCGTGCGGCCTTTGCGGCCGCCGGCGCCCGCATCGCCGCCGTCGCGGTCGATGGCGAGGGGTTGATGGTCGACAGCTTGCCGACGGATGTTCGCGTCATCTGCGTGACGCCCTCGCATCAGTATCCCAGCGGCGTGGCAATGTCGCCACGTCGCCGCGCGGCGTTGCTGGATGCGGCGCAGGCGCGCGGTGCGGTGGTGATCGAGGACGACTACGACAGCGAATTCCGTTTCGCCGGCCGGCCGCTCGATGCGCTGCAGACGCTCGATCGCACCGGCTGCGTCTTCTATGTCGGCACCTTTTCCAAGAGCCTGTTCCCGGCGTTGCGCCTGGGCTTCGTGGCGGCACCGTCCTGGGCGCGGTCTGCCCTGGTCACCGCCAAGCAGATCGCCGATTGGCACGCGCCGGTGCTGGCCCAGGACACCCTGGCCGCTTTCATCACCGAAGGGCACCTCGCGCGCCACGTCCGCAAGATGCGCAAGATCTATGACGAGCGGCGCACGGTCCTGCTGCGCGCACTGTCCCGTCACTGGGGCGAGCGGCTGGAGCCTATTCCCTCCGACGCCGGCCTGCACCTGTCGGCGCGCCTCGTGGCCGCGATCCCGGCAGATCCCCTGATAGCCAAGGCGGCGCAGGCGGGCATCGGGCTCTATGCCCTGGGTGGCCGCACGACAGCCCGGCCGCGGCCCAACGGTCTGGTCTTCGGTTACGGCATGATCGTGGCCGGTCGCATCGACGAAGCGATCCGCCAACTCGCGCGGCTCGCGTCCTAAGCCAAGGCCATCCAGATCAGGAACATGCCGGAGAACAACATGACGCCGTCCATCAGGATGCGGAAGTGTTGCGGTTCCAGCCGTGCGACGATTCGCTTGGCGATGAGTGAACCGATCATCAGGCTCGTACCGATGACGAGCCCTTTCAGCACGGCGTCGAGCGGCAGCGCACCGAATTGTTGGAACGCCACCGTCTTGCTGGCAAAGATGGCGAGCGATCCGGCAGCCTCGGTGGCCAGGAACGCGCCTTTCACGAGGCCGTAGCCGAGGAAGACGGGAACGCTGAGCGGGCCAGTCGAGGCGACGATGCCGGTCAGATAGCCGATCAGTGCGCCGGCGATGGCGAGATGCCAGCGATTGAGTCGCAACGCTTTGCGGTCCGCCCATCGCCGCGCCGGTATCATGAGCAGGAAGAACACGCCGAGCACACCATCGACGATGCGCGGCGGCAGCACCAGCAGTGTGCGGGCGCCCAGCACGGCGGCCGGCACCCCGGTCAGCGCGTAGGTCGCGCAGACCGCCCAGTCGATCTCGCGCCACCACACCAGCACGCGGGAGATGTTCGCCATCAAGGCAGCGACGGCCATGATGGGAATGGCCTGCTGCGGACCGAACTGAAGGACCAGCGCCGGGATCAGGATGATGGAGGAGCCCGTGCCGACGACACCGGCGATGGTGCCCGCCAGAAGTCCGAGGACAAGAACCAGCACCAGCTCCACGCCGGCCCCTCCTTTCCGCTCAGGCGAGATGGTCCAGAGGCAGTGGCCCGGCGGTCTTCAGCGTCTGGATGGCGAAGTTGCTGCGGACCTCCTTGATGATCGTCTGGTTGAGCAGCTTTCCGAGCAGGAAGCGCTGATAGTGCTCGAGGTCCGAGACTACCACTTCCAGGAGGTAGTCGGACTCACCTGAGACCAGATGACAAGCAACGACCTCCGGCATGGCGATGATCTCATCCTGGAAGACATCGCAGCGCTCGTCGGCATGGCTCTCGATGCGCACGCCGACAAAGACTGTCAGCCCCAGCCCAATACGGTTGCGCCGCAGGGTGGCGCGATAGGCTTCGATATAGCCCTCGCGCTCCAGCCGCTTGACGCGGCGCAGGCACGGCGAGGGCGACAGGCCGATGCGCTCGGCCAGCTCCACATTGGTCAATCGGCCATCGGCCTGCAGGGCGGCGATGATGCGGCAGTCGATCGGATCGAGGTCAGATTTTGGCATATATGTAGACTCTAGCGAGCCAATAGAGCTATAGGCTGCCTAAATCATTGTCAGAATTGGTGTACTTTGCAAGGACATGCCGATGCCCTTCGGGCGATAGTCGCGCTCCCGTTCAGCCGGAGCCCGCCATGTCCGACACATCAGGCCTGACCCAGGCCGTCCAACGTTATTTCGATCTCGTCTATGACGGCGATGTCGCGCGTTTCGATCAGGTCTTCCGGCCGACGTCCCAGTTGCACGGCTACTGGAACGGGGAGATGACATTGCTGTCGGCGCAGGCGTTCAAGGAGTCGCTCGCCAACCGGCCGACGCCGAAGTCACTCAACGCTCGGCGCGAGGACGTGATCCTGCTGGTGGACTTTGCGTCAGACGATCAGGCGCTGACCAAGGTGCGTGTCAGGACCGCCGCCGCCGTGTTCATCGACTACCTGACCTGGCATCGCATCGACGGCGACTGGCGGATCACGTCCAAAGGCTTCCACGTCGAACGCCTCGACCCGCTCGTGGCGTAACGCACCACCTCATCCTGAGGAGCCGGCGCAGCCGGCGTCTCGAAGGATGGGCTACAGTCTCCACGGGTCGTTCCAGACATGGTTGCGCCACCGGTGCGGTCGCCCACCCTTCGAGACGCTCGCTGCGCTCGCTCCTCAGAGTGTGTGAGCCTTTTGTTTCTGGCGCTGCGAGAGTTGAGGATCGGCCGTCGGCATGATTCGATAGCGCTTGATGTTTGGAAGCG
>Ga0187894_10002286_pt1 | contig 23083 bp, 19 predicted proteins | sample GBC1701081metaG_FD_136650 | JGI IMG/M metagenome (GOLD analysis project Ga0187894, IMG submission 136650) | White microbial mat communities from a lava cave in the Kipuka Kanohina Cave System on the Island of Hawaii, USA - GBC170108-1 metaG ... | reverse complement strand
TGAATGCCTTCCATGGCGATGCCGCCGCTTTCGAAAGGCGGCGGCGGTGGCTTGCCGGTGAGCCACGCCCAGAAGCGGGCCGGAAGCTGGCGCCGCAGGACGAAGGGCTCGATCAGCACCGCGATCACCAGGATCAGGCCGAGGAATGCCGGAACCGCGCCCGCCGGCAACTGGCTCGTCGCATTCACGGTGACGTCGACACCGTCGATCTTGACGGTACGGGTCGTCGGCCAGCCTTCGCGCAGCACCTTGTTGATCAATACGGTCAGCACGGCGCCGAGGCAGCTTCCCGCGATCCGCCCCCTGCCGCCGAGGATCGATGCCCCGCCGATGATTACCGAGGCGATGACGATCAGCTCGGCGCTGAGGCCGAATTGCGACGTGACGCCCTTGTCCTGGGCGATCGCCATGAGGCCCGCCAGCGTCGCCGACAGCGCCGAGAACAGATAGGCCCGGATGCGCACCCAGCGCGTCGGGATGCCGGCATAGATCGCCGCCTGCTCATTGCCGCCCGTGGCGAAAGTCTCATAACCCCAGCGGGTCTTGGCGAGGATGACGGCGCCAATCACCGCCACCACGATGAAGATCACGATCTGGTTGTTGAAACCGAGGTCGTTGGTCTCGCTGATCTGGAAGAAGGACTTGTAGATCTGCGCTTTGGCCGGATAGGCGATGTTCTTGCCGCCGGTGAGGCCGAGCACCAGGCCGCGGCCGATGAGCAGCATGGTGAGCGTCGCGATGAAGGCCGGCACCCGGAGGACCGTCACCAGCACGCCGTTGATCAGGCCGATCGCGGCGCCAAGCAGGATGCAGAAGGAGAGCGCCGGGACGAGGCCGAGATCGAAGTGCGTCGGCGAAAACAGGATCGAGAAGGCGACGCCGACAAGGCCATAGATCGAGCCGACCGACAGATCGAGATCCTTGTTGACGATGACGAAGGTCATGCCGACGGCCATGACGCCGTAGCGGGCGGAGTCGCGTAGAAGTGCCAGCAATGCATCCGGCGTTCCGAAGAAGGCCGGATTGATCAGGGCGCCGCCGACATAGAGAAGCGCCATCAGCACCAGCAGGCCCACTTCCCAGCTGCCGAAAAACTGCCGCGGATGGCGGATTTGAACGGTCACGGCGCGCAGCACACCAGCATTGAGGTCATGTCATCCGCGAGCTCGTGACAGCTCGCGGGAGGGTCCATGCCCTCCCGCTTTTATCAGATAGTCGAAGCGTGCGGCAGGGCCTAGTTTTCAAAGCGCTTGCCGATATTGCCGACGGTGTCCTTCGTCACCAGCTGGGCGCGCGTGTCGAGATTGGCCGCCGAGATGCCGCGGTCGATCTGCAGGTAGAGCTGCATGACCGGCCAGAAGCCCTGCAGGAACGGCTGCTGGCCGAGCGCGCCGGTGAGATCGCCGCTCTTCATGCCCTCTTGCTGGGCCGGGCCCAGATCGAAGCCATAGGAGCAGATCTTGCCGCCCATCTTCAATTGCGCGATGGCCTTGACCAGCGCCGGCGTGAAGACGTTGTTGGCGGCGAAAGCGCCCACCACGTCCCCGCGCTGCTCGATGAGCCCGATGATGCTGTTCACCGGGTCATTCGCATCCGCCGGGATGCCGACGCTTTCAGGCCCGGCATCGACCTTGAAATTGTCGAGCGTGCCCGCGGCCTTCAGGGCGGCGACGGTTGCGCCATAGGCCGATGTCACCCGGTTGTTGACCTCGATATTGCCCATGCCGGTGTCGTTCGGGAAAATGATCGATCCCTTGGTGATTTTGTTGTCGGCAAGGCATTGCGCCAGGGCCTGGCCGGCGATCGCCGCCGCGGACGCATCCTGCCCGGTATGGCTGAGGCCGAGGCGGTTGTAGATCTTGGGATCGAAGGAGTTGGTCGTCGCCACCGGGATGCCGTTCTTCTCGGCGGCCTTGACGATGTCGTCATAGGCGCCGACTTGCGGCGTCGTCAGGATGAGGCCGTCGATGGTCGGATCCTGGATGATCTGGTTGAGGATCTCGATCTCACGCGCCGGATCGTCGGTCGGCGATTCCGAGCCGAGCAGCAGGATCTTGGCGCCGATCATATTGCCGGCGACGGTCGCGCCGACATAGACCGGATCGAAGAAGCCGTTGCCCGCCGTATGCGTGACGATGGCGAAGGTCAGATGGCCATCGGCGGAATGGAAATTCTTGGTGCCTTCCGCTTCCTTGGCGGCGTCCTCGAAACTGTAGCCGCCGACAGCCTTGGTGATGGTGCCGGAGTCCTGGGCACCGGCGCTCGCGGACATCAGCACCGCCAGCGACAATGCGCTTACCGACACGAGCAGCGTCTTCATGATTTCCTCCCATATATGATTTGTCTTATTTGTCTGACTATTACAACGCAGGGCACAATAATCCACTCGGCGGGGTGCCGCAAGGGGAGGAACGTTGAAGTGACGGCGGTCCTACCGGAATCTTCCCTTCTCCCGCGCGGCACGCGTGGGAGAAGGTGGCCGACAGGCCGGATGAGGGCTCTTTCGTGCGATGCGCTTCGATCTCAACGAGTATTCCGTTTGCGACAAAGAGCCCTCACCCGCCCTGCGGGCACCCTCTCCCATTGCTTCGCAACGGGAGAGGGGAAACTGGACATAGATTTGAATAGCAAAAGAGAGAGCCGCCCATGTGGAGGTCATGGCGGCTCTCTCCCGCCCGTTGGCAGTCACCGGCATCGGCCTCGAGCTTCGCCGACGAAATCCGGCACGGGCGGCATCAGCCTGAGGCAGCGAAGCCGGTGTCTTTCGCGGCATGACGGCGGCCGGGAGACCGCCATCATGACGAAAAGCGCCTTGCCCCTCTCCTATTTGGCGATGCACGTCTCCGCTGTTTCCTGCGTGCATTCATCGAGACCGGTATAGATGACGGGCTCCACCGCCTTGCCGGCGATGAGGTCCAGCATCACGGCGGGCGCGCGATAGCCCATCTCGAACGGCCGCTGGCCGACCTGGACATGGCTGTAGCCCGACTTGAGCGCCTCCATCTGCGGCGGCAGCGTGTCACCGGCGACGATCACCAGCTTCTTGCTGGCCATCTTGTCCTTCACCTGCGTCGCCACTTGCGAATAGGCCTGCGGTGCGAACTGCGCCCAGCCGCCTTCGAGCACGAAGGCGTCGAGATCGGGATTGGCGGTGAAGGTATCGGCCATTTGCTGGTTGGCGAGATCGGCCTGATCGTTGGTGAATAGCGGACAGCCGTCGATCTCGGTCCAGCCGTTCTGCCCGGTCAGGCGCTCGGTGCCCTTGGCGCCGGCCAGCGTGTCACGCGTGCCCGCGGCGCGCGCATTGATATTGTCGGCGGCAACATTGCCGAGTTGCAGGCAGATCGTGCCGCCTTTGGCCTTCAGCTTCTGCAGATGCTCGGCGAATTTGACCCCCATCAGATAATTGTCGGTGCCGAGATAGGTCTTGCGCAACGCCGCATCATCCTTGCCGAGATCGGCATCGATGGTCATGATCGGTATCGTAGGCTTGCGCTCGCGCAGGAGCTTCGCCATCAGCGGCGCATTGGACGGCGATATGGCGATGGCCGCGATATCGGGCTTGTTCAGGAGATCATCGACAATCTGGACTTCGCCGGCCTCGTCCGCGCTCGAAGCTGGGCCGGTATAGAAGCAGGTATAGCCCTTGCCGGCATTCTCAGCATTCCACTTCTCGCAGCCGAGATGGATCTGCTCGAAGAACGGGTTGTCGAGGCCCTTGACCACGATCGCCAGAACCTTGTCGGCCGCCGGCGCCGGACTGGCGAGCAGTCCCAAGGCCGCGGCGGCTAGCAATCCGAGTGAAAGCCTTCTCATTTCATCCTCCCTGAGTTTTCATGGGCGGCGCGACCGGTGCGGCGCTCCGCATTTCGTCTGGGGGGCTTCGTCCCATTGGCCCGAACCCGGCCCTGGGCCGCTCGACCCCGCGAAAAACCTACCTCCATCATCCGGCCATCGTCAACCTATTTGTCCGACAAATACGATAATACCGATCAATAGACAAATAGGCATTGCGTCTTTGCCGATGTGGTGGAATCCTTGAGGACCCTGAGGGAGCCCCATGGCGATCTTGCAGTTGAATGGAATCTCCAAGAATTTCGGCGCCATACAGGCGCTCGACGGCGTGTCGCTGGAATTGGCGAGCGGCGAGATCCTGGGGCTGATGGGCGACAACGGTGCCGGAAAATCGACGCTGGTGAAGATCATCGCCGGCAATTTCAAGCCGACCAGGGGCACGATCACGATCGACGGTGAGGCAGCGGAGTTCCATCGTCCGGTCGATGCGCGCAATCGCGGCGTGGAGATCGTCTATCAGGACCTGGCGCTGTGCGACAATCTTTCGGCCGCGGTCAATGTGTTCCTCGGCCGCGAGCTGACGCGAGGGTTCGGCCCCTTCCGGATCATGAATTATGCCGGCATGAACGCCAAGGCGGGCGAGCTGTTCAAGGAGCTCAAATCGGAGACCCGGCCGCGCGACCTCGTTCGTGTCATGTCGGGCGGCCAGCGCCAGGCCGTGGCCATCGCCAGGACCCGCCTCTCCCAGGCGAGGATCCTTCTGATGGACGAGCCGACCGCGGCGATCTCGGTCCGCCAGGTGGCCGAGGTCCTCAACCTGATCCGCGAGCTCAAGAGCCAGAATCTCGCCGTGATCCTGATCAGCCACCGCATGCCCGATGTCTTCGCCGTCGCCGACCGGATCGCGGTGCTGAGGCGCGGCCGGAAAGTCGCCGACAAGCCGGTCCACAGCACGTCGCCCCAGGAAATCACCGGGCTCATCACCGGCGCCATCGATGAAGCCTGAACCACCCGCCAAACGGATTTGAGCCCATGACCGCCGCCCTCGATGATGCCATCAAACGCGAAACCCACGGCCTCGCCGGCTGGATCATGTCACGGCCGGCCTTCTGGGTCTTCCTCGCCGCGGTCCTCGCCTGCCTGGTCTTGAGCCTGCTGACCGACACATTCGCGACACCGCAGAACCTCTTCAACGTCACGCGCAACTTCGCCTTCGTCGCCATCATCGCGCTCGGCATGACGGTGGTGATCATCTCGGGCGGCATCGATCTGTCCGTGGGCTCGACCTTGTGCATTTCCGCCATGGTCTTGGCGATCATCATGAATGCGGGCTTTGGCCTGGCCTTGGGCATCACCGCGGCGCTGGCGGCGGCAATGCTGGTCGGCGCCATCAACGGCTACCTCATCGCCTATATCCGCATTCCGCCTTTCGTGGTCACGCTCGGCATGCTGTCGGTCGCCCGAAGCGCCGCCATGGTACTCTCCAACAACCGCATGATCTATCAGTTCGGCCCGGACGAGAAAGCCCTGTTCTGGCTGGGCGGCGGCTCGACATTCGGCATAGCGAACCCCGTCATCGCCTTGGTTCTGCTTGCCGTCATTACCGGCCTGATGCTCAAATGGACGCGCTGGGGAACGCGGGTCTTCGCCATCGGCAGCAACCAGCATGCAGCCCTCCTCACCGGCGTCCCGGTCCGCCGCCTCAAGGTCAGCGTCTATATGTTTTCCGCATTGACGGCCGGCATCGCCGGCGTCCTCGAGGCCGGCTGGCTTGGCGGCGTCACCACCAATCTCGGCCAATCGATGGAGCTCAGCGTCATCGCTGCGACCGTCATTGGCGGCGCCAACCTCATGGGCGGGGCGGGCACGGTCTTTGGCGCGGTGGTCGGCGCCGCCCTCATCGAAGTCATCCGCAACAGTCTGACGCTTCTCGGAATCAGCAGTTTCTGGCAAGGCACATTCGTCGGCAGCTTCATTGTGCTCGCCGTGGCCTTTGACAGATTGCGGACGGATCGCGAATTGGAAGAGTAAGATGCCCGCCAGAAAACCGGCAGCTACGCCGAAGAACAGACCCGCCGCGGTGGCGGGGCCTTCCCGCATGCCGGTGCCCACCCTGCCCCGGGGCCGCGGGCACATACACACATCGATCGCCGAGGCGATCGGCAGGAGCATCGTGCAGGGCGAGTTTCCGCCGGGGACCATCCTGCCCAACGAGGCGAAGTGGGCCGCCGATTTCAAGGTCAGCCGCTCGGCCGTGCGCGAGGCGATCAAGATCCTCATGGCCAAGAACCTGATCGTCTCCAGGCCCAAGATCGGCAGCCGCGTCGAGAGCAAGGACCGCTGGTCGCTGCTCGATCACGACGTCCTGTCCTGGTACGCGACGTCGCCTCAGCGCGCAGGCTTCCTCAAGTCGCTGCAGCAGTTTCGTCACATCGTCGAACCCGAGGCCGCGGCACTCGCGGCGCAGTATCGCAGCGAAGCGCAAATGCATGAGATCTCGGCCGCCTGCCATGACATGGCGACGGCGCCGACGCTCTCCGACCGCACCAAGGCCGATGTCCGCTTCCACCTCGCCATCCTCAAGGCCTCGAACAACGAGCTTCTGGTGCCCATGGGCGTGATCATCGATTCAGCGCTCGACAATCTCTTTGTCTTCATCACCCGCGAGGCCAATGACCTGCACTTCGCGCAGGACCTGCATAACAACATCGAGCGCAACATCCGCCTGCGCAAGGTTCAGGGTGCCCGCATGGCGGTGAAGCGGCTGCTCAAGCATTCGGATGATTTCATCCGCCGGCACCTGCCGGCGAGCCAACGCTGAGATCCTATCTTCGCGGTAACCATCGCTTTTCGATGCGGCAAACCATCGTATAGGCCGGATCGTAAACATTGCCCACATCGTAGCGGACAACCTGTCCCATGAGGTGGCTGGCGGCGGTCGGGCTCAGGCCATAGTCGCTGGTCAGCCAGTTGAACATGTCGGTCGTCGCGTGCTGCAAGGCCTGGTCGAGCGGCCGCGCATTGCCGAGTGAGAAGATGTCGGTGGCGTTCTCGCCGCGCGGCCAGACGAGAGCGCGCCCTTTCTCGACCGTCAGACGCACCTCCACCTCGAAGCTGGTCTCTATGCCGGTGCCGACAATCTCGCCATCGCCCTGTGTGGCATGGCAGTCGCCGAGAAAGAACAAGGCACCCGGCACGGCGACGGGAAACCACACCGTGGCGCCGGGACCACAACCCCGATAGTCCATGTTGCCGCCGTTCTCGGCGCTGGTCGCGGTGGAGAAGGCCTGCCCGAGCGCCGGCGCCACGCCGAAACAGCCGATCATCGGTTCAACCGGCAGGATGAAATCCTCGAGGCCAGGCACGGCGGGATCGAGCATCACCGTCAGCCCTTGCCGGTCGATCCGCCAGTTCACCTTCTCGCGCGGCGGCAGGCCGCGGACGAATTCCGGGTCGACGACATTGCCGGCAAGCGATGCACGGGTCCAGCCGGTGGCGCGGATGGGCGTCATGCGGAGGATGTCGACCTTGAGGGCATCGCCCGGCTCGGCGCCGTTCACGAAGATCGGGCCGTTCATCGGGTTCGGCTCCGGAGCGCGCTGCACGCCGTCCTTGTCGAAGCCATGGGCATCGAGCGTTTCGGTGACGACCGTATCGCCCGATGCGACGGTGAAGGCGGGAGGCAAAGTGCCCAGCACATTGTGCCAGCTCGTGGCGCTGAAATAGTGTGTTGTCATGGTGAAGGCCTAGCCGAGCACCGCGATCGGGGCAAGCTTGCGCTTCGCGGAGCGTGACTGCGTGTTGGAGCGCTCACCGCATCTCTTACTCCTTGAGCGCCCAGGCCTGGTAGGCGCCCTCGACCACCACCGTCCCTTCCACTTCCTTCTCGAAGCCCGGAAAGGTCCTGCCCCAGTCCTCGAGCGCGCGGATATAGGAGAGCCATGGTCCGTCGGCCGGGCCGAAATTCTCGCCCGGCATGACGATCGGAATGCCCGGCGGATAAGGGATGATGCCGACGCCCGAGACGCGGCCGGCGAGTCTTTCGACCGGCAGCAACTCGGCATCGCCCGCCATCAGCACGCCATTGGCGCGGCGCGGCAGCATTTGCGGCCTGGGCAGCGCGCAGAAGGCCTCGGCCTGCAGTCGATCCATATGGCTTTCCTTCATATGCTTGAACATCCGGTCGGCGAGGTCCCTGAGACCCATGCCGGCATAGGCCGCCGGTGCTTCCGCCACCAGATCGCCCAGGCATTGCTCGAGCGGACGGTTGGCGTCGTAGTCGTCCTTGAAGTCGAGCAGTACGCTCATCAGCGTACCCCATTTGCCCTTGGTGATGCCGATCGAGAACAGGCACAACACCATGAAGTCTGTGGTGCGCGAGGGGATGATGCCGAAGTGATGGAGATAGGCCGACAGGATCGGCGCCGGGATGCCCTTCCCTTGCATCTTGCCGTCATCGCCCATGCCCGGCGAGACGATGCCGACCTTGATCGGGTCGAGCATGCACCAGCCTTCCGGCAAGCCGTCGAAGCCGTGCCACTTGTCGCCCGGATGGAAGACCCAGCAGTCGGGGTCGGTGGCGAGCTGCCCGGGATCGGCGTCGGCGAAGTCGACCTTCTTGCCCGTCTTGCGATCCTTCACCTTGGGCGCGTTCCACGGCCAGAAGAACCACTCCTTCTTGCCGGTGAACTCCCGGTGCGCGCGCGCCAGCGTCTGGCGGAAGGTGATGGCCTCCTCGATCACCTCATCCGTCAGCGCCTTGCCGCTCGGCCCGTCCATCATCGAGGCGCCGATCTCGTTGGAGGCGATAAGCGCATAGAGCGGCGAGGTCGTCGTCTGCGCCATGTAGCTGACATTGAAGCGGCTGTGCTCGATCGGGTTGCGGCCGTCGCGGACATGGATGTAGGACGCCTGCGACAGCGCCGCGAGCAGCTTATGCGTCGACTGCGTCGCGAAGACGGTCGGATCGCTCTGGCTATGCGCCTTGGGGTCGCCGCGCATGGCGAAGCGGTTCTCATAGATCGGATTGAAGCGGGCATAGCCGTACCAGGCTTCATCGAGATGGATGCGGTCGACGCTTTTGCCGAGCAGCTTCTCGACTTCAGCGGAATCGTAGCACAGCCCGTCATAGGTCGAGTTGGTGACGACCGCATAGACCGGGTCCCGCTTCGCTGCATGCTGCTTCAAGGGATGCGCATCGAGCTTGGCGCGGATGGCCTTGGGCTCGAATTCCTGCGGCGGGATCGGCCCGATAATGCCGTAACGGTTGCGGGTCGGCACCAGGAAGGCCGGAATGCCGCCCGAGGCGATCAGCCCCTGCTCGATCGACTTGTGGCAGTTGCGATCGCACAGCGCGAACTCGCCGTCGCCGACGGCCGCTGCGAAGATGGCGCGGTTGGAGCCCGAGGTGCCGGTGAGCCCGGAATAGCTGCGATGCGCGCCGAAGACGCGCGCCGCATAGGCCTCGGCCTCGCCGATAGGCCCAGAATGCTCGGCAAGCGAGCCCAGCCCGCCGCGTTCGATCCCCGTATCCGAGCGGAACAGGTTCTCGCCGAAGAAGTCGAAGAAGACGCGCCCCGCCGGTGTCTTGGTGAAGGCGACGCCGCCCTGGTGGCCGGGCGCGGCCCAGGAATATTCGGCGAGGTTCATGTAATTGAACAGCGCCTTGTTGAAGGGCGGCAGGATATTGCGCTGATAGCGCTGGATCCCCGCCACGACGCGGCTGGCGATGAAGGGTATGGTGTCGGCATGCAGCCAGACATATTCATCGGAAAGCTGCATCACCTCGACGGTGAGGCCGTCGCGGCTGACATGGTCGGCCATCAGCATGACCGGCACGGTGGCATTGCGGCTGCGGATGGTTCTGAGCAGGTCGAGCGCCTCGGCGCGGCTCAATTTGCCCTTCCGCTCTTCCGACCAGTCGATCAGGATCGCATCGATCGCGGCATCGGAGATGATCACCGAGCGGCCGTCGTGGTAATTCACCGCCTCGATGACTTCGATATCGCGCGAGGTGAGCTCGTCGGCGAGCGCCCGGACCGCCCGGCCGCCGACGCTCTGCGGCAAAGCCAGCTTCTCGTCGATGATGAGGACTTCGTGCTTCTGAAGCTTGACTGTGCGTTCAAGCATGGTCCCTCGCAGTGGACAGGTCGGGTGTGACAGGAAGATGATGAAGGCTGACCGACGCTATGGCGAGTCCTGGCGCCAGTCAAACGGGGAATGCTTGGCGAGCCCCGAACAAACACCATAATATCAATAGATTAGAAGCCCCGCGAATCTCTTGGAACTGTCATGATGGACGCCCGTCTCACCCTCAAAGGCAATATCGTGCTGCCGGATCGCATCCTCAGCGATGCGGTGGTCCGATGCGAGAATGGCCGCATCCTTGCGATCGAGGACGGATCACCAAAGCCGGAAGCCCGGATGATCGATGTCTCCGATCATTTCATTGCGCCGGGCTTCGTCGACATCCATGTCCATGGCGCAGCCGGTGCCGATTATATGGACGGCACGCGCGAGGCGGTCCGCATGACGAACCGCGCGCATGCGGCGCATGGAACGACATCGGTCTTTCCCACCACCACGACCGGATCCTTCGCCCAGCTCGACGACATGATCAGGTCCTGCGAAGAGGTCCAGGCGGGCTGGAGCGTCGATGACGGCGTCAGGATCGCCGGCATCCATTTCTATGGTCCCTATTTCGCTTCCAACAAGGTCGGCGTCCATTCGCCCAAGGGACGGCGCGATCCGGTGCGCGAGGAATATGAATATTTCCTGGGCAAGGAGATCGTGAAGATCGCGACCTGTGCCGCCGAATTGCCGGGCGCTGAGGAGTTCTACGATTACGCCCGCCGGCAGGGCTGTCTCATTACCTGCGGCCATTCGAATGCCTGCTGGGCCGAGCTCGACGCGGCCTTCGCCGCCGGCATGCGCCATGTCGATCATTTCTGGTGCGCCATGAGCTCCGTGTCGTCCTTGCGGGGGCGCTTCGGCACGCCGATGCAAGGCAGCATGGAGCAATATGTGCTCTATGAGGAGCGCATGAGCACCGAAGTCATCGCCGATGGGATCCACCTGTCGGATGATCTCCTGCGCTTCGCCTTCAAGATGATCGGCAGCCACCGGACCTGCCTCGTCACCGATGCGAACCGCGCGATGGACGCACCACCCGGCCGCTATCGCTTCGGACCTGAGACCGACGGCACCTGGGTCATCAGCGACGGCAAGAGTGTGCGCGGCGAGGACGGCAGCCTCGCCAGCTCCATGTGCGGCATGGACACAATGGTGCGCACCATGGCGCGCGCCGTGGGAGATCTGCCGTCCGTCATCCGCATGGCCTCGCTGACGCCGGCGAGACTGACCGGGATCGATCGCGATGTCGGCAGCATCGATATAGGCAAGCGCGCCGACTTCGTCATTCTCACACCCGACCTTGCCGTGAAGCAGGTCTTCATTGGCGGCCACCAGTTCGAGCCCTTATGGAATTCCGAACATGGGCGACGGCCATGAGGCGCCGATATTTTCTGACGGGATCGCTGGTGACCCTTGCGTATGAAAACCTGCACCGATCATCTCATGCAGAGGATACCCAGATGTCCAACGGATCTCCGGAGAAGATGAGGCTGATCCCGGACATCTGGCACATTCAGAATGTCGGCCGCCTCGGTGATGGCCGCCTTTACCTCGTTGACGGTCAACTCGATCCTGCTCAGGACATCACCAAGGATTTTGTCTGCACCTTTATCTTCAGTCAGGACGGCGGGCTCGTTGATCACCGCATAGAACTGGTTGGCGCGCGAGGCAGCTATCCGGACGGCGAGGTAGGCAAGGTCTTGCAGCAGCACCTTGCCGCTCTGGGGAAGCGGATGCGCACCGATATCTGGGTGCGCCCGTTCAGCGTCGCGAGTCACGGGACGTTTTTTGGGCTCATTCCGCGCCAGACCGAAGATGGCGAATGGCGCGTGGAGTTCATGCCCGGCAACACCCTGTCCTTCTATCCTCCGTGGTGGGAAGGCGGATATGACACGTGAAGCATTCGCATAGTCTTCACTGGCCGTGACCACGGAAGCTCATGAATAGCGCTGCAAGATCTCTTGCAGCATAGGTTTGATCCGGTTGAGCTCATCGAGATGGGCGCCGGAAAGCTTGGCGAGATGCCGTTCGGCGGCGCCGGTCAGCTGCAGCAGCACGCGCCGTTGATCCGTGCCATCCTGGATGCGCTCGACCATGCCGCCTTCCACCAGTCGGTTGGCGAGCTCGACCGCCGTGTTGTGGCGGATCTTCAACCTTTCGGCGAGATCACCAATGGTGATCGGCTGGCCGCGCCGGTAGCCCTTGATGACGAGGAGCGCCTGGTGATGCCGCGGCGTGAGGCCCGCCCGCTTCGCCTCGTTCTCACTGAATTCGAGGAAGCAGCGGATCAGGTAGCGGAACTCGGCGAGCGCCGTATAATCGTCCTGCGTCAAACCGGATTGTGACATTGGCATCCACCTCGCGACTCGCCTTCATTGTCTTGTGCCACGCCAAGCGGCTTCAGCGACCGGCCTGACTTTTTTATAGCGTAACACGGTGCATCTGGAAGCCAATCTCGCCCATCTCCCTGTCGTCTCGCGCGGCGACAGGACTCTTGTCGGCTATCTCGGCTAGAAGAATTCCATGCGCGGCTTCCCGAGGAAGAACGCACCCGGATGATTACTCTCGGCCGGTGCAGAATCTTTCTTCGCTAAAGCCTCGAATGGCTTGCCGAGCCGTAGCTCGCGGAAACACGCCCGCCTTCGCCCTTCGGGCTCCGGCGCGGCAGCCTTCGCACGCTTCGCGAGCGAAGGCTGGTAGAGCGCCTAAGCTCGATGACAACTTTGTGGGAAATGCCACAGACGACTCCATAGGCCTGACTATAGGATGCATGCGCTTCTCTGGTAGAGGCTAAGCCTCAGAGAGTCGTATCCCGGTGTACTTGCAAGCGTTGCTGTGCCGGCCGGACGACGCACATGCATGCAAGCCCTCATCACCCCAAAACCTTCAGGAGGTTTGAGATGGCTATTAAGCAAAAAACGCGTTCAAGAACTGAGCGGCCAACCCATGACCGGCCAACCCACATGCTGCTCGAGAAACTCGGTGCCGGAGCGGCTGCGGTCCAGATCTTCGGGTACAGCGTGAAGATCGTGTGCGGTAAACAGACCGGTTCAGACTGTTGTTGCGTCGCAGGCACCCGGCCTGGCGTGTACGCAACCGAAGTCAACATTCAAAATCCCAGTCTCCAGCCCGCGCCAATCGTAAAGGCCGTCCTGCCGCTGATCAACATGGGTGCCGTTGTTGGGCGTGAGCCCAACTTCGCCGACACTGCTGATGCGAAGGTCGACGTCATCACACTTCCCCCGCTGGCGGCGACGATGGACGATTGTTGCCGCATTGCCGAATTGCAGCTGGGCGCGGAGCCGAGCGGCGAAACGGGGCTCACCATCGCCATCCTGACGATCCTGAGCCTGGTCGAGTTGTCCGTCTCCGCGGTTTACACGGCGAGCCCGTTGAGCGGCGATGGCGTCAGCATCGACGTCGAATACATTCCGTCGTGGCGACTGGCAGTTGGTGGTGATTAGTCGGGTCTGAAACCGCGGACCATAAAGCCTTGTGAGAACCTGTAGCTGGCTTCTCCCTCAGACCCGCCCCAAGGATGCTCGGGCGGGTCTGTTGGAACGAAGCCTGCGACCTGTGCCGAGGCACCGGCTTTCAACGCCGCCGCATGGGCGCGCGCGGACGAGACAAAAGCAGGTGTTTCATCACTTCCCGTGCATAGTCGTCCCACGGCCTGATCACTTCCAGGAAACGGTCGCCATACAGAAAGCGATTAAGGCAATAGTTCCTGAAGTCCACTGGCGGGTACGTTTCCGAGATCATTGCATGATCGGGATCCCGATAGTTACGATAAACGTGGTGAAAAAGCCGGCCCAGGGCTGACATATGAATGCCCATGCGGATCCACCCCTCGGCTTTGGACTCGGCAATGAACAAGCTGACCTTGCTCAGATACTCGATTGCCAGATCTGCGCCGATGATGTCGGCGATGATCTCTTCCATCCAGGTGTCATAAACGACATCGAGCCGATCCTTGCCCAGTCTTCCCAATCCTATGCGGTTGTCGGGATCGTGCTGCGATGAGGATATCAGTTTCTCGAATGCCCCGCTCAATCGCGCTTGAGCGAAAGCCACAAAGGGCGGCATTCGACCTTGCCTTCTGCAGTCGTTTATCACGACGTGACCGAACTCATGGCAGATTGCGAACATCAAGCCACTGAACTGTGCCGCCGAGTGCATCAATCCGTATTGATGGCCTATCTTGGTTTCGGTATCGGGTATGACGTGTTTGTCGATGAACCCGTCGAGTATCGCTCCAAGGGCGGCCCCCAACTCCTGCTGTGAGAACCGCGCCTTGTGAGTCGTTGAGCCATCTATAGCGGAAATTCCGAGCCCGCCCATCAAGAGCTCGACCACGCGCGCGTTATACAAACATAGGCTGGAGGACAAATAGACATGGTATGGCGGATCTGTTTCGACTTGCGCGTTTAGTCGCCAATCACTCTCGACATTCACGACGAGATACTTGTCATCGTTCAATTGCGGATTGCCCTGCCGATCCGCCACCATCCTTCTGATTTCGGCAGCCCCGATGACCAGCACATGGAGGAGTATCGGCACTCTCGTTTTGAGCAGCCGCGGGTCGTCTCCTACGCGCTTCATTATCTCGTCTAGAATAGCGCGCCCCTCTTTGTCTGCCAGGAGGCCGTGGCGCTGAACCTGCAGGAAATCAAAAAACGTCCTGTCTTCCCTGGATATCTCCATTTCCCCTCCTGACGGGGTCAACGACCACCCGCAGGCGCCGGCAAAGTAAATGCCGAGACAACAATTGCGGTCCCGGCCAGGACGCCGGCCGTCAACGCTGCAAGCGACCAGTGGCCGTAGACTCGTCTTCGGGCAATGATCGCGGCACGCTGCGCCTCAATCTCCTCGGGCAGGTCGAGCGAGAACGATCCTACGCTTGGCATGTAGCCGATGACAGCGAGTACGGCTCCGATCAGATAGAACATGGCCGGTATGACAAAGATAATGCCGGTGCGCAAATCCGTCTGGTAGCTTTTTGGCAATCCCAATTGCAGCAGCGAGAGGTAGATCGGTATCGCTGAAAAGCAGGTCGTGATCATTGTCTTGCAAAATTCGCGGCCCACGTCGACAGAGTCGATCAAAAGTTTTTTTCCCGCCTCATACAGGGCTTCGTTGTGCGGCGTGGCCGGCTGTGGGTTGACTACTTGGGCCATCGCGATCCTTTCACTTTCTCCCGCGGCGGCGACCGGCTGATGATTTGCACCGACTTGACCTTTTCCCCCGCTCCTTCCAAAAGTCTTACTTCAGCTTGAAAGCGGTTGTTTGTCGTCGCACAGATGAAGAGCCTGATGAATGATCTTTCATGGGCGCTCCGGTCACCATAATCGTAAGCGACGACCTTGGAACGCTCCACTTCCAGAACATATTTGTGCGCTTTGCCGCAAAGGGGGCACGGAACGCGAAGCGCTTCTGTGCTGACTGTCACACTCATTTCCCCTGTCTATCCGTCGGTCAGCATAGCTCCCCTTACGGCTCTCGTCACACGCGCTTTTCTCGATCTGCTGGAAGCCACGGGAGCTGCCACGGAAGGAAAATCCTGCTTAACAATTTGAAATAACTATGTATTTTATGTCGAGCCGTAGCTGACGGGCTCCGGATGGATAGCCCTGCTTCGCGCCGGGTGCGCTTCCGAGGTTGTCCTGCTTCGCGAGAGGCATCCGGTCATGTACTTGGAGAGCTTCACGATGAATTCGCTACCCTTCGGCACATGCCTGGAATGGAGTCCCTCAATGAACGATTGCTATCCATCTGACGCAAAGCTGCGTGAGGTCGCGTCGCGTCGAGACATCTTGCAGGGGGTCGCGGCCCTCGTCGCAGGTGCAACTGCAACCTCGGGCGCGTCTGATGCCCGTGCCGGCACAGCGCATGAAATTGACGATGATCAGTCGATGGAGCGGGCTATTCCCACTCTTTCGAATTGGGGCAGATGGGGTCCTGACGATCAACTTGGAACGTTGAACTTCATTACCGACAAAACGCGACTCGCGGCCGCAGGGCTAATTCGCTCGGGGCGCGTCGTTCCCATTGGCAGGGAGTTTTCGGTCAAGACTCCCGAGTTGCGGGATTTCTCTTACACGATGCGGCGATACGAGGACGAGCCGCTTCCCGAGGAATCGGGCTGTATCGATGTTGTCGGCATGACGTGCCACGGATTTGCCGTAACCCATGTCGATGCGCTGTGCCACTTGTTCACGCCGCAAGGCAAGCAGGGCATGTATAACGGGTATCCGATCGAAAATGTCACGAAGGATGGAACGCTGAAGCTCGGCATCGAGCAAGTTGGCGCCCGAGGCATCGTCGGCCGTGGTGTCCTGCTTGATGTAGCCGAGGTTCATGGTGGCCCGCTGCCGTTGGGCACGCCGATCATGCCCTCGGACCTCGACGCGGCCGCAAAACTGCATGGTATCGAGGTTGGAGAAGGAGACATCGTCTTCGTCCGCAACGGCGCTGGAGCAGCCAATACGTATCGTCATGCGTCCGGCCTTCATGCGTCGTGCCTTCCATGGCTGCACGAGCATAGTGTCGCCGTTCTAAGCAGCGACTCCGACAGTGACGTCCATCCTTCGGTCGCGGGATTCAAGCGATGGGTCGAACCCGTTCACATGGTCGGCATTCCCTATATGGGCCTGACTCTTATCGATCATGCCGAACTGGACGGATTGTCCAGGGCATGCGCAGAAGAGAAGCGTTGGACATTCTTTGTGAGTGTGGCGCCGTGGCGGTTCAAGGGTGCGACGGGATCGGCAGTAAATCCGTTGGCGATGTTCTGATTGATGGACCGGCGGTCCCTGACCGCGCCCCGGAACCAGGGCCGAAGCATGCGCGCTGCCGCTCTTCATCACTACACAAGTGAGGAAGAAACCAAAAATTACGATTGCCATGGCGAGAGCGGAACTCGCAGTCTAGATTTCGCTGCCGGACTACCTGGTCACGAACCTTTCTGGCCCATATACTTAACTTTGGTCGGGGGAGCTTCTACGATGTCTCTGTCACGCCGAGCAGTTCTTACGGGCGCCGCGACCGCCGCCGCGGCCGCAATTCCACGAGCCGCCCATGCGAGCCCGGGGCGCACGGTGTTGCGCTTGCAGAAGCGCCAGATCGAGGTCGCCGGAAAGCCCGCGACGCGCTACCGGGTCGTACAGGACTCCGGAGCATTCGGACTGACGCTCGACGGCGACATATTCGATGTCCGCCTCATCAACGACCTCGACGTCCCGTCCGGTATTCACTGGCACGGGCTGACGGAGCCTTGGACGCAGGACGGCGTCCCTTATCTTTCCGGTCCGCCGATCCTCCCCGGCGCGGCGCGCGACTTTCACTTCCCTGCCACGCCGCCAGGCACTCGCTGGATGCATTCCCATTTCGGCCTGCAGGAGCAGAACCTGCTGGCGGCGCCGCTGATCATCCGCGACACCGATGCCCGGCGTGACGATGCGCAGGAGGTCGTCCTGTTCCTCGAGGATTTTGTCTGGGCGAGCCCGGAGAGCGTGTTCGAGGGGCTGCGCAAGCCGCCGGCGGCCGGGATGGCCGACATGAAGATGGACTCCGGCGCCTCGGCGCCCGACCTGAACGACGTGGAATACGACGCCTACCTCGCGAACGAGCGGACGCTCGACGATCCCGAGGTCATCCAGGTCGAGCGGAACGGCAAGATACGCCTTCGCATCATCAATGCCGGCGCATCCTCCAACTTCACCATCGATCTCGGAAACATCGAGGGGACACTGATCGCGGTCGACGGCAATCCGGTCACGCCGCTTGCCGGCCAGCGTTTTCCGCTTGCGATCGCGCAACGCGCCGACATCGTGCTCAGCATGCCGCCCGACGGAAGCGCCGTGCCGATCCTGGCCCTTGGCGAAGGGCGGCAGATGCGCGCCGGCATCATTCTGCAGCCGCCCGGCGCTGCCGTCGCGAAGCTCGCAACGTCCACCGGAGAAATGGGACCGCAGGTGGGGCTGGATCAGGAAATGAAGCTCGCGGCGGCTTCCCCGCTGACAGCCAGACCTGTCGACCGCTCGATCCCCGTCGATCTCACGGGCAATATGATGGGCTATGTCTGGGGAATGCCGATCAACGGCCAGGGAGGTCTGCCCGCAACGGTTGCGCGCGGCGAGCGTGTCGAGATCGTATTCCGCAACACCACCATGATGTCCCATCCCATGCACCTGCATGGGCACGTGTTCCAGGTGACCGGGATCGATGGAAAGACGATCGCCGGAGCCATCCGCGACTCTATCCTTGTCGCCCCGCGCGCGACGGTCAAAGTAGTGTTCGACGCCGACAATCCCGGACTATGGGCGTTTCACTGCCACAATCTCTATCACATGGCTGCGGGCATGTTCTCGACGCTCGTCTATCGCGGCTTCGCCTGATCGGACCTTGGCAGCAACCGGTTGCCGCCGACGATCCAAGCCCCCCACGCATGGGGCCGTCAGGCCATGACAACGCGCGAACTTCCGATACTGTGTTACTTCGCGGCGCCAAGCAGGTAGCCGCCCTCCCAATGCCAGATTTGCTTCTCGTCAACCGAGACTTTGGCGATCGCTTGGAATCCGGCGAGAGATCCGCTTCCGGCGTGGAATGCGCACACACCTAGCGGAGGCTTGGCGCTGTCATAGGTGACGCAATAGCCGACAGCCGAGTCTCCGGGGCCGACCGCAAGTACCGCGGCGCTGCTGACAAACAACGGATTACTGGTAACCGGCCCGTAGTAGAGGATTTTGGTTCCTTTTGGTATCGCCGCGACGTTCGATTCCGTGATCGTGCAGAAACTTGGAGTTTCGCCGGAATACTGACTGCATTCCTTCGCAATTTTAAAAGGTTCCATTGCCGGTTCGGCGAGCACCGCCGAGTTTAATGCTAGGACGGCTCCGATTGACAAGATCGACAGTGTGCGCATGACTCCCTCCTTAGCTTCTCGTTCGACTAGAGCATGAAAATTGGTTTTGAAATGTAACGGCGTGGGCCCGAGGCCTCTTCGATGAACGTCCGCCCGTTAACGCATACGCCGTTTGCGCGGCAGAATACGCGCGGGGCTACAGCGTCGACCAGCTCACGGGGAACAGCGCCGTAGACTTTCATGACACCGGCCACCTCACATTGCCAGATCCCGAGTTCCATTCGGCTGCGGCGAGGCACTCACTTGAGATTGGCTGGCGGCGCGCAGGCCGCCCGCAACCCTACAGCGACGTGCATCTCTGTGTGATTTTACTCTGGCTGGTTGAAGTCGGCATCCCCCGAACGGGGGATGGCGCCTACGGGATGCGGGTCACCGTTGCCGTCGCCAGTAAATGCGCCAGCGCGCTCTGGCGATTGACTCCGGTCTTGGCATAGATGTGCTTGAGATGTGTGCGCACCGTCTCCGGCGCGAGTCCCAACGCTTTGGCGGCGCCACCGATGCTTGCCGACCGCGCAATCAACCAGGCGACGCGCGCCTCTGTCGGACTGAGCTTGTACAGCGCTTGCAGATGTTCGGTCGAAGTGACCGCATGGCGTTCCGGGTCGGAAAGGAAAACCGCAGCGGAGCCCCGCCGACCTGGGGCAGCAAGGGACACCGCGAGCGTGCCGACAAGGGGTGTGACGAGCGCGGACACGGGAAGCCGGTGCGAGGGAGCGCTCAGCAGAAGCGAGCCGCCCGACCCTCCCGCGATGGCGGATCCGACGAGCCTTCGGAAGACGTCGCTTTGCTCTCGTTGTCGAGGTTTGACCGTCCCGTTATTCAGGACCAGCACGTCCCGCGCTGCGGCGATCTCTTGTGCTGCCATATTCGCAAACAGTACATGCGCGTCGCTGTCGACGATCAGCACCCCTGCGGTAAGCTGGTCGAGCGTTTCCAGCGCCAGCTTTTCCTGTTCGCGGTTCCGTTCGAGGAGAAACCGCAGCTGCATCGCCCGCCTCAAGTGGGGAAGCAGTTCTTGCGAGGCCTCAAGCTCTGTCGACGTGAACGGTCCGCGCGCGGTCGAGCGGAAGATATTCATCAAGACGTGGAACTTCGGCGTGTCGTCGATCACGAAGAAGGCTCCATGGGCGATGCCCCAGGGCTCGAGAATCTCACCGTAGAGGTCAGTGCGACGCACCTCGTCGAGCGAGACGAATGAGTCGCTGGCAGCCGGGCTTTCCACGGGAAGAGTCACCATGTGCCGTCGCCAGACGTTGTTGAGATGGCGCGCATTGAGCGTCTGCATCACTGCTGGATCAAGGCGAAAGAGAAACGGAGAGGGTAGCGAGCCTGGGGCTTTCATCAAGACTCCCAGCATTCCATTCTCCCCGCCGATGCGCTCGCACAGTCCCGACAGAACATCCCGCAGCGCGTCGACGTCGTCTACCGCGTCGTAGATCCGCCGAATAGCAAACCCAATGTCGCGTTGCATGTTCGCTGCCCGCTTACTCGCTCGGCGACGGGTCTATTCCCGCACCAGTTTTGCGATGCCCCGCACCTCAAAAATCAATAGGAGAAATCAATGACTTGCAAGTCCCATTTTCGGGGTTTGGTGGCTTGTTGGCGGCCCGGCCGGAACGCGGACCAAATTTCAGAGATTTCTAAGCCTCGGTACTTTCGCGACAAAACCCTCACCCAGAAACGGAGAGTTATCTTGTCGCACCTTGACCGCGAAACGGCCGACCGGCTTGCCGAGCCGTAGCTCGCGGAAAATGCCCGCCTTGGCCCTTCGGGCTCCGGCGCGGCAGCCCTCGCACGCTTCGCGAGCGAAGGCCGGCAGGCCCGGAGGGCGGCATTTTCTACATGAAATCAATACGTTAGTGGAAGGTTCGCCAACGCATATTCCCTCGTATGTCCTCATATGGCCTGGCGAACCAATGGATCAAAAGGAGGAATGAACTCCCCACAGGCAGTGTAAGGCCCGAGCGCGTTGAACAAAATCAACGAGCAATGCGTAGCTCCCGCGTCACCGCTTACCAGCGTTGCACCTGGCTGCCGACCACCAGTGTCCGCACGGGTTTCGCCAATCCGAAGAACACCACGAAGCCGTTGCCACCACAGCGCGTTGAAACGGTTTCGTCTGGGGTCTTCGATAGACAAACCTCATCCATGAGATCGATATTGTTGGCGGCCCACACATTCCCGGCCGGATCGACGACGACACCCGTCAGAAATTGCATCCCTTTCCCCGCATAGCCGGTTTTGGGTGGAGAGATCGAGTCGCCCGTCTTGAAGCCGGGAGGGCATGTCTCGGTACGCACACCGCAAAGCTCGGTGAGTGTTTTGCCGAAACCGTTCGCAACCCATACGTGGTCATTGCCGTCAATTGTAATGCCCCACGGCCCACTGATGCTCCCTCCACCGTCAAACGGCGAGCCGGGCGCCTGGGTCCCGTCCGGGCGTATCATGCTGACGCTGCCACCGGGGAATTCCTCTATGATGCGGACCAGGGCGATGAATTTTTGCACCGTCTCGTCACCGCCGCCTGCCGGATCCAGTTTGCTTTCCAATGCGCTCCGCATCTTGATACGAAGCAAATCCAGCTTTTCCCTGATGCTGGGCTCGCCCAATGAATTTGCGACCCATGCGTTGCCCTGGCTGTCGATGGCGATGGCATGAGGGCTGTAACCGACCTGCAATTGCTCGGCTTTGCCCGGATCATTCGCCGGGAAGCGGGTCACCGTGTTGGAATTGGCGTTGGAAACCAGGATCCGGCCTTGCAGGTCGACCGCGACATGGAACGGTCCTTTCACCTGGCACGTGCCGTCCACGGGCTTGTCATCGACGGTGCGGCACAGGATACGCGCCTTAGCCGGATCGCCTTTCGGCAAGTGGACGATCTGGCTCTTGCTTGAATCCAGCGCCCATACATCCCCATCGGGGGTCGTATTGACGCCCTGCATTCCACCCAGTTGCCCATTCAAATTGTAACCGGTCGATGGGGACAGCGGCTTGCCAGCCTTGTCAAACACCGAAATCGTCTTGCCTGCGATGCTCGTCACCCACACTTTGCCGTCGCCTGCGATGGTGAGACCCCCAGCCGGGAAAGTCCACGCCGCCTCCGGTATATCCGGTGGTCATCGGCGAGATGGGGCGGCCATCCGGTGCAAGCTCGGAGAGCGTGCCGCCGATCCCGCCATACATGGTCGATTGCGAGCCTGCCATCTGATTGTTTGCTGCCCAGGCGTCGCCGTCGCCGTCGATAGCAATGCCGCCGAGACCGCTCAAACCACCGCCCGCGTAACGCAGCGCGATGGTCCATGTGCCTGGAGCGAATAGAAGATAGGGCCGGAACGGGACGGCGCGGGAGCCTTGTCCCTGCCGGGCCGGATAGAAATAGTCCAGCAACGCAAACAGTTTCGTGGGCTCATTCCAGGGATGCAGCGCGATGGCCTCGGCCGCGGTCAAGGTGTCGGTCGGAGCGGATCCTCCCGGCGGCGTGGAGGCCTCGAACAACCTTTCGCAGGCGTCCGTCTGCACGCGCGTGATGCAGCCCGCCAGCAAGCCGCCCAAGGTGTTCAAGGTAGCCAGAGAGGTGGTCTGCGTGCTGTTCAAGGGATCCTGGATCGCAGGCCCCAATCCGCCGGTCGCGAGGTCCACCAGGTTTGGGACGTTGCCCGAGGCGATTTTCAAACCGAGCGCATGGCCGCTCAGCACGTCACCTTTCAGGAATTGCGCGCCCGTCCAGACCGATGCCACGGTCGTGAGTTCGTTGATGGTCACTTCTTTCGGGGCGGCGGCGCCCAGTGTTGCCATCAAGGCAATGGCCGGGTTCGCTTCCTGGAAGCCGCCAATCTTGGGCTCCCCACCCCTTGCGGTCAGGTAAAGCACGCCGCCGCCAGCCTTCTGGGTATCGAACTGAACGCGAAAGGCGCCATCGTCACCCGTGCTTGTCTCCGACAGCTTGGTGGGGGCTCCCTCGCCCGCAGCCCAAAGCGTAACCAGCGACTTTCCAATGGGGCGGCCGCCGCCATTTACATTGCCGGCAAGTTGCTGGGCTGAGGCGACCTGCCCGTAAGTTGCTGCGACAAAAGCCAAGGCAAGAAATGGCAGGCGCATGGTCGTCTCCTCGCATGATCGTGCTGGTTAGCCCGAGTTCCGCTGGGAACAAGATGCATTTACACTTATGCCATGAAGGTGACGAGGACGTCTTGTCACTCCACGCCACTACGACCGTTGCCTGAGCGGGAATGT
>Ga0187894_10002285_pt1 | contig 23084 bp, 20 predicted proteins | sample GBC1701081metaG_FD_136650 | JGI IMG/M metagenome (GOLD analysis project Ga0187894, IMG submission 136650) | White microbial mat communities from a lava cave in the Kipuka Kanohina Cave System on the Island of Hawaii, USA - GBC170108-1 metaG ... | reverse complement strand
GGGTAGTTCAGCGTCACCTTGGGCCGGAAGAGGTTCTTCGCAGTCACCCACAGGCCCCGCAGGAGCTCTGAGAGGAACAGCGTCCGGACCAGGGTGCGCATCTTGCTCATGGCTGCCTCACGTCGCCCAGGGCCCGATGCCGCGCCAGGCGAGCACGCCCTCGACCGCAATCCAGACGAGCGTGATCGGGATCAGCACCTTCCAGCCGAGGCGCATGATCTGGTCGTAGCGGTAGCGCGGGAACGTGGCACGTACCCACAGGAAGACGAACAGGAAAAAGCTGACCTTCAGCAACAGCCAGTGAAAGCCCGGCAGCGCGAACCAGGCACCCTCCTCCGCGTATCCCTGGAATGGCGACAGCCAGCCGCCGAAGAACATCAGCGCCGTCAGCGCCGAGATCAGGATCATGTTCGCGTACTCGGGGAGCGCAAACAACGTCGCGAACGCGGCGCCCGAGTACTCGACGTGGAAGCCGGCGACGATTTCCGACTCGCCTTCCGCGACGTCGAAGGGCGCGCGGTTGGTCTCGGCGATGCCGGAGATGAAATAGACGAGGAACAGCGGGAACAGCCACCAGACGTTCCAGCTCGCGAATCCGCCTTCCTGCGCGCGCACGATGGCGCCGAGGTTGAGGCTTCCGGCCGCCATCAGCACGCCAACCAGGGCAAACCCCATGGCGATTTCATAAGCGACCATCTGCGCCGCCGAGCGCATGGCGCCCAGGAAGGCGTATTTTGAGTTGCTGGCCCAGCCGGCCAGGATCACGCCGTATACGCCGAGCGAGGTCAGCGCGAGCACGAACAGGAGCCCGGCATTGACGTCCGCGAGCACAAACGCGGGCGAAAACGGGATCACCGCCCATACCGCCAGTGCGGGCACGAGCACGATGAGCGGCGCGACCAGGAACAGGAGCCGCGAGGAGCGGCTCGGCACGATGATCTCCTTGAGCAGCAGCTTGATGACGTCGGCGAACGGCTGCAGCAGCCCGCGCAGGATCGGCAGGCCGAAGAACGAGATTCGGTTCGGACCGCGGCGCAGCTGCATGTAGCCGATCACCTTGCGCTCGGCAAGCGTCAGCATGGCGACCGAAACCACGATCGCGAGCAGGACGCCTACGATCTGCAGCGTGACGATGATCAGCGCCTGCAGGTCGGGCCCCAGTGCTGTCCAGCGGTCGGTGAGGATGGCGGGCACCGCTCAGCCCTCCTGCCCTGCGGCGGCACGGGTGCGCTGCAGCGCCGGCGCGCGGCGCACGATCGCGTCTACGCCGTAGATCGGCAGCAAGGTGGTCGTACCCTGCCGTTCGACGTTCACGGCGCGCGCGATCGACGGCCGGCCATCGTAGGTGGTGTCACCCGCGATGCCACGCAGTTCGGCCAGCACGTCCGCGCTGCTCTCATGGGCGAAACCGTCCAGCCCGAGCAAGTTCGCGAGCACGCGCAGGATCTTCCACGCCGGCCGGGCCTCACCGACCGGTTGCGCGCAACCGCGAAACTCCTGCCATCGTCCCTCGACGTTCACGTAGCTGCCCGACGTCTCGGCGAAAGTGCCCATCGGCAACAGGACCTGCGCGAGCGACAGCACAGACGGGTCAGCATAGGGAGTGATGGCGACCACGCGGCGGCAGGCGGCGAGCGCCTCCTGAGCGCCCGGCAGGCCGATATCCTGGGCCGGCTCGATACCGCCGAGCAGCATGGCCGCGGCGAGCGGCGATTCCAGCATGCGGGCGAGGTCGAGCCCCGGCCACGGGTCGGCGCGTCCGCCCGGCAGGCGATGCGGCAACGCTCCAGCGAGCGCCACGCCGGCGGCATTGCCGCCTTCCGGCAAGAATCCGAGCGTCGCGCCCGTCTTTGCCGCGAGTGCGGCGGCAGCGGCGCGGATGTCCGCGAAGTGGCTGTGCCGCATCGCGGCGGCACCCAGGAGGATCGCGCTGCGGCCGCCCGTGAGCGACTCGACGAGCGCCTTTCCAGGTGCCGCGATCTCGGCGGCCAGGCCTGCTGCATCGACGATCGAATGCTGGTGGACAGGGAAGTGGCACTGCTGCACCGCTGTCGCAAGGAAGCTCACTTTGCAGCCCGCGAGCGCCGCCTTGCGCACGCGATGCGCAATGATCGGGGCTTCTTCGCGCACCTGGCAGCCGACGAGCAGCAGGCCAGACAGCGTTTCGATGCCCGCGATCGGCAATCCGAGGCCTGGAAAGACGGGGTCGCCCTCGGGGTCGGAAAAGTCGAGCTGGCGCAGGCGCGAGTCGATGTTGCGCGAGCCGAGTCCGCTCGCGAGCTTCGCGAGCAGGTAAGCCTCCTCGTTCGTCGAGCCTGGCGATGCGAGGAATCCGAGGCGCCCGGCGCTGCCTTCCGACATGCCCTCGCGCAGCAGCGCCGCTGAAGACTCGAGCGCGGCCTCCCAAGAGGCGGCCTGCCAGCGGCCTTCGGCGCGCAGCATCGGCTCGCGCAGTCGGTCGGGCGCGTACACGCCCTCGTACGAGAAGCGGTCGCGGTCCGCGATCCAGGTCTCGTTGATGGCCTCGTTCTCGCGCGGCACGATGCGCATCAGCCGGCCGCGCAGCACGTGGCCGTACAGGTTGGTGCCGGTGCCGTCGTGCGGGGAGACGAGCGCGTGCTCGGTCATCTCCCAGGCGCGCGCGCGGTGCCTGAACGGTTTCGAGTTGAGTGCGCCGACCGGGCACAGGTCGATGACGTTGCCGGACAGCTCGTGGTCAACGCTCTTCTCGATGAACGTGCCGATCTCCATGAGCTCGCCGCGGCCGGTCGCGCCGAGCTCCTGGAAGCCCGCGACTTCCTCCGTGAAGCGCACGCAACGCGTGCAGTGGATGCAGCGCGTCATGTCCGTGGAGATCAGCGGGCCGAGGTTCTGGTCCTTCACGGAGCGCTTGCGCTCGTCGAAACGCGAGGCGGCCGAGCCGAAGCCGAGCGCAAGGTCCTGCAGCTCGCACTCGCCGCCCTGGTCGCAGATCGGGCAGTCGAGCGGGTGGTTGATGAGCAGGAACTCCATCGTCGCCTTCTGGGCCGAGACCGCCCGCGGCGAGCGCGTGAAGACCTTCATGCCTTCGGTCACCGGGGTCGCGCAGGCGGGCATCGGCTTCGGCGCCTTCTCGACTTCGACCAGGCACATCCGGCAGTTGGCGGCGATCGAGAGCTTCGCGTGATAGCAGAAGCGCGGCACGTAGACGCCCGCCTGGTCGGTGAGCTGGATGATCATCTGGCCCTTGCGCGCCTTGAGCGGCCGGCCATCGACCTCGACGTTGACGAAATCGTCGCTCATGCGACCGCCTGCTCGGGTGCGTCGACGATGCTCCTGCCGCCGTGCTCGACCATGTAGGCGAACTCGTGGCGGAAGTGCTTGAGGAAGCTCTGCACCGGCCAGGCGGCGGCGTCGCCGAGCGCGCAGATCGTGTGGCCCTCGATCTGGTTTGCGACCTGCACCAGCAGGTCGAGGTCCGACATCTTCCCGTGTCCGGCCAGGATCCGGCGCAGCATGCGCGTGAGCCAGCCGGTGCCCTCGCGGCAGGGCGTGCACTGGCCACAGGACTCCGCCATGTAGAAGCGCGAAATGCGCTCGAGCACGCGCACCATGCAGGTCGTCTCATCCATCACGATCAAGGCGCCGGTGCCGACGCTGCTGCCTGCCTTGCGCAGCGAGTCGTAGTCCATCGTGCAGTCGATGATGTTTGCGGCCGGCATCACCGGAACCGAGGATCCACCCGGGATGACGGCCTTCAGCTTGCGGCCCTGGCGCATGCCGCCGCAGATGTCGAGCAGCTCGCGGAACGGGATGCCCATCGGCAGTTCGTAGTTGCCCGGCTTCTCGACGTGGCCCGAGACCGAGAAGATCACCGTGCCGCCGGCATTCGGCACGCCCATCTCCGCGAACCACTTGGCGCCGTTGCGCAGGATCGCCGGCACCGATGCGAAAGACAGCGTGTTGTTGATGGTCGTCGGCTTGCCGTACAGGCCGAAGTTCGCCGGGAACGGCGGCTTGAAACGCGGCTTGCCGGGCTTGCCCTCGAGCGATTCGAGGAGCGCCGTTTCTTCGCCGCAGATGTAGGCACCGGCGCCCGCGACACCATACAGGTCGAAGTCGATGCCGCTGCCCTGGATGTCCTTGCCGAGCAGCCCCGCGGCGTAGGCTTCCTGGAGCGCGGCCTCGAAGCGCGGGAAGGGCTCCGCGAGGAACTCGCCGCGGATGTAGTTGTAGCCGATCGTGGCGCCCATCGCGTAGCCGCCGATCGCCATGCCTTCGATCACCGAATGCGGGTTGAAGCGCAGGATGTCGCGGTCGTGGCAGGTGCCCGGCTCGCTCTCGTCGGAATTGCAGACCACGTACTTCTGGCCGGGCGCGCCGCGCGGCATGAAGCTCCATTTCACGCCGGTCGGGAATCCCGCGCCGCCTCGGCCGCGCAGGCCCGAGGCCTTCACTTCCTCGATGATCGCCTCGCGCGTCGTCTTCTCGGCGAGGACCTTTCGCCAGGCCCGGTAGCCGCCGAATTTCTCGTAGACGGGCAGCGTCCAGCTCTCGGCATGCGCGAGCGGCTCGAACACGACCTGGTTCATCGCGCGCGCCATGCTCACTTCACCCCGTCCAGGACCCTGATCGCCGACTCCGGCGTCAGGTTCTCGTGGTACACGTGGTCCACCATCATCATCGGCGCGTTGTTGCAGGCAGCGAGGCACTCCTCCTCCTGCTTGAGGTAGATGCGGCCATCCGGCGTGCTCTCACCGGTCCTGATTCCGAGGTGCTTTTCGACCGCGGCGACGATCTCGTCAGAGCCGCGGAGCATGCAGCTGATGTTGGTGCAGACGGAGACGTGCACGCGGCCGCAGGCTTTGGTCTCGAACATCGAGTAGAAGCTCGCGACCTCATAGACCTGGACCGGCGCAAGGCCGATGTAGGCGGCAACCGCGTCCATCAGCGGCGCCGTCAGGTAGCCGCCATTCTGGTGCTGGGCCTCCCGCAACGCAGCGATCACCGCCGAGCGGCGCCGGTCCGGCGGGAACCTGGCGAGCCAGCGGTCGATCTCATGCCGCGTATGTTCGTTGAGCGCGGCGGATTCAAGGCCCTGCCCGCTCACCGGTCGATCTCCCCGAACACGATGTCCATGGTCCCGATCATCGCCACCACGTCCGCGAGCATGTGGCCGCGCGTCAGCTCGTCCATCGCCGCGAGGTGGGCGAAGCCCGGCGCGCGGCACTTGACCCGGTATGGCTTGTTAGCGCCGTCCGACACCAGCCAGATGCCGAACTCCCCCTTCGGCGCCTCGACGGCCGCGTAGGTCTCGCCCTCCGGCACGCAGTAGCCCTCGGTGAAGAGCTTGAAGTGGTGGATCAGCGATTCCATGTCGTCCTTCATCTCGCCGCGGCGCGGCGGCGTGACCTTGTGGTCGTCGAGCAGCACCGGCCCGCGGTTCGCGCGCAGCCAGTCGATGCACTGGCGGATGATGCGGTTCGACTGGCGCATCTCGGCGACGCGGCACAGGTAGCGGTCGTAGCAGTCGCCGTTGACGCCGACCGGGACGTCGAAATCGACGTGGCCGTAGGCGGCGTAGGGCTGCTTCTTGCGCAGGTCCCAGGCCAGCCCGGAGCCGCGCAGCATCGGGCCGGTGAAGCCGAGGGCAAGCGCGCGTTCCGGCGTCACGACGCCGATGTTGACCGTGCGTTGCTTCCAGATCCGGTTGTCGGTCAGCAGCGTCTCGTACTCGTCGACGCAGGCCGGGAAGCGGTCGGTGAAGTCGGCGATGAAGTCGAGCATCGAGCCCGAGCGCGCGGCATTCCGGCGCTTCAGGTCGCCGGCGCTCCGACCCTTCGCCTCCTGGTACTGCGGCATCGCCTCCGGCAGGTCCCGGTACACGCCACCCGGGCGGTAATAGGTTGCGTGCATGCGCGTGCCCGAGACCGCTTCGTAGCAGTCCATGAGGTCTTCGCGCTCGCGGAATGCATACAGGAACACGGTCATCGCGCCGATGTCGAGGGCGTGCGACCCGATCCACATCAGGTGGTTCAGGATGCGCGTCATCTCGTCGAACATGGTGCGGATGTACTGCGCGCGTTCGGGCGCCTCGATGCCGAGCAGGTTCTCGATCGCGCGCACGTAGGCGTGCTCGTTGCACATCATGGACACGTAGTCGAGTCGGTCCATGTAGCCGATCGACTGGTTGAACGGCTTCGACTCGGCGAGCTTCTCGGTCGCGCGATGCAGGAGACCGATGTGCGGGTCAGCCTTCTGGATCACCTCGCCATCCATCTCGAGCACGAGACGCAGCACGCCGTGGGCTGCCGGATGCTGTGGTCCGAAATTCAGCGTGAAATTCTGGAACTCAGGCACTGCCGCCCGCCCCCGGTACGCCCGGATCGCGCCCCTTGCGGATGACCTTCGGCACCGTGACTCGCGGCGCGATGCTGACCGGCTCGTTCACCACACGGCCCCGCGACGGGTCGTAGCGCACCTCGACGTGGCCCGACAGCGGGAAATCCTTGCGGAACGGATGGCCGATGAAGCCGTAATCCGTGAGGATCCGGCGCAGGTCCGGATGGCCACGGAACAGGATCCCGTACAGGTCAAAGGCTTCACGTTCGTACCAGTCGGCCGAGGCCCACACGCCGGTGAGCGAATCGAGCATCGGCGGCTCGCCAGCGGCGCAGCGGCAGCGGACCCGCAGGCGCGTGTTGCGCGAGACCGACAGCAGCTGGTAGGAGACGGCAAAGCGGCCCTCGGTCGCGGGCGCCTCGCCGTGCGGCGTCCGCTCTACGCCGCGACTGAAGCCGGTCGAGGTCGCCTCGGTGGTCGCCCATTCGGCGCGCCCGTAGTCGAGGTAGTCGATCCCCGACAGGTCGACGAGTTGCTCGAACGCAAGCCCCGGCGCGTCGCGCAGCTCCTTGCAGACCGCGACCAAGTCAGCCGGGGCGACGTCAACTGCAATCTCGCCGCTCAGCGCGGCCAGCCGGACGGCCCGCTCGCCGATCCGGGACGCGAGGGCCTCGGCGGTCGACTCGATGCGGCTCATGCGGATCCGCGCGCAATGGTGCTGGTGCGCCGGATCTTGTCCTGCAGCTGCAGGATGCCGTACACGAGCGCCTCGGCGGTCGGCGGGCAGCCGGGAACATAGACGTCCACCGGCACGATTCGGTCGCAGCCGCGCACGACGGCATAGGAATAGTGGTAATACCCGCCGCCGTTGGCGCAGGAACCCATCGAGATCACCCAGCGCGGCTCCGGCATCTGGTCGTAGACCTTGCGCAGCGCCGGCGCCATCTTGTTGACCAGGGTGCCGGCCACGATCATCACGTCCGACTGCCGCGGGCTGCCGCGGAACACGACGCCGAAGCGGTCGAGGTCGTAGCGCGCGGCGCCCGCGTGCATCATCTCGACCGCGCAACACGCGAGCCCGAAGGTCATCGGCCAGAGCGAACCGGTGCGCGCCCAGTTCATGAGATTGTCGACCTTCGTCGTCACGAACCCTCGGCCCTGGACGACGGGCGCGAGCTCGGGGGCAGCTTCAATCAGTCCCATTCCAGCGCCCCTTTCTTCCATTCGTAGATGAAGCCGACCACGAGTACGGCGAGAAATACGCCCATCGACGCGAGGCCGAAGCCGCCGATGGCGTCGAGCGACACGGCCCACGGAAAGAGGAACGCGATCTCGAGGTCAAAGATGATGAACAGGATCGCGACCAGGTAATAGCGCACGTCGAACTTGGTTCGTGAGTCCTCGAAGGCCTCGAAACCGCACTCGTACGGGGAGACTTTCTCGCCGTCCGGGCGCCGCGGCCCGAGCAGCCAGCCGGCCGTGAGGAGCACGAGGCCGAAGCCGCCGGCCACCGCCAGAAAAATGAGGATTGGCAAATAGTTACTGAGCAAGTCCGGCCGCTCTCGGGCGCGGGTCGGTACCCCGCGAACCGGCGGCATTGTAACCGCCCGTGGAGGCGCTTGGGACCCCCGGGCGGCGCTCAGGAACGAATCGGGAATGGTGCCGACGGTCGGACTCGAACCGACACGAGTTTCCCCACTAACCCCTCAAGCTAGCGCGTCTACCAATTCCGCCACGTCGGCACTGAAATCGATCAGGTCTTCCGCTTACTGCCCGGCCGGCTGAGGTGGCTCGGCGGGCGGCGTTTCCGGCAGGGCCGGAACCGCACCGGCGTCGACGCCCGAAGCGGGCGCAGGCGTCGAGATGACGGTATCCACGATGCTCTTCGGCCCCTCGTCGCGCGGCCGCGTCGCAAACCAGGCCAGCGACATGCTGGTCAGGAAGAACAGCGTTGCCAGCACCGCGGTCAACTTCGAAAAGAAGGTCGCGGATCCACGCGCTCCGAACACGGTGCCAGACGCTCCCGAGCCGAAGCCCGCGCCCGCGTCGGCGCCCTTGCCGCGCTGCAGGAGCACGAGCGCGACGATCGCGAAGCACAGCAAGCCGTGCAGGAAGACAATCAGGTTCTGAAGCATGCCCGTTTCGCCCGGTCCAGTTTGTCAGCGGTCAGCGGCGGCACAAATGGCGGCGAACTCGTCCGCCTTGAGCGACGCCCCGCCAATCAGTCCACCGTCCACATCGGGCATCGCGAACAGCTCCGCGGCATTCGCCGCCTTGACGCTGCCCCCGTACAGGACCCGAAGGGAAGCGGCAATTGTATCATCCTTTTCGGCGATCCGACCCCGGATCAGGGCATGCACTTCCTGCGCCTGGGATGGTGTCGCGGTGAGGCCAGTGCCAATTGCCCAGACTGGCTCATAGGCGACGACGGCACGGCCGAAAGCCGGGGTGCCCGCCGCAGCGAGCACGGCATCGAGCTGGCGCAGGATGACCGTTCGTGTCGCATCCCGCTGGCGCTCCGCGAGCGATTCGCCGACGCACAGCAGCGGTACCAGCGCATGGCGGATTGCCGCGAGGAACTTGCGCGCGACCAGCTCGTCCGTGTCGGCGTAAAGGGCGCGCCGCTCGGAATGGCCGACGATCACGTAGCCGCAGCCGGCATCCGCGAGCATCGCCGCCGACACTTCCCCGGTATACGCGCCGACGTCTTCCGCGCAGACATCCTGCGCGCCGAGCCCGAGGCGGCTGCCCTCCAGACTGCGGCGCACCTCTTCGAGGTGCAAGAAGGGCGGGCAGACGATTGCGTCGCAGGCGCCGGCGCCCACGCCGCGCGACAGGAGGTCGCCGGCCAGGCGAACCGCTTCCGCGCGACTGCCGTGCATCTTCCAGTTGCCCGCAACCAGGGGCCTTCGGCCGGCGGGCATCATGCCGCCGGCGCCGCGGCGCGCACGGCCTCTGCAAGCTCGGCAGCATGGCGGGAGACCAGGTCCGCGTCCTCGCCTTCGACCATCACGCGGATCAGGGGCTCCGTGCCGGACGCACGCAGCACCACCCGACCACGCGCGCCGAGCGAACGCTCGACTCGTGCAATCGCCGCGGCAACTCCCGGGTCGCCGGACGCGTCGAAACGCCGCGCGACGCGCACGTTGACGAGCTGCTGCGGGAAACGCTTCATGCCGGCCGCGAGTTCGGCCAGCGACTTGCCCGTCGATTTCATCACGGCGAGGACCTGCAGAGCGACGATCAGCCCGTCGCCCGTGGTGGTCTTGTCGAGGATCAGCAGGTGGCCGGAAGCCTCCCCGCCCAGCATGCCGGACTGCGCGCGCAGCAGCTGAATGACGTTTCGGTCACCGACCGCCGCGCGCAGGAAGGGGACGCCGAGTTCTGCAAGCGCGAGCTCGAGCCCGAGGTTCGACATGACGGTCCCGACGATCGGGCCCTTGAGGTCACCCGCAGCCATCCGCGCGCGCGCGAGCACGTACAGAAGCTGGTCGCCGTCGACTGTGCGGCCAAGGTGATCGGCCATCACCAGCCGGTCGCCGTCGCCGTCGAGCGCGATGCCGGCGTCGGCCCTGACGCCGGAGACCGTGAGCTTGAGGAGGCCCGGTTCCGTGGACCCGCAACCGTCGTTGATGTTGCGGCCGTTGGGCGAGCAGCCGATCGGCACGATCTCGGCACCGAGGTCGGCGAGCACCCGCGGCGCGACCTTGTAGGCCGCTCCGTTCGCGCAATCGACCACGAGCTTGAATCCGGCGAGGTTGATGCCTTGCGGCAACGTCGACGCGCAGAACGCCTGATAGAGCACGCGCTCGCTGTCGACGCGCGTCGCGCGGCCGAGCTTGCTCGACTCGCGCGTCGGTGCCGGCTCATCGAGGTGCGACTCGATCGCCTCTTCCAGCTCGTCCGCGAGCTTGGCGCCGCTGCGATCGAAAAACTTGATGCCGTTGTCGTCGTAGCGGTTGTGGGAGGCGCTGATGACTGCCCCGAAATCGGCCCCGAGCCGCTGCACCAGGTAGGCGATGCCTGGGGTCGGCAGCGGTCCCGCGAGTTGCACGTCGACACCGGCTGCGACGAATCCCGCCTCGAGCGCCGCCTCGAACATGTACCCAGAGAGCCGGGTGTCCTTGCCGACCAGCACGCGGCCCCCGTCCGGCGCGAGCACGCGCGCCGCGGCCCCCGCGAGGCGCAACGCGAATTCCACCGTCATCGGATGGGTCCCGACCCGGCCACGCACACCGTCTGTCCCGAAATAGCGCATGCTCACGCGCGATTGTCCCGCAATGCGCCGCTTCCCGCCAAGACGGCAAGCGCGTCCACGGTCGCACGCACGTCGTGCGCGCGGATGATCCTCGCGCCATTGATCGCCGCGATCACTGCCGCCGACAGGCTTCCAGCGAGCCGGTCGCCCTCGGCGCGGCCGGTCAACGCCCCGATGATGCGTTTGCGGGAGAGCCCGGCCAGCACGGGCAGGCCATCGGCGGCAATTGCAGGCAATCCGGCGAGCAGCGCGAGATTGTGTTCCAGGGACTTGCCGAATCCGAACCCCGGGTCCACCGCGAGCCGCTCGGGCACGATGCCCGCCGCCGCGCAGGCGGCCGCGCGCCCGCGCAGGAAGCCACGCACTTCCGCAACCACATCGTCATAGTGCGGTGCGGCCTGCATGCTGCCCGGCTCGCCCTGCATGTGCATCAGGCAGACGGCTGCCTTGCTCGCCGCAACCGCCTCGAGAGCGCCCGGTGCGGCAAGGGCCGATACGTCGTTGACCAGGCTCGCGCCTGCCGCCAGCGCCTCGCGCATGACTTCGGCCTTGCGCGTATCGATGGAAACGGGGATGGAGAGCGTCGCCGCGAGCCGCTCGACGACCGGCATCACCCGCCGCAATTCCTCGCCGGCGCTGATCGGCGCCGCGCCGGGGCGCGTCGACTCGCCGCCGACATCGACGATCGCGGCACCCTCCTCGGCGAGCTGGACCGCGCGGTCGAGCGCGGCGGCCGGTTCGGCGAAGTGTCCGCCGTCAGAGAAGGAGTCCGGCGTGACGTTCAGCACGCCCATCACCACGGGTCGCCCGAGTTCAATCCGGTAGAGGCCGCACTGCAGGTGCATCGGCGCGAGCGCTGGGGAGGATGGGCCGTGCGGCGCGGCGCGCCGCCGAGGCGGGCTCAGGTCTGGCTGGCCGGCGGGCCGATGACGGGCTCCGGCTTCGGTCCGCCCTGGCCGCCGCTCGCCGTGCCCGACTCGTCCCAGTCCTTGGGCGCCCGCGGCGCGCGGCCGGCCATGATGTCCTTGAGCTGCTCTTCGTCGATGGTCTCGTACTTCATGAGCGCGGCGGCCATGACGTCGAGCTTTTCGCGGTTGTCGGTGAGGATCTTGCGCGCCTGGCTGTAGGCGTTGTCGATCACGCGGCGGATTTCCTCGTCAATGACGTGCGCAGTGACGTCGGAAACCTGCTTGTGCTGCGTCACCGACCGGCCGAGGAACACCTCGCCCTGGTCTTCCATGTAGGACAGCGGGCCGAGGCGCTCGGAAAGCCCCCACTTGGTGACCATGCTGCGCGCGAGGTTGGTCGCGCGTTCGATGTCGTTCGAAGCGCCGGTCGTCACCGCTTCCGGCCCGAACACCAGCTCTTCGGCGATGCGGCCGCCGAACAGGCTCGTGATCTGGCCTTCGATACGTCGCTTGCTGTAGCTGTAGCGATCTTCCTCGGGCAGGAACATGGTGACGCCGAGCGCGCGGCCGCGCGGGATGATCGTCACCTTGTACACCGGGTCGTGCTCGGGGAGGCTCATGCCGACGATGGCGTGCCCGGCCTCGTGGTAAGCGGTATTGCGCTTCTCCTGCTCGCTCATGACCATCGACCGGCGCTCGGCGCCCATCATGATCTTGTCCTTGGCGCGCTCGAACTCATCCATCGTGACGAGCCGCTTGTTGCCGCGCGCCGCGAACAGCGCCGCCTCGTTGACGAGGTTCATGAGGTCCGCGCCGGAGAAACCGGGCGTGCCGCGGGCGATCAGGCCCGGCCGCACGTCGTCGGCGATCGGCACCTTGCGCATGTGGACCTTCAGGATCTGCTCGCGGCCGCGCACGTCGGGCAGCGGCACGACGACCTGGCGGTCGAAGCGGCCCGGGCGCAGCAGCGCCGGGTCGAGCACGTCAGGACGGTTGGTCGCCGCGATGACGATGACACCCTCGTTGCCCTCGAAGCCGTCCATCTCGACCAGCAACTGGTTGAGCGTCTGTTCGCGCTCGTCGTGGCCGCCGCCGAGGCCCGCGCCGCGGTGCCGGCCGACGGCGTCGATCTCGTCGATGAACACGATGCACGGCGCGTGCTTCTTCGCCTGCTCGAACATGTCGCGCACGCGGCTCGCGCCGACGCCGACGAACATCTCGACGAAGTCGGAGCCAGAGATCGTGAAGAAGGGGACCTTGGCCTCTCCCGCTATCGCGCGAGCGAGCAATGTCTTGCCGGTACCGGGACTGCCGACCATCAGCACGCCCTTGGGGATCTTGCCGCCGAGCTTCTGGAACTTCGACGGGTCCTTCAGGAAGTCGACGATCTCGGCGACTTCCTCCTTCGCCTCGTCGACGCCAGCGACGTCCGCGAATGTCACGCTGACCTGGTCCTCGGACAGCAGGCGCGCCCGGCTCTTGCCGAACGACATCGCCCCGCGCCCGCCGGCGCCGCCCTGCATCTGGCGCATGAAGTAGATCCACACACCGATCAGCAGCAGGATCGGGAACGAGGAGACGAACAGCTGCAGCAGGAAGTTCTGCTTTTCCGGGGGCGCGGCGCTGAACTTCACCTTCTGCTTGTCGAGCAGCCCGATCAGGACCGAGTTGTCGGTTTCCGGGTTGAAGGTGACGTAGGGTTGGCCGCCTGCGCGCTCGCCGACGATGGTGTCGCCCTTGAAGGTGGCGGTCTCGATGCCGCCGGTCCTGACCTCGGCGAGAAACTGCGAATACTGGATCTGGTCCGGCGCGCCCTGCGGCTTGCCGAAATTGGAGAAGACCGCGAGCAGCACGATCGCGATGACGACCCACAGGACGATATTTCTGGTCAGATCGTTCAATCCCGGGCTCCTCGCAGTGCCTCAATTACAGCCGGTTCAAGGACTTGGACCCCGGCCAACCGTGCCGGTTTCACCTTACACCGGACGGGGGTCCCTGGCCACCAAATACGTCTCGGAACTGCGCTGGCGCGAGGCTTTCGGCTTGCGCATTCGAACCTGGCGGAAGCTTCGCCGCGCCCGTGCCAGCAACTCCTGGAAACCGGCGCCCTGGAAGACCTTCATCACCAGTACGCCCTTGGCCCCCAGGGTCCCGAGGGCGAAGTCGAGCGCCAGGGCCTCGAGGTCCGCCGCGCGCGCCTGGTCGACCACGTCCACCCCGCTGATGTTGGGGGCCATGTCCGACAACACAAGATCGGCGCGCGCATCGCCGAGCTCGGCGAGCAGTCGCTCGAGCACCGCCTGCTCGCGGAAATCGCCCTGCAGGAAGTCGACGCCGGCAATGGCGTCCATTGGCAGCAGGTCGAGCGCGAACACGCGCCCCTGCCCGCGCAGCCTGCGCGCGGCGTACTGGCTCCAGCCGCCCGGGGCGGCGCCCAGATCGACGATTACGGCGCCCGGGGAAATCAGCCTTTCCGCGAGATCGATCTCTTCGAGCTTGAAGGCCGCGCGCGAGCGCAGTCCTTCGCCCTGCGCGCGCTTCACGAACGGATCCGAGAAGTGCTCTTCGAGCCAGCGTCCGCTGGACTTGCTGCGTCGCGACAAGCGGGGTCTCCGGGCTGCAGCGCCTATAATGCGACGATGGCGCTCAGCGAGCGGCAGAAAAAACACTTGCGGCGTCTCGGCCACGACCTGCACCCGATCGTGCTGATCGGGCAGCGCGGCCTCAATCCCGGCGTCGTCGAAGAGCTCAGGCTCGCGCTCGACCACCATGAGATCGTGAAATTGCGTGCGCGAGCCGGGAGCCGCGAGGAACGTGACGGGATGCTCGCCGAACTCGCGCGCCTGACCGGTTCGGAACTCGTGTTCCGGATCGGAAACGTCGGCATGTTCTACAAGAAAAACAGCGAGTTACAAAAGATACTTCTGCCGGATTCCTGATTCACCCGAGGCGCACGGCCAGCACTTCGAAACGGCGCGCGCCGCCCGGCGCCGCAACTTCCACCTCGTCTCCGGCGGCCCGCCCGATGAGTGCGCGCGCGATCGGCGAATTCACGGAAACGAGACCCTGGCGGATGTCGGCTTCGTCGTCGCCGACGATCTGGTAGCGAACCTCCGGCCCGCCGTCGACGGGCGCGAGCTCGACGGTCGCGCCGAACACGACCTTGCCGGTGTCCGGGATCGACGCCGGGTCGATGACCTGCGCATTGGCTAGGCGCTGCTCGATTTCCTTGATGCGGCCTTCGATGAATCCCTGCTGCTCGCGCGCGGCGTGGTACTCGGCGTTCTCCGAAAGGTCGCCGTGCGAGCGCGCCTCGGCGATCGCGCGGATGACGGCGGGGCGATCCTCGGCCTTGAGCTTGCGAAGCTCGGCGCGCAATTTCTCCGCACCCTGCAGCGTGATCGGCGCCCTCATGCGGCGCCCAGTTCGAGGTGCAAGTCCTGCAGGCGATTGACGTCGTGGTCCTCGAGGTGGTCCAGGGCGTCGCAGGTGGCGTGCGCGGCGGCGACGGTCGTGTAGTAGGTCACCTTGCGCAGCTCCGCTTCGCGCCGGATCGAGTGCGATTCGCGGATCGCGCGCTTGCCCTCGGTCGTGTTGACGATGAGGTCGATTTCGTCGTTCTTGATCATGTCGACGATGTGCGGCCGTCCTTCGCGCACCTTGAGCGCCCGCCGGCACTCGACGCCGGCGGCTTCGAGCGTGGCCTGCGTGCCCTGCGTCGCGATGATTTCGAAGCCGCGCGCCGTCAGGCGCTTCGCGAGCTCGATCGCACTCTCCTTGTCGCGGTCCCGCACCGAAATCAGGCACACGCCCCGGGTCGGAAGCCGGATGCCGCTCGCCGCCTGCGACTTGGCATAGGCTTCGCCGAACGTGCGCCCCGTGCCCATGACTTCGCCGGTCGACTTCATCTCCGGCCCGAGAATCGGGTCGGAGTCCGGGAACTTTGCAAACGGGAACACCGCTTCCTTGACCGAGTAGTACGGCGGCACGCGCTCCTCGGTCGCGTCGAGGTCCGCAAGCTTGCGGCCCGCCATCACGCGCGCCGCGATCTTGGCGAGCGGGCGGCCGGTGGCCTTCGAGACGAATGGCACCGTGCGCGACGCGCGCGGGTTCACCTCGAGGACGTACACCACCCCGTTCTGGATTGCGAACTGCACGTTCATGAGGCCGACGACGCCCAGCCCCTGGGCCATCAGGCGGGTCTGGCTGCGCAATTCGTCCTGGACCGCGGCGGGAAGGGTCGCCGGCGGCAGCGAGCAGCTCGAGTCGCCGGAATGCACGCCCGCCTGCTCCACGTGCTCCATGATGCCGCCGATCAGCACGTCCTGGCCGTCGCACACCGCGTCGACGTCGACCTCGATCGCGAGGTCGAGGAAGCGGTCGAGAAGCACCGGGCTCTCGTTCGAGACCTTGACCGCCTCGCGCATGTAGGTGCGCAGGTCCTCCTCCTCGTAGACGATCTCCATCGCGCGGCCGCCGAGCACGTACGACGGGCGCACGATCAGCGGGAAGCCCACTTCGCGCGCGAGCTCGATCGCGCGCTCCTCGTCGCGGGCCGTGGCGTTTGCCGGCTGGCGCAGCCCGAGCTTCATCAGCAGCTGCTGGAAGCGCTCGCGGTCTTCCGCGACGTCGATCGAGTCCGGCGTGGTGCCGATGATCGGCGCGCCCGCCGCGGCGAGCTGGCGTGCGAGCTTGAGCGGGGTCTGGCCGCCGAACTGCACGATCACGCCCTGGGGCTTCTCGCGGCCGATGACCTCCATGACGTCCTCGAACGTCAGCGGCTCGAAGTACAGCCGGTCCGATATGTCGTAGTCCGTGGAGACGGTCTCCGGGTTGCAGTTGACCATGATGGTCTCGTAGCCGTCCTCGCGGAGCGCGAGCGCCGCGTGCACGCAGCAGTAGTCGAACTCGATGCCCTGGCCGATGCGGTTCGGGCCTCCGCCGAGGATCATGATCTTCGGGCGCGGCGTCGGGTCGGATTCGCATTCCTGTTCGTAGGTCGAATAGAGGTAGGCCGTCGAGGTCGCGAACTCGGCCGCGCAGGTGTCGACGCGCTTGTAGACCGGGTGCACGCCGCAGGCGAGGCGCCGCGCGCGCACGCGCGACTCCGGGGCGCCCATGGAGCGGGCCAGCGCCGCGTCCGAGAAGCCCTTCCGCTTCAGCGCGAGGATCCGCTCGAACGTGAGCCCGGCGATTCCCTCGGCGCGCACCGCCTCCTCCTCGCGCACCAGGTCCTCGATCTGCGCGAGGAACCAGGGGTCGATCCTGGTCTCTTCGAACACGCGCTCGAGCAGCCAGCCGGCCCGGAACGCGTCGGCCACGAAGCGGATGCGGTCGGCACCGGGGTGGCGCAGCTCCTCGGCGAGCTTCAGCTCGCCGTCCGCGTCGAGCGGCAGCGCGAGCACGGGTGTCAGCCCGTCGCAGCCGGTCTCGAGGCTGCGCAGCGCCTTCTGCAGCGATTCCTGGAATGTCCGGCCGATCGCCATGGCCTCTCCCACGGATTTCATCTGCGTGGTGAGGCGGTCGTTCGAGCCCGGGAACTTCTCGAACGTGAAGCGCGGGATCTTGGTCACGACGTAATCGATCGAGGGCTCGAAGGATGCGGGCGTCGCCCCGCCCGTGATGTCGTTGCGCAGTTCGTCGAGCGTGTAGCCGACCGCGAGCTTCGCCGCGATCTTCGCGATCGGGAACCCGGTCGCCTTCGAGGCGAGCGCCGAGGAGCGCGATACGCGCGGGTTCATCTCGATCACGAGCAGGCGCCCGTCCTCGGGGTTCACGGCAAACTGGACATTCGAGCCCCCGCACTCGACGCCGACCTGGCGCAGCACGGCGATCGAGGCGTCGCGCATGCGCTGGTATTCCTTGTCGGTGAGCGTCTGGGCCGGGGCGACCGTGATCGAGTCGCCGGTGTGCACACCCATCGGGTCGAGGTTCTCGATCGAGCAGACGATGATGCAGTTGTCCTTGCGGTCCCGCACCACCTCCATCTCGTATTCCTTCCAGCCCAGCACCGACTCCTCGATCAGCACTTCGGCGGTCGGCGAGGCGTCGAGGCCGCGCATCACGATCTCCTCGAACTCCTCGCGGTTGAAGGCGATGCCGCCACCGGTGCCGCCGAGCGTGAATGAGGGCCGGATGACCGTCGGGTAGCCGACCTCGGCTTGTACGGCGAGCGCCTCATCGAGGTCGTGCGCGATGTAGGACTTCGGGCACTCGAGCCCGATGCCGCGCATGGCATTGCGGAACAGCCCGCGGTCCTCGGCCATGTCGATGGCTTCGCGCGACGCCGCGATCATCTCGACGCCGAACCGCTCGAGCACGCCCTCGCGAACCAGGTCGAGCGCGGTGTTGAGGCCCGTCTGGCCGCCCATGGTCGGCAGCAGCGCATCCGGCCGCTCCTTCTCGATGATGCGCGCGACGGTCCGCCAGTCGACCGGCTCGATATAGATCGAGTCCGCCATCTCCGGGTCGGTCATGATCGTCGCGGGATTCGAGTTCACGAGGATGACGCGATAGCCCTCCTCGCGCAGCGCCCTGCAGGCCTGGGCGCCGGAATAGTCGAACTCGGCGGCCTGGCCGATGATGATCGGCCCGGCGCCGATGATCAGGATGCTCTCGATGTCAGTGCGCTTGCCCATCAGCGCGCCGCGGCCTCGTCGGCGACCGCGACCTGGGCGCGCAGCATGTTCTGCAGGCGCCGGACCATCAGGAACACGAAATGCTCGAACAGGGGCCGCAAGTCATGCGGCCCGGGACTCGCCTCGGGGTGGCCCTGGAAACCAAAGACCGGGCGGTCGGTGCGGGCAACGCCCTGCAGGGAGCCGTCGAACAGTGAACGGTGGGTCGGCTTGAGCTGCGCCGGGAGCGAGTCCTCGTCGACGGCGAAGCCGTGGTTCTGGCTGGTGATCAGCACGTGACCGCCGGCGAGTTCCTGCACCGGGTGGTTCGCACCGTGATGGCCGAACTTCATCTTGACGGTACGCGCCCCGCTCGCGAGGCCGAGCAGCTGGTGGCCGAGGCAGATGCCGAACACGGGAATGTCAGTGTCGAAGAATTCGCGGATCGCGGCGATCGCGTAATCGCAGGGCTCCGGGTCACCCGGCCCGTTGGACAGGAAGATGCCGTCAGGGTTGAGGGCGAGCGTGTCGGCGGCACTGGTCTGGGCGGGAACCACCGTGATGCGGCAGCCGTGGTCGGCGAGCAGCCGCAGGATGTTGCGCTTGATGCCGAAGTCGTAGGCGACCACGTGCAGGCGCGAGCCCGGGCGCAGCACGCGTGCCTGCTCGCGGCCGACGCTGCCTTCGTTCCACTGGTACGGCGTGCGCACGGACACGACCTTGGCGAGGTCCATGCCCTTCAGGCCCGGGAACGCGCGTGCCGCGCGCAGAGCGACGTCCGCGTCCGCGCGGTCGGCGGTCGCGATACAGCCGCCCTGTGCGCCCCGTTCGCGCAGGATGCGGGTGAGCTTGCGCGTGTCGATTCCGGCGATGGCGACGGTCTCGCCCTCCACCAGGAACTTGGTCAGTGAATGGCTCGCGCGCCAGCTCGAGTGATGCAGCGGCAGGTCGCGGATCACGAGGCCTGCGGCATGGATGGAATCCGACTCGAGGTCCTCGGGCGTCACGCCCGTGTTGCCGACGTGGGGATATGTGAGCGTGACGATCTGGCGGGCGTACGACGGGTCGGTCAGGATTTCCTGGTAGCCCGTCATCGCCGTATTGAACACGACTTCGCCGGTCGTGACGCCGGAGGCCCCGAACGAGATGCCCCGAAACACCGTGCCGTCCTCGAGCGCGAGCACTGCGGGTGTCGGTGTCACCAGGGCGTTCTCCCGGTCCTGTCCCGCCGTTCGCCGGCTCGAGGCGCAGGATCACAGTGGATGGAGCCGTCGTGGACTCCATCGGTCATCAGCGGTAGCACGAAAGGGGGCCGCGACCTGAGGCGGTAGTTTACTACACGCGGAGGGGTCAGTCCCCTTGACCCGAGCATCAAGGGGACTGACCCCTTCAGAGGCCGAGGACGTCGGGCATTCCGTAGAGCCCTGGCGGGCGCCCGAGCAGCCAGCGTGCGGCGGCCAGCGCGCCGGTCGCGAAAGTCATCCGGTCGCTGGTTCGGTGCACGAGTTCGAGAGTTTCGCCAGTACCGGCGAAAAGCACCTCGTGCAGGCCGACGATATCGCCGGCCCTGAGGCTGGAAAAGCCGATCGCGCCTGGCGCACGGCCCGCGGACTTGCCGACCCGACCGTGAACCGCATGCTCCGCCAGGGTCCCGCCGCGCGCACCGGCGATGATTTCGCCGAGCCGAAGCGCCGTCCCGGACGGCGCGTCGGCCTTGCCGCGGTGATGCGCCTCGAGGATCTCCACGTCGTAGTCCGCGGGCAACGCGGCGGCCGCCCGGCCGACGAGCGCGAACAGCAGGTTGACGGCCAGCGACATGTTGGGCGCCACCAGCACGGGCAGCCGCTCGCTGAAGCGGCGCAGTTCCGCCTGCCGCGCGGCCTCGAGCCCGGTGATGCCGACCACCAGCGGGATCCCGGCGCGCTCGACCGCGGCCAAATTGTCCGAAAGCGCGTCGGGCAGCGTGAAATCGATGGCGATCTCGGCCCTTGCCAGCGCCTGCGCGCGGTCAGCCGTGACCGGGACGGCCACAGGACCGGCCTGGGCAACTTCGCCGGCGTCGCGGCCGAGCGCGGTGCTGCTCGGCGAGGCCAGCGCCCCGGTCAGGGTGAAGTCCGCTGATTCGCGGATCGCCCGCACCAGGCAGCGCCCGACCCTGCCGCTGATCCCCAGCACCGCGACGTTGGTCATGTCAGTGGCCGGTCCTCGTGAAGAACTGCCGCACGCCCTCGAACCAGGAGCTCTGGCGAGGATTGTGGCTCTTGCCGTCCGCCGCGAGAGCGGTTTCGAATTTTCGCAGCAACTCTTTCTGCTGCGCACTGAGGTCCACGGGAGTCTCGACGACGACCCGGCAGAACAAGTCGCCGGTCGCGCCGCCGCGCACCGGCCGGATGCCCTTGTCACGCAGGCGAAAGACGCGGCCCGACTGGGTCCCCGCCGGGACCTTGATGGCCGCCTGGCCCTCGAGGGTCGGCACGTCGACGCTGCCGCCGAGCGCCGCGGTCGTGAAACCCACCGGCACTTCGCAGGAAAGGTGGGCGCCGTCCCGCTCGAAGATCGGGTGCTCCCGGACCGCGATCTCCACGTAGAGGTCGCCCGGTGGGCCGCCATTCCGACCGGCTTCACCTTCGCCCGCGAGGCGGATGCGGTCGCCCGTATCGACACCCGCGGGCACCTTGACCGACAGCCGCTTGCTCGCGCGCATGCGGCCGTGCCCCGCGCACTTCGGGCAAGGTTCCTTCACGAGGGTGCCGCGGCCCTTGCAGCGCGGACAGGTCTGCTGGACCGCGAAAATGCCCTGGCTGATCCGGACCTGGCCCGAGCCTGAGCAGGCCTCGCAAGTGACCGGCGCGTGGCCGCGGGCGGCGCCCGAGCCGCCGCACTCGTCGCAATCACGCACGGTCTGGAAATCGATTTCCCTGGCTGTGCCGAACACCGCCTCTTCGAGGTCGAGCGAAAGCTCGTAGCGCAGGTCCGCGCCGCGGAAGACCGCGTGACGCCCTCCCCTTCGACCGCCGCCGAAGATGTCGCCGAACATCTCGCCGAAAATGTCGCCGAAGGCGTCGGACGGGCTGAACCCGCTGCCCGCACCGCGCGCCGCATCGAGCCCGGCACGTCCGTACTGGTCATAGGCGGCGCGCTTCTGCGCGTCGGTCAGGACCTCGTAGGCCTCCTTGGCTTCCTTGAAGCGCTCCTCGGCTTCCTTGTCGTCGGGATTCCGGTCCGGGTGGTACTTCATGGCCAGGCGCCGGTAAGCCTTGGTGATGGCTTCCTCGGCCGCGTTTCTGGGCACGCCAAGCACCTGGTAGAAATCACGCTTCGACATGGCGCTCCACATGTGCGAACGCCGGGTGACCTCGAGTCACCCGGCGGCCGGTGTCACTTGCGACGCGGATCGGAGCCTCAGTGCGGCTTCTGATCCTGGTCCTTGATCTCCTCGAATTCGGCGTCGAGCACGTCGTCTTTGCCGGCATCCGCGCCCGGCTTCGCCGGCTCGCCAGCCTCCGCGCCTGCGCCTGCGCCCGCGCCCTCGGCCTGGTACGCGCGCTGCACGACTGGCGTGCTTGCCTTCGCGAGCGCCTCGGCCTTGTGCTCGATGGCCGACTGGTCGTCTCCTTTCAGAACGCTGCGCAGGTCCGAGGCCGCCGCCTCGATCGCGGCCCGCTCCTCGCCGGTCACCTTGTCGCCCAGGTCCTTCACGGCCTTCTCGGTCGCGTGCAGGAGCGCATCAGCGCGGTTGCGCGCCTCCGCGAGCTCGCGGAATTTCTTGTCCTCCGCCGCGTGCGCCTCGGCATCGCGAATCATCTGCTTGATTTCTTCCTCGGAGAGCCCGCTCGAGGCCTTGATCACGATCCGCTGTTCCTTGCCAGTCGCCTTGTCCTTGGCCGACACGTTCAGGATGCCGTTGGCGTCGATGTCGAAGGTCACCTCGATCTGCGGCATGCCGCGCGGCGCCGGCGGGATGTCCGAGAGGTCGAACTTGCCGAGCGACTTGTTGTGGCCCGCGCGGTCGCGCTCGCCCTGCAGCACGTGGATCGTCACGCCGTTCTGGTTGTCATCGGCGGTCGAGAACACCTGGTTCGCCTTGGTCGGGATCGTGGTGTTCTTCTCGATCAACCGCGTCATGACGCCGCCCAGCGTCTCGATGCCGAGCGACAGCGGCGTGACGTCGAGCAGCAGCACGTCCTTGACGTCGCCCGCCAGCACGCCGCCCTGGATCGCGGCGCCGACGGCGACCGCTTCGTCCGGGTTGACGTCCTTGCGCGGCTCCTTGCCGAACAGGTCCTTGACCGCTTTCTGCACGAGCGGCATGCGCGTCTGGCCGCCGACCAGGATCACTTCGTCGATCTCGCTGATCGCGAGACCTGCGTCCTTCAGCGCGACGCGGCAGGGCTCGACCGTGCGCTGTACGAGGTCCTCGACCAGCGACTCGAGCTTGGCGCGCGTGAGCTTCAGTGTCAGGTGCTTGGGACCCGAGGCGTCCGCCGTGATGTACGGCAGGTTGATCTCGGTCTGCTGGCCCGCGGACAGCTCGATCTTGGCCTTCTCGGCTGCTTCCTTCAGGCGCTGTACCGCGAGCGGGTCCTTGCGCACGTCGACACCGCTCTCCTTCTGGAACTCGGTGGCGATGTAGTCGATCACGCGGCGGTCGAAGTCCTCGCCGCCGAGGAAGGTGTCGCCGTTGGTGGACATCACCTCGAACTGGCGCTCGCCGTCGACGTCCGCGATCTCGATGATCGAGATGTCGAAAGTACCGCCGCCGAGGTCGTAAACCGCGATCTTGCGGTCCTTGCCCTTCTTGTCCATGCCATAGGCGAGTGCGGCTGCCGTCGGCTCGTTGATGATGCGGCGGACGTTCAGGCCCGCGATGCGGCCGGCATCCTTGGTGGCCTGGCGCTGGGCGTCGTTGAAGTAGGCCGGGACGGTGATCACGGCGTCCGTGACCGTCTCGCCGAGATAGTCCTCGGCAGACTTCTTCAT
>Ga0187894_10002284_pt1 | contig 23085 bp, 17 predicted proteins | sample GBC1701081metaG_FD_136650 | JGI IMG/M metagenome (GOLD analysis project Ga0187894, IMG submission 136650) | White microbial mat communities from a lava cave in the Kipuka Kanohina Cave System on the Island of Hawaii, USA - GBC170108-1 metaG ... | reverse complement strand
TGCTGCTTGGAAGAGAAGAAATTGTCCACGGGTTGATCGTCCTCCGTCACTACTTGTTCGTAGTAAGCGTCCAGTTCGCGCTGGATTTCTTCATCCAGTTGAAAGGCGGTTTCAGTCATAGTTCCCGACATCGCTTTTTACCTCACTTGTCTGATTGGGCTGCGGCAATCGCCGCCCTGTGGTAGGCAGTCTAAATCAGGCTCTCGCTAATCATCAACCTTTGATCCTGCCCGATCATCTGGTGATAATGCGCAATCTGGGTACCGAGTAGGACACTTTGAAAAACTGCCACAATCGAGTTGGCCGCCGTCATTCGCGCCGGCTTACCTTACGCGAGCCGCAGTAGCCTGATTTTTGGGGAGGAATCGAACGTATGAAGCGAATGATTGCGACTCTGCTTATCTGTTTGCTCGCCGCTGGAAACGCTCTGGCGGTCGGGCGGAAAAAAGCTGTTTACATTGGCGGGACGATTGAGAGCCTGAATAAACTTGGGAAAGAATCTGAAGGCGAGCTTGACTGGAGCGACGAGAAGACGCTGGTTTTCAAAGTCAAAGGCCAGAGGGTCGAAGTGGCCTACGACCGCATCACCGCGCTCGAATATCAAAACACGAGAAAATTTCGAACGACGGCGATCAGCGCTTCGGTTGCTTCTATGGCGATCCCGATTCTGTTTTTCCCCCCGCTTGGATTGATTGCGCTGCCGTTTGCGTTGAAAAAGAAGAAGCGGCATTTTCTGACTGTGGCCTACTGGGGCGCCGACGACAAACCGCAGGCGCTGGTGTTTGAACTCGGCAAGGGGGTAGAGAGGGAAGCGCGCGCGGTCCTCTCGGCCCGTTCGGGCAAAAATGTGCAAGTAATCATCGAGTGAACGGCAAGCAATGTCTGAATGGCTGATTGATGAATTGGCCCGGAAAATCTGGGACTATCATCACCTCAATCACAAACTGGAAAAGAGCGACCTCATTCTCGCTTTGGGGAGCAACGACCTGCGCGTGGCCGAATACGCCGCTGATCTCTGGCTGCGAGGCTACGCGCCGTTGCTCGTGTTTTCAGGCAACGCCGGAGTTTTGACTCGCGAGCGTTTCAGCAAACCGGAGGCCGAGGTGTTCGCTGAGATTGCGCTGGAAAGAGGCGTGCCCGAAGACGCGATCTTGATCGAAGCGGAATCAACGAACACGGGCGAGAATGTGAGCTTCAGCCGGCGATTGCTCGAATCGAAAGGGATCAATCCTGAGAGCCTCATTCTCGTGCAAAAGCCGTATATGGAGCGGCGGACTTACGCTACGTTTATGAAGCTCTGGCCGGGGAAGAAGGTGATCGTCTCGTCGCCGCCTATATCTTTTTCGGAATATCCGACCGAGGAGTTGCCGAAGGAACTGGTCATCAACATTATGGTCGGCGATCTGCAGCGGATCAGGATTTATCCGAGCCGTGGGTTTCAGATCGAGCAGGAGATTCCCGACGACGTGTGGCAGGCGTTTGAGAAGCTGGTCGAGATGGGATTTGATCGCCATCTGGCGAAATAACAGCTTGCTGGCAGCGGTTTGGTGTCCGTCAAGATTTTGCGCGTGTACCGCTGACCAAACCAAGCTGACAGAAAAAGGGGGCAGAAAGAAGTTTTTTCCTGTAAAGCCTCCTTTTTTCTGTCCCCCTTTTTCTGTCAGCTTGGGCGATGATGTCGACTCCATACACTTCGCAAAAACGTGACGGACACCCCAGCGGCTCCCGAAGCTTGACATCGCCAAGCCCTGTTCATAATCTTCCTGCCTGATTCACCACCTGAGCGCGAACAAGCTTTACAGGATTTACCCGCAATCAGATTCAGTTTTACAACTCGACATTTTTTCGGAGCGAACACACGTGCCCTTTTTCTTCGACCTCTCATCGCTGATCCCCGTCGTTGAGCGCAATCCGTTCGAGCCGGTCGTCGTTCACGACGAAGTCCCCGCCGAACCGATTGAAGAGGAAATCCCCGCCGAGCCGATAGTTGACACCGGACTGCCGCTTCCGGCGCAATACGATTTCGATATGATGCGCGCGTTGGTGCAGGACCCATTCCGGCTCTTCGTTTACTGGCAACTGAAGGACAATCCCTACGACCGGCTGCGCAAGATTTTTCCCGTCGGTGAGATCGGCGATTTCCACACCGTGCTCAAGCTGATTGACGAGACGAACAACATCGCGGTCTTCTTCGACGTGGCTTTTGCGCGCGAATACTGGTTTGACGTCTTCCCGGATCGGACTTATCGAATCGAGCTGGGGGCGCGCTCGCCCCGTTACGGGTACATCAAACTTTTAAGCTCGCAAACGGTTACGACGCCGCGTGGCGGGCCTTCGGACAAGGAGGCGGAAGAGGGAGATTACCGGATTGCCGCCAAAGATTATCTGCGCGTCTTGCGCGAGAGCCACATCGTGTCGGAACGCGCGTTGACGCTCGAAGGGTTGTTGCCGGGAGATGATGGCGTTCCCTCCGCCGCGCGCAATGCGGTGTGGGATTCGTTGCCGGCTTCGTTCCGCCGGGTGATGTTGGCCGTCGCCGACATTCACGCCGGGCGCGATTACGAACGGTGGTGGGAGCGGCTCAGCCAGGAAGAATTGGCCGATCTGGTCCGGGAGTTCCTGGCGATCATCAATCGGATGGGCGGAGGCGAGATGGGTTACATGCTCCTGCTGCGCTACCTGCCCGAATTGTTGCGCCGGACGATTCAGGCTGAGCAGGGCGGCGAGTTGCAGATTGATAAACCGATCTCGCTTTACCTGGCGGAAAAGCTCGGCCAGACGGCGTCGGAGATGAACTTCTCTTCGTCGTCGGAGAATGCGCCGTCGTTGTCAAATGTCGTTCCGGGAGATGTTGCGCGGGGGTCGTGGGCGCCGAGTCTGAGGTCGTGAGACTTGCGGTTAAAACTCGCGGTGGTCGGCGTGAGCGAGTCTGCCTTGCGGGGATTAACGATTTGATCTTCGATCAGGGGCTGAAGGGGCGACCCGGCGCTCGATATTCGCCAGAGCTTCCTTGGCGGTTTGTGAATCGGGATTGATTTCAAGCGCCGCGAGGTAGCTTTGCTTCGCAACCGACCACTTATTTCTCTTCGCCGCCGCTTTCGCCTCTTTCATCAATTGCTGAAACCTTCTGAGTTCGGAGATTCTGGCGACGACCTGGGCGGCCTCGGTCGCCTCCTGGTTGCGCCATAAATAAGCTTCGTAAGCCAGGATCGCTCTGTCGTATCGCTCCTGTTTCTCGAACTCTCGCGCCCGGTTCAACGCGGGGGAGTTGATGGTTGGAGTGGGCGTCGGCGCTTTGATGTCTGAAGCCCCATCTGTCCCAGCGAGCGGTTTTTCTTCCTCCGGCGACCTGGCTTCGACTTTCGTCATCGCGGCCTGCATGCCGTGTTCCTCGCTTTGCCGCAGGAAGAGATAAGCGCCGAGCAGGATCGCGGCCAGGAACAGTCCCACCGTAGCCGCCGTCAGACCCCACTCGCGCTTCGACAATATTGGCTTGGTCATACTGACGGCCACTCCGCTCGTCGTCATCGGATTGAGCGGATTGCTCACTGACGATTGCGATGCGGTGGTGGCGTAGGAGAGGGACGGCTCGTTCAGTGAAAGCGGAATCGTCATCGCTGTCATCACTTCCTCGAACGGATGGCTACCGGTCGAAATTTGAACCTCGTCAGGATCATTCTCAGTTTGCGCTATCGTGGACGTCTCGGCGGGGGCGGCAAATTTGTTACGCGATTTCTGCTTACCTTTGACGTGCTGTTGTTTGTGATCTCGCAGGGCCGCCAAAAACTCGGCTGCCGATCCGTAACGGCCTTTGGGGTCTTTTTGTAATGCCCGCATCACGATCGTGGCCAACTGCGACGTCACGTCGGGCCGCACTTTCTGAATCGAAGGCGGCTCCATTTCAATATGCCCTTTGCGAACTTCCCAGTCCGAACCGCCAGGTGGGCGAGGGAATGGCACTTGCCCAGTCAACGTTTCGTAAAAAGTCACGCCGACGCTGTAGATGTCAGATCGCACGTCTATCTCCACTCCGCGCAACTGTTCGGGCGACATGTATTCGACGGTGCCGGGATGAAAACCACTCTGCGTCAGTTTGCTTTCGCCCGTCAATTTGACGGCGCCGAAATCAGTGATCTTGATCCGGCCCTTGTGGTCGAGCAGTAAGTTCGCGGGATTGATGTCGCGGTGGATGATCCCTTTGTGACGGTGGTTCGATTCGTCAACATAAGAGAAGTTGTGCGCGTAATCGAGCGCCGAAAGAACTTGTTTGAAAAGGTAGACGGCCTGAGACGGAGACGCGACTCCTTGTCTATCCAGCAAATCGCGCAGGCTCACGCCTGAAACGTACTCCATCACCAGGAAGTAATTCTCTTCGGTCTCGAAGAATTCGAAGACACGGACAATATTCGGGTGATCGAGTTGCGACTGGATACACGCTTCTCGACAGAAGCGAGCTTTGAGTTGCGCCTGAGCTGATGGGGAGAACGCGTCGAGCAGGATTGATTTTACGACGACCTCGCGCGGCAAACGCAGGTGATGGCCGCGATAAACCGCGCCCATTCCGCCCTGTGCGAGCTCGCCCGTGATCTGATAATTACCGATAACTTTGCCTATCATACTTCAAATAGCAGAGATGTTAGGGTGATATGAGGTTTAGGCGCCCAGTGAATTCACGCCTGGGGAGATCTTGGGCGATACTGTAGAAAATCGGCGGGCAAAAGGCAAAAGAAAAAATCGCTCTCCGCCATTAAAGCGCGTGGCTTTAATCTTCGCGTTAATCTTCGCAGTAATTCGCGCCGGATTGACACATCAGTGGCCGGTTTTGGAACTGAAGATTTCAGTGATGGCTGATCTCGTAATTCAGGTGGTCGAAGAAGCGACGGGCGAATTCAGGCGGGCGTCCGCCAAGCTTTCTCAACGCGCAGGGCTTTTGCAAAGTCGTTTTCGGAAGTCGATATGCCATATTTCATATGCGATATCGCATATGAAATATGGCATATCCTGGCCGAGGCTACTCATTGTTCGTGCGTTGCCGTTGCGGGCTGGCGCTTGTGCTTTGCGTGGGGCTGTTGGTCGTCGCCGGAGTAGTGAGACCCTTGTTGACCAGGACCGCCACTTCGACGCGGCGGTTCTGTTCGCGTCCTTCGCGCGTCGAGTCGTCGCCCACCGGACGCGTCTCGCCGTAACCGAACGGCGTAATGATGCGGCGCAGGGGAATCTCCTGGTTCATCGCCAGATAACGCACGACGGCGTCTGCGCGGCGCTGACTCAACCGGCGGTTGGCTTCTTCCGAGCCGTCAGCGGAAGCGAAGCCGGTCACCTGAATGATGAACCCCTTTTCGCTCTTGGCCTGGGTGGCGATCTCATCGAGAGCCGCTTTGGCTTCGTCCGAAAGCGTTGCGCTGCCGACTTTGAAGTTCACGGCGATGTTTTTCTTCGCTTCGAAATCATCGAGCGTGGAGATGCGGTCGTTGGTAACTGAGGTTGCGGCCAACGCGGCGTCAGCCGTCTCCTGCGCAGCCTTCGCTCCGCCTTTGGCGGTATTGGCGACGGCGGCCAGTTCCTCGATCTGGCCTGACAGCCGCTGCGCGTTCTGCTCGGTGGCGGTCATCCGCGACTCGGCGGTAGTCATCCGCGATTCGGCGGTGTCCAGGCGACCTTCGGTTCCGGTCACGCGACCTTCGACTCCGGTCACCCGGCCTTCAACGGGCGCGACGCGCGAATCGAGAGACCGCGCCTCGTCGAAATTGTCATCGGTAAATTTGATCCTTTCGGCGACCAGCGCGCCGGAGTTATCACCACGCCCTTCGATTTCCAGAACCAGCCCACGCAGCAGCGCGGTGGCCGGGTAGGTCTTTGCGCCCCGGAACAGATTTCGTTTCTCCTCTTTCACTTTGGTTGCGCCGGTCAGGACCACCATGACCTCCGAACCGGCCTTATCGCGCACAATCATGCTGTCAACGCCGCGATCAACGATGATGCCGTCAATCTTGTGCTTCTTGCCCGGCGGGACGCGCGCGATGTTGTACTGCTGCATCTGAGAATTCGTGTTCTGCGTAGCCTGGGAACGCGTGTTGTCCGGCGTCGTTGGCGCCGGTTGGCTCGTCTGCGGTTGAGTTCTCTGCCGGTTCCTCCCCTGCGCTGCCACTGGAATCGCCAGCGCGAGTCCTGCTATCAAAGCGAGCAGCAAATTTAACCTTCTCGTACTTCTCATAATAGATTTCCTCCAAATCGTCGGCGAATAATTTCCACTGGGGGATTAATGCTTCCACCATCCAGGCGCAAGAGCCGTGCCTGATTGCCGCTCGCTCGCTCGCTGGCGCAACTAACTTTCATCATGCCGGAGAGCACGACTGTTGCGTTCCACGCGGCCACAAGAAGCTCGATAGACGAGCTTGTTATCTTTAAGCTTGTACGATTCAGGTTCGATCTGTACTGAGTAAAGCCATTTTCCGCCAGCTCTGATCACGTTTCCGGCGAGTTCGGCGAATCGCCGGGCTTTTATCCATCCCAATGTGATTAACGAAGGCCTGTCTGCAAGCTGTACTGGTGTTTGGTTGAGCGACACCGGCACTGATTACTTATCAATCAGAACTGAGTTCCGGCCAGGGATGCAGAGACAGGTTGGGTCACAAACAGATCAGGGTAATGTTTTTTGACCGTCAGGTTGATCAGTTCCGTCATTTGCGCCCACGTGCTGTCCCACGCGGCTGAGTCTAGACTGTTGGGAAAAGGATGAACGTTCGGATGCAAACGGCGTTTGGCTTCATAGAGGCTGTAATCTTCAGTGAAGACCAGATCGGCGCTCATCAACAGCTCGGCTTCGCGCTGCTTGATATTCTGCGGCGCGTCATCGAACGCCGGCGATTCATTCAGGCAATCGTAAACGATGGTCAGCGGTTCCAGATGCCAGGTGAAAGCAATCGCCGCCGGCGTGTAATACCAGAGGATGTAATCAGTGATCGAATATTCCAGAAACAACTCGTCGATAAGCAGCGATTGTTCCAGAACCGCCGCCTCGCTGTCGCTCAAACCCAGGGGCAGATGCGGAACCACCACGAGCACGCCGCCATTGCGCCGGCTGATCTCCAGACGTGGAATCGAGTTGCTGAAGACCGGCTCTTCGACGAAGTAGACGCGGCGTTCAAAAGCGCATCTGCTCATCAAATGCTGCGGCCTTTGATAAACGGCGTCCCAGCGCAGATGCGACAGACAGACCAGATCGGGCATACTGTCGGCAAAGGAGACTGCGGTCTCCGAATAATCGTTCGGCAGCCGTATGGCCTCGGCTGGTTGAAGGCTCAGCCCGACGCTGGCAGCGCCAATCGCCGGGCGAAAATAGCCGGTCTCCGTTCCATTCCCCGTCGTCACATTCATATTCATCTCTTTTCATTGAGGCCACTGTAGGCCGTTGCAGAATTGATAAATTACGTGTTCAGGTATGCCTTGCGCGGCCTGACTTGAGCAATGAACGTGCCAGGCGTCTTGCGGCTGCTTCGCCAAAGGCCATTATCTAGTCATCAGGGCAGGGCGGTTGAGAGGTAAATGATTGAAGCGCGCGCATAAATCAGTGATGACAGTCTTTAGATTGTTGTGTCCAATCGCAGCCATCCGGAGACTGAGTTGTATGTGATGTGAACGTTCTGAAGCGGTATGAAGTGAATGGGAATCGTGCGAGCTTTCGCGGGATCAAAGTTTTATTCAGACGCTACAATTTCTTCGGCTCCCTGGCCGGCTTCGACCACGTAGATTGCCGGGCTGACGCCTTTGGCGCTCTGGTATTCACGTGAAATGGCGTTACGGAATCCTTCGATCGCATCGCGGCGGACGAGATTGACTGTTGAGCCGCCGAACCCTCCGCCGGTCATCCGCGCCCCGATGACGCCATCGGTCAACAGGGCTGCGCTGACCAGCGTGTCCAGCTCGAAGCAACTGACTTCGTAATCGTGACGCAGCGAAAGATGCGACCCGACCATCAGGCGGCCCAGCTCTTCCAGATTGCCGGATCGCAACGCCGCCGCCGCATCCAACGTCCGCTGGTTTTCGGTGATCACGTGCCGGCAGCGACGCCGGACGGGATCGGGCAGATGCGTTTCGTATTTGCTGAAATCATCCACGCTCACGTCGCGCAGCGCGCGGATACCAGGAATGAACTGCCGCAGAAGTTCGACTCCCAGCTCACACTCGGCGCGGCGCGTGTTGTATTCCGAAGCGGCCAGATCGTGTTTGACCCCGGAATCGCAGACCACTACCGCCACGCCCGAGGTGTCCAGCGGCAGATAAGTCGTCGCCAGCGTGCGGCAGTCAATCAGCATCGCGTGATGGCGGCGGGCCGTCGTCGCGGTCAATTGATCCATAATCCCGACCCGCGCTCCGACGTACTCGTGCTCGGCCTTCTGTCCCGCCAGCGCGAGCGCCGTGCGGTCAACCTCCGCGCCCGACAATGAAAGCAACGCAAAGCCGACGGAGATTTCCAGCGCGGCGGAAGAAGACAGCCCAGCGCCCACCGGCACATCCGAAGAGACGAGCAGGTCGGCGCCGCGCAATCGAACGCCATCGGCTTCAAGCATGCGCGCGACGCCCTCGGCGTAATCGGGCCAAATCCCGCGCCGCCGCATCCCCGGCAGGTCCAGATTGAACTCGAACTGCTCGGTGACGTTGAGCGAGTAAACGCGGACCGTCCGGTCGTCACGCGCCGCGCCCGCCGTCACGGTCGAAAGGTCAATCGCCATCGGCAGCACGAGCCCGTCGTTGTAATCGGTGTGCTCGCCGATCAGATTGACGCGGCCCGGAGCGCGAAAGAACCTCGGCTCGTTGCCGTAGAGCGCATTGAACGCCTGTCGCAACTGATCAGGGTTAGTCATCTGAGTGAAATGGCGCAGACTTCAATCTGCGCCGAATTGTTGTTGGGAGTAGTCCGACTGTATGTTCCGCCGAAATCGGGCGCCGCCGGTCATTTTGTAGTACGCGGGGAATCACCAAGCCGATACACCGAAAATTGTTTGGAAGATCGTTTGGAGTTCCGCCTTCAGGCGGTCCGCCTGGAGTTCCGCCTTCAGGCGGTCAGGTTTGGTAATTCAGACTTACCTCCTGAAGGCGGAACTCCAAACTTCTTCTATCGCCTAGTGGTCGAGAAATCGCTGGCGGGTCTTCCCGAAAGCGAGTTCGGAGCGTTGAGGTGCGCCCCGGTGTCCACACCGACGCCCAGACGATCCACCAACTCACCGCCCAGCCAGCTTGTGATCAACGCCAGTCCCATCCCTGCCACACCGATCAACATCGCGGCTATCCCCGGATTTTCGGGCGATCCACGCCGCATCAGGCAACTCACGGTGAACAGCGCCAGAACTACAATGTTGCCTGCGCCGTGCAACAGCCCGACCTTTTTGGCGCGCGTGTTCGAGGGGATGGCCAGCCAGTCAATCAATCCAAACACCGCCGCAGCGAGTCCGCCGATGACGCCTGCCCCGATCAGGTAATAAGCGATGCCCGACCAGTAACCCGAGCCAAGCACCAGCGCTATCAGATCGAAGACCACAGCCATCAGCAGCAATCCCAGCGGAAAGACGACCAGCATCGGATGTATCGGATGTCCAAACAATTTCGTTTTGCTTTCCATAACTCAATGGTTCAGGCTCCGACGAATCCGCTTTAGCCAAAGCGCAATCGCCGTCGCCTCGGCTGCCTTTCTTCAGCCTTAATTCGAGCCGGCTCCGCGCGGTAACGAACGCGGCTTTCGCAAAGACTTATTGAAAGAACCGTGCTCGTTGCCACTCGCGGCGCTGATTCGTGCGCACGGGTTAGAACAAGTCAGAAAAGTGAAAGTGCAAACCAGGCGCCATCGCTAGGCGCGCGATGCTTACGCTCTCCCACTTTTGGGAAAAATTAGTCCCACAAGCGGACACGTCTGCCCTTGCCATCTTGCTCCGGTTGTGAGCAAATGAAGACAGCCAAGGACTTGAGCGCCATTTTCGGGAGACGCATTGGTGGCACATTGATTGACAGCATTAGCCGGGGCGACCTACAAAACCTTGTTGATTGGCATCAATTCCTGGAGGCTGAATAATGATCAGACTGGAAAACATCGAGAAATTTTATCCGCAGGGGATTCAGAAGTATTACGTCTTGCGCCGCATCTCGGTCGAAATCCGCGAGGGCGAATTCGTTTCGATCATGGGGCCATCGGGCGCGGGCAAATCCACGCTGCTGCACATCCTTGGCATGCACGACTCGGGCTGGAGCGGCGAGTATTACTTTGCGGATCACCCGATTCACAAACACAACCCGAAGCAGCGCGCCGAGATTCGCAACCGGAACATCGGCTTCGTGTTTCAGAGTTATCACCTGTTGGATCACCTGACGGTTTACGAAAACCTGGAGATTCCGCTCTCGTACCGCGATGTCAAAAAATCCGAGCGCGAAGCCATCGTCGCCGACATCCTCGATAAATTTCAGATCGTCGGCAAAAAGGATTTGTATCCGAACCAATTGTCCGGCGGACAGCAGCAATTGGTCGGCGTGGCGCGCGCGGTGATCGCCAATCCGAAAGTGATCCTGGCCGACGAACCGACCGGCAACCTGCATTCGTCGCAGGGCAAAGAGATCATGGAGATGTTCAGGAAATTGAATAACGAAGGCGCGACGATTGTGCAGGTGACGCATTCGGAGGTGAATGCGACTTACAGCCATCGCGTTATCAATCTGGCTGATGGCTGGTTGGTGAAGGATTGAGAAGTCACTACAAGCTCATTCGTTTGAGGTCACAGGGAGAGAGGCTTTTATGACCGCATCAGTCGATGCAATTTATGAGAACGGCGTCTTTCGACCAATCGGCGAAGTTACCTTGCCGGAAGGAATTCGAGTTCACATTGCCGTGGCGCTGATTGATGGCGTGGTTAATGGTGTCGAGAGCGATCCGGCATTCAACCTTGCTGAACTCGCCGAAGATACAGGCATTGCTGACTTGGCTACGAACATAGACCACTACCTTTACGGGCTGCCTAAACGAACCGATGAACAAGCTATTCGTTGACACTGCGGGATGGCTGGCGCTTGTCAATCGCTCGGATTTGCTGCACGCCATGGCCACAAAAATTTACGATGAACGATTCGCTGCGGGATGGAGCTTCGTGACTCACGCTGGCGTGATGCTCGAAGTCGGTAACGGATTATCACGCGCGCGACTGCGACATCTGGCGGTCAAGCTCAAATTGCGTCTGGATGCTTCGGCGCGGGTTGAAGTCAACTCATTGACTGATGACCTCTACGAAGCAGGATGGCAATTGTATGCGAAACGCCCTGACAAGGACTGGGGCGTAGTTGATTGCGTCAGCTTCGTATTGATGGAAGAGCTCGGTTTGACAGAGGCTCTGACGGCTGATCATCACTTTGAGCAGGCCGGTTTTATCAAACTGCTGTAGCTTTAGTAATTCGTCATGCCTAATTCGCAAAGATCAATTCCCAGAGTATTAATCGCCGACGATCAGGCGGACGTTATCGAAGCCCTGCGCCTGCTGCTCAAAGGCGAAGGCTTTCAGATCGAGACCGCTTCGTCGCCCGATCAAATCCTGACCTCGGTCGAATCGCGCGATTTTGATGTCGCGTTGATTGACCTGAACTACACGCGCGACACCACTTCAGGTCAGGAAGGGCTGGACCTGCTGACGCGGATGCAGGTGGCGGATTACACGCTGCCGGTGATCGTGATGACCGCCTGGGGCAGCGTTGATCTGGCCGTCGAAGCGATGCGGCGCGGCGCCCGCGATTTCGTCCAGAAACCGTGGGAGAACGAACGATTGCTCTCCATCCTCTGGACGCAGGCCGAACTCGGCAAGGCGCTGCGCAAAGGCCAACGGCTCGAAGCCGAAAACCAGTTGCTGCGCAATCAGACCGGCGTCGAGTTGATCGCCGAATCGCCCTCGATGCGCCCCGTATTGCAAATCATCGCCCGCGTCGGCCCGTCGGACGCCAACGTCCTGATTACGGGCGAAAACGGCGTCGGCAAAGGCGTCATCTCCCAGGTGCTGCATTCAATCTCCCATCGCGCGTCGAAGCCGCTGGTCACGGTCAACGCCGGCGGCCTTTCGGAAGGCGTGTTTGAAAGCGAATTGTTCGGTCACATCAAAGGCGCGTTCACCGACGCGAAGACCGACCGCGTCGGAAGGTTTGAATTGGCTGATGAAGGCACGCTGTTTTTGGACGAGATCGCCAACATCTCGCTCCCGCAACAGGCGAAGCTGCTGCGCGTGCTTGAAACCGGCGAGTTCGAGCGCGTCGGCTCGTCAAAAACGCGCAAGGTCAACGTGCGGATCATCTCGGCCACGAACGCCGACCTGAGCGCGGAGGTCGCGGCCGGGCGTTTCCGCCAGGACTTGCTCTTCCGTTTGAACACGGTCGAGATTCGGTTGCCCGCCTTGCGCGACCGCAAAGAAGACATCGCGCCGCTCGCCCGTCATTTCCTGAAACAGCATTCCGACCGTTACCGCAAACTGGTGACGACGTTCGACGGCGCGGCGATGCAATCGTTGACCGACCATCCCTGGCCCGGCAACGTGCGCGAGCTGGATCATTCCATCGAACGCGCGGTGCTGATGGCGCAGGGCACAATCGTCAAAGCGAGCGATCTGGGACTCTATCAATCTTCGGAAAACTCCACGCGGCTCGACGACATGAGCCTCGAAGAGGTCGAATGCCATCTGATCAAAAAGACGCTGGCGCGGTTCGACGGCAACGTCAGCAAAGCCGCCGAAGCGTTGGGACTGAGCCGTAGCGCGCTTTACCGCCGGTTGGAAAAATTCGGACTCTGACGATTGCGGATTGGGGATTGCGGATTGCGGATTTGAGACCCAGCGTTCGCTCTCTCTTCAAAAAGCTCACGACAAAATTTAGATATGCCAGGTTCCGCCAATCCACAATCTGATAACAATGGAATTGCGATCTTCACTGCGCCTCCGGACAATCCGCAATCCGCAATCCGCAATCCGCAATCCGACGATCCGAAATCCACAATCCACAATCCGCAACCTGGTCATTTCAGCATCCTGCAATACGCTCAGCCCTCGGAACAGCAGGTCAGAATCAAGCCGCTGCCGCGCGCCTTTCATCCCCAACCGCTCAATTACGATCGGAGGATCTGGCTGCTGGCTATCTTGACGGGTTTGCCCGGCGCGCTCGTGGGATTGATCTTGCTCTGGATCGGCGATTTCACTCCGAAGACGCAATGGACGTTGACGGTTGTGGTCGTCAGCTTCTGGTTTGGCTGCGCCTTCGCGTTGCGCGAAAAAGTCATCACGCCGCTGCAAACGCTGTCGAACCTGCTGGCGGCTTTGCGCGAAGGCGATTATTCGATTCGCGGGCGCGCCACGAAAAAAGACGACCCGCTCGGCGATGTCGTGCGCGAAGTCAACGCGCTCGGCGCGACGCTGCGCGCTCAACGGCTGGGCGCGATGGAGGCGACAGCGCTGGCGCGGACGGTGATGACTGAGATCGAAGTCGCGGTCTTTGCGTTCGATGGCGACCAGCGGCTCCGATTGGTCAATCGCGCGGGCGAACGATTGCTCAACCGTCCCGCCGAACAATTGCTCGGACGTTCAGCCGAAGACCTGCGCCTGGACGATTGTCTGGAAGGCGAACCCGGTCGCACTCTGCAACGGAGCTTCCCCGGCGGTTTAGGGCGTTGGGGGATGCGCCGCAGCACGTTCCGCCAGGACGGCAAGCAACATCACCTGATAGTCATCGCCGACCTGAGCCGCGCGTTGCGCGAAGAAGAGCGATTGGCCTGGCAACGTCTGGTGCGCGTGCTCGGTCACGAGTTGAACAATTCGCTGGCGCCGATCAAATCAATCGCTGGCAGTTTGGAGAGCCTGCTCTCGCGCGAGCAGCGCCCGTCCGATTGGGAAGAGGACGTCGAGCGCGGCCTCTCGATCATTTCCACGCGCGCCGAAGCGTTGAACCGCTTCATGACCGCGTATGCGAAGCTGGCGAAACTGCCCAGCCCCGAAATGCAGCCGATGGACGTCAGCGCGTGGATTCGCCGCGTAACAGGATTGGAAACGCGGTTGAAGATCGGTTTGGCTCCCGGCCCGGAATTGACGATTGGCGGCGACCGCGATCAGTTGGAGCAGTTGCTGATCAACCTGATTCGCAACGCGGCCGACGCGGCGATCGAAACGGGCGGCGGAGTGCTGGTGAGTTGGCGAGTGAACAACAGCCATCTGGAAGTTTCCGTCGAAGACGAAGGCCCCGGCTTGCCCCACACCTCGAACCTCTTCGTGCCATTTTTTACGACCAAGCCTGGCGGATCGGGCATCGGATTGGCGCTCAGCCGCCAGATCGCCGAAGGCCACGGCGGAATGCTGATGCTCGAAAACCGCGCCAGCGGGCGCGGTTGCGAAGCCAAATTGAGATTGCCTTTGTGATACTTGCAACGTACCGCAGACTGTCCAGTCTGCGGAGGTTTCATCACTGAACAACTCAAAGTAACCCAGGGTCTCTGATTGGAGGCGCTCGTTCCTCGACAAGTTCCGAGTAGAGAAAGCCCCGCAGACTGTCCAGTCTGCGGAGGCTTGATCACTGAACAACTCAAAGTAACCCAGGGTCTCTGATTGGAGGCGCTCGTTCCTCGACAAGTTCCGAGTAGAGAAAGCCCCGCAGACTGGACAGTCTGCGGTACATGTCTTCAGCTCATCCGCTTGCGACAGTATGACGCGTTATTCCTTTCATCGTCGCGTCAGACTGTCACGTTGATTGCCACTGTTCTGAATTAAACGCCTTTCGCTCCTCTTCAAATTCAAGCGTTTAGCCGGATGCGGATGCGTGGCGCCCGCTTTGCTCGGCTAGTTCGTCGTCGAGCTAATAAGTCGTTGTCGCCTCACCATTCTCGTTATCCCACTTGTTGTCAACTTAACGAACGCAATCGCGCGAGCAAGAAGGTCGAAGTGCGCCAGCTCCTCCGCTCGCGGGACTGAATAACAAACTCTACGAACAAGGAAGGATGTAGATGAAAGATAGACTATTCAAACTTTCGATATTAATCCTGCTCTGCGCAGTGGCAGCCGTTCACGCATTCGACGGCTTACCGGTCCGCGCAACTGCAACCGGGTTGCTGCCTACTGCTACAGCCTCTGCGACTGGCGTTACCGCCATAGTTACCCGCGATGATGATGACGACGATGATGACAATGGAGATTTCGAGTTCCGCGGCGTGATCGAGTCGCTGCCGAACACCGCGGGCTTCATTGGCGATTGGATGGTGAGCGGGCGCAAGGTTACCGTTACCGCGGCCACGGAGATTGAGCGGGATAACGGCCAAGTTGTCGTCGGCGCCACAGTCGAGGTGGAGGGTGTTCTGCAAACCGACGGCTCGGTTATGGCCCAAGAGATCGAAGTCAAGTCCGCCCCTGGAGCGGAATTCAAATTTACTGGCACGGTCGAAATGTTGCCGGACACGATGGGACGAATCGGCGATTGGACAGTCTCCGGCGTCATCGTTCACGTCACCGCGGCAACCAGGATCGATCAGGATGACGCGCCCGTGGCGGTCGGCGTCAAAGTCGAAGTGAAGGGCGCCAGGCGCGCCGACGGTTCGGTTGACGCTTACAAGATCTCGGTTGATTCAGATACGGACGGTAACAACGGGGTGGTCGTCTTCAGAGCCACGGTCGAAAGCCTGCCCGACGCCGCGGGGCGCATCGGCGTATGGTCGGTCGGCGGCCGCAAAGTCAACGTCACCGCGAACACTATGCTCAAGCCCGGCGCCGATGCGTTCGCCGTCGGCTTCTTCGTCCAGGTCAGAGGCAATAAGCGCCCGGACGGCTCGATTGACGCTTTGGACATCGAAGTCAAAAACAGAGGCGGTGGCGGTGGAAACTTCGTCGAATTTTGCGGCACGGTTGAGATGCTGCCCGGAACCCCCGGTCAGATCGGGATGTGGAAGGTCAGCGGACGGATGGTGAATGTCACCGCCGACACCAGGATCAAGTTGAAAAACGGCCCGGTCGCGGTCGGATCAAAGGTCGATGTCAAAGGCGCGCTACAAGCCGACGGCTCGATCAACGCCGTGAAGATCAAGGTGAAGAATCGCGGAGGCCAGTTCGAGCTCAAAGGAACCATCGAGAGTCTCCCAGCGACACCTGATCTGGTCGGCGATTGGAAGGTGAGCGGGCGCACGGTTCACGTGACAGCGGCCACCGAGATCGAGCGCAAATACGGGATGGTGATGGTCGGCGCTTTCGTTGAAGTCGAGGGCGCGCTGCAATCCGACGGCTCGATCAACGCCACGGAGATCGAAGTTAAACAGGGACGGGCCGGCGGCGCTTATATGAACTACAAACCGGTCACGACCGTCAGCGCGGCCAGCTATCAGGACGACAACGCGCCGGGGGCAATCGTTTCAGCTTTTGGCGCTGGCATGTCGTCGGGGACAGCCGCTGCGACGACGCTGCCGTTGCCGCTCACTCTGGGCGATGTGGCGGTGATGGTGGATGGCAAACAGGCTCGCCTCTTCTTCATTTCGCCGGGCCAGCTCAACTACCAGCTTCCGTCCAACCTGCCTTCCGGGTCGGCGAACGTCGTGGTCATGAACAAAGGGCAGATGGTGGCGCAGGGAGCGATCCAGGTCTCCAACGTGGCGCTGAGCCTGTTCACGGCGAACGCTTCGGGAACGGGTGTCCCAGCCGGTTTGGCGCTGCGGGTCAGAGCCAATGGCCAACAGGTGCTTGAACCGCTGGCTCGCTTCGACGCCGGGACGAGGCAATTCGTGCCCGCGCCAATCGTGCGGCGAGCCGGAGAGCAACTCTTCCTCATTCTGTTCGGCACGGGTTTGCAGCTGGCGGGGAACACCGACGGCAACGCAGCCAACGGTGTGGCCGAGAACGTTCAGGTCACGATCGGTGGAGTCAGCGCCCCGGTGATTTTCGCCGGAAAAGCGCCTGGATTCGCCGGCCTCGAACAACTCAACGTTCGGATTCCCGACAACGCGCCTGCCAATCCGGCCACGCAGGTAGTGGTTAAGGCGAAAGACCGGCTGAACAATCTGAAGCAGGCCAACGCGGTCACCATTGCGCTCCAATAACATCCGAAGCAGCGGAGCCCGGGGGGGACGGCCGCTGATTCGGTGCGGCGATGCTCTTCAGGTGAGGGCCGAAGAGCATCGCCGTCCCCGATTGCCGATACGTGGCAATGGTTCGATGAACAGCAAGCAATCTTCAACAACTCGGAGGCGCTATGACGATCAAACAAATCAATCATCTGAGATCTGAAAAACTCTCTGCGCCGGCTCTCCCGGCTGAGATGACAGATGAACTGCTGGAAGAAGCGCTGGTCACACTCACGCCGGAGTTGGAAGGATGGCAAGGTCGCCGCGGAAACAAAGATGACGGAAGCCTGCGGCTCGTCATGCGGATTCACGAAACACAATGCAGTCTGGCGTGGATCGAGCTTCAGGCCTGGGTCATTCCCGTCGAAACTCAAATCAATTCGACAGGATGGAATCCGCCAACGCTCGGTTCGCGCACATTCTGATACTGCGGATTAACATCGAGTAGCCCCCACGCGAAGAGGGTGACAGGGTTCGGCCTGGGTCTGTCACCCTTTTCGTTTTTGGTCAGATCAGAGCCTTGCCGCGCAGGTTTGCGGTCAAACTTGGAGCCATTCTCGATTCTCAATTCTCCATTTTCAATTTTTTGCAGGGGGAAGATTGTTGGGGACGGCTCCTGCAAAAAATTGAAAATGGAGAATTGAGAATTGAGAATGGGTGCGGAAGGACAAGGTGACTTTGCAAAGGCTCTGGCGAATGCCAGGCCTGATCACCGCGACAGAATGACGCCCTACTCCCTTCGCTACCGCGTAAAAATGTCACGCCCCCCGTTTCCATTCTGAACTAAATTCATTCTGCTCTTCACCCGAATCAAGAGCTTAGCGGAATGGGAAGGCTTGGCGCCCTATTTGCCCCAACGAATTTCAGTCGCGCGCATACCCGGCTACGCCTGCGACGTCCAACTCCCCATCACCCACCGGAGACAGCAAGAATGAGAAACCGGAACGCATTTTGAAATTTCAGGAGGTTAAGCAAGATGCATCCCCGTAACTATAAAAAATGGGCGCTCGGACTGATGGCCTTACTCGCCGCGCTGCTTTGCCTGCTGCCAGTGAATCGGGCGGCGGCGGATGACGACAACGACTTCGAGTTCTCCGGTGTGATCCAGGCTCTGCCGAGCGCCTCGGGATTCATCGGCGATTGGATGGTGAGCGGGCGCAAGGTTCGCGTCAACGCGAACACGAGGATCGAGCGAGACAACAACGCCCAGCCGATGGTGGGCGGCTTCGTCGAAGTCGAGGGTCGTCTGCAAACCGACGGCTCGGTCATTGCCACACAGATCGAACTCAAACCAGCGCCCGGTGGCGGAACGAACTTCAACTTCACTGGCAATGTCGAGGAGTTGCCCAACACTGCCGGCCGCCTCGGCGATTGGAAAATCGCCGGCATCGTCGTCCACGTCACTGCCACGACCTTGATCAAGCAGGAGAATGGGACGGTCGCTGTCGGCGTCAGAGTCCAAGTCGAAAGCTCTCGACGAGCCGATGGCTCAGTTGACGCCCGCAAGATCGAGGTCGAATCCGAGTCGGGCAACAACGGGCAGAGTGACTTCAGAGGCACGATCGAAAGCCTCCCAAGCGCTTCCGGTCGGATCGGTCAATGGTCGGTCAGCGGTCGTAAAGTCAATGTCACCGCGAGCACTCGCCTCAAGCCGGACAACGCTGCCGTAGCCATCGGCTTTGTCGTCCAGGTCAAAGGCGCGTTCCGCCAGGACGGCTCGATTGACGCCGCCGAGATCGAGATCAAATCGAATGGCGGCAACGGCGGAAGCTTTGTCGAATTCCAGGGCGTGGTCGAGACGCTGCCCGGAACCGCCGGGCAGATCGGAATGTGGACGGTCAGCGGGCGCAAAGTGAATGTCGCCGCCAACACCAGAATCGAGCAGGAAAACGGTCCAGTCGCGGTCGGATCGCCAGTCGAAGTCAAAGGTTCATTGCAATCCGACGGCTCGATCAACGCGACGAAGATCGAGGTCGAGAATCGCGGAGGCCAATTCGAGTTCCAGGGCAAAGTGGAGAGCCTGCCGGCGGCGGCCAATTTGATCGGCGATTGGCGCGTCGGCGGACGCACAGTTCGCGTCACTGCCTCCACGCGCATTGAACGCAAGTATGGCACGGCGACGGTCGGAGCTTTCGTCGGAGTCTACGGCGCGCAGCAATCCGACGGCTCGATCAACGCGGCGAAGATCGAGGTCAAACAGGGAGCGGGGGGCGGCGCGTACATGAACTTCAATCCAATCTCGACCGTCAGCGCGGCCAGTTATCGGGACGACAACGCGCCGGAATCAATCGTTTCGGGTTTCGGCTCCAATATGACGTCAACCACTGCCGCCGCGACGGCGCTGCCGTTGCCGCTGAGCCTGGGCGGTGTCTCGGTGATCGTGGATGGCAGGCAGAGCGGTTTGTTTTTCGTGTCGCCGAACCAGGTCAACTATCAGGTTCCGCCCGGCGCGCCTGCCGGGACGGCGAACGTCGCGGTGATGAGGCAGGGACAGGTGATCTTGCAGGGCACGATCCAGATTTCAAGCGTCGCACTGAGTCTGTTCACCGCCGACGCTTCGGGGATGGGAGCGCCGGCTGGTTTGCTGCTGCGGGTCAGAGCCAGCGGCCAGCAGGTTTTCGAATCGCTGGTGCGCTTCGACGCCGCCCAGAACAAGCTCGTGCCTGCGCCGATCGTGCGGCGAGCCGGAGAACAACTCTTCCTCATCCTGTTCGGCTCCGGCTTGAAGCAGTCGCCGAACACGGATGGCAATGCCTCGAACGGTGTGGCCGAGAACGTCCAGGTTACGATCGGTGGAGTGAACTCACAGGTGATCTTCGCCGGACCTGCGCCGGGCTTCGCCGGACTCGAACAGATCAACGTTCGGATTCCCGACAACGCGCCGGCCAATCCGAACACGTTGGTCGTGGTGAAGGCCAAAGACCTGCTGAATAATTTGAAAGAGGCCAACCCCGTCATCATTTCGCTTCAGTGAGGTTCTCCGGTGAGGTTCTCCAAGGTGGCTGCGTGTTGGGGCGACATGCGCCGCCGTTTAGCAGGCGATGCTCTTCTTTGTCCCAGAAGGAGAGCATCGCCCTTTTTGAAATTCATCCGTCTTGACCAAAGGATGGTTGCTCCTCCATCCTGAGAATGCAAACAGCTCCCTTCGAAATCCACCTCGCCGCTGCGCTCACCGCGGTGGCGCCCGAAGTTTTTGATTGCCCTTTTTGATGAGTAACGCTGATTCACAATTCAGACGATCAGCCGTGTGGGTAATCGCCATCGTGATCATTTCGATGGCGGCGGCGATGGCTGTGACGTGGCGCGCGCCGGGCTTGAGCCTTTATGCGCGGGACGCTCTGATGCGCGCGCGCGGCGTGACAACGCCGCCGCCTGAAGTCGTGATCGTGGCGATTGACGAAGCGAGCGTCAAACGCTTCGGACGGTTCCCCTGGCCGCGCACGATGATGGCGCAGGCGCTCACGCAGATCGCCGCCGCGCAACCGAAAGCGATTGCGATCAACGTGCTCTTCAGCGATCCGACGGTTGAAGCCGATGACGCAGCATTGGCCGGAGCGATCAGACGCGCGGGCAACGTCGTCGTCGCGGCGCAGTTGATTGAAACGCCGTTGCGCCGCGCGGAATGGCTGCGCCCGCTGCCGGCGATTGGGCAGGCGGCGGCGGGGATCGGGCACGGCAACGTGTTGACCGATTTTGACGGCGTGGCGCGCGCGTTGACGCTACGCGAAACCGACGACGAAGGCGACGCGATCTGGGCGATGGCCGCGCAGTTGGTCCGCGCCGGCGACGGCGTGGGCGCGCCGGCGGGAGAGGACATTCGTGATGCGCCCGGCGCCGTGCTGATTGGGGCGCGCCGGATTCCCATCGAAACTGACTCGCCGATGATCACCATCGAATCGCATGACCCGCACGCCGGTTTGAAGACCATCCGCGCCAGCCGTTTGATGATTGACTATCTCGGTCCGGCTGGCTCGTTCGCCGCCGCAAGCTTGAGCATCGCCGATCTGATCGAAGGGCGGGTGGATGCGGAGAAGTTGCGCGGCAAGTACGTATTGATAGGCGCGACGGCGGCGGCGATGGGTGATCGCGTGGCTTCGCCGTTTGCGCGCTATGCGGGCGAAGACGGCAATCAGAACGGAGCTTTGACTCCGGGAGTCGAAGTTCTGGCCAACGCTCTGACGACGATGCTGCACGCGCGGTTTTACCAGGAGACGCCGGATTGGATCGCCGCCTTGATCGCGGCGCTCACTGCGGCGGCGGTGATCAGCGCATTGAGACTGGCGCAAGGGAAATCCGAATTGCTCCGCCAACTCGGAGTGTTGATCGGGATGATCGTGGTGATTTTGCTGCTCTCATATCTTGCTTTCACGCGCGGGCTGATTTTGCCGCCACTCATTCCCGCGCTGGTTTCGCTGACGGTCGCCGCGCCCCTGGCGTTGTTGCGCCGCGCTTTGGCGATGAGCGTCAGCCTTGATGCCCGCATCGGGGAATTGACGCGCGCCAGCGCGGCGCTATCGCCGCTCAGGTTGCAAGAGCGCGGCGAAACCGGGAAGTCATCGTGGCTGCCGCGCGGCGCTGAGGCGAGAACGGATGATTTGGCCGCGCTGCAAAAACGGTTGCTGGCTCGCACGCGGTTTGTTGATCGCGCGCTGCGCTCGGTTGAAGACGGGCTGATCATCGCCGGCGCCGACGGGGCCATCGCTTTCGCCAACCCGCGCGCCGCCGAGATTCTCGGCGTAATTGAAAAACGCCTGCTCGGCGGCAATCTCTTCGCTTATCTGAAAGTGGCTGAGACCGGCGCTTCGCCCGACGACGCGCAGGCCGAGCGGATGGCGAAGGAAATGTCGGACGGATTGTTCAACCGGCGAGAGGCGATTGAGCGCGAGATCGCTGTCGGCGCGGCGCAGGTTCGGCATTACACGCTGCGGATGGCGGCGGTCGCCGACGAGAGCGACGCGCCGCTCGGCATTGTCGTCACCATCTCCGACATCACCCGCCAGCGCGAGTTGCAGCAGATGCAGACCGACGTGATGGCGCTGGTCACGCACGAAATGAAGACGCCGTTGACGGCGATGCAGGGAATGAGCGAAGTGTTGATGAAGTTCGAGCCGGACGCGGCGAAGCGGCGCGAGATGAACCAGGCGATCAACGAAGCGGCGCAGCGATTGAAACGGATGATTGACGAATACCTCGATCTGACGCGGTTGGAATCGGGCGCCGTCCAGCCGCGTTTCAGCTTCATCCGGGTCCAATCGTTGATCGAACAGAACCTGCTGCTGCTCGACCCGGTTGCGGCGCAGCGCAGGATTGGATTGAAGCGGGCGTTCGCTTTTGACCTGCCGCCGCTGCTGGCCGACGCCGACCTGCTTGCGCGCGCAATCACCAATCTTGTCGCCAACGCGATCAAATACAGCCCCGCCAACACCGAGGTCACCGTATCGGCGCGAGCCGACGGAGACACGTTACTCATCTCGGTCGCCGATCAAGGCTATGGCGTCCCGGCGGAGCATCGCGCGCGCATCTTCGAGAAGTTCTATCGCGTGCCGCGCGTCGAAGACGCCGATGCGCCCGGCGCCGGACTGGGACTGGCGATGGTGCGCGAGATTGCGGAATTGCACGGCGGGCGCGTGATGGTCGAGTGCGAAACCGGCGCCGGCTCGACCTTCACGCTGCGATTGCCGTTGAAGCCTTCGGCGGACGAGGCAAGTTGATTGGCGCAGTTTTCAAAAGTCGGCTGTTGTTGCTACGCCTGAATCCCACCAGCGGAAGCTGGTGGATTGTTCAAACCTAGCCTACACAGGGCAGCCGTGCGAACGAATCCCACCAGCGGAAGCTGGTGGATTGTTCAAACCCAGCCTATCGCGCCTGTAGGCCGGGAGTGAACGATCCACCAGCTTCCGCTGGTGGGATTCGGAGAAGCTTCTTCGTCAAGTAGGCCGGGAGTGAACGATCCACCAGCTTCCGCTGGTGGGATTCGGAGAAGCTTCTTC
>Ga0187894_10002283_pt1 | contig 23085 bp, 20 predicted proteins | sample GBC1701081metaG_FD_136650 | JGI IMG/M metagenome (GOLD analysis project Ga0187894, IMG submission 136650) | White microbial mat communities from a lava cave in the Kipuka Kanohina Cave System on the Island of Hawaii, USA - GBC170108-1 metaG ... | reverse complement strand
TGTGGCCGGGCGAGACCGTCTCGGATTCCGTGCTGCCGCGCGCGATCGCGGCGGCCCGGCGCGCAGTCGGCGACGACCGCGGCAGCGCGCGCGTGCTCGCGACCGTGCACGGCCGCGGATATCGCTTCGTCGCGGCGCTGCGCGATCGCGCGAGCGAGCCCGAGACCGTTCCGCTCGCCGAGGAAGCGCCCGCATTCGCGTCGCCGTTCGTCGGCCGCGAGGCGCTGCTCGCGAAGCTCGAAGCGGCGCTCGCCTCCGCGTCCGCGGGCCGCGCACGCATCGCGCTGCTCGCCGGCGAGCCCGGCATCGGCAAGACCCGCACGACCGAGGAGCTCGCGGCGCGCGCGCGAGCGAGCGGCGCGCTCAGCGCGACCGGACGCTGCCACGAAGGCGAAGGCGCTCCCGCGTTCTGGCCGTGGCGAGGGCTGCTGCGCGCGCTCGCCGCGCGCTCGGAGCGCACGGCGCTGACCGATGCGATGGGCGCCGACGCGAGCGAGCTCGCGCTGCTCGCGCCCGAGCTCGGCGTCGCGAGCGGCGTCGCGGTCGAGGGCGAGCCCGCGCGCTTCCGCCTGTTCGACGCGCTGGCCGCGTTCGTGCGCCGCCTCGCTCAGAAGCGGCCGCTCCTGCTGGTGCTCGACGACCTGCACTGGGCCGACGAGGCGTCGCTGCGCGCGTTCGCGTTCCTCGCGGGCGAGCTGGGCGAGGCGCGCGTGCTGCTCCTGGGCACGTACCGCGACGTCGAAGTGCACCGCGAGCATCCGCTGCGCGAGCTGCTCGGCAAGCTCGCGCGCATGCCGAGCTGCGAGCGCCTCGCGCTGCGCGGGCTCGAGCCGGGCGCGCTCGGCGCGCTGGTCAGCGCCGTCACGGGCCGCGCCGCGTCCGCCGAGATCGCGAGCGCCGTGCACGAGATGACCGAGGGCAATCCGTTCTTCGCGGTCGAGCTCGCACGCCTGCTGCGAGATTCGCCCGCGGCCGATCTCTCGACGCTCGCGCTGCCGCAGAGTGTGCGCGACGCGATCGGCCGCCGATTCGACGCGCTCTCGCCCGCGGCGGTGCGGGCGCTGCGTGCGGCCGCAGTGCTCGGCCGCTCGTTCGACGCCATGCTGCTCTCGCGCCTCACCGAGACCGCGCCGGATGCGCTGCTCGACGCGATCGGCGAGGCGCAGAGCGCGGGCGTGCTGAGCGAGGGCGCGGAGCGCGCGGGCTCGTTCAGCTTCACGCATGCGCTCGTGCGCCAGACCCTGCTCGAGGAGCTGCGCGCGCCCGAGCGCGTGCGCCTGCACCGGCGCGCGGCGGAGGTGCTGGAAGCCGCGTTGCCCGGCGGCGACGACGGGGCGCTCTCGGAGATCGCGCACCACTACTTCCAGGCGTTGCCGGGCGGCTGCGCGGAGCCGGCGGCGGCCGCCGCCGAGCGCGCCGCTCGCAACGCGCACCGGCTGCTCGCGTACGAGGAGAGCGCGCGGCTCTACGAGCAGGCGCTCGAGGCACTCGCGGGCGCGCCGCAGCCGGATCCGGTGAGGCGCTTCGAGCTGCTCGCCGCGGCGGGCAGCGAGCATGCCGCGGCCGGCGCGCGCGAAGCGGCGCGCAGCCAGTTCCGCTCCGCGGCGAACGCGGCGCGCGCGCTCGGCCGCGCGGACCTGCTGACGCGCGCGGCGATCGGCTTCCGCGGGCTCGGCGAGATGGGCGTTCCGCCCGAGCGCGAGACGCTCGAGCTGCTCGAAGAGGCGCGCGCGGCGCTCGGCGACGGGCAACCCGTCCAGCGCTCGCGGCTGCTCTCGCGGCTGACCGGCACGCCGCCCTATTCGCTGTCGATGGCGACGCGCGATGCGCTCTCGCGCGAAGCGCTCGCGCTCGCGCGCGAGAGCGGCGACCCCGTCGCGCTGCTCGACGCGCTCGGCGCGCGCTCGTGGGCTTGTTACGGGCCCGACCACGTCGCCGAGCGCGTCGAGCTCGGGCGCGAGCTGAGCGCGCTCGGCCGCCGCCTGCGCGATCCGCTCGCGGAGTTCTCCGGCCACGAATCGCGGTTCGCGACGAGCTTGCTACTGGGGAGCGCCGCGGAGGCCGACCGCGCGCTCGAGGAATGCGTCCGCATCGCGCACGAGCTGCGCTACGCGTTCGTGTTGTTCCAAGCGCGCTACTTCGAGGCCGCGCGCATCGCCTGCGCGGGCCGGCTCGCAGATGCAGACCGCGCGCTCGAAGCGGCGCTCCAGGTCGGGCGCGGCCGTTTCCCGTACGCGCAGCTCCAGTGCGACGCGCATCGCCTGTGGCTCGCGATTCAGCGCGGCGACCGCCGCTCGGCGCGTGCGCTCGCCGCGACGCTGCTGCCCGACATCGCGTTCTCGTGGCGCGGCGGCGAGGTCGTCGCGCGCTCGGCGAGCGCGCTGCTCGCGTTCGGCGAGGGCAAGCCCGAGGCCGGCCGCGCGCTGCTCGCCGAGCTCGGGAAGGACGGCTTCACGAGCCTCGAGCGCAACGAACACTTCCTGTTGATCTGCGCGACGCTGTGCGATCTGATCGAGCACTTCGGCGACGCAGCCAACGCCGCGCGGCTCTACGCGGTGCTCTCGCCGTACGCGCACCTGCTCGCGTTCCACGATCTGCTGCGGACGTCGGCCGGCAGCGTCGCCTCGCTGCTCGGCGAGCTCAGCTTCACGCTCGGCCGCCACGACGAGGCGATCGCACACTACGAGGCCGGGCTCGCGCTCGAAGAGCGGATCGGCGCGCAGGCCGCGCGCCTCTCGACGCTCGTGCAGATCGCGCGCGCGCTCCGCAAGCGCCGGCGCGCGGGCGACGCATCGCGCGCGAGCGCGCTGCTGCGCGAGGTCGCGGCCACGGCACCGGCGCTCGGCATGGATTGGGCCGAGCGCTTCCACCTCGACCCGCAGACGCTCGCGGATCGGCCGCGCTCGCCCTGAACGCGCCGCCGCCGAGCCGCCGCCGCTTCCGAATCATCAAGAATCCGTGAGAAGACCGTCAGGACTGCCGCACGCGCGGCGTCGAATCTCGCGGCCATGGAGGAAGCCATGGCCACGACGATCGCGTCCCCGACCGCGGGCGCCGCCCCGCTCCCGTTCCGCCCGCTACGCGCGCTGCGGCTCTTCTTCGCGGTGCTGCGCGCGCCCGAACGCACGGACTTGGTGTTCGCGTTCTTCGACGCGATGGGCGGAGACGACGGGCCCAGGCATCTGGCGGCGCTGCGCGCGAGCCCGAGCGGGCGGCGCCTGCTCGCGCAGCGCTCTTCGCTGCTCGAGCGACTCGCGGACGCGCGCCTCGCGGCGCTGCCCGAATCCACGCTCGGCGGCGCCTACGCGTGCGCGATGCGAGGACGCGGCTTCGAGCCGGACGGGCTGCTCGCCTATCGCTCGCAGTCGGAGGCAGCGCGGCTCGGCGACGCCGCCTCGCGCTGGCTCTCCGACCGCATCAACGTGATGCACGACCTCTGGCACGTGCTGACCGGCTACGGAACGGACCCGCTCGGCGAAGCCGCGCTGATCGCGTTCTCGCAGGCGCAGATCCCGACGCGCAGCTTCCCGGTGTTGCTGCTCGGCGCCGCGCTGAAGGGCCCGAAGAGCTGGGATCTCGCGTGGCCGCGCTACTTGTGGCGCGCCTACCGGCGCGGCAAGCGCGCGCGTCTGCTGACTGCCGCGCCGCTCGAGGAGATGCTCGACCGGCCGCTCGCCGAGGTGCGGCGCGAGCTGCGCATCGGCGCGCCCGCGGACTGGCACGCGCAGGGCGTCTGGGTCGGAGAGCTCGGAGTGCGCGCGTGACGCGACTCCCGGCTCGCACGCTGCTGGCGTATGCGGCGCCCGCGCTCGGTTTCGGCTTCATGTCGCAGCTCGTCAGCACGTACTTCATGAAGTACGCGACCGACGTGCTCGGCGTCTCCGCGGCGCTGATGGGCGCGATCTTCCTGCTCTCGCGCGCGTGGGACGCCGTCGCCGACCCGATCGTCGGCTTCCTCTCCGATCGAACCCGATCGCGCTGGGGACGCCGGCGCCCATGGATGCTGGCGGGCGCCCTGCCCGCCGCCGCCGCATTCGCGGTGTTGTGGGCGCCGCCGCTCGGGCTGACCGCGAGTGGTCTCGCGATCTGGACCGGGCTCGCGCTCGCGCTCTCGCTGACGAGCCAGACCGCGGTCCGCATGCCGCACGAGGCGCTCGGCGCCGAGCTCTCGCGCGACTACCACGAGCGCAATCGCATCTTCGCCGCGAAGCGCGCGCTGTTCGGCGTCGGCGCGCTGCTCGTGCTCGTCGTGCTGCTGCGCGTCGGCGATGCCGAGGACCCGCGGCGCGAGATCGCGCTGCTGCTGATTCCTCTCGGCGTGCTCGGCGCGGGGCTCGTCGCACTCGCATGCTTCGCGCTGCGCGAGCCCTCGGCGCATCTCGGGCGCGGCCCCGCGCAACCGCTCGCCGCGCTGCGCGACCTGCTCGCGAACCCGCACGCGCGCCGTCTGCTCGCGGTGATGCTGCTCCAGCAAGTCGCGACGGGCGCGATCACGACCTCGGCGGCGTATCACGCGCAGTACGTGCTCGGCGACCGCGATGCGTTCCCCAAGCTGCTCGGCTGCTTCTTCCTCGCGACGCTCGTCTCGCTGCCGCTCTGGATTCGCCTCGGCCGGCGCTTCGACAAGCAGGCGCTGCTGATCGCGTCGATGAGCGGCGTCGGCCTGATCCTCGGCGCGATGTTCTTCGTGCAGCGCGGCGACCACGCGCTGCTGTTCTCGCTCGCGGCCGCCGGCGGCCTCGTCGCCGGCGCGCTCGACGTGCTCTTCCCCTCGCTGCAAGCCGACGTCATCGACTGGGACGAGCTGCGCACCGGCGAGCGCAAGGAGGGCGTCTACTTCGCGGCGTGGCACCTCGCCGAGAAGCTCGCGCTCGGAATCGCCGCGGCCGCGACGGGAGCGACGCTCACGCTGAGCGGGTTCGTGCCGAACGCCGAGCAGGGCCCGAGCGCGCTCCTCGCGCTGCGGCTGCTCTTCTCTGCCGGGCCGCTGATCTGTTACGGCGCCGGCGCTTGGCTGTTCCTCGGCTTCGGGCTCGATCGCGCCGCGCACGCGCGCGTGCAGCGCGAGATCGCGCGTGGCGCGCTCGCCGCTTCGGCGTGAGCCGGACTCCGCGGCGCCTGCCGAGTCAGCAGTCCCCGAGGTCGCGACACAGGATCGGCCGCAACACGCGCGCCCACTCGCGGTACCCGACCTCGCTCAGGTGCAGGCCGTCGAACGCGTAGACGTCGTCGCGCGGCTGGCCGTCCTCGCCGAGCAGCGGCGTCGCGACGTCGACGTACGTGAGCCGCGCATCGCTCTTGCAGTGCGAAGCGATCAGCGCGTTCGCGCGCTCCATCTCCGGCCAGCGCGCCCAGCGCAGCTTCGACGGCTTGATCGACAGGTAGTAGATGCGCGCGCCGGGCGCGTACGCGTGCACGGTCGCGACGAGCGTGCCGAAATCGCGCGCCACGTCCTCGGCGGTCTTGCCGGTGCTTGCGTCGAGGTCGTTGTCGCCCGCGTAGAGCACGACCGCACGCGGCAGGTACTTCACGATCGTCTGGTCGTAGAAGTGGATCACGTGCGCGAGCTGTGATCCCCCAAACCCGCGATTCACGATGGGAATTGGCGCCATGTCCGCGGCGAGCGTCGACCACAGCCGGATGCTCGAGCTGCCGGTGAAGACGACCGCGCCATCGGGCGGCGGCGACGCCCGGTCCTGCTCCGCGAACGCGGCGATCTCGTCCGCAAAGAACTCCGGATCCTGCGCGCGCCACGCGTAGTAGCGCGGGAACGCGAACACGAGCGCACCGGCGAGCACGATCAGCGCGGCGCTCCCCCCGACTGCGAGCTTCCAGCGCGCGCGCATCAGCGGTCCTCCCCGGCGCACGTTACCCCGCGGCGACGCGCCGCCTCCGGCCGATGACGGCGCGCTCATTCGTGGCTAACGCACGCACAGCCAGGAGGTCTCATGCCGCTCGCCCTGCGCGCTCTGCTGCTCGCTCTCGCGCTGCCCGCTTGGGTCGCCCACGCGCAAGCCAACGCGGATGCCGACCGCGCCGCGGTCGCGGCGCTCGACACCGCTTATCAGGCCGCCGTCGAGCGCAACGACGCCGACGCGATGGCGCGCATCCTCGCGGACGACTTCGTGCTGGTGATCGGCACCGGCGCCGTCTTCACGCGCGACGCGCTGCTCGCCGAGGCGCGCAGCGCCGAGACCGTCTACGAGCATCAGGTCGAAGACTCGGGCACACAGGCGGTGCGCGTCTGGGGCGACACCGCGGTGGTCACCGCGCGCCTCTGGCTGAAGGGCGCCACCGCGGGCAAGCCGTTCGAGCACCGGCTCTGGTTCAGCGACACGTACGTGCGCACGCCGAGCGGCTGGCGCTACGCGTTCGGGCAGGCGTCGCTTCCGCTGCCCGAGCCTGCCGCCGCGCCGACCCCGAAGCCCTAACGCTTGGCGGACAGATCCATCCAGAGCAGCGTCACGAACTGATCGGGCTTCAGAAAGCCGTCGCCCCATTCGGCCTCGAGATCGGCGAGCGGCTTCGTCGCGATGAACTGCTCCAGCGTCTGCCCCGATGCGACGCCCTTCTCCACGCGCGCCTTCACGTCGACGAGCATGTCGCGGAACTTCACGAGGTCGGCGCGCTTCGCGAGCGGACCGTGGCCGGGCACGATCTGCGTCGCCTCGTTCGCGCGAGCGAGCGCCCGGTCCGCCGAATCGATCAGACCCGCGGTCGTGCCGCCGCTCTCGACGTCGACGAGCGGAAAGAAGCCGTTCACGAACGTGTCGCCCATGTGCACGACGTTTGCGTTCTCGAACCACACGTGGGTATCGCCGTCCGTGTGCGCAGGCGCGACGTGATCGGCGCGGATCGTCTCCCCGTTCCAGTGCAGCGTGACGCCGTCGCCGAACGTGACGACCGGCAGCGCCTTCGCCGGCGACGCGGGGAACATGCGGTTCACCAGCTTCGAGAACTGATCCACCGACATGCGCTTGCGCACGTTCTCGTGCGCGAAGATCAGCGCGCCGGCCTCGCCGAACGCCTCGTTGCCGCCGGTGTGGTCGAAGTGGAAGTGCGTGTTGATCACGAAGCGGATCGGCGCGTCCTGCAGCGCCTTCACGGCGGCTGTGATCTTCGGCGCGAGCGGTGCGAACTGGTCGTCGACGATCACGGGGCCGTCCACGCCGGTGGAGACCGCGATGTTCCCGCCGGCGCCGACCAGCATCGCGAGGCCGGGCGCGAGCTTCGTCGTCACGATCTCCACCTTCGAGAAATCCTGCTGCTGCGCGAACGCGCCGAGCGAGCTGGCGAGGACGGCGAGGGCCGCGAGCGAGCGGAACGTCATGAGCTCCTCCGAGTCGGCGGGGCCGCGCAGCGTTGCACAGCCGCGCGCTGAGCAGTGGCGCCAATTTTTGGAACAGGTTTCAATATGGGCCGCTGGGGCCGCCGGGGCCTGCCGCGGCGAGCCGGGCGGTCGGATTGGAGAGAGATGGACTTCGCGCTGTCGGAAGAGCAGGAGCTGTTGCAGGAGACGGTGCGCGGCTTCGTCGAGAAGGAGTGCCCGGCTGCGCTCGCGCGGCAGATCTTCGACGGCGAGCGCGGCCCCGCCGTGAAGCTGTGGAGCGGCCTCGCGGAGATCGGCATCGCCGGCCTCGCGATCCCTGAGAAGCTCGGCGGCGCCGGCCTCGCGCTGCTCGAGCTCGCGCTCGTCTCCGAGGAGCTCGGCCGCGGCGTCGTGCCGGTGCCGTTTCTCGGGCACGTGCTCGCTTCGCTCGCGCTCGCGCAGGGCGGGAGCGACGCGCAGCAGGCGCGCTGGCTACCGGAGCTCGCGAGCGGCGAGGCGCTCGGCGCGATCACGTTCGGCGACATCGCGCCGCACGCGGGGGATGCGGACGTGCTCGTGTTTGCGCGCGCAGACGGCTCGCTCGCGCTCGCCGAACGCGGCGCCTTCCGCAGCGAGCCGATCGCGAGCAACGATCGGGGCCGCCCACTCTCCCGCGTCGCGGTGGCCGCCGGCGCCGGCGACCCGCTGCCGGGCGCGAGCCTTGCCCGCGTGCGCGATGCTGCGCTGATCCTGCTCGCCGCCGACGCGTTCGGCGCCGCGCATCGCTTGATCCGGATGACCGTCGAGTACAGCAAGACGCGGCAGCAGTTCGGTCAACCGATCGCGCACTTCCAGGCGCTGAAGCACCAGCTCGCGAACATGGCCGTCGAAGTCGACCCGACGCGCGGGCTCTGGTGGTACGCCGCTCACGTCTACGACACCGAGCCGGAGCGCGCCGAACGCGCGGCGGCGCTCGCGAAGGCGCACGTCACGGACCGCGCCCAGCAAGCCGCACGCGATGCGGTCGAGTGTCACGGCGGGATCGGCTTCACCTGGGAGTGCGACGTGCAGCTCTGGTTCAAGCGCATCCTGTTCGACCGCCAGTGGCTCGGGACCCCGGAGCAGCACCGCGAGCGCATCGCTCAGATGAGTGGGTGGTAGAGCGATGGACCTCCGCTTCGGCCCCGAGTACGAAGAGCTGCGCCAGCGCGTCCGCGCATTCTGCAGGCAAACTTGGCCGGCGCCCGGCGCGAGCGACCGCGAGCGCGCGATCGCGTGGCGCAAGCAGGCGCTCGCCGCCGGCTTCCTGAGCCGCACCGTCCCGAAGACATACGGCGGCGGCGGCTTCGCGCCCGACGTGCTCGCGGAGGCGGTGATCCGCCAAGAATTCGAGGCGGCCGGCGTTCCGTACCGCGCGTCCGCGCAGGGCACGCACATGCTCGTGCCCACTCTTCTGGAATGCGGCAGCGAGGCGCAGCGCCAGGTCTACATCGCGAAGACGCTCACCGGCGAGCTGAACTGGTGTCAGGGCTACAGCGAGCCCGGCTCGGGCAGCGACCTCGCCTCGCTGAAATCGAGCGCGCGGCTCGACGGCGACGAGTGGGTGATCAACGGCCAGAAGATCTGGACGAGCAACGCGACCGTCGCCGACATGATGTTCGGCTTGTTCCGCACCGAGCCCGCTGCGCCGAAGCACGCGGGCATCTCGTATTTGTTGGTGGACATGCGCGCGCCCGGCGTCGACGTGCGGCCGCTGCGCATGATGCAGGGCGGCGAGGATTTCTGTGAGGTGTTCCTGAACGACGTGCGCATCCCGACGGCGAACATCGTCGGCCGGCGCGGCGAGGGCTGGAACGTCTCGCGCGCGACGCTGAAGCACGAGCGCATGCTGATCGGCGACAGCCAGGGCGCGCGGACGATGTTCGCCGCGCTGGTGGAGCTCGCGCAGCGAACGCAGCGCGGCGGCCAGCCCGCCTCGCGGGATCCGGCCGTGCGCCAGCGGCTCGCCGAGATCGAGGGCTACCTCGCGACGCAGGAGTACGCGGCAGCGCGCATGCTGACCGCGATCGCGAAGAACCGCGACGCGAGCGTCGCCGCCGAGATGCTGACCGCGAAGCTCGCCGCGACGAATCTCGGCCAGCTGCTCGCGAAGCTCGCGATGGACCTGCTCGGCGAGCGCGGACTCGAGGAGCCGGGGCCGGGCGAGGCCGACATGGGCATCCGCCAGTTCACCGAGGGCCGCTGGGTCTCCCAGTACATGATGTCGCTCTCGACCGCGATCGCCGGCGGCGCGAGCAACATCCAGCGCAACATCATCGGCGAGCGCCTATTAGGCCTCCCGCGCGATCAGCGCCCGCCCGGCCACTGATCGCAGACGAGGCAAAGCGGGGACGTTCCTCCTCTTCTCCATCCTCGCGCGGGGAGGAGGAGGAACGTCCCCGCTTCACCCTGGTTCAGTCGGTCGAGAGCAGCTCGAGCAGGTTGCCGTCTCGGTCGCGGAAGTAGATCGAGTGGCCGGGCTTGCCATCCGCGCCGGGGCGCGGAACCGGGCCGAGCTCGATCTCGATGCCGAACGCGCTGAGGTGCGCCTCGGCGTCGCTCAGCGGGCCGCTCCAGCGGAAGCAGAGGTCGACGCTGCCGGGCGTCGGCGACTTCGCGTGCGGCTTTGCCGGCGCCGACGACGCGTGCACCGAAAGCCGGCTCTCGCCGACCTGCAGGATCACGACGGGAATCTTTCCGGCGCGCCATTCCGCGAGGTAGAGCGGGTTCGCGCCGAGCACGCGCGAGTACCAGGAGATGGTCGACTCGACGTCCGAGACCGTCATGGCGACGTGATCGATTCCGCGGATCGGCATCGCTCCACCGTATCGCGACGTGTGGCGCCCTCGCTGCGCCCGCCCCGCCGCGGCGGGGCGGCGCTACCCGCAACAAGTTCTGCCGAGGCGCTCAGCGCACGAAACGCTGCGCTCCCGAGAGCGCCCGCTCCGCCCCCTCGACGAGATCCCGTAACACCTCACGCGCCGGCCGAATCGAGTGGATCATCCCGATCCCCTGCCCCGCGAACCCAGGCGCAATGTCGCCGCGCCCCTGGCGCAGCGCGGCCGCCTGGACCGGCCCGCTGACCGCGCCCTGATAAGGCATCGGCAACGGCTCGATCCCGGCGTCGACCCACGCCTGCGTCCATTTCGACTTGATGTAACGCGCGGGCTTGCCCGTCACGCTGCGCGTGATCGTCGTGCCCTCCTCGGATGACTCGACGATCGCTTTCTTCTGGAACTCCTCGATGTTCGCCTCGTGCGTCGCGAGGAACGCGCTGCCGACCCACGCGCCCTGCGCGCCGAGCATCATCGCCGCGGCGACGCCGCGGCCGTCGACGATGCCGCCGGCCCCTAACACTGGAATCTCGCCAGCCGCGTCCACGACTTGCGGGATCAGCGCCATCGTGCCGACCGGGCTGTTGTGGCCGCCCGCGTCGTGGCCCTGCGCGACGATCACGTCGACGCCGGACGCCGCGACCTTGCGCGCGTGGCGCACCGCTCCGACCACCGCCATCACTTTCGTGCCGTTCGCGTGCAGCGCCTCGATGAACGGGCCTGGATCGCCAAGACCGGCCGCGTACACGGCAACCTTCTCCTCGATCACGACCTTCATCTGCGCTTCGAAGAAGTCGTTCGTGAAGCCGCCGCGCATCCGTGGCGTCTCGACGCGGGTGAGCCCCTCTTTTCTCATGAACTCTTGCGCGAAGTCCAGGTACTCGGGCAGCAGCTCCTGCGGAGATTTCCCCTTCGCCGCGGGCTGGTTGAACGCGCCGCGCCGCACGGAGGCCGGCAGCAGCGTGTCGACTCCGAACGGCTTGCTGGTGAGCTTGCGCGTGCGCGCGATCCACTCGCGCAGCTCATCGGGTCCGCAGCCCGCGGCGCCGAGGATGCCGAGGCCGCCGGCGTTCGAGACCGCGGCGGCGAGCTCGGGCGCCGACGCGCCGCCCATGCCGGCGAGCACGATCGGTACCTCGATGCCGAACAAGTCACAGATCGGAGTGCGGAGTCGGGACACGGATCACCTCGCCAGTCGTTACGGGATCACGCCTTCGGCTTTGAGCTGCGCGAGCGCCTCCGCGCCGAAGCCGAGCTCGCCGAGCACCTCGGCGGTGTGCTCGCCGTGCAGCGGCGGCAGGCGCTTCACCTGCTGCGGCGTCTCGGAAAAGCGCGCGACCGGGCGCGGCGTGCGGAACTTGCCCGCGCTCGGGTGATCGCACTCGAACCACGAGTCGTTATGGACGATCTGCGGGTCGACCAGCATCTCCTCGATCGAGTTCACGGGGCCGACCGGCACGTCTTCGTGCTCCATGCGCGCGACGAGCTCGCGTGTCGGCCACTTACGCATCTCCTCGAGGATCATGCCGCCGAGCAGCTCGCGATTCTCGGGCTTCGAGCGTTGCTGTGGCGTCGCGAAGCGCTCGTCCGTGCACCACTCGGGCTTGCCGAGCGCACGGAACAGTCCATGGAATTCGGACTCCGACGCCGTGAAGTAGATCAGGTGGCCGTCAGCCGTCTCGTAGATCCGGTAGACCTCGTAGAGCACCGGCAGCTGCCGCTCCGCCTCGCCCACGAACGTGTGCTTCATCATCCCGTCGGGCCAGAAGAAGAACAGCGAGGCGTCGATCATCGGCACGACGATGTGTTGCCCGGCCGCGCCGCGCTCTCGAGCGAACAGCGCCGCGCTGATCGCCTGGGCGGCAGTCCACGAAGTGGACTTGTCGGCGACGATGTTGCGCACGAGGTCGGGGATCGGGACGTCGGGGTTCTTCTGGATCGCGACGTGACCCGTAATGCCTTGGATGATCGGGTCGTAGACGCGCCGCTCGCTGTAAGGACCGCTCGGCCCGTAGCCGCTGATCGAGCAGTAGATCAGCCGCGGATTCACGGCGCGCAGGTCGTCCCAGCCGAGCCCGAGCCGCTCGGCCGCGCCGGGCCGCCAGTTCTGCACGAACACGTCGGCCTCGGCGACGAGCTTCAGCAGGATCTCGCGGCCGCGGGCCTTGGTCAGGTCGAGCACGATGCAGCGTTTGCCGCGATTGACGTTCGTGAAGAACGCCGACAGGCCGCCGCGGAAGTACGGCCCGACGCGCATCAGGTCGCCGTAGCCCGGCGGCTCGACCTTGATCACGTCGGCGCCTTGATCCGCGAGGATCATCACCGCGAACGGCCCCGAGACGATCTGCGAGCAATCGACGACCTTGATGCCAGTGAGCGGCCCAGCCACGGCGCATCCCCGAAAGGGCCGAGTCTATCCCGGTCTCACTGCCTCTTCTGCGTCTCCCATCGCACTTCGATCAGCGCGCGGCCGAGCCGCGCATCGTGCTCCGCGAGCCGGACTGAGCCGCTCGTGCGGCACAGCGCGAGCATCGCGATCGCGCCGGCGCCGATCGATTCGAGCCAGCGTGCGTGGCTAGCGACCTGCTCCGGAAGCGAGACAGCGCGCAGCTCGAGACTGCTGTCCGAGGTGCGCACGACGGTCCACTCGCCGCAGTCGCGAAAGACGATCGCGAGCCCGCGTGGAATCACGCGCATCAGTGCGCCCGGATTCAGCCCGAACAGCCGGACGCCGCCGTCGACGAGCGAGCGGAACAGCGGGCTGCCGAATTGATCGGCGACGCGAGCGGCCAGGAAGTCGAGCGCCGCCGGCCAGCCGAAGGCGCGCGCCGCCGCCTCGACCCAGCGCACGTTCAGCGCGATCGGCAGCCACGCGCCGCGCGGCGCCGACGCGAGCTCGAGAAACAGCGCCTCGTCCGCGGCGCGCACGGCGGCGCCTCGCGCGCCGAGGCGGGCGAGCGCCTCCGCGACGTCCTTCATGTACCCGGACTGAACGCGCGGATCGCGCATGCGCCGCCCTCGCGCCGGTCTCGCGCGAATCGGCGGTGCGCAGACCGCGCTTAAGTCCGCGCCGCCAGCCTCACGACGGCGCTGGCGGCGAGCGCCTCGATCTCGGCGTCCGCGAAGCCGGCCTCGCGCAGCACCTCGCGCGTGTGCTCGCCGTGCAGCGGCGGGCGCCGCTCGATCGCGCCGGGCGTGGCCGCGAGCTTCACCGGCAGGCCGGTCGTGCGGAACGTGCCGAGCTCGGGGTGCGCGAGCGAGACGAGCATCTCGCGCGCGAGCACCTGCGGATCGGCGAACACCTCGGCGAGACCCAGCACGGGGCCGGCCGGAACGCCCGCCGCGTTCAGCACGTCGACCCAGTGCGCGACGTCGCCGCTCGCGAGCGCGTGCTCGATCTCGCGCGTCAGCGCGTCGCGGTTGCGCACGCGCTCGATCACTCCTTCGAAGCGCGCATCGGCGAGCCACGCTTCGCGGCCGAGCGAGCGCGCGAGCTTCTCCCACATCGCATCGTGCGCGGCGGCGATGTTCAGGTAGCCGTCGCGCGCGCGGAAGCGGCCGTACGGCGACGAGAGCGGATGGTGTTGGCCCGCGGGCCCCGGGCTCGCGCCGCTCTCGAAGAACTGGCCGGCGGCCCAGCTGAGCACGCCGATCGTCGCCTCGAGCAGCGAGGTCTCGACGCGCTGGCCGCGGCCGCTGCGCTCGCGCGCCAGCAGCGCGAGCTGAATGCCGTGCGCAGCGAAGATGCCGGCGAGCAGATCCGAGATCGCGACACCGCTGCGTGTCGGGCCGCTCTCGGCGGTGCCGGTCACGCTCATCAGGCCGCTCATGCCCTGCGCGATCTGGTCGAAGCCGGGCCGCTGTGCGTACGGGCCGCTCGCGCCGAAGCCCGAGATGCTGCAGACGATCAAGCGCGGATGGCGCGCAATCAGGGAGTCGGGCTCGAAGCCGAGCGCAGCGAGCACGCCCGGCCGGTAGTTCTCGACCAGCACGTCCGCGCGCGCGATCAGCCGCGCGAGCACGCCGCGCCCTTCGGGCTTCGCGAGATCGAGCGCGAGCGCGCGCTTGTTCCGGTTCGCGCTCAGAAAGAAGTAGGCGTCGCGCTGCGCGCCGGGCGCGCGGAACTCGCGGCCGCGCGGCGACTCGACGCGGACGACGTCTGCGCCGTAATCGGCGAGCAGCTGCGTGCAGAACGGTCCGGCGAGAAAGCGCGTCAGGTCGACGACGCGCACCCCCTCGAGCGGAGGCGCAGCCACTACCACCTTTCCCAGTGAACGACTTCGCTCAAGGCTTTGCGCTTCAGCGGGCCGAACGGACGGTCGGGGTAGCCGAGCGCGACGCAGACCCCGATCAGCACGTCGTTCGGCAAGCCGAGCGCCGCACGCATCTCCTTCTCGGCGGCGAGCTGGAACGTCGTGAACGTCGTGCCGAGCCCGAGCGAGCGAGCGGCGACGATCAAGTTCTGTGCGGCCGGATAGAGCGCGGCATGCACCATCTGCTCGGTCCCAGCGCCCGGCGGATAGACCTTGCGCCCGCACACGACGATCCAGACCGGCACGTCCTCGAAGTGCTCGAGCAGATGGTACGCGCCGGCGAGCATGCGCTTCGCGGACGCGTCCGGGCTCGGCATGCCGCGCACGAGCCCACGCATCCGCTCACGCAGCGCGGGCCCGATGCGCGCCTTCGTCGCGCGGTCTTGCACGACGACGAAATCCCAGCCCTGCGAGTTGCCCGGGCTCGACGCGCGGGTCGCCGCGTGGATCACGCGCTCGATCAGCTCGCGCGGCACTGGATCGGGCTTCAGGTACCGGATCGCGCGCGTCGTCTCCATCGCCTCGAGGGTGTTCATCTCGTGCCCTTCCTTCGCGCAGGCGCCGCGAAGCACTGGTAGCGCGGCTCGGTCTACGCTGCGCGCGGAGGGCAACCGCGTGGGCACTCTCGCCGGAAAAGTCGCAGTGATTACGGGCGCCGCGCGCGGGCATCCCGCGCTGCGGCTGGCGATCTCGCTCAGCGGAGATCGCCGGCCGCGCGCCGGCCCCGCCTAGAACAGCGCGATCGGGTTCACCGGCGAGCCGGTGCCGCGCTCGACGCGCAGCGGCGCGACGGTGAGCTGGAACTCCCAGCGCTGCTCGCGCGCGCAAACCGCCATCAGGCCGTCGAGCCGCAGGTTGTCGAGCAGGTGCACGCCCATCGCGACCAGCGTGCACTGGTGCACCGGGATCGGCCAGCTCGGGATGCCGAGGCCGGGCAGCGCATCGGAGATGCCGTCGCACCCTAACACCGCGATGTCGCGCTCGCGCAGCCAGGGGATGCACTCGGCGTGGAGCCCCGCGACGCCTTCGTGCTGCGCGCTCCACGGGCCGTGCTTCTCCTTGCGCGCGTCGCGGCCGGTCGCGACGAGCAGGATGTCGCCGCTCTCCACGCGCACGCGCTGTGCCTTCTCCGCGGCCGCGAGCTCGTCGGGCGAGATCGTCTCGCCGAGCTCGAGCCACGGCACGCCGCGCAGCCGCGGGATGTCGAGCAACACGCCGCGCGAGACGATGCCCTCCTTCGCGACGTGGATGCTGTTGCGGAGCGCGCCGATCGACCTCACGTCGCTGATCGGGAAGCCGTTGTACATGCGCCCGTCCACCGCGACGTGGCAGAGCGCGTCGATGTGCGAGACCGCCATGCCGTGGAACGAGACGCCGACGAAGTCCATCGTCGTCTCGAGGCCCGGCACGCCGTGCGACTCGGGGCCGCACGAATCGCCGCCGACGACCATCATGTGCAGCGCCGGGTTCGGATTCTCCGCCGATGGATGCACCGGCAGCTCGCGCGCGAGGCTGACCGCTTCGCCGCTGCGCACGAGCTTCGCCGCCGCGAGCCGCTTCGCCGGCGTGATCAGGTTCAGCGCGCCCGCCTGATCCTCCTTCCCCCAGCGCCCCCAGCTCTTCACCGACTCGAAGATTTCCCGCATGCGCTGCTCGGTGACCGGACTCCGCATCGTTCCCTCCTCGCGAAGTGCGCGATGATGCTGCGCCGAGGAGACGCGAGCCATGCCGAAGAAGCGCGCGAAGTCCGGCTCTCTCAAGCGTGGCGCCGCGCGCCGCTCGAGCGCGCGATCGCGCGCGACGAAGGCAGCGCAGCGCCAGATCGCAGCTCGAGAAGCCGCAAGCGGACGAGCGACGGCGAAGCCGGCGCAGGCCGCGCGCAGCGAGCCGAAGGCGAGCGGAGCTCGAAAGAACTGGGCCATCGAGTCCATCTTTCACTTCACGGTGAACGCGACGAACTTCGAGCGCTCGCTCGCGTTCTATCAGGCGATCGGCTTCCAGCTGTTACGGGACAACCGCGACGCGATCTGGCCCGACTACGTCGCCGGGAACTTCGGGATGAAGAAGGCACAGGGCCGCGGCGCGCTGCTCGCGATCGACTCGGGCCCGCTGCACACGCGGCTCGATCTGATCGAGTGGCTCGAGCCCGCCTACGATCCGCCCCCCGACAAGCCGTGGAGCGAGCGCGTGCCGCGCATCATCGCGCTGCGAACGCGCAACGTGCGCGCCGCTTACGAGGAGCTCTCCGCGAAGGGCATCGAGTTCATCACGCCCCCGCGCAACATGGACCCGAACAGCGGGATCGTCGGCGTGATGCTGTGCCGCGACCCGGACGGGCTGCTCGTCGAGTTCATCGAGTACGAGCCGGGACTGCTCGGCAGCCGCGTGGGGCATCTCGCGAAGCGAGCGTGAGCGCGGCGCAGCCGACGCCACGCGCGAACGCCCCCCCGCAGTCAGCAGCTCGGCCGGCGCGGATCCTGTGCATGCGCGGTCAGCACCTCGGCAAGCTTCAGCGGGTCGGTCGTCGCGAGTCCTTTTCCCTCGAGCTGTCGATCGACCGCGAGCGCCGCGAGGCCGTGCATTGGCGCCCAGGCGCTGAGCGCGAGCTCTGCGGCCTCGCGTTCGCCGAGCGCGCGGATGCCGTAGACCGCGCGGATGCCGGCGAGCAGCACCTCATACGCCGCCGCCTGCGCGGCGCTCGGCTCTGCGGCGGCGTCGCCGATCGCGGGGTGGAACATCGCGCGGAAGCGCGCGGGATTCGCGACCGCGAACTCGACGTAGGCGACGCCGCTGCGCCGCAGCGCCGCTTGCGCGTCGGGCGCACCGGCGATCGCCGCGAGCATGTGCGCGCGCAACGCCTCGAAGCTCTCGTCCGCGAGCGCGTGCAGCAGACCGAGCAGGTCGCCGAAATGGTGCGCCGGCGCCGCGTGCGAGACGCCCGCGCGCCGCGCGACCGCTCGCAGCGTCAGCGCGAAGACGCCGTTCCGCGCGATCAGCGCGAGCGCGGCGTCGAGCAGTGCGCGGCGCAGGTCGCCGTGGTGGTAGCCGCGGCGGCGTCGCGCGCGCGTCGCTCTGCGTTTTCGTGCCGCCACGCGCCGCAACCTCGAAAACAATCTTGACATCGTCAAGATCCAGGCCGTAGTCTGCGCTCCGAACGCGCCCGGAGGACGCCATGAGCGCCGCCATCCGCAACGACGAGCTGCCCTTCCACCTGCGCGGCAACTTCGCGCCGGTCAGCGAGGAGTCGACGCTGTTCGATCTCGCGGTCGAGGGCGCGCTGCCGCGCGAGCTCGCCGGGCTCTACGTGCGCACCGGCCCAAATCCGAAATCTGGGCACTCGGGTCACTGGTTCGTCGGCGACGGCATGGTGCACGGCGTCCGCCTCGAGAACGGCCGCGCGCGCTGGTATCGCAACCGCTACGTGCGCACGCGCCGGCTCGAGAACCCGGACGCCCAGCGCGTCTCCCCGACCGGCGAGTTCGATCGCACGCTCTCGGCCGCCAACACGCACGTGCTAGGGCATGCGGGGCGGATCTGGGCGCTCGAGGAGGCCTCGTTCCCGTACACGCTCGATCGCGAGCTGAATACGACGGGCTGCCACGATTTCGGGGGCCAGCTGAAGAGCGCGTTCACCGCGCATCCGAAGCGCTGTCCGAAGACCGGCGAGCTGCTGGCGTTCGGCTACGCGCAGTTCCCGCCCTACTTCACGTATCACCGCGTCTCGCCGGCGGGCGAGCTCGTGCAGAGCGTGCCGATCGAGACGAAGGGCGCGTCGATGATGCACGACTTCGCGATCACCGAATCGCGCGTGCTGATCCTCGATCTGCCGGTGGTGTTCGACCTCTCGCGCGCGATGAGCGGCGCGATGCCGTACCGCTGGAGCGATGAGTACGGTGCGCGCGTCGGCATCATGCCGCGCGATGCGTCGGCGCCGCCGCGCTGGTTCGAAATCGAGCCGTGCTTCGTGTTCCACTCGGTGAACGCGTGGGACGAGAGCGATCGCGTCGTGCTCGACGCGAGCCGCTACGAATCGCTCTGGCGCGAGGCGGGCTCGTTCTCCGCGAGCGGCCGCCAGACGGTGCACCGGTGGACGTTCGACCTCGCGAGCGGCCGAGTCAGCGAGCAGACGCTCGACGACCGCGCGACCGAGTTCCCGCGCGTCGCCGACGATCGCATCGGTCGGAAGCACCGCTTCTCGTATCTGACGCTCGCACAGGTGAGCGATCCGCAGTCGCCTCACCTCGACGGCCTCTTGAAGATGGACGCCGCGACCGGGAAGACCGAGACGCACGACTTCGGCGCCGGCCGTCATCCGGGCGAGCCGGTGTTCGTGCCCGCCGCCGGCTCGCGCGGCGACGACGAGGGCTACGTGATCACGTACGTGCACGACGACGCGAGCGCCACCGCCGATCTCGTCGTGCTCGACGCGAGCCGCTTCAGCGCGCCGCCGATCGCGCGCGTGAAGATTCCGCGGCGCATCCCGTACGGCTTCCACGGGAGCTGGATCGCCGACTAGGCGGGCCCGTCGAACGCCACGCCAACGGCTCAGCCGCGGCGCGCAGCGCCGCCGGCTGCAGCCGACGCCTCTGCAATCGCAGCGACCGGGTTCGATCGATGGCACTCTCCGCCGCTTCGAGGGCGGGGGAATCACATGCGCTGCTTGGTGATGGGCGGAACCCAGTTCAACGGCTTGGCGCTCGTGCGCGAGCTCGCGAAGCACGGCCACGACGTCACCATCGTGAACCGCGGCAAGACGCCGGTGGAGCTTCCACTTGCGGTGAAGCGCCGCATCGCGGACCGCACCGACGCAGCGGCGCTCGCGAGCGCGCTCGCGCGCGACGAGTGGGACGTCGTCTACGACGTCAACGCGTATCGCCCGGACGACGTGAAGCAGATGGCGGAGCTGCTGCGTGGGCGCGTCGGCCACTACGTGTTCATCTCGTCGACCGTGATCTACGCGGCCTCGGAGCGGCTGCCGATCCACGAGGACTTCCCGGTCGACCGCTCGCCGCAGCAGAACGAGTACGGGCGCTGGAAGATCGAGTGCGAGGACCTGCTCGTGCGCGAGCATCGCGAGCGCGGCTTCCCGGCGACGACCGTCGCGCTCTCGATGGTGTTCGGCCCCAACAACATCCTGCCCGACCGTGAGCAGCGCATGTTCGTGCGGCTGCTGCAGGGCCGCCCGATCCTGATTCCGGGCGACGGCTCTACGCTCGCGCAGATCGGCCACGTCGAGGACCAAGCGCGCGCGCTGCGCATGCTCGGCGGGAAATCGGCGACGTTCGGCCGGCGCTACAACCTGACCGGCGCGGACGCGTTCTCCGCGGACGGCTACGTCGACACGTTCGCCGCGGTGACGGGCACGAAGCCCAACAAGATCTCGGTGCCGCCGGCGCTGATGGACGACCTCTACGCCGGGCGTGTCTCGCTGCGAAGTGGCCGCGCCGACGTGAAGATCGACATCCGCAGCAAGGATCAGGCGGATCAGCTCGTGAACCAACGCTTCCAGCTGACGATGCTCGTGCAGCGCATCGCACCGCACATCCATCACTGGAACCAGAGCGTGATCTTCGGCGTCGACCGGCTGCGCGACGACGTCGGCTGGCGCCCCGAGTTCACGTTCCCTGCCGCGGTGGAGCACACCTATGCGTGGTTCCGCCGGCAGCGTCTGCACGAGACGCTCGCGTGCGACTTCGGCTGGGAGGATCAGCTGCTCGAGATGGTGCGCGCGGCCGGCCGCTAGTCAGCGTTGCAAGATGCTGCGCCCGGTCTCGGCGACTCGCTGCGCGGCGTCTTCCTGCTTCGGCAGCTCGAGGCGCTGCGGCACCGCGAGCCCGCGCTGCACCGCGGGCCGCGCGGCGAGCTCGCCCATCCAGCGCTTCAGGTGGTCGAGCCCGTCGACCGGAACGCCCGCCCACTCGTGGATGCGCACCCACGAGAAATTCGCGATGTCGGCGAGCGAGTAGTCGCCCGCGAGGTACGGCGTCTTGCCGAGCTGGCCGTCGAGCACCGTGTAGAGCCGCCGCGTCTCGTTCTGATAACGCGAGATCGCGGCGGGCAACTTCTCAGGGAAGTAGCGGAAGAAGACGTTCGCTTGGCCCTGCATCGGGCCGATGCCGCCCATCTGGAACATCAGCCACTGCTCGACCCGCGAGCGGCCCTTCGCATCGCGCGGCAGCAGCTGCCCGCTGCCGTCGCGGTCGCACAGGTAGAGCATGATCGCGCCGCTCTCGAACACCGCGAAGTCGCCGTTCGCGCGGTCGACGATCGCCGGGATCCGCCCGTTCGGGTTGATCTCGAGGAACCACGGCTCCTTCTGCACGTTCTTGCCGAGATCGATCGGATGCACGCGATACGGCGTGCCGAGCTCCTCCAGCGTGATGGAGGCCTTCCAGCCGTTCGGCGTGGGAGCGGTGTAGAGGTCGATCATCGTGGGCTTCCTTTCTCGGGCGGCTCGCGGACCTAATGACTCGCGCCCGGCTCCGGGTCGTGCTTGTGGGCGCGCATGTGGGAGAAGTACGCGACGAGCGCATCGAGATCTGCGTCCGTCAGCTGCGGCTGCGAGGGCATGCTCGTGTAGCGGAAGCTGCGCGCGTCGCGGATGAACTGCTTCAGCTGCGCGGGCTCGCGGTACTCGACGATGCTGCGCGGCACGTTCAGCTCGGGGCCGACCTTGCCGCCCTCGCCGTTGATCGCATGGCACGCGATGCAGTAGCGGCGAAACAGCGCGAAGCCGCGCTGTGGCGCGCTGTCCACCGCAGCGCCTGCGGGCGGCACGTGCGGAAACTTCGCGGCGAAGTCGACGAGCTCGATCTCGACGAGCTGGTAGGGCCACGGCCACAGATTGGTGTCGGCCTGCTGTGCGCCTTCCCATACCAAATAGAACGGTGCGGGATCGACCTGGCGGCGGTCGATCGGGAAGAACTCGCCGCGCGGATGGTCGGCGTCCGCGAAGGCGAGGAAGCCTCCGCTGCTCAGCAGCTGCGCGCCGCTCGCGGTGCGCGTGTAGCCGTCGCGCGCGCGCAGCAGCAGCTCGGCCGCCGCGAACGCCGCGCTGCCGGCGTCGTCGAAGCCGCGCGCGAGGACCGCCGCGAGCGGGAACGCGCGAAAGCGCTTCGGGCCGCCGTAGTACGGATCGTCGATCGCGACCTCGCGCGGAGCGCAGCACGCCTGCAGCTCGGCGAGCGTGAGCGTGCGCAGAACTGCGCCGTCGCGCAGGAAGCGCAGCGCCGGCGGGTCCCGATCCGCCGCGGGCGCGCGACTCGCGAAGCCCGCCAGCTGCAGCAGCGCGAACGCCGCGACCAGCGGAGGGAACGAGAAGCGTCGCCTGCGGGAGAGCTGCATGCGGCGCGCAGCGTACCGCGCGTCGCGCCTCGAACTTGTTGGGGGCCGCCGATTTTTCCAAGAGCGCCGCCGCCGCGGTAGTAGCTTGCCGCCGCCAGCGAAGCCGGAGGAGCCGATGAGCGAGCCGCGCCGCGCCACGACCGCGTTCATCCTCGTCACCGTGATGCTGGACATGCTGGCGCTCGGAGTGGTCATCCCGGTTCTGCCGAGCCTGATCGTCGAGTTCAACGGCGGCAGCATGACCGGCGCCGCGTGGTGGGGATGGCTGTTCGGCACCGTGTTTGCCGGGATCCAGTTCTTCTTCGCGCCCGTGCTCGGCGCGCTCTCGGATCGCCATGGCCGCCGCCCGGTGATCTTGCTGTCGAGCTTCGGCCTCGCGCTCGACTACGTGCTGATCGCGCTCGCGCCGAACCTGTGGTGGATGCTCGCGGGGCGCGCGATCGCCGGATTTTGCGCGGCCTCGATCAGCGTGCCGTCGGCGTACATCGCCGACGTGACGGCGCCCGAGAAGCGCGCCGCCGCGTTCGGCATGATCGGCGCCGCATTCGGCGTCGGCTTCATCCTCGGCCCGCTCGTCGGCGGCCAAGCGGGCGCCGTGGACCCGCGGCTTCCGTTCTGGATCGCGGGCGGGCTCACGCTCGCGAACTTCTGTTACGGCCTGTTCGTGCTTCCGGAGTCGCTGCCGCCCGAACGCCGCGCGCGCTTCGAGTGGACGAAGGCGAATCCGTTCGGGTCGGCTCTGCTGATTCGCCAGTACCCGACGATTTGGGCCCTGATCGCGCTCTCGGTGCTCAGCTACCTCGCCCACGACTCGCTGCCGCACACGTTCGTCTTCTACGCGAAGGCGCGCTTCGCGTGGAACGCGGAGATGGTGGGCTGGGGCCTCGTCGCGGTCGGTGCCGCAAGCGTGTTCGTGCAGGGGCTCGCGGTCGGGCCGATCGTGCGCGTGCTCGGCGAGCAGCGCGCGCTGTTCTTCGGAATCGCGATGGGTCTCGCCGCGTTCGTGTTCTACGGCTTCGCGTGGGCGCCCTGGGTCGTGTTCCTCGCAATCGCGGTCGGTGCGTTCTGGGGAGTCTGGAGCGCGGCGACGCAGTCGATGCTCTCCACGACGGTCGACCCGAGCGAGCAAGGTCGCCTGCAAGGCGCGCTCGCGAGCGTGCGCGCCGCGTGCGAAGTGCTGACGCCCGCGATCTTCAACGGCGCGTTCGCGCTCGGCGTCAGCATCGACACGCGCTGGGCGGGCGCA
>Ga0187894_10002282_pt1 | contig 23092 bp, 15 predicted proteins | sample GBC1701081metaG_FD_136650 | JGI IMG/M metagenome (GOLD analysis project Ga0187894, IMG submission 136650) | White microbial mat communities from a lava cave in the Kipuka Kanohina Cave System on the Island of Hawaii, USA - GBC170108-1 metaG ... | reverse complement strand
GAGCGCCTCGCCCTTCAGCCGGTTCGCGGGCGTGAGCTGCGCGAGCCGCGCCGACGGCTTGTGGAATAGGGACGCGCCGGCGCTTACGACGCGCGGCGAGCGCATCTGGAGGAGGTTGCGGTCGTCCGTAATGACTGGCGCCTCGGCCGAAAACGCGGCGGCGCCCTCCTCGTCGAGCTTCAGCCAGGCGTCGAGATGCACGGGCGAAAGCACGCCGAGGCGCGCGAGTGCCTCGTGATCTTGCGCGAGCAACGCCGGCACGCTCGCCTCCGCTGGGGCGAAGGGCGCATCCGAAGCCACGAACAGCAGCGCGCCGTGCGGATCGTAGACACGGACATGCGGCCACACCGCGCGCACAGTCGCGATCAGTGAGGCGAGCAGCGGCTCGTCGATGAACGTGGGCCCCATCCACTGCACGAACACGCCGCGTGGTGCGAGGCGCGAGCGCACCAGCTCGAAGAACTCGCGCGAATAGAGATGCGAGGCGCCCGCGGTCCACGGATGCGACGCCTGCGCGACGATCCCGTCGAAGCGAAGCCCCGAGAGCAACAGCGCGCTGCGCGCGTCATTCTCGTGGAGCTGGATGCGTGGGTCCGCGAGAGGGTCGATCGCGCGACGCGACGAGAGTGCGCGGTTGGCGCGCACGACCTCGGGCTCGAGCTCGATGACGTGGATCTCGGAAGCGCTACGCGGAATGGCCTCTACCGAGATCCCGCCCCCGAGACCGACGACCGCGACCTTCTTCGCTTCAGGCCGGACGAGCGAGACGAGGCCGCCGATCCAGCGCGCGGAGGTGCCCCCGTCTAGATCGGCCTCGCTCTCGACCACGAGCGATTCCGGCAGCCCGTTGTTGCGAATTCGGTACTGACCCACCTCATCTCGCGTGACGAGAACGGTCGAGCTCTCGCCTACCGCCGAGAACACGACCGGGCGCAGCACGGGCATCGGCCCGAACGGAGTGGCGTGAAGCAAGTGCTGCGGCTCGCGCGGCGGAAACACAGACAGCCCGAAGAAGCTCAGCAACGCGAGTGTGCCCGCGAGCACCCGGCGCGGCTGCGAGAGGAATGCGCACGCGAGAGAAAGCCCGAGGCTCGTCGCAACGCACGCGGTCATCACGCCTGCGAAGCCAAGCGCCGGCAGCGCCCAGTACGCGGCGCCGAGCGCGCCTGCGATCGAGCCCGCGGTGTTCCAAGCGTAGACGCGCGCGCTCGCGGCGGAGGCGTCGGCCGCGCTGCCCGCGTGGATGCGCACCGCAAGCGGGTAAGTGGCGCCGATGCAGAGCGCTGCCGGCAATAGCAATACGAAGGCCGCAGCGGCGCTCGGCGCGAGCGCGGTGCTCGCGCCGAGCGCGAGGTGGAGGCGGTCCGCGCCCGCGAACGCAAGCAGCGAGAGCGCAGCGATGCCGAGCTGGACGAACGCGAAGCCGCTGGCCGCGCGCGACGGCGTTTTTGCGAGCCGCGAAGCAAGCGCCGAGCCCACCGCGATGCCGAGCAGAAAGCTGCCCAGCATGGTCGCGAACGCATAGACGCTCGCGCCGAGCCGGTGCGAGAGCAGCCGTGTCCAGAGCACCTCGTGGCTGAATGACACGACGCCCGAGAGCGCGATCAGCGGCAGCACCCACCGCGCGCCCTGGGCCTTGCCGCTCGCTTCCAGCGTGCCGGCGGCGAGCGGCGCGAGGCGCGACAGCAGCGCCGCGATCGCGAACACCAGCGCGTTCAACGCGATCGCCACGAACACCGTGCCGCGCAGGCCGAGGGCATCGAGCAGCACGAACGCCGCGCCGAGTGTGCCGGCGACTGCGCCGGCCGTGTTGATCGCATAGAGCCACGCGATGCGCGGACCGAGCTCGGCATCGCTGCGCACGGCATGGCGCGCCAGCAGCGGCAGCGTCGCTCCCATGAAGAGCGTCGGGATCATCAGGATGATGAACGAGCTTGCGAGGTAGAACAGCGAGATCGCGCCCGCTCGCGCATCTGGGAGGCCTGGCTGCTCGCCGAACCATGCGAGCAGCAGCGCGGTCGCGCCGCGCACGAGGTACGGCACTGCGAGCGCCGAGAGCGCGACTCCGAGCTCCAGCAGACCGTAGGCGAGCACCGGCCGTGCCACGCGCGACGCAAAGCGGCCCGCGAGTGCAGCACCGGCTGCGAGCCCGGCCATGTAGGCAGCCAGCACCGTCGCGACCGCGAGCTCGGAGGTGCCGAACACGAACGCGAACTCGCGCGTCCAGGCCGTCTGATAGACGAGAGCGGCGAAGCCGGAGAGTAGGAAGCAGAGAGCCAGCACCGGAAAGGAGAAGTCGCGTCGCATCTTTCGCTCGCTCAGTACGATTCCGCTGGGTGCACGCCCAGCGGCTGCGCTGCGGCCTCATCCCAGAGGCAAGTTCCCGCGCGCCATGTCGCGGTGACGAGACTTGCCTTCAAGTTGCGCCGAGCGTTCGCCCATGGAGCGCGCAGCAGGCAAAGATCGGCGGGCGTACCCGGCTCGAGGCGCGGCGGAGGGCAGCCTGGGGATTCGAGCGGCGATGTGAACAGCGCGAGCGCCTCTTCGGGACTCAATGCTTCTGCGCTGCCAAGCACGCGGCCCGTCGCGCTGCGGCGCTCGACCGCTGCGCGCATCGCGCGCCATGGGTCGGGTTCGCTGTACGGCGCATCGCTTCCCGCGGCGAGCGGAACGCCCGCTGCCAGAAAAGCACGTGCGCGATAGAGCCACGGCCGGTCCGCAGGGTCGACGTCCACCGCGTATTGGTCGCCGCGCTCGGCGATGAAGCTCGGCTGGGTCACCACGCGCAGACCCAGCTCGCGGATCCGCGCGACTGCCTCGGGCGGCGCAACGGAGGCGTGCTCGAGTCGATCGCCGCGCTCAGCGCCCGCCTCGTCGAAAGCCGTCAGCGCGAGGAGCAGCTCGACTCGGGTTACGCAGTGGATCGCAGCGCAGCGCTCCGCGCGGTGGGCGGACGCGATGCGCGCCGCCAACGTGGCGAGGCTGGGAAGTGACCGCTCCTCGAGCACGATCTTCAGCTCGCCGCGCTCCAGGCATTCGCCGCGCGCCGTCGGAAGCGACTCGTTGCCCATCGCGCGGACGCGCTGCACCAGATCACCCGAGAGTTGGGCCTCGCCGATTGCCGCGAGCGCGCAGCCGTCATTTTCGGCGCCCGCGTCGGTCACACCCGTTACGCCGCAGCGTGCGAGTCGCGCGGAGAGCGCACGCAGCGAGACGGGCTCACGGGGAACACGCGCGCGCAGCCATCGGTCGAGACGAAACAGGCGGCCTGTGGCGCGGCCCGTCGCGTCACGCTCGATTCCCGGGGCATCGGCGCCCGCGTCCAGCCCGAGCTCCGCGATCGCGGCGCCGTTCAGAATCCAGCACGCGCCGGTGCGGTGCTGGATGCGCGCCGGGCGGATGCAGATCATCCGATCGAGAACGTGGCGATCCAGCGGGCCCGCAACCGATTCGTGGTAGCCAACCCCGCGAAGCCACCCGGTTCCGGGCGCCGCTGCGAGCGCTGCCCCGAGGCTCAGTACGTCCGCCACGTGCGGCGGCCCGCAGCGCACCGACGCCAGCGCCGCGGCAGCCGCAAACAGGTGCGCGTGGTGATCGTTCAGGCCAGGGAGCAAGGCACCGCCATGTGCATCGCGCACCAGCTCGCCGCGCTCCGGCGCAAGGGACGTGGCGACCGCGTCGATCTTGCTTCCCCGGATCCGCACGTCTCGCCGGACTCCGTCGATCTCGCAGCCAACGATCAGCATTCGGCGTTCGTGCGCTCCAAAGGAAAAGGCGGTCACTCATCCGAGTGACCGCCTTCCTTTAGAACAGGTGTCTCGTGAATGCCGCGTTCTAGCTGATCTTGCGGCGTCCGATCAGCACGAGGCCGGCAACACCGGCGCCGAGCAGCGCGAGCGTGCCGGGCTCCGGAACCGAGGGCGCGTATTCGAGGCGCAGAAAGACCGGCGAGGCCGTTTCGCTATTTGCGAGACCGCGCAGCTTGAGGCGGCCCAGCGAAACCAGGTTCACGACCGTGTTCCCCATCGACGTCACGTTCACGCTGCCCGTCGCCGTCACGTTCGCAGCGGGCGCCAGGTTGCTCGTGAGGCCGGTCTGAGCGACCGGGCCGAGGTGCCAGCTATCGCCGAACACGGACACGAGGAGAGTCGGCGCACCCGCCATCACGTCGACGCCAGCGCCGGCGTCGATCGGGAGCGGAACCAGCGTGAACACTGCGCCAATCTTGGCCATCACGCGCGCGATGCCGGTGATGCCATCGGCCGGAGTGAAGCGGGTAGCGCCGGTCGTGCCGGTCAGCGTGCCGTTCTGGCCGAACGTCAGGTTGATGCCCAGTACGGGCAGCTTGAACATGCCGTTCATCGCCGTGCCGAACATCGACGTCACGTTCATCACCACGGTCGGCGCCGTCGGCGGAGTAAACATTCCCATGAAGGTCGCTTGCGGACACGCCGTAGCGCCGAAGTTGGCGATGCAGAAGCTCTGCGCGAACCAGCTGCCTGCATCGAGGCTGAACTGGTTGCCCACGAGCGTGCCGGTCGCCGTCGTGCTCGAGAGATCAACCGCGACGCCCTGAATCGTCTGAGAGTACGTTGCGGAGAGCAACTGCCCCGCGTTCGCGCTCACGGCAGCGAATAACATCGCGCCGAGAGCCAACATCTTCAGCTTGCCCATCTAATTCTCCTTGTACCCCACCGCACCTGCGGCACCCTGCCAAGTTGCGGCTCGGTTCGAGATTCGTGGCGCCCCGGACCTCGTCCGAGAGCCCACCCGACTGGGGGAGTGGCAACTTGCGGCCCGAAGTGTCAGCAAGCGCCCCAGAATGCGAGTGCACCCGGAGTCAGCCGCGCCGGCGCACCTCAGCCAGCCCTTGGAAGGGCGGCGAGGACCTCCCTGGCGCTCTCCTGCTCCGGGAACTTCGCTGCAGTGAGGGCGGCTTCCGCTGCAGCGCGGGCGTCGCCCGAACGGCCGAGCGCGACCAGGGCCTGCGCCCGATGCAGCTGCGCGAGCCCCCACTCGGCGGACCCCGTTTCGGCGAGACTGATTGCCTCTTCGAACTGGGGCAGCGCCGCCTCGGGCAGTTGTTTGGCCAGATACGCGAAGCCGAGCGTGTCGGCCACGCTCCCAATGTTCGGGAGCGCCGCGCGCGCCTCCTGGGCCATGCTGAGCGCGCGGTCGAGGTCGCGCCCGCTGCTGATCAATAGATAGGCGAGGTCGTTCTTCGGGCCGGCCAGCTCAGGCGCGGCCTTGGCGATTGCCTCGAGCACGGCGATCGCCCGCTCCTGCTCGCCCCGCCGCATCAGCAGCTGGCCGAGGAGCACCTGGCCCCCGAGCCCGAGCGTCCCTCCGCGGTGAGCAGTCTCTAGGCGTTGAACCGCCTCCTCAGCCTTCCCCAGCTTCGTGTACGCGGCGACGAGCACGCGCGCCGCCATAGGGTGGGGGCTATTGGGCTCGAGCCTGAGGGCGTTCTCGGCACTGGCGACCGCTCCCTGCGCATCGCCCAGCTGGAGCTGGACCCGTGCGAGCGCGACATGCAACGCCGCGTAGTCCGGGGCAGCCTCGAGCGCGGTCTTCAGGCGGTCGCGTGCGAGCTGGCCGCGCCCAGCGGCGAGGTCGATGCGCGCCGCTTCCTCGAGCAGCGTCGGATGATGTGGGGTTCGAGTGAGGGCCTCCGCGACCAGCTTCTCGGCACGAACTCGATCCTGGGCGCCCTCTCGGCGCGAGTACAGGATCACGGCTTCGACGGGCGGCGGCACCAGCGAGAGCGCAGATTCGAGCAAGGAACGCGCGCCCTGCTCCTTGCCGGAGGCGTAGAGCGCTTGCGCGTAGGGGACGAGATCCGAGCTGGCGACCTTTCCACCAGCGATGGCCTGCATTCGGCCGAAGCTGGCGGCCGCAGCTTCGAGCGCACCGCGGGCGATCTGCGCGCGGGCTTGGATCCGCAGAAGCACCAGCTTCTGCTGAGCCGTCGTCGCCAGCGAGAGCCCCGCCGCGGCGGCCTCCAGCGCCGCCGCGGAATCGCCGGCGAGTAGCCGCGCCTCGGCGACACGCGTCTGCAGCGCGGCGGTCGCACCGTAAGCGTCAATCGCCCCTTCGAGCGCATCGGCCGAGGGACCGAACTTTCTCGCTCGGCGAAGGAGCTCTGCTTTCGCAAGCCTGTCCTGAAGGCTCCCGGGGTACGCCGTCGCTAGGCGCGCCGCCGCTGCCTCGGCCTTCGCCGCCTCGCCGACCACCGACGCAAGCTCGACCTGAGCCAGGAGCGCAAACGCCGGCTCGTCGACGCCGTCGACGACCTTCTCGAGGTGTGCCGTCGCTTCCGCGCCGCGCCCGCGCGCTGCGAGGTCCCGCGCGTAGAGCGCATGGGCGCGCGCATCGCGTGGGCGCACGTTGACGAGGCGCTCGAACGTCGGGGAGGACGTCGCGCCCGGGGGCTCTGTCGCTTGCGCCAGGCGCCGCCAAAGCGGGAGCCGCTCGGGGTGTAGTGCGATGCCGCTTTCGAGCACCCACTTCTCGAGCTCCTCGTCCTGCATTCGCTGCGAGTAGGCGAGCGCCGCGTCGAGCGCCAGATCCTGTGAGCCCCCGAGCTTCTCCGCGAGCGCGAACGCATTGCGATAAGCCGCCGGTGCTTCGCCAGCGCGAGCTGGCCAGCTCGCGAGCGTGTTCGCGATCTCCACGCGTGCCCGGATGGCGACTTCCCGCTCGGACGGGTTCCGCGCCGATGGGCTCACTCGCTCGAAAGCCGCGAGCGCATCCGCGTAGAGGGATTCCGGCACTTCTTGCTTCAACGCTCGATGGCTTCGAATCCGAGCGCGGTGGACGAGGCCGAGCTGGATGCGCGTCCGCGCGTCTTCAGGCGCGATCTCGACCGCGGTGAGCGCGGCAACGAGCGCGGCATCCGCGTCACCGCGCGCGAGCGCGACGTCCGAGCGCCGCACCCAAGCCAGGGAGTTCTTCGGGTCGCGTTCGATCACGCCGTCAACCAGGCGCGTCGCATAATCGAGGTCGTCGCGCAGCATCAGGAACGCGAGCGTCAGTGCGGCGTCGGCGTGCCGCGGATCGAGGCGGAGCGCTTCCTCGAAGAAGAAGACCGCATCCGGATAGTTCTGCTGGCGGGCGAGCAGCTTCGCCATCTGAAAATTCACTTCCGCGTTTTTCGGCTCGGCCTTCAGCGCATGACGCAGCTCGATCAGGGCATCGTCGAGCTTTCCGGCGGCGAAGAGCTCCTCCGCCTTCGCCAAATACGGCGCAGCGCCCTCTCGTTCGAGGCAGCCGGCGAACACGACCCAGGCGAAGGCAAGACCGAGAGCCGAGAGCGCCGCTCGGCGCAAACCCGTGGCCCTCATCGAAGCCTCGCCGCGGCGCCCTCGAGGCGAGCGAGCTCCGTCCGCGCGGCGTCGGCTTCCGGGAAGGTCTGGCCCGCGAGAGCGAGCTGAAGCTCGCGCTTTGCGCCGTCCCGATCGCCGCTGCGATCGAGTGCGAGCGCGAGGTGATACCGGGCCGTCGCGTAACCGGCGTTTTTGGCGAGCGAGAGGCGGAATGCCTTCGCTGCTTCGTCGAAGCGCTCCTGCTTCAGCCGCACGTAGCCGAAGGTGTCGAGCATTTCGGCGCGGCCACCGAGACGCGTTGCTTGCTCGGCGAGCTGCGCAGCGCGTGGGAGGTCTTCGCCGCGCTCCGCGAGGATCCAAGCGAGGTCGTTGAGGGCACCCGCATGGTCCGGGAAGACGCGAACTAGGTGCTCGAGGCGCTGTTTGCCGCCTGCCAGGTCTCCGCTGGCAACGAGTGATTGGGCCGCCAGGTATGCCGCCTCGGAGAGCGTCGGGTCGAGCGCCAGCGCGCGATCGAAATGCACTACCGCCCCCTTTGGATCGCCGCTGCCCCGCTGCGCGAGGCCGAGCGCGATGTGCGCGAGCGGGTCGTCGGCGCTGGCGGCGAGCGCTTGGTCCGCCGCGGCGCGCGCCTCCTCGAAGCGAGCGGCGTTTGCGAGCAGTACGGCGCGCAGGGCCAGCAGGTCCGCGCGCCCGCGTGTCTTCGCGAGCACGCTCGCGACGCGGCTCAGTGCCGCGTCGGCGCCTTCCAGCTCGAACGCGAGCATCGCGCTCTGACGGAGCGCGACCGCGTTCTGCGGAAGCGTCAGGTCGAGCTTGGCGCGGGCGATGCCGGCGTCGAGCGCGGCGAGCGCCTGCTTTGCATCGCTGGAAGCCGCCATGATCCTGGCATGCTCCGCCAACGCGATCGCGACGAACTGCCCTTCGGCCCGCCGCCCGAGATCTTCGAGCGTTCTCCCCGCTTCCTGCCCGCGCTGTGCCGCCGCGGCCGCCCTCGCGGCCACCAAGTGGCCCTCGGGCCCCGTCGCTCCACGCTCCTCGATGTGGCGCCAGGCAAACGCGTAGGCGTCTTGCAGCTCGCCTCGAGAGAGATGGATCTGCGCCATCTGCAGCGCCGCGTCGGTCTCCTTGGGTGCATGTCGCGTCACTTCGCGCAGCTCGACGAGCGCGCGCTGCGGATCTCCCGTCTCGTAGGCGGCCCGCGCCGCGCGCACGCGGAGACTCCAGTTATCAGGCCACAGCTCGAGCGCCGCGCTGTACTTCTCGAGCGCGAGCGGAAGGTCGCCGTTCGCGTCGGCCAGGCGACCCTCGATGATGTCACGGAACACGGAGCTCTCGATGTCGTCTAGCGCCGCCTCCGCCTCCTCCGCGCGGCCGAGGTCGAGCAGGAGGTCGGCGCGGTCCGTGTGCAGCTCCTCCTTCTCTTCGCCGGATGCGACGGCGATCGCGTGGTCGACGGCGACGAGCGCGCCATCCAGGTTGCCCAGTCGGCGGCGCAGCATCGCGAGCGCCGACCAGCCAGCCGCGGTGTTGCGCTTCTCCGCTTCTGCGACGACGAGCTCTTCGGCCTCGGCGAACTTGTCCTCGACGACCAGCCGCTGCGCGAGCCCAGCGCGCAGCTCGATGCTGGACGGCTCCTCGTCGAGTCTCTTGCGCACGAGCTCGGTGCCCTCGGCGCTGCGATCGAGAAGATCGAGCAACGTCGCCGTTCCCAGTACGACTTGGGGTTGCTCGGCGTACTTGTCGGCGCAGTCGAGCGCGAGCTCGCCGGCGCGCTTCGGATCCTTGCCGCGTTCGAATACGAGCTTCGCCCGTGTCAGGCACGCTCGGCCGGGGCCGAGCTCGTCTGCGCCCCACTCGGAGTCTTCGAGCTGCTGATAGAGCGCTTCCGATTCGGTCAGTTTCCCGGAGATGAGCCCGAGCGCCTCTGCACGAAGGGAGAGCGGGAGCAAATCACCCGGCTTCGCGTTGGCGAGCGCGTCGATGCTCGCGATCGCGAGCTCGGGCTTGTTGGCGCCAATCGCTGCGCGTGCGCGCGTCACGAGCGCGCTTTCGTTGTCCGACTCGAGTGCGAGCACGCCGTCGGCGGCTTCGATCGCCGCATCGAAATTGTGCGTCTTGAGCAGCGTGCTCGCGAGCACGACGCCAGCCTGCTTACCCAACTCCGGCGATGCCAACGCCTTGCGGAGTGGAAAGACCGCTTCGCTCCCGCGCCCGAGGGCAATCAGCGAGAGGCCGCGCCGAAAGCTCGCCTCCGCGTCATCGGGGTGCTCCGCCAGATACTCGCCGAGAAGCCTTTCGGCCTCCTCGTGCGCGCCCTCCGCCTGCTGACGCGTCGCCTCCTCGAGCACGTCGGAGTCGGGGTCGCTGCAGGCGGCGAGGCCAATCACGACGGCGATCAGCCATAAATGCGCACGCCTGTACCGCGTCTCGAACATGGACGTCGTCTCCAACGAAAGCGTCCGCCGGCTCTGTGGGCACCTGCCGGAGTGCGGACGGATTTCCAAGATGGAGTGGCGGAGCGCGCTTGCGCGGTGACGGAAATCCTCCTCGCCGAGTTTGGTGAGGCGTTCAGTGGTCGCTAGCTCGCCCGAACCCTTTGTATCCCGGGCGGGATCGTTGGTGGAACTGATTTTCCGCCCAGACGGAATGATGGTTCCGCGACGCCCTCGAGGTGAGCTGAATCTGACTCTAAGTCCTTCGATTATTCAATGAAATCAAATGCTTACGAAGTTGCGTAACGTGCGCTTAGTCACGCACATCGGTGGCACTCGTCTTGCAGATCGGACGGCGTGTCCAATGCACGGCCGATGGTTGGCAGGGTGCCGAAACCTTCGGTCGCGCTCGGAGGAGAACTGACGTGCGAAAGCAGAGACTGATCATTGTCGCAGCGGCTGCGCTGCTCGCGACCTCCGCAAGTGCGGGCCAGCTGTTATCCGCCACCTACTCGCAGACGATCCAGGGCGTCCAGATCGATCTCGCGAGCACGACGGCCACTGGCACGCTCGTCGGCAACCAGTTCAGCCTCGATGCAGGCAGCTGGTTCGCGACGAGCTTCTGTATCGCCAACTTCGGCGCCACCGCGTGTCCGCAGGCGACGTTCATGGGCATGGCCGTCACGCCGCCCGCGCCCACCGTGGTGATGAACGTGACGTCGATGTTCGGCACGGCGATGAACGGCATGTTCAAGCTGCCCGTGCTGGGCATCAACCTGACGTTTGGCCAGAACGGCGCGCTGACGGGGACGACCGGCGATAGCGCGATCACTCCGGCCGATGGCATCACCGGCATCGCGCGCGTAATGGCAAAGATCGGTGCGGTCTTCACGCTGGTTCCGCTCCCGATCGACGCCGGCGCTGGCGGCACCGCGATGGCTGGCGCGCCGCCCACCCTCGTGGTGTCCGTCTTTGGTGACAGCTGGCACCTCGGCCCGGTCACTCAGGTCGGCCTCACCAGTAACTTCGCGCCGGTCGCAAATGTGACGGCGACGGGCGACGTGAGCGTGACCTCGATGGGGAACACGGTCGTGAACCTGGTGTCGCTGGGACGGCTCAAGATTCGCGGGCTCGCCAACAGCGAGACGGCCTCTCCGACGTTCCTACGCCTCGTCTACGCCCCGTCGGTTCCGGAGCCCGGAACGCTCGCGCTGCTCGGCGCCGGCGTCGCGGGCCTCGCGGTGATCGGTCGCCGCAAGCTGCGCTAGAAGCGCCGCGCGATCGCATCGCGCGAACCCAAAGCCGAGGCGGCCACTCGAAAGAGTGGCCGCCTCGATGCTTTTGGTCCTACCGATCGCCGTCACCCCGAACGACGGGCCGCGACTCACTTGGAACGTGGAGGCCTGGTGCTACGCCGCATTCTCGATTCGCCCTGGACGTACTTCACGCTCGCGGGGCTGCTCGTGCTCGCCGGGCTCGCCTCGATGTTTCGGATTCGCGGGCCGTCGCGTCCGGCGGGGGTGATCGCGACGGACCTTCCGGCGCTGCGCGAGCGCGGCGACGTCAACGTCGTGTTCATCCTGATCGACACGCTCCGAGCGGATCGCCTCTCGAGCTACGGCTACGAGCGTCCCACGAGCCCCGTCATGGACGCGCTCGCCGATCGCGGCGTGCGCTTCTCCAACGCGCAGGCACAGTCGAGCTGGACGAAGTGCTCGATGGCCTCGCTCTGGACCGGGCTCTTCGCGCAACGCTCCGGCGTCACCCGTTTCGATCATGCGATTCCTGATTCGGCGACGCTGCCGGCCGAGATCTTTCGTGCAGCCGGCTACACGACGGCGGGGCTTTGGCGCAACGGTTGGGTCGCGTCCAACTTCGGCTTCGCCCAGGGCTTCGACATCTACTTGCGACCCGTGCCGCGCGACGACGCCGCGCACCTGGAACGGAGGGGCCGGGCGGAGGCCAAGGTGCCCGGCAGCGACGAAGACCTGACGCTCGCTGCGCGCGAGTTCATTCGCACCAACCGGAACGACAAGTTTCTGCTCTACCTGCACTACATGGACCTGCATCAGTACGTCTACGACGACGAGGCCGCCGAGCTCGAGTTCGGGACGTCGATCTCGGACGTCTACGACCGCGCGATCCATTGGACGGATCGCAACGTCGGCGCGCTGCTCGCGACGCTCGACGAGCTCGATCTCGCGAAGCGCACGATCGTTGTCATCACCGCCGACCATGGTGAGGCCTTCGGCGAGCACGGAGCAGAGGGGCACGCACGGGATCTGTATCAGGAGGTGGTGCACGTGCCGCTGCTGATGGCGCTGCCGTTTCGAGTCGACGGCGGGCTCGTGGTGGACCCGCTCGTGCGCAACGTCGACATCTGGCCAACCGTGCTCGACTTGCTCGGCCTGCCCGCGCTTCCGGGCGCGGACGGCGTCTCGCTCGCGCCCGCGATGCTCGCGGCGGCGCGCGGCGAGTGGGTCGAGCTTCCGCCGGCGCAAGCGTACCTCGACCAAGTTTGGGGCCGCATGGATCTGAAGCCGCTTCCGCTCGCGAGCCTCCAGCGAGAGAGCCGAAAGATCATCTACAACCAGACCAAGCCCGACGAGACGCTGCAAGTGTTCGATCTCGCGACCGATCCGCGCGAGCGGCGCAATCTGCGCGAGGCGCCTCCCGGCTGGCTCGACGAGCTGCGGCCCCAGCTCGACGCTTCGTTCGCGGGAGAATCGCCCTGGGGCGAGACGAAGACCGTCGAGATCGACACGCTGGAGCTGAACCAGCTGCGCGCGCTCGGCTATGTGGTCGGCCACGGACAGGTGGGGCACGAGCGTGCGGCCGATTTCGACCGCCGCAGGTAGCGAAGGCGCCTCTACTCCCGCGTGCTCGGGCGGCTAGCGAATCCCGAGCTCATCCAACACTGCGTTGTCGGCGCCGAGCGCGCGTGCCGGCGCGGGCGGAGTTCCTAACAAACGCGGCGGCTGCGCCGCGGGGGGCGCGCCCGGCTCGGGCAGGCCGCCGGCGCGAGCGATCGCATGCGCGACGACCGTCGACAGCGCGACGTCGAGCAGCGCGCCCTCGCCGCGCCGCCAGCAGCGGAGCGCGGCGAGGGCGGCGTGGATGCCGGCGAGGGGGTCGGCGATCGCGTCGCCGATGAAGAGCGGTGCGCTGTGCGGAACGCACCAGCAAAGGCCCGCCGCCGCGGCGGCGTCGTCGCCGAAGGCGACCCATTCCGCGAACGGGTCGCCGCGGCCGTAGCCGGTGATCGATAGCCACACGCGACCCGGCCGCGCGCGCACCCAGCCCTCCGCGTCGATGCCGAGCTGGCGGAGTGCGCGCGGGCGCGCGCTCTCGACGACGATGTCGGCGCGCGCGATCAATGCGGCGAGCCGGCGCAGATCGTCGGATGCGCCGAAGTCGAGCGCGACAGACTGCTTGCCCGAGTTCAGGCGATCGAAGAACACCGCGTTGCCGTTCCGCGCGCCGTCGGGCCGGCGCGTCGACTCGACCTTCAGCACGCGCGCGCCGGCGAGCCCTAACAGGCGGGCTGCGAGCGGCCCCGCCCAGAGCGTGGACAAGTCGACGACGAGCGGCGCCGCGTCGGCCGCGCGCGTGCTGCTGTCTCCGCGCGCGGCGATGCCGAGCCACTCCGCGCGCAGCGCGCTGGGCGCATCCGCGGGCGCAACTGCGAGCCCCAGCAGCCGAGCGCGCTCGACGCACGCGCCCCGCTCGCGCTGCGAGACGCGCGCCGCGAGCTCGCGCCAAGCCTCTTCCGCGAGCGGTGCCGCGAGCGCGGCGAGCGCATCGTCCTCGAGCCACGCAGCGAGCGCGCGCGCGTCGTCGTCGCGCGGAAGATTCGCGGCGAGCCAGCCGCCGCGCGCCTCGAGCAAGCGGCAGGAGCCGCCGGGTGCGATGCGGCCGCGGCGCGTGAACCCGTAACAAGCGGCGCGCTCGACCAGCAGCTCTGCGCCGCGCAGCTCTCCGAACGCTCCGCGCGGCGCGAGCTGCGCGAGCTCGTCGAGCGCCTCGTCCGCCATCTGGGGAAGCGCAACGGGCGGGAACAGCGCCGGACGCTCCGCGGGGCCCGTCAGCCAAGCGAGCCCCGATTCCGCCCAGCGCTGCGCGCAGCGCTGGCTCACTGCACGAGCTCGTCGACCAGCCCCCACGCGAGCGCCCGCTCGGCGTCGAGTGGCCGCTGCGTGAGCGCAAGCTGCGCCGTGCGTTGGCGGCCGATGCGGCGCGGCAGGCTGACGGTGCCGCCCGCACCCGGCACGAGCCCCATGCCGAGCTCGGGCAGCGCGAAGCGCGCGTCCCCGCGCGCGACGACGCGCCGGCAGAACGCGGGCAGCTCGACGCCGGCCCCGACGCAGGCGCCGTGCACACGGGCCGTGACGCGCGCTGCGCACTGCGAGAGCAGCAGTGCCGCGTTGCGCGTCGAGCGAATCGCGTGCGCGGTCGCGGGATCTGGCAGCGTGCCGAACTCGTCGAGGTCGCCTCCACTGCAGAATGCCGCGCCGGCGCCGGATAGCTCGATGCGCTCGAGCTCTGCGTCGTGTAGTGCGAGCCGCAGTGCTTCGCAGAGCGCGTCGCGCATCGCGGCAGAGAACGCGTTGCGCTTCTCCGGACGATTCAAGCGCAGCAAAAGCGAGGCGCCGTCGCGCGCGACGAGCACCGCGGGCTCGCGCGACGGCTCGCGCTCTTTGCGCGCATGCGCCGCCAGCCAAGCCGAGAATTCGGGCCCGCTCTGCAGCGTCGAGTAGACCAGCGACTCGGCCACGAGCCCTTCGTAGATCGTGCGGGAACGGCTCGCCCGCAACAGCTGCGCGAGGCCGAGGCTTGCGAGCGGCGCTTTCGCGATCGTGTCCTCGATCGCCGCGAGCTCAGCGAGCTCGGCTTCGCTGAGCCGCACGTCGAGCGCGGGCGCGAGCGCGTGCGCAGCCGCCGACTCCGCGGCGCCGAAGCCGACGCTCAGCGCGGGCAGCTCGGCGAGCCGCTCGGCGGCCCGTGAGGCTTCGTCTCGCGACACCTGTGCAGCGCCGCCAGCCAGGTCGACGCGCACGATCGCTTCACCGGTGAGCACCGAGAAGCGCTCCGGCGCGCTCGGATCCGCGAGCGCGCGCACGAGCTCGCCGGGAGAAAATGCGCGCGAGTCGGCCGGCATCCGCGCAGCCTACTCCCTCGTCGCTGGCGAGCGCTCGCGGGCTGCCTGACCATCGGCCGAAACGCACAGGAGCCCGCGATGGCTGCGACCCTCGACGAAGTGCGGCGCGACCCGAGCCGCACTCCCAACAACTTGTGGCGCCGTGTGACGCCGGGCGCCGCCGGCTGGCCGCGCAGCGCCGGTGCCGACGACCCGAACAAGTACTTCATGTTCTCCGCGGATTGCCATGCGGTGGAGCCCAGTAATTACCTCGCAGGCATCGAGCCCGAGCTGCGCGAGCGCATTCCGCGCCTCGAGCAGCGCGCGGATGGCTCGGAGTGGCTGATCACGGAGGGCAATCGGCCGCAGCGGGTGAAGCCCGCGCGCGTGCACGCCTCCGCGGACCCGAGCCGCGACCGCAGCCAGGGCCTGCCCGCCGCGGTGCCCGGCGCGCGCATGGACGACGAGGACGTGCTGCGCAATTCGACCGGCCGCACGGTGGCGGAGCGGCTCGCCGCTCACGACGCCGACGGCATCGACGTCGAGCTGATGTTTCCTAACAAGGGCCTGCTGTGCTGGGCGACGCCCGACCCGGCTTTCGCGATGGCGATGTGCCGGCAGTGGAACCGCTGGGCGCACGCGTTCTGCGGCCCGCACATGCAGGGCGACGCACCCCGCATTCTGCCGGCGGCGTGCATCGCCGCGGGCGACCAAGCCGGCGCGCTGCGCGAGATCCGCTGGGCCGCGGAGCACGGCTTCCGCGCCGTCTGCCTCGGCAACTCGGTGATATACGGCCCCAAGAAGTTCGGCGAGCTCGAGTACAACCACCCGAGCTTCGAGCCGCTCTGGGCGCTGCTCGAGGAGACCGGGCTGGTCGTCACCTTCCACGTCTCCACCGGCCGCGATCCGCGCGCCGTCGGCGGCAACGGCGGCGCGATCATCAACTACGTCTGCCACTCGATGGAGACGACGCTCGAGCCGCTGGTGCAGCTGATCGCCTCGGGCGTGTTCGAGCGGCACCCCAAGCTGAGCGCCGGGCTCGTCGAGAGCGGCATCGGCTTCGTGCCGTGGCTGATCGAGACGCTCGACTACGCCGCCAAGGCGCATCACTTCTGGGTGCGGCCGATCCTGAAGGAGCTGCCCTCCACCTACTTCCGTAACAACTGCTTCGCGACCTTCCAGGACGACGCCGCGGGCCTGCGCTACGCGGAGGAGCTCGAGCTCACCGGCAACCTGATGTGGGCGAACGACTACCCGCACCACGAAGGCTCGTGGCCGCACTCGCAGCAGGTGATCGAGCGCACGATGGGACATCTGTCCGACGCCGCGCGCGCGAAGATCCTCGGCGAGAACGCGGCGCGCGTGTTTGGGCTGGAGCCGAAGCGCTACGCGCGACGAGCGGCACAGCCCTGACGCCGGCCGGCGTCAATGCTGTGAGGACTGCCTGCGAGTGCGGCTCGGCGAGCATCACGGCACCGAGCTCGAGCACGCATCGCGTCACCTGCCTCCCGCGCCCAGCCTAACAGCGCGGGGCGCTCTCAAGCGCTCCTGCCTGCCAGCCATGCTCCGCCTAACACCAGTACGCCGCCTGCGGCGGTCCACGCGTCGGGCCGCTCGCCGAACAGCAGCGCGCCGAGCGCGGCGGCGAACACGATCTGCGTGTAGGAGAAGACCGTCGCGCGCGAGGCGGGCAGCAGCTGGATGCCGCGCGTCAGGCTCAGCTGCCCGATTTGCGCGAAGCCGCCGGCGCACACGAGCCACAGCCACTCGACGCCGTTCGGCCAGACGAAGCTGCGCAGCATCAGCGGGGCCGCGAGCACGCTGGTGACGAGCGGAAACGAGAGCACGATCGCGAGCGGGTGCTCGCCGGTGCGCGCGAGGTGGCGAACGCTCACGTACGCGTCGGCCGCGAAGAACGCGCCAGCGAGCCCGATGCCCACCGCGAAGGAGTCCAGCGGCGCGGAAACGCCTCCGAACAGCGCGGCCGGCCGGGCAACCGTCACGACGCCGAGCACCGAGAGCGGTATCCCGATGATCACGCCGCGCTCGATGCGCTCGCCGAGCAGCAGCGCGGCGAGCGCCAGCGTGAACAGCGGGTGCGTGAACTGCAGCAGCGTCGCCTCGGCGAGCGGCAAATGGATCACCGCGTAGAACGAGCAGGAGAGGCCGCAGAAGCCGAACAGGCCGCGCAGCCATAACAACGGCCGCCGCGAGCCGAACGCGGGCACGCGCGCGCGGCGCAGCAGCCAGAGCGTCGCCAGCACCGACAGCGCGGCGCGCACGAACACGATCTCGAACAGCGGCAGGCGAGCGCCGAGCAGCTTCGCGGCCGCCGTCATGCCCGCGAAGGCCAGCGCCGAGACGAGCATGAAGCGCGCGCCGGAAGCGGCGGGTGCGGCGGCAGCGGCGGCGGACATCGGCGCGCGACGTTATGCGCGCGAAACGGGGAACGCTCAGGGTGCGGTCGCAGCTCCGTCAGGCTCGACAGGCGGCGTGTCGTTCTCGGACACGGAGGATTCCCACGATTCCGTCTCGTCCTTCAACGCGGGGCCGAGATGGAGCAGCGTGTGCTTGACGTCGATCGTCACCAAGAAGTGTCGAAGCACCTCGGCGCCGATCACGCCCTTGATGCTGACTCGGCCCACGTCCCCTGCCGTCAGCGCGGCCGGAAGCCGCCCTTCGCTCGGTACGTGCGCGGTGACGCCGCGCAGGTCGTAAGGGCCGAGCTGGAGCAGCGGCACGCGGTAGCGGCGCATTCCGCGGACGGCGCCGAGCGCATCGACGCTGAGCGTGCCCGCATCCTCCGACCAGCCGCGATCGCGAACGAAGCCCGGGTTCAGGATCAGGGGCCCAGTGAAGCCCGTGTCCAGCAACATCCACACGTCCTCGCCGTCGAGCTTTGCGCGCGCTGCCGGCAAGCCGTTGAAGCCGGACGGCCGCATCGGGAGGTTCGCGGTCTCCTTCATGCGCGCCGCTTCGAACGAGGCGAAGCGAATCCGCTCGTTCACATAATCGATCTGCATCACGAACGAGCTGAGCACGCCGGTGCCGATCACGATCGTCGCGAACGACACGTCCGATACCGCCACCGTCTTCAAGTTCACGCTCGCGCCGAACAGCTCGATCGGCACGCCGCGCGCGACCGGAACGCGCTCGCGCGAGTGGCCCGCCTGAATCTCGAACGCCCCCGCCGACGAGAACGGAATGCCGTTCGCCTGCGCGAACGTGCGATCGAGCACGTGAACCGAGGCGCCGGTATCGAACATCGCGGTCGTCTCGATGCCGGCGACCGTGATCGGCACGTGGATGTGTCCGTTCCTCAGCTCGAACGGAAACCACTTCGTCACATACGGCTTCGCGCCTGCTGGCGACGCCAGCGTGAGCACGCACGCGGCCAGTGCAGCGACGCCCTGAAGGCCGCGCGTCACTCCTTTGCTTCCATGCTCGGCTCGGATCCTGCTGCCGGCGCGACGCTCGCCGTCTCGGGGGCCGCCTTCGCGGGCTCCTCGGGCGGCAGCCCGATGTGTGCCATCTCGCGGTCGTAGTCGAGCGTCACGACGAAATGCCGTAACAGCTCGTAGCCGATCACGCCGCTGGTGCGAATCGCTCGCGTGACGCGCGTGTCGCCGCGCGGGCCGCTCGGCCGAGTGCTGCCGACGTTCTGTTGTGCGCCGGGCGCGGGGACTTGGACCGGCACGTCCTCCATCTCGAAGGGCCCGATCGTCACCGACGGCAGCACGAGCAGCTCCGCCTCGGCGCCGGACGTCTTCCGATACTTGTCGAGCCAGCCCTCCTCCTCGGCGATCAGGCGCCGGATCAGCATCGGGCCGGTGTGCGCGGTATCGAGATTCATCCAACGCTTCTTGCCCCCGACGAAGGTGACTTCGAGCGCCGGCGATCCGAACTCCCATTCGCGGCCGAGCCGCGTGTTTCCCAGCTTCTCCATGTCGAGCGCATCCAGCGTGAGTAGGCGCATGCGAGCGCCCGGGTAGTCGATCTGCACGATGAATGATTGGAGGAAGCCGGCGCCGATCACGAGATCGATGTCCATGTCGTGAGCGGGGACGTCCTTCATGTCGAAGGTCACACCGAACAGCTTTACGGGCAGCCCGGCGACGCTGCGAACGTCGTACTCGATGCCGGTCAGGCCTCGCGATTCGTAGCGCTGCCCGGAGAGGCTGAGACCGAGCTCCTCCACCAACCGCATGCTGATCTCGTGCTGATTCGATCTCGTGGCGAAGAGCGCCTTCACCGGCCGGCCGGCCACCTCGGCGTCGAAGTAGATCGCACCTTCGTGCATCTCGAGCGGGATCCAAGCGGTGGCGCCCGCCTGCGAGATCGCGGGCGCGAAGAGTGCGAGCAGCGCGATCACGGCGACGCGCGAGCGAATCGACTTCATGCCTGCCTCCATTTCGTGGCGGAACTCCATAACACGAAGTCGCGTGCCAGAGATCGCCAATTCGAGGTAGAAACGCGTGATACGCTCGAGCTCGGCTCGCGCCCGCCGGAGGAAACGTGATTCCCCAGCTCGCATTTGGCCGCACTGGGCACAAGAGCTCGCGCATCATCTTCGGCGCGGCGGCGCTTTGGAACGCCTCGCCTGAGAAGTCCGCCGAGACGCTCGACAGGCTGCTCGCGTGCGGTGTCAATCACATCGACGTTGCATACGGGTACGGGCCCTCGGAGCGGCGCGTCGGCGAATCGATGCGGCGTCTGCGCGGCCGTTTCTTTCTCGCCTCCAAGACGAGCAAACGCGACTACGCGGGCGCGTGGCGTCATCTCGAGCGCTCGCTCGAACGCCTGCAGACTGATCAGCTCGACCTGATCCAGCTGCACAACCTCTCGGACGAGGCCGGCTGGCAGATGGCGTTCTCGCAAGACGGCGCGCTGCGCGCGCTCTACGAAGCGCGCGAGCAGGGGCTCGTGCGCTTCATCGGCGTGACCGGACACGGCACGCGCGTGGCTTCGATGCATCTGCGTAGCCTGGCGCGCTTCCCGTTCGACTCGGTGCTCGTGCCCTACAACCCGCCGATGATGGAGCAGCCGCAATATGCAGCGGACTTCGAGGCGCTCTACGCCGAGTGCCAGCGGCGCGGCGTGGCGATGCAAACGATCAAGGCCGTGGCGGCGCGCCGCTGGCAGCCCGGAGAAGTGCGCACCCATAACACCTGGTACCGGCCGGTCGGCGCAGCGGCGGACGTCACGCGCGCCGTGCATTGGGTGCTCTCGCGCCCGGGCATCTTCCTGAACACGGCCAGCGATCTCGGCCTGCTGGGGCTCACGCTCGACGCTGCCGACGCGTTCGACGCAGCGCCCGCGCAGAGCGACATCTACGAAGCCTGGGCGCGCATCGGCGTGGAGCCGCTGTTCGTCCCCGGCATGGACGACGTGAGATAGGCGGAACCCGCCGGAGGCACGCAATGGCTTACGCGTACAAACACATCTCGGTGAAAGTCGATGGCGGTGTCGCGTTCGCGACGCTGAGCAACCCGCCGATCAATCTGATCACGCTCCCGTTCTCGGCCGAGCTTGCGCAGCTCGCGCAAGAGATCGCGAAAGACGACGCGGTGCTCGCGCTGGTGCTGCGCAGCGACGATCCTGATTTCTGGCTCGCGCACTTCGACGTCGCCGCGATCGTCGACTTCCCGACCGAGGGAGTCGCGCCGCTGAATCGCGAAGTCGGCGACAACTTCTACCACGCGATGTGCGAGCTCTACCGCACGATGCCGAAGGCGACGATCGCCGAGATCAACGGGCGCGCCGGCGGCGGCGGCAGCGAGCTCGCGCTCTCGTGCGACATGCGTTTTGGCGCGCTCGGCAAGACGATCATCAACCAGCCCGAGGTGGCGATCGGCATCCTGCCGGGTGGCACGGGCACGCAGCGCTTACCGCGCCTCGTCGGTCGCGGCCGCGCGCTCGAAATGATTCTCGGCTGCGACGATCTCGACGCCGCGACCGCGGAGCGCTGGGGCTATTTGAACCGCGCGCTGCCGCCCGCCGAGCTCCGCCCGTTCGTCGACCGCCTCGCGCGCCGCATCGCCAGCTTCCCCGCGCCAGCGATCGCCGCCGCCAAGCGCGCGACGCTCGCCTCCGAAGCGAGCTGGGAGCGCGGCTTGATCGAGGAGAGCCACCTGTTCCAGGTGTTGTTACGGACGCCACAGGCGCCCGCCGCGATGAAGAAGTTCCTCGCGAGCGGCGGCCAGACGCGCGAAGGCGAGAAGCAGCTCGGCAAGCTGGCCGGGGCGCTCGGCGAGTGAGCGCGGGCGGCGTGCGCGCAGCGCGAGCGGAGTCGAACAGTGGCCTCGAGTAGTGGGCTGGTCTTCGACGAGGCGGCCGCACGGAGCATCGAGACGGCAAGCGAAGCGCGCAGCGAGTGCGTAGCGCGAGCGGAGTCGAACAGTGGCCTCGAGTAGTGGGCTCGTCTTCGACGAGGCGGCGGCACGGAGCATCGAGAAGCTCTATGTGACGCCCGACGTCGTGCTGCAGCGCGCGCGCTTCGTGCAGCTGCTCGCGCCGGCTGCCGGCGAGTACATCCTCGACATCGGCATGGGCCCGGGCTTTCTCGCGTACGACCTCGCGCCGATCGTCGGCGAGCGGGGTCTCGTCGCGGGCGTCGACTCGAGCGCCGTGATGGTGGAGCTCGCGCGGAAGCGCTGCGAAGGCCGCGGCCCGTGCGAGCTCGCGCTCGGCGACGCGACGGCGCTGCCGTTCGGCGACGCGAGCTTCGACGCCGTCACCTCTACGCAGGTGTACGAGTACGTCGCCGACATGGAGAAGGCGCTGGCCGAGGTGCGGCGAGTTCTCAGACCGCGCGGGCGCGTCTTCATCCTCGACACCGACTGGGACAGCGTCGTATGGAACACCGCCGACCCGGCGCGCATGCAGCGCGTGCTCGGCGCCTGGGACGACCACCTGCACGACCCGCACCTGCCCGCCAAGCTTCCCTCGCTGCTCGCGCGCGCCGGCTTCGCGGTGACGCACGTCGAGGTGATCCCGATCGTCAACGCCGCGCTGCATCCGCACTGCTACAGCCACGGCATCCTGGGAGCGATCGCCGGCTTCGCGCCCGGGCATCGCGGCGTGACGGCCGACGAGGCGAAGGCCTGGGCCGCCGAGCTCCGCGAGCTAGGCGCGCGCCGCGAATATTTTTTCTCGATCAACCGTTATGCCTTCGGCGCCGTGAGGGTGTGAGAGCGGCGTGAGGAGCCGAATGCGAACGGGGATGCATCTCGCGATCCGCGTGCTCTTGTTATGGGCGCTGGCAGCCGGTGCGCTCGCAGAGGACGATGCACCCGCTACAGACGCGGACGCGGCCGCCGCCGAAACGAGCCCGCCGACGGACAGCGCGGCGGCGGAGCCCGAGCGGGAGCCGATCACTCAGATCGGCGGGAGCGCGCCGACCGAGACGATCCAAGAGCGCATGGAGCGCTTCAAGCGCGAGAAGGGTGCGGGCAGCGACAAGCCGTTCGAGGGCTTCGCCACGCAGGCGGAGATGGAAGCGGAGCAGCGCCGCGCGGCGGCGATGGGCGAGCAGGCCCGCGAGGAAGCGGAGGCCGAGGAGGCGCTCGAGACGCGCATCGAGGCGCGCGACACGGTGCAGGACCGGGTGCAACAGCTTGCAGCGTGGGGCGCTTCGAACTGCGTCGAGAGCGAGCCGGCGTGGAGCCTGCAGGACGATTTCATTCGCCATCGCAAGCTCACGCGTGACGATTTCCAATACCGCGGGGATCGCGGCAAGGCGGCTGCGGCCGTGCGCGTCCCGAAGGCCACGCCGAGCGGCTTCGCGGCGATCGTGTTCGAGTGCGAGCTGAAGCCGCAGGTCAACAAGGTGCGCGACAAGGACCTGTACGTCGCGACGCTGGCGCAGGTCCGTTACTACGCGTTGCTCTCGCGCAAGGACTCGTGGCTGAGCCCGGACGCCATGCGCCGCGAGGGCTACGTGATCGGCCACCAGCAGCTGCACTTCGACATGGCCAACACCTTCGCGAACTGGTTGACCGCGCGGCGCGACGTGATCCAGACCAAGCTGCGCGGCTTCGGCCGCACGCCGGAGATCGCGCTCGGCGAGCTGCAGCTGCGGGTCGGCGAGCACATGCTCGACGTGCATTCCGACTTCGACGATCTCGAATCGCTGTTCGACCGCGACACGAAGCACGGCGGCGACGCCGAGAAGCAGACCGCGTGGAACTTCCGCG
>Ga0187894_10002281_pt1 | contig 23093 bp, 20 predicted proteins | sample GBC1701081metaG_FD_136650 | JGI IMG/M metagenome (GOLD analysis project Ga0187894, IMG submission 136650) | White microbial mat communities from a lava cave in the Kipuka Kanohina Cave System on the Island of Hawaii, USA - GBC170108-1 metaG ... | reverse complement strand
GGCCTTGCGGACGGGCGGAGGTTGGACCTTAACGATCCACCGACTGCCGTCGGTGGGATTCGCGGACCAGTTTGCCGCTTTGTAGGTTGGACTTTAACCATCCACCGACTGCCGTCAGTGGGATTACCAAGCCCGTTGTTGCGTTTAATACTCAAAGACCATAAGCCGGGACTACAAACCTCCATCATTGACCTACGGACGGCGCCGCTCGCGGCGCTCATTTTGGCTTTTCTTCTCAATCACAAATCCAACTCTTCACAACCTTCCGTAAAGCCAGACGAAATGCGATCAAGAGGCCTGCCTCTGATCATCACTTAAACAATCAACACTTTGAGACGCTTGTTCTATACCTCAAACGGGCTGAGTTTGAGCTTCCCTGAACGAGCGATTGAATTGGCTGTTGGAGACCGGCGATTGCCGCGGCGAGGGACCCGCGCTTGAAGGGGGTCAGTTGTCAGCGGCCAATTCGGAAAAGCTCAAATTGTTACCGTCAGCAGTAGATTCAAGAGCCTTTGAGGCTCCAGTGGGGAGGTCTGTCTTCAATGAGACTCGGTAGGAAAAATTCTCTTCGAATATACGTATTGACACTAGCGTTGCTGGGCATGTTTGGCTTCGCGCTTAGAGATAGGGGCGTCAGCGGCGCGCAACAGCCCGCCAGCCCGAGGGTGTACGCGCTCACCGCCACCAACAATCTGGTCAGCTTCGCGGCGGCGACGCCGGGGACGATTGCAAGCACGGTCGCGATCACCGGGTTGGCGCAGGGCGAGACGATTGTCGGAATTGATTTCCGTCCGCGCAACACCCAGCTCTACGGCGTCAGCAGCGCCAACCGCATTTACACCATCAACATTACGACCGGCGCTGTGACGGTTGTCGGCGCGGCCGCTTTTACGCCGGCTTTGAGCGGAACGGCCTTCGGAGTTGATTTCAACCCCGTGCCCGACCGCATTCGGGTGACCAGCGACGCCGATCAAAACTTGCGCCTGAACCAGAACGATGGCACGGTCGCGGGCACGGACATGCCGCTGACTTACCTGACGGGCGACGCCAACGCCGGCGCCAATCCAAACCTTGTCGGCGTCGGGTACACCAACAACTTTAATGGAACGACATCGACCACGCTCTTCGGGATTGATTCGAATCTGGACATTCTGGTGCGGCAAGGATCGGTCGGTGGCGCGCCTGATTCGCCGAACAACGGGCGGTTGAACACCATCGGCGCGCTCGGCGTCAACACGACGGATCAGGTCGGGTTTGACATCGCCGCGCCGAACGACGTGGCCTACGCGTCATTAACGCCACAGGGCGCTACCAGTTCTTCGTTCTACACGATCAACCTCAACACCGGCGCGGCCACGCTGATCGGCAATATCGGGGCGAGCGCGATAATCCGCGACATCGCGGTTCCGATCACGTTCATTCCGACCGCGCAGCAAGCCGGTTTTGCGGTAGTCAACGGGGCCAGCTTCTCGGCGGACACGCTCGCGCCAAACGCGGTCGCCGCCGTCTTCGGCAGTTTCCAGACACAGAACAATCAATCCTTCGCCGCCAATTCGCTTCCGCTCCCGACCACGCTCGGCGGCGTGAAAGTTTCGGTCAATGGCACGGACGCCGGTCTGTTCTTCGTGGGGCCGGGGCAAATCAATCTGAGCATACCCGGCAATGTCGCGGATGGATCGGCTGTCTTCACTATCACCGACTCCGCGGGCGCGACGCGCGCGGGCACGGTATCGATCAATCGAACCTCGCCGGGCCTGTTCACCGTGAACTCCAGCGGGACAGGCACATCCGCCGGCTTCAGCACCTTTGACGGCGTGAATCTACAAACGCTGATCAATCCCGACCGCAGCGAACGCGCGGTCGATCCGGGAACGAAAGCCAGACCGTCATACCTGGTTCTGTTCGGAACGGGCATTAGCAACGCGCCCGCCGCAAATCCGGGCGATGGCAACGGAGTCGCGGAAGCCGTAACCGCGACGATTCAGGGCGTGCCGGCGACCGTCGATTACGCGAACAAGCATCCGGACTTTCCCGGATTGGATCAACTCAACATCATTATTCCGCCGGAGCTGTCGGGATTCGGACGTGTCAGGCTGCGGCTTGTGGTCAACGGCCAGGCGTCGAATTTCGTCACCTTCACCATCGGCGGCGCTCGGCCCGCCGTCAACCAGCAACCGATCGCGTTTGGGCAGACCATCGGCGGCGCGCTGAGCGCGGGCGACCAGGTGTTGCGCGACGATGCGGGCCGCACGTTCTTTTTCGACGCATACAGCTTCACGGCGACCTCCGCGACCGGCCTGGCGGTGGACGTCCGCTCGTCGGTCTTCGACGCGGCGGTGGTTCTTTTCAAACGCAACGCCGACGGGTCATTGCTACCGCTGGCGACCGATGACGATCTGGGAGGCCTGGGCGACGGAGATGTTGTGAATGAGAACGCGCTGCTTCTCACACTGCTCCAGGAGGGCGGCGAATACGTGGTCTTCGTCACCAGCGCCGAAAACAACGAGAACGGCGTTGGCGGTTACACCGTGCGGCTCGTGGGCAATGCGGTTCAGCCGACGAGCGTCGGCGCGAATGTCAGCGGCTCGATCGGGGCGGGCGACCTGCAAACGGCGGCCGGCGATTTCCTGGACGCGTTCTGGTTCGCGGGCGCGGCCGGCGACCAGGTGCAGATCAAGCTGAGTTCCACGTCCTTCGATCCGGCGCTGATCTTCAATCGCAACAACGGAGAAACCCTCGCGGCCGACGACAACAGCGGCGGCGGGCCTTCGGGCAGAGACGCGCAGATCACCCGGACGCTGTCCGAATCCGGCGTCTACGTGATCATCGGGACTCCGTTCGCGCCGGGCGCGACGGGCGCGTACACGCTGTCGCTCTCGCGCGTAACCAGCGCGAGCGCGGGCGTGGAAGCGGAAGCGGATCTGCAACCACAAGAACGCGCCGGGGCGGGACGCGCCGTAACACTCAGACGGATCATGTCGAATTCCGAAGAGATCAATTTGGATTCGCGTTTTGACCGGCTGACATCGCGGCGCGTGGTGACGCAGTAAATGAAAGTGTTTGTAGTTCCGCCTTCAGGCGGCGGCGCTCGATGATCCGGACCAACCGCCTGAAGAAAGTGTTTGTAGTTCCGCCTTCAGGCGGCGGCGCTCGATGATCCGGACCAACCGCCTGAAGGCGGAACTACAAACGATTTTTTGAGGAGAAAGCAAAATGCAGCGATTGATCTGTTCCATCCTGTTCGTCGCGTCGCTGGCCGCATTCAACGCTTGCCGTTCCGCAAGCGGCGTCGCGCCGGCCACGGAGGCTCCTTGCGAAATCGCGCTCGCCGCGCACACCGGCGACTCGAAGATCGATCAGGAGATCGCGCGCCTTCAACAGGACCTTCGCTCAAACGCCAAACCTTTCCAGACGACGGCGCTGATCGAAAAGCTCGGCTGGAGTTTCGTCGAAAAGGCCCGCGCCAGCTTCGATCCGGGTTTCTACAAACTCGCCGAACAGTGCGCGCTCTGCCTCGAATCCAAACAAGGCGAAAAACAAGCGGCCAATCAGGCGCTCTCGTCGCCGCAATCAATCCGCTCGGCCGCGCTGCTGCTGCGCGGGCACGCGCTGCACAACATGCATCGTTTCAGCGAGGCCGAAAAGATCGCGCGCGAGCTGGTCGAATCGCGCGGGCTCGCTTACGACTTCGGACTGCTCGGCGACGTGTTGATCGAACAGGGCAAGGTGGATGAGTCGGTGATGGCTTATCAAAAGATGATGGAGATGCGTCCGGGGCCACAGGCGTACAGTCGCGCCGCGCACGTGCGTTGGTTGAAAGGCGACACCGAAGGCGCCCGCGCGTTGATGAGGATGTCCGCGCAGGCCGCCGGGCAGGGCGATTCCGAATCGGCGGCGTGGGCCTGCAGCAAGCTGGCGATTTACGAATTGCAGGCCGGCGAATTGAAACGCGCCCACGCGGCCTGCGACGCGGCGTTGCAGCTGCAACCCGATTACGCTCCGGCGCTGCTTGCTCGCGGACGCGTCCTGCTTGCCGAAAACAGGACCGACGAAGCCGTCGCCACGCTAGAACGCGCCGCCGGGTTCAACCCGCTGCCTGAATATCAATGGGCGCTGGCCGACGCGCTGCGCGCGGCCAACCGCAACGACGACGCGTCGAAGGTCGAATCGCGGCTCGCCGCAACCGGCCCGGCGAACGATCCGCGCACCTATTCGCTCTTTCTGGTAACACGCGGCCAACAGCCCGACACCGCGCTCCGGCTCGCGGAAGAAGAACTGAAAGCCCGCCGCGATGTTTACACGCTCGACGCGCTGGCCTGGGCGCAGGCCGCGAAAGGAAACTCAACCGAAGCCTGGAAGACGATGCAATCGGCATTGACGCTGGGCACGGTGGACGCGCGGCTTTACCTCCACGCCGCGACAATCGCCGCGCAGGCCGGCGAAACCAAACAGGCAAAGATTTACGCCGGAAAGGCGGCGAAGGCCGCAGACTCGTTGCTGCCCGGTGAAAGGATTCGGCTTAAACAATTGAAGTTTGTCTGAGCCGATAGGAGGGAGATATATGACGCTCCCTGAACTTTAATATATGGACCAACCGAATAAGGAGAAGAAACAATGAACAGAATTCCTCTCAAACAGCGGCGCATGCTGACGCTGGCGCTCATCGCCTTGATGGGATTCACGCCGATGCTGTCAGTGCCCGCTCTTGCTTCCAGCCACATGGACGCGCCTTTGATCACTCGCGATCCGTCGGCCAATACAACCGACGTTTATGCGTTTGTCAGGCCGGATGCGAGTGGCAATAAATCCCTGGTGCTCGCGCTCGGCGTTTACCCGCACCAGAACCCCGGCATCGGCCCGAACAAATACAACTTCGACGACAACGTGCGTTACGAACTGCACGTCGCGCTCGGAGGCGATGTCGCCGCCGGACGCCCATCCATCACCTACCGGTTCGAGTTCAAGACGGCGTTCAAAAGAGCCAATACGCTCCTGCAGTCCTACCTGGGTGTGGTTAACGATGTTGACGACGCGAGCCAGAACCTGACGCAGACCTACACTGTCAGGAAGATTGACAACCGCGCGGGCACGGCGACGGCGCTGGGCACGGGCGTCGTTCCGCCGAACAACCAGGGCATCGCCACGCCTTTTTACAACGAAGGCGACAACGGCGAAAACCCGGCGCGCAAAGGCGTCGCCACGGCCGCCGAACTGGACAAGTACACGCGGCAATCCATCGTCACCTTCCCAAATGGCTACACGGCTTTCGCCGGACAGCGCGATGACGGCTTTTACGCCGATGTGCAGTCGGTGTTCGACCTGCTCAAACTGCGCAATCCGGGCAAAGACGCGCAGGGCGGATTCAACCTGCACCTGATCGCGCTGCGGGTTCCGCTGAGCGAACTCGGCGGCGATCAGCAGACCGTCGGCGTATTCGCGACGACCAGCCGTCTGGTGACGCCAGTGCAAACCACTGGAGGCCGCGGCATCCTCGATCTGATCCGCCGCCCGACCTGGACGCAGGTGGCGCGCCAGGGCAATCCGCTCTTGAACGAGGGACTGGTCGCGATTGAAGACAAAGACACCTATAGCCGCACGCTGCCGACCGTTGACAGCCAGATCTTCCGCAAATACGCCGAGAATCCTGAACTGACAACGCTCATCAACGCGCTCGTTCTCGCGCCCAACAGTCTGCCGGCGGCGCCTAACACCGGCCGCGCCGACATCGCGGCGATCTACATTCCCGATCTGATCAAGGTCGATCTTTCGACCGGACCGATCCGGTTGGCGGGCAACGGGCCCGGCGCGGCGAATAACCCTGACGATATGGGCTTCTCCCGGCTGAGCATCTTCGGCGGCGACATTCAGGAAAGCTTCGCCGCGGGGCATCCGTTCCGCCTGCCGAGCCAGTTCCTCGGAATGCCGGCGGGCAAATTCTTCGTGCCCGGCGGTTGGCCGAACGGACGCCGTTTCGGCGATGACGTGGTCGACATCGCGGTCATCGCGTTGATCAGCGATTTGCGCGATCCGGCCAATCTGAAGATTTTCAACCCATTGAACGGCAATTACGACGGCGTGACCGGCAACGAGTTAGGCTTCAACAAAGTCTTCCCGTACGAATCAACGCCGCAAAACGGCCGTAAGATCGTCGGCCTCGCCCAGTAGAGCGCATAAAACCTGGGAGCGTACGCGGCTCGCGTGCGGGCTTACGGCAGCTATGACTTTCATCATCGCGTGTCTTCTCATTAAGCCTGCGCGCGAGCCGCGTACGCTCCCAGCGCGCCTCATTCCCCTCGAAACGTGAGAGAAAAGATGTTCAACAAGATGAATCGCGCCAACCGAACCCCGCGGCTCACGCCCGCAATCTGTTTGCTGCTGGTTCTGATGATCCTCGCGGCGGGCGTCGCCTTCGCTCACGATCCCGGGCTGAGCGCCGCTGATCTGAAGTTCGGCGGAAAAACGATCACCGCGCGGTCCACATTCGCGCGCGACGAGATCGCAATGATCGCGCCAATGGACGCCGACCGTGACGGGCAGATCACGCAGCCGGAGTTCGACGCCGCGCGCGCGCGTCTCGAATCGCTGGCGAGGGAATCGTTCGCATTGAGCGTTGACGGCCGAGAGGTTTCGCCGTCGACGGTCGCCGTCAATCTGGGCGAAAGCAACGCGATTCACTTCGACCTGGAGTTCCCGGCGCCGCCGCAAGAATCGAGACTGATCCTGCGGTCTCTGTTGATTGACAAACTGGCGCGCGGGCATCGCCAGTTCCTGTCGCTGCGCGACGCCGGCGGAAACGCCTTGAAGCAGCAAATGCTCGACGCGGCGAACAACTCATTTGAATGCGATCTGGCCGCTGTCTCCGCTTCTCAAACCCGCCCGCAATCATTTTTGGCTTTTTTATCGCTCGGCGTCGAACACATCCTGCTTGGGTTCGATCATCTGGCGTTTCTGTTTGCGCTGTTGATCGCGGGCGGGACGCTGCGTGAAGCGGTGAAGGTCATCACGTCGTTCACCGTCGCGCATTCGATCACGCTGGCGCTCGCCACGCTCGACGTAATCAACATTCCATCGAGCGTCGTGGAGCCGCTGATCGCCGCTTCGATCATCTACGTCGGCCTCGAAAACATCTTCCGCCGCGAGATCAAGGGGCGCTGGGCGCTGACCTTCGCCTTCGGCCTCGCGCACGGGTTCGGCTTCGCCTCGGCGCTTGGAGAACTCGGCGTCGGAACGGGCGCCGGAGCGGTCGCGCCGCTGCTGTCGTTCAACCTCGGCGTCGAGATCGGTCAGATCGCAATCGCCGCGCTCGTCCTGCCGTTGATCTGGAAGCTTCGCCAACACTCCGGATTCGTCATTCGATACGCCCCGGCCTGCTCGATCCTGATCGCGCTGGCGGGCGGCTATTGGCTGATCGAACGCACGATCTTGAAATAACCTGCCGGGCAGCCGCATCTGAGCGGTTCGCCACGCGCCGCCTTCCAGATAAGCGCGGCGCAAACATCCCGCCAACTCTGATTCCTCGGAATTTTGCGTCAGCGCTCAGGTTCCGCCCGCCTGCCCCCTTGACAACCTAGGGAGAGCGCGTCTATTCTCCCCTGGTAAATCTAGGGAGGACAGATTATGGCTCAAACCAAACCAAACCTGCTTCAGGGCACATTGGCGATGTTGATCCTTAAGTCACTCGCGCGCGGCCCGTTGCACGGCTACGAAATCGTACAGCGGATTCAACAGTCGTCCGAAGACGTTTTGAAAGTCGAGGAAGGATCGCTCTACCCGGCGCTCTACCGAATGGAAGAGCAGGGCTGGATCGAGGCCGAATGGGGGGCTTCGGAAAATAACCGCCGCGCCAAGTACTACAACCTCACCCGCGCGGGGCGCAAACAACTCACCATTGAGACCTCGAACTGGGAGCGGCTCAGCGAGGCGATCACCAAAGTCTTACAGACAGCGTAGAAAGGGGATCCGCAATGATGACTATCAAATCCATCCTGCGACAGTTGGGCGCTCCTGTTCGGAGCAGGGCGGACGCCCGCGAGGTAGAGGACGAGTTGCAATTCCATATCGAAATGCGAACACGTGACAACATCGCGGCGGGAATGACGCCTGAAGACGCCGAGGCCGATGCGATGCGGCGGTTCGGAGATTTCGACCACATTCGGGTGACCTGTGAAGAGATCAGGAGAGAAAGGCTGGCGGGCGTTATGAAAGTGATGAAAGGGATTACTGGCGTAATGTTCGGATGCGGGCTGACGCTGAAATTGGCCGCCGACGTAAACGGGCTGCGCATCATCGGTACCTTTCTGATCCTGATTGCTGTCCTGTGGCGTTTGCTCATCCATTTGCATGAAATCCAACCGGATCAACACCGCGTCAAAGACGCTGAGCAGACGCTGTTGAGCATAACCGGCGCAGTCCATGATTTTCCATCGAGCGGTTTCGCGGAACGGCCGGAAGTCCCGGTTCCCGCCTACGGCAAAGACGGACGCACGCCCGTTGAGAGGCTGCTCTCGGACGAGAAATGATTGTTAACCCGCCGATGAGGTAAGACGATGCGACGATTGGTTATCATCTTAATCCCACTACTGGTTTGCTTCGCGGCGGGGGCCGGACGCGACCGGCCTAATGTGAATTGCCAGTTGCCTCAAGAGACTCCCGTTTCGCTCGACTTGCGGAATCCGGAGCATAGGCGACATCTCAGCGAAGAGGCCTTACGCGCAGAAGACATAGCTGTTCGCTACTCCGATTCAGACGTCTGGAAAGTTCCCGGACAGCCCGCAGGGCATGACGCTTATGTGCGCGCGAGGTACGATTGCATGGCGACGCTGTTCAGCGAAATCGCAAAGAACCATGGAGTAAGCGTAGAGCAGGTTCGCGGGTCTATCCCACAAGGCCGTATGCGTTTCGACTTGGCGGTTCTTCTTTCCTTCGCCGCGTTCTACTTTTTGGCGGCCTATTATTGGGCGAAGAGGGTATGTCGCCGCTTTCCACTTCGCGATGGTTGGCTCACGGCGCTGTTGTGCGTCGTCGGCGCCTCAATCCTTGTGAGCTTCATGGGGATGCTGATGCTTGAAACATGGGCGTTCCTGTTAGAGTGGTTTCGACTTGGAAGAGGCCATATAAGTGATCGGGCGAACCGCATCCCTTGGCCGTATATCCGAATACCGCTTTTCGTTGGTGGCCTTTTTCTTTTCTGGCTGGCCGCCGCGCTTCGCTACCGAGCAGCCCCCCGCGACGCTGAGGTTGATGATCACTACTTATCCCTTCGCCTTCACCATTGAACAGAAGGCGTTTCTCAGCGGGCAAATACAACATTGAGCGATCCAATAGACGGGCAGACGGGATGTCTCGGCTCTGCGCGGCGGAGCTGTGCGCCGTCGCATGGTTTTTGTCGCACAGTCCCTGATAGCCAAAAGGACGCTCGAAATGGAGGCAATGATGCCAGGCTTTATCTGCTTAACTCTGTTCATGACGCTCCTGATTGGCGCCACCGCGCGCGCGCAGGCTTCGCGCGCCGCTTCGGCGGCTTCTTACCTGGAACGCGGCGACTCGTGGATGAAGAAGGGCGAAATCGAGCGCGCCATCGCCGACTACGACCTCGCCATCGTTACTGATCCCGGCCAGGCCGAGGCTTTCCTTCGGCGCGGAGAGGGGCGGCGGGCCAAAGGCGATATTGAAGGGGCCATCGCCGATTACACCAGGGCGATTGAAATCAACCCCCGTCTGGTTGAGGCGTACCACAATCGCGGTTCCAGCAAGTTCATTCAAGGTGATCTGAAAGGAGCGCTGGCCGACCTGGACGCCGCAATCAAGCTCGCGCCTCGCCTCGCAAAGACTTATCAGAACCGGGGGATCATCCGGCAAGAACAAGGCGATCTGGACGAGGCGCTGGCGGACTGCAATCAAGCCGTCACTCTCAACCCGCGCCTGGCCGAACCCTACAACTGCCGTGGGGCGGTCTGGAGCGCCAAAGGAGAGTTGGATCGCGCCATCGCCGACTTCGGCCGATCGCTCAAGCTCAACCCGCAAAACTACGGGGCCTACGCCAACCGCGGCCTGGCGCTGTTACGACAGGGCAAAGAAGTCGAAGCCCGGCAAGATTTCGAACAGTGCTTCAGGCTCAACCCGAAACTGAAACCGCTGCTCGATCAGCGCATCAAGGAAGTTAAGGAGCGCCGTGCGGCAAATCAAGAGAGGAGATCGCCATGACCGTACAATCCAAGTTCAAACGAGTGATTAGTAGAATCCTGAAGGGCATCGGCGTGACGCTATTGATCGCTATTGTGGCGGGCGTGATTTATGAGGAAGTGGGACGAAGGCGGGACCTCAAGCGCCTTCCGCAAATCGGCCAGTCAGTTGATATCGGCGGCCGTAATATGAACATCTATTGTTCGGGCGAAGGCAATCCGGCGGTGATCTTAGATCCCCCGGGAAACGAACCAGGCTACCATTGGTCGCATATTCAACCTGAGATCGCAAAGTTCACGCGCGCCTGCTGGTATGATCGAGCTGGAGTAGGGTGGAGCGATCCGGGACCGTATCCGCGCACCAGCGTGGAAATGGCGAAAGACCTCCACGAGCTACTGAACCGCGCAGGCGTCCCGGCGCCGTACGTGCTGGTCGGCGCCTCGTCTGGTGGCACGAATGCCCGAGTGTACAACGGGCTCTTCACGAGCAAAGTGGCTGGTATGGTCTTAGTTGACGCGGCGCATGAAGACGAGATGACGCGGGGGCCGGCATACGCGCGAGGATACGTCTTCCCACGGTACTTGTGGTATCCGCTTCATCTGGTGGCTCAAGGGTCAACCCGGATTGGACTCCTGCGACTGCTCGCTCCTTCCGCACATCTGCCCGAGGAACCTTCGCAGCGCACGCGCCAGCAGATCAATAGGGCGTTGGGGCAACAGCCAAAAAGTATTGCGGCGACCCTCGGTAACGCGGCGTGGCCGGATAGCCTTGAGCAGGCCCGCTCCGCCGCCGGCCTCGGAGATCGGCCCCTGATTGTGTTGACCGCTGGAATAGCGTCCATCCCCAGATTACCCGGCGAACCGCCAATGGATCCGGAAATGATGAAAGAGCGTTGGGCCTATCACCAAGTATGGATGCATGAGATGCAAGCGCAATTTGTGAAGCTCTCCACGCGGGGACGACAGGTAATCGTCAAGGACAGTCGCCATGCGATTTCAGACGAGGCGCCGGAGGCGGTGATCAATGCCGTTCGCGAAGTCGTAACTTTAGTCCATGAGGACCGCTCAAAGTCTTCAGCTACTCAGACGGTGAAGAACTAGCAAAACCATTAACTCGACGGTAGCGAACCGTAGGAGATATGACATGTTCATTCCGATACTCACCATTCTCATCGGCATCGGCTTTCCATTGTTTTTGCTGGCGCGCCTCAGGAAATCCTCGGCTCAGACGCTGACGCCTGAAATAAGTTGATGAACGGAAGGAAAACCGCTGCGTCTTGAGTTGAGGGAGCAAAGGCTCCCTCAACTCCGTAAACCAGCCAGTTCTCCCTTCCACACCCCGCCGAACCTCAGCGATCTTCGCGCCCGCGTCTGTGAACAATATTCAAAAAGCGGCCTGACATTTCGCGCTTTGTCGCGCAAAATGACAAACTCATTTTTGAGCAAAGCCTGAAAAGCGGGAAATCCGCTTCAACAGCAATTCCGTAATGACCAATGGCGTCTTAACGCAATTCTATTACAACCAAGGAAACGACCAATGAAAAGGTATCTCCTACTTCCGTTGATCTTGATCTCATTGTGCTGCGCTCAAACGTTGGCCCAGTCTAGCGGCGCCCGCACGCTCACCGGCGCGCTCGTCACCAGCAAGAACGAAGCTGTCGCCGGGGCGACCATCGCCGCGCGATCCGCGACAGGCGAACAGACCACGAAAAGCGGCGACGACGGAGCTTTCACCCTAACGGTTCCGCGCGAAGCCGTGACGCTGGTGATCACGGGCAAGAACCTTGTGACCGTTGAAAAAACGATCGCGCCCGATGCGCCGTCCGGGAATCTGCGGATCGAGGTCGAGCACATCATCCCAAAAATTCACGACGGCCTGATCATCTCGGCCTCGCAGCTCGACCCGTCGATTGATCGTCGCAACGAAGCTATCTATCGCGACACCCTGTTTTCGCGCGACGATCAGGTCTTCCACACGCTCGACGCGGGCATCAACGCCGGGCAGCACGAAGGCGGGGGCAAGTCGCTGGAAATCCGCCGCTTCGGTTTCAACCTCGATCACGGCGGAGTGAGCGGCGGGTTGAAAGTGCTGGTGGACAATGTGCAGCAGAATCAAGGCACGCAGGGGCACGGGCAGGGTTATCTGGGCCAGTTGAAGTCCTTGACGCCGGAGCTGGTGCAGGGCGTGGACATTCTGAACGGCCCGTTCAGCGCGGAATACGGCGATTTCTCCGGCCTGGGAGTCGTTCACATACGCTTGAAAGAATCGCTGGACGATCAGTTCACCGCGCGTTTTCAAGGCGGATCATTCGGCAGTCTCAGAACCTTTCTCGGTTACAGCCCTGAGCTGAAGAAGGGCAAGGCGATCATCGCATACGAAGGCTCGCGCACGGATGGGCCGTTCATCAATCCGCTCGATTACAAGCGCGACAACGTCAACGGTAATTACGTCCGCAATCTGAGCGAGACCGCGTCGCTCGGGTTCAAATTCAACCTGGGCCGCAACGATTTCGTTTCTTCGGGACAGATTCCGCTCGATGAAGTCGCGGCGGGACGGCTCGACCGGTTCGGCCTCATCGACCCCGATAACGGCGGGCGCGTGCGCAGCGGAGTCTTCAGCGCCTATTTCAAAAAAGAGTCGAGCGAAGGCTCGGTCTTCAAACTTGACGGGTTCATCGCCCGGTCGCTCTTCGATCTCTACTCCAATTTCACGTTCTTCCTGACTGACGAAGTGAACGGCGATGAGATTCAGCAGCACGATTCACGTTTGCAGGAGGGAGCGAACGCGCAACTCTTACACCCTTACAAGCTCTTCGGCCAGCGCGCGCTGTTCATCGCCGGCGCCAATTACCACGACAACCAGATCAACGTCGGGCTGTATCCCTCAATCGGCCGGACGCCGAATCGCAAATTCATCTCGCCGGAGAGCCGTGACAATCCGGACATTCTGCTTACCAGCGCGCGGGCGCGTGTAACCAACACCGCGGGCTACGTTCAGCAGGGCGTCGATCTCTTCCACGGCCACGTTCACGTCGAGGCGGGGCTGCGCTATGACTATTTCCGCTTCAGAGTGGATGACAGAGTCGATCCCACAGCCTCCGGCTCGCAGGGGGCGTCGCGCGCGCAGCCGAAATTCAACCTGTCAGTCAGGCCGGCCGACCGTTTGCCGCTGACGCTCTATTTCAATTACGGCCGCGGCATTTCGAGCCAGGATGCGCGCGGCGTCGTCCAGCAACCGGGCGGCGAGCGCGTTTCAACGACCGACTTTTATCAAACCGGCGCCTCGCTCAACTTCAAACAGATTTCGTTCAGTGGAGATCTGTTCCTGATCGACCGGTCGAACGAACAGGTCTACATCCCCGACGACGGCAGCTTTGAATTCAAAGGCCCCAGCCGCGCCTACGGATTTGAAGCGAAGACCTCGATCAAATTGACGAAATACCTGGCGTTCAACGGTGGCGTGACCCGCGTGATGAACGCGTTCTTTCGCGGAACGGCGCCGAGGATATACATTGACAGCGCGCCGCATCTGACCGCCAACGCGGCGTTGACGCTGGCCGGATGGAAGGGCTGGAGCGGATCGTTGCGGTACCGCCACATCAACAGCTACCGCCTGGATGGCGAAGACCCGGGCATACGCGCTTCCGGTTTCGACGTTCTCGATCTGGGCGTGACGAAACGCATTCGACGATGGGTTGATTTCAATTTCTCGATAGACAACCTGACCGACAAACGCTATTTCGAGACGCAGAACTATTTTGAGTCGCGCATCAGCCCCGGCGCCGATGTGGCAGCGCGCATTCACGCCACACCGGGATATCCGATTGGCGTTACGGCTGGGCTGACTTTCCGTTTGGGCGCGAAGGATTGACGCGCCAGGAAGAACGCGGAACAAACGGAAAGGAACGGAGCACGCGGAAATACTTCGAGAAGTTTCCGCGTGTCCCGTTCCTTTCCGTTTGTTCCGCGTTCTTTTTCCTACAATAATATGCGGCTCTTCACATAAACTAAGGATAAGGGGAGAAGTGGAATCACAAGCTATGCAATCGGAACAGACGGCGCCCGCGCCTACGATGGTGATGCTGCAGATGATCACCAACTTTTGGGTTTCGCAAACGATCCGCGTCGCGGCGAAATTGGGGTTGGCCGATCTGGTCAAAGACGAACCAAAAACACCGGATGACCTCGCGCAATTGACCGGGACGCACGCGCCGTCGCTTTACCGCATGCTCCGGGCGTTGGCCTCCGTGGGCGTCTTCGTTGAGGACGGACAGAAGCGCTTCGCTCAAACGCCGTTGTCGGAAACTCTGCGAAGCGGTGTGCCCGGATCATTGCGCGCGATGGCGCTGGTCGAACTCGGCCAGGAGCACTTCCCGGCCTGGGGCAACCTGATGCACAGCATCAAGACCGGTGAGATCGCGTTCGACAACCTCTTCAAGCAAAACGCCTGGGAGTATTACGCCCGGAACCCGGAAGACGCCAGCAATTTCAATGAAGCGATGAAGGGGTTGACCGAGATGGTCAACATGGCCGTGCTGTACGCGTACGATTTTTCAAGCTTCAACAACCTGGTCGACGTTGCCGGCGGGACCGGCGGGTTGATCAGCGCGATTCTCAATATGAACCCGCGGATGCGCGGCGTCTTGTTCGATCTGCCGCACGTGATTGCGGAGGCCGGGCCATTGCTCGACGCCGCGGGCGTGCGAAACCGCTGCGAGACGGCGACCGGCGATTTCTTCGAATCGGTTCCCGAAGGCGGCGACGCTTACGTGATGAAATGGATCATCCACGATTGGAACGACGAGAAATCAACGGCCATTTTGAAAAACATCCATAGAGCAATGGGCCGCTCAACGAGCGAAAACGGCAAGCTGCTGCTGATCGAAACGGTCGTCCCCGAAGGCAATCAACCCGATCTGAGCAAGCTGCTGGACTTGAACATGATGGTGATGACCGGCGGACGCGAACGAACCGAGGCCGAATTCGGCTCGTTGCTCGCGGCGTCGGGGTTCAAGCTCACGCGCGTGATTCGCACTATGTCGCCCGTTTGCATTATCGAAGCCGTTCGCGCGTGACGCCAGGGTATGGTAAACATTCGCCCCGTGACTGTTGACAACATCAATACCGGCAGGCTGCGCCGCATAGGAGTCCTCGGCGACATTCATTGCGAAGACGAGCGTCTGGAGACCGCGCTGCGGTTCTTCAAGACCGGGCGTCTCGATCTGATCTGTTCGGTCGGCGACATCGTTGACGGGCCGGGCGATCCGAACCGTACGATTGAACTGCTGATCGAAAACAATGTCGTCTGCGTTCGAGGAAACCACGAACGCTGGCTGCTCAAAGGCGAGATGCGCGGATTGCCGGACGCCAACACCTATTTCGATTTCAAGATGGGTCCGTGGGAGTTTATGAAGAGCTTGCCGCTATGGCGCAGGTTCGAAACCGCCGCCGGACAGATGTTGCTCTGTCACGGACTGGGCGAAGACGACATGGCCGGCGTCCGGCCGTTCGACAACACGCTCACACTGCATTCCAACCACGCGCTGTGGAAGTTGGTCAAATTGCACGAATACGATTTCGTCGTCAACGGCCACACGCATCGCCGCCTGGTTCAAAGATTCGACGACCTGACGCTCATCAACGCCGGGACGCTCTTTCGCGAACACGATCCGTGCTGTCTGATCGTGGATTTCGAAGCGGGCGCCGCCGAGTATTTCAACCTGCCTGGCGAGGGCAAAATTGAAGAGGCCGAAAAAATCGAGTTATTCGCGTCATGAAAATTGCAAACAGAACTGTTGCCCTGCTACTGAGCTTCTCACTGTCATTCATTCCCGCGCTCGCACAGCAAACATCCTCAACCATCAACAAACCGGCGACGCTGGCGGAACTGCAATTGCGCATCGCGGCGTTGCTGGATCAACCGAAATTCGCTTCGGCCCGGTGGGGCGCGCGCATCATCACGGCTAATGGAGAGAACGCCGGCAGAGTCGTTTTTGAGCGCGATGCGGATAAATCTTTCATGCCCGCGTCGAACATGAAGCTCTACACGTCGGCGGCCGCGCTGGACGCCTTCGGCCCTGATTTCAAAATCAAAACCTCCGTCTACGCGACGAAGCCCGTCGGCAAGGCCGGCGCGTTAAAAGGCGATCTGATTTTGTACGGGCGCGGCGATCCGAATCTGTCGCCGCGATTCGACACCGAGAACCCGAAGCGTTACGACGATCTCGAGTCCGCGGACAGGATCACGGCCATCGAACAACTGGCCGACCAGATCAAATCCGGCGGGATCAAAACCGTCACGGGCAGTTTGATTGGCGACGACAGCTTCTTCGCGGGCGACCTGCTCGGTCCTGGCTGGGAATGGGATGACGCGCAGTTTTATTACGGCGCGGAAGTCAGCGCCCTGACGGTCAATGACAACAGCGTGGCGTTCACCGTCACGCCCGCGCGCCGCGCTGGCGATCCTCCCTCGATCAAAATTCAGCCGCGGACGGGCTATCTCAAAATCGTCAACAACGCCAGTACCGGCGACAGCGGGCTAACCCGCATCGGAGTTCACCGCCCGCTCAACAGCAACACGGTCGAGTTTTTTGGAACGATCCCGCGCGGCGCGAAAGAGTTTGAGGTCAACATCGCCGTACACGACCCGGCGAGTTTCGCCGCCGAATTGCTCAGAGAAGCTCTGGCCCGTCGCGGAATTCGCGTGCGAGGCCGGGTCGAGCGCCTGGACGCCGTCGCCCGCGCCGCCAGGCCATTCGACGAATCGAAGCTGGTCGAAGTCGCCAGCGTCGAATTGCAACCGCTCACCGAGATTCTCAAAGTCATCAACAAACCGAGCCAGAACCTGCACACCGAATTGATGCTGCGGCAATTGGGAACCCGTCACACCGATGCGCGCTCTCTCGATGACTACGGCCGTCCGAAATCCACCGCCTCATTGGGCAATGAAATCCGACGCCAGTTTTTGCAAAGAGCCGGAATCGAGACCTCGCCGTTGAGCCTGCGCGACGGATCGGGGCTGGCGCGGCAGAACCTGGTCACGCCGCGTTCGACTTCGCGCCTGCTGGAATTCATGCTCGCGCATCCGCACGCGAAAACCTGGCGCGAATCGCTGACAGTCGCGGGCGTTGACGGCACGCTCGAACGGCGAATGAAAGACACCGCCGCCGCGAACAATTTTCGCGGCAAAACGGGCACGCTGACTTACGTCAACGCGCTCTCGGGATACGTTACGACCAAGCGCGGACAGACGCTGATTTTGAGCTTGATGGGAAACAACTACACCGGCGCCGGGCGGGAGGTAACCGCGGTGATGGATCGGATTTGCGTGATGCTGGCTGAGTTTGAGGTCGAGATTTGAGGCAAACAATTCATGACCACGGCCATTAGCGAATAATATCTGAACGTGGCGAGCCGGCGAATAGCTGGCGACAATCATCGAAACCGAGAACGCGTTCCTGGCCAGCTTGGCGCCTACGGTTGACAACACCGCCTGCCGGGCGTAGGGTGGATGAGAATTGAGCTTAGCTCACTCTCTTCATCAGTTCCTCTGGAATCATCCAGATTATCTGAATCACACAGCTCACCTTCCAAATAGCAAATATCTATTAGAGGTCTTCCGAAAGTTTTTTGGGCGCTGGTCGTCTCCTCCGTAAGTGTTCCCGCGAATTGTTCGGCCTGCTTCCAACCATTCCAGAAAAGGATCATTTATGATGGGGGAAGGAGAATCGAGTGTTACTGACCATTGGGAACAAGGTAAGTTATCCGTCTCAAGGACCCTGCCTGATTGGTCCGATCATCCAGATAGTCGTTGATGGCAGGCCGGTCAGGTTCTATCAGTTGGCGCTCCTGGACGACAGTGGCGGAGAGTTGCTCGTCCCGGTAGATAAAGTTCAAGCTATAGGAATTCGGCCGCTGCTGAACAGGTCTGATATCCCGAGGCTGTTAGGCCTGCTAAAGAAGCCAGCCGGAGCCGCCAAGGACTGGAAGCAGCGGGCCAATGACAACCTTAAACTTCTTGCCTCCGGATCGGCGTTTGACCTGGCCGAGGTCGTCAGATCGCTGACTGAATTGGGCGAGACGAAGGCGCTCTCGTTTCGAGAGAGCCAAACGTTGGAAAAAGCGAGAAAGCTCTTGATTTATGAGATTTCTGAAGTGATGGAAGAGACAAAGAGCGCGGCCGAGGAACAGATAGACAAGGCTCTCAATGCGCGAAAAAGCGAATCATCGTCGCCACCGTGAAAGCGCCGGGCATCAGCGACCGCCGCAGGGAGATACTCGAAGACCTCGCGGTCCTGACGGGCAGCCAGGTGGTTGGCGAAGACCTCGGCATCGAGCTTGGGAAGGTTATCCTGGCAGAACCGGGTCGCGCCAAGAGGGTGTTGATCCTTGATCGGCGAGAGAACACAAGAGGCCAAAACGATGAAGAATGTCACAGGTAATAATAGATTTCTCAAGGTGTTGATTACCGCTCAGCGCGCCAAACAGATTCACAAAGGCGCACATCCGCTTGTTCAAAATTCAAATACGAGGGCAACGCGCATCGCGCTCGAAGAAGTCGAGCATGGACTAATCAGTTATGAATTCATACCACAGATCTTGGACTTGAGAAGTGGGCGCGATAATCGAGGTGATAGTCGGCAAGATGGTGATGGGGGAACAAATCGAGAAGTAACTAAACCGTATACAAGATGAGGCTCCTTACATGACGTTGTGTGAATTTTGTGTCCTTCAGCAGGCGGATGGCCGCTGTTTCAAGGGGCACACAACACCAAAGAAAATGAAGTGCGTAGATTTCACCCCTGGGATCGAGCGATTTTGCTCAACACCGGCGGATTACACCGGGCGAGAACAACTTAAACAGATGGCTTCATTTTTTGGCCTTGCAGGCAAGGAACTCGAGCGAGTGCTTACAATGAGCGAGACCTGGTCTGAGTAGCGATGCTCCAATCAGCCCCACTAATACAGTAAAGATAGGAAAGTTTATGGAAGAACATCAATATGCGGTCGGTGATCGGGTGGAGAAATTATGCGTGCCGTGCGGCGAGGAACGGGGGCACGTGGTGGTTTCGCTCACTAAGCGAGGTCAGATTTCGCGTGTGAACTGCCCGCAATGCGGCATAAACACCGCATTCAAAAGAGGCAAAAACGCGACAGGAGAGCGCGCGCCGGCTAAAAACAGCGCGCCTTACGATTGGACGCGCACATATCGTAAAGGGCAGATGATGACGCATCCGACCTTCGGCTCTGGCGAGGTGACGGCGGTTATCGAGCCACAAAAGATAGACGTCTTGTTCTCGGACAAGATACGCCGACTTATTCATGCGCGTTCCCGATCGTAGCCGCAAAAGCGAGCGATCAGTTTGAAAAGCAATCTTTCATGTTCCATCCGGCGCCGAAAGAAATGATTGCAGGCAGGTGTTAAAACGATCCCTCTATGGTTTCGCACTGGGATCTGCGCTGTCATCGCCAATGTAATCCCACTGCTCGGGTAAGGGCTGAGGGCCGGGACGGATGCCGGCGATATCAGGATCTTCATCTCCAATAACAGTCGTCATGTTCGCCTTAAGCTCTTTTGATTCGAGCCGGCGCGCCTCTTTATCCTTTCGTTTTAGTACACGCGCTTTTTCCTTTTCCCGTTTCTGAAATGTCTGCTTCGATTTTTTCGCCACTATATTAGTCCTTGGTTCTGGTTTTTAATTGCCGGTTGGAAGTTCACAGTCCTGGTAGAATTCATAAAAAACCAAGACTTGAAGCTTGATTCTAAGTATCCCTCTCAGTCTCCTTCTCCGTATCCCTCACGTCATCGTCAAAATTCTCTTCGTTTGCGTCCGCATCATAATCATCATAATCATCATAATCATCGTCGTCATCGTCGCCTTCGCTAAAGAACTGCCCTCTGACTACCTCGCGCATCGGCCCTTTCGGACCACGCTCTGACTTGAACTCGCTTTTCGCTTTGCTGCGGCCTCGACGTGACGGCGCGTCAGGGCCGAGATTCCGATTCGGTTTGTTGCTGGGCGGATCGGCTGGGGCAAGCTCCGCAGTCGAAGCGGGACGAGGCGCCGAAGGTTGAGATGGCGCGGCGGCGCGGCGGCTCTCATCTTTGGCTCTGGCCTCACTGACCGAGAGAGGTCTGCCCTGAAACGATTGGTTATTGAATCGGCGTATTGCCTCATCGGCCTGAGCGCGGTCTTTGAACTCAAGAAAAGCGAAGCCACGCTGCTTACCGGTTTCCCGGTCAGTCGGAATGGATAGGTAAGAAAGTGGGCCAATTGTGGAGAAGTGTTCTCTTAACTCCGCTTCAGTGACGTTAAATGGAAGGTTCCCGACGTATAGACGAATTCCCATGTTTCCTTTTCATTGAAACCAAATTGAAAAACTAGAATCCTCAATGAGCGCCCATCAACTCTTCGAATTCTCCTTGCCATGGCTGGAAATGATCATAACTGATCGAGTCCACTATTTCGAGGGGTTCAGGATTTGCCATCGGACTGATTTAACGGGACCGAATTTGACAAGGCCTTATTTATCCAGCATATTGCCCGGGAATCGAGTTTAGCTCACTCTTTTTTCAGCTCCTCTGGAATTATCCAGCGCGCCTGATGCATACAGCTCACCTTCCAAAGGAGTGATCATGCTGATTCATTCTCTCTTGCCTTAAATCAGCCCGGCAGCTGATCCGTCGTTAGTTATCTATATAACCTCCATCCATTTAAAGAGCCCGCGTAATCAAAGAACCCGATGAAGATCCTGCTTTATAACCCCGATAACGGGGTGACACGCAATTTCATGCCGCACCTTTGGATGTTTCTGCTCAAAGCCCTGACGCCTCCCGAACACGAGGTATTACTGATTGACGGTAACGCGCAGGCTCTAGATGAAGAGGGTCTCGCCCGGTTCGTGCGCGAACAGGGGATCGGGCTAGTCGGCATCGGAGCGATGACCAGAATGGTCGCGAAGGCTTACCGGATGGCCGACGCGGTGCGCGCCGCCGGCGTGCCGGTCGTGATGGGCGGCCCGCACGTAACCGAAGTGCCCGACGAAGCCCTCGGCCGGGACGGCGGACCGAGACACGCCGATGCGGTTGCCTTGGGCGAAGCCGACGAGACTTGGCCGCAAATCGTTGCGGATGCGGCGCGGGGACAACTTAAGGAGACCTATGCGCCGGTGGACGCGGCTGGCAAAGAACGCAAGCCAAGCCTGAAGAGCTATCCGTCAATCCCCTGGGAGTCAATGAACCTCGATCAATTCAACATCATTCCCAACTTCCTGGCGCCGCTGCTCGAGCGCGTAGGCGGTGGATGGAAGACGTTTCGCATTATTCCGGTTGAGTCGGGGCGTGGCTGCCCTTACGGCTGCGAGTTCTGCACTGTGACAGGATTTTTCGGAGATTCGATCAGGTTCCGCACCAATGAGAGCGTCGTTGATGAACTGCTGCGGTTGAAAGCTCGCGCCAAGAGTGAAAGCGGACAAGTCGTGGTCTTTTTTATCGACGACAACTTCGCTATCAATATCAAACGTACAAAATCGCTGCTGCGCGACATCATCGCCGCAGGCGCGCAGGTCTTCTGGACAGCGCAGATCAGCGCCAATCTGCTGCGTGACGAAGAGCTGCTGGACCTGATTCAGGCCTCAGGCGGCAAATGGATCTTTATCGGTATGGAGTCCATAGATCCGGTCAATCTGGACGACGTGAACAAGAATTTCATCAAACCGGGCGAGTACGGCGCGGTATTGGAGCGGCTTGCACAGCGCAACCTGCTTGCGATCACCTCTTTCATTTTTGGATTGGACAACGACACGCCTGGCGTATCGCAGCGGACGCTTGGTCAACTTCGCCAGTGGCCGGCGGGCCTGCCAGTCTTCGGACAATTAACACCCTTTCCGTCTACGCCGCTGTATGCCCGGCTGAAGGCGGCGGACAGGTTGACGCGACCCAAGCATTGGCTGGATTTTGCTCCCTATCAAATGGCGCACTCGCCGCTCAAGATGACCAGCGCAGAGGTGCATGCCGAAGTCAGACAAGCCTGGGTGGAGTCATACAGCCCAGCGGCGATCTCGCGTGCGATTGATTCGCTCTCCCACGGTCCGGTCTGGCTGCGGATCAGTTTACTTCTCGGGCGCCTGAGTTTTCGTGGAATCTATTTCCCGCAAATGGGGAGTTGGGCCTGGATGAAAGTGGCCGCTCAAAATCGCCGGGCGATCATCAAGCTCGTGCGCGAGGCATTCAAGGCAGGATTGAAGACGCGGCGCGCTCACCCGGGAGTTAACGCGGGCGTTGAAGAAGCTCGATGATCCGACTCTTTATCGCCAGGCTGTAAAGACGCGGCCCTGTCAAATTCATTCAAACTGCTTTCTAAAATCCGCGAACTGCTGTTTCAACTCGCTCAACTCCTGGCGAAGCGACGCGACCTCTTCTTCCAACTTTGTGATCTTTTCGCGCTCAGCTTGCGCCGGGTGGACCGAAGGCGCCGTGCGGGGCGCAACTTCAATTTGCTCCATCTCGATGGGGCCACCGAGCAGATGCGCGAACCTCGATTCCCGGGCGCCAGCCTGTCGTGGCAGCTTAACGATCAAGGGCTCATCTCGCGCCGACAATCCTTGCAAGAGCGTTTCAACTTCGGCCAGGCTCTCAAAACTGGACAGGTGCTGCGAGCGCGAACGTAGCTCGCCCGGGGTTTGCGGCCCGCGCAATATCAACACGCACAGCAGCGGGACTTCAGCCCCGCTCAAATCGAACGCTTTCGGGAAGAGATGGCCGTACTTCGGCACGCGCGCATCAGAGCCGTGAAAAACGTAAGCCAGATTCTTTTCCCGCAGACTTTCGAGCGCCTTGGCCACGATCGTTTCGTCGTAAGAGACCACCGGGTCGCGGTGATTCTTCTGGTTGCAGGCGTTGACCAGCGCGTT
>Ga0187894_10002280_pt1 | contig 23107 bp, 29 predicted proteins | sample GBC1701081metaG_FD_136650 | JGI IMG/M metagenome (GOLD analysis project Ga0187894, IMG submission 136650) | White microbial mat communities from a lava cave in the Kipuka Kanohina Cave System on the Island of Hawaii, USA - GBC170108-1 metaG ... | reverse complement strand
GGCGAAGGCGGTGGTCAACGCTGCCCACGCGCGCGGCCTCGCCCTGGCCGACGTGACCGACTTCCAGGCCATCCCCGGTCGCGGCGTGCAGGCCGTGCTGGATCAGCAGGTCATCCACATCGGCAGCCCGCAATATCTCATGATCGCTGCCACCCACCTCCTTCATAGCGACAGGGAAGGGCGGCAAAAACTAACTCCCCCTCTCCATTTATTGGAGACGCGAATGCGGCTGGGGGGTGAGGTTAATCGCCTCGAAGCCCAGGGCAAAACCGTGATGCTGATCCAGCGCGGCGACGACTGGCTCGGCTTGATTGCGCTGGCCGACCAGGTGCGCCCGGAGGCCAAAGCCATTGTCGCCCAGCTTAAGAAAATGGGCATCCAACGGGTCGCCATGCTCACTGGCGACAACCCGCTCGTCGCGCGTTATATCGCCGCCCAGCTTGGCCTGGATGCCGTTTACGCCGGGTTGATGCCCGAAGATAAGGTGACCACCCTCAAGCAGATCGAGGCCGAAGTCGGCCCGGTGGCGATGGTCGGCGACGGCGTGAACGATGCCCCTGCCCTGGCCGCCGCCAGCATCGGCATTGCGATGGGCGCGGCTGGCACGGATGTGGCGTTGGAAACTGCCGACCTGGTGTTGATGGGCGACCGGCTGGAACTGATCCTGTATGCCATCCGCCTGAGCCAGAAAGCGCGGCGCGTCGTCTGGCAGAATATTGCCTTCTCGCTGGCCGTGATTGTCCTGCTCATCATCGGCTCGTTCGCCGTCAGCCTGCCGCTGCCGCTCGGCGTGCTGGGACATGAGGGCAGCACCGTCATTGTCGTCCTGAACGGCCTGATTACGCTGCTGCTCTGGCCGGAAATCCAGCGCCGTCGCGGCCAGCGGCCTGTTTAACCGCAAACACCCTCGGTGATGGCGCAGGTGGTATAATTGCCAACAATCTAATCTCCCTACCTACGCTATTTCGGGCAAATTTCCCATGTCTAAATCCCCCAAAACCTTTTACATTCTGCATGGCGACGACGACTTCGGCCTGGAACAAGAACTGCGCACCTTCCACGCGCGCATGGCCGAGACGCCCAACGGCGACCTGAACACCAGCGCGTTCGACGGGCAGGCGGCGGGCGCGTATGAGATCATCAACGCGGTCAGTTCGTTCCCGTTCCTGGCGGACAAGCGGCTGGTCGTGGTCAAGGGGATGCTGGCCTGGATCACGCGCAAGGGCGCGGGCGAAACCGGCAAAAAGGCCGTCGAGCATCTGCTGGAGGCGCTGCCGGGACTGCCGGAATATGCGCGTTTAGTGTTCGTCGAGCGCCAAACCCTGTCCGACAGCAATAAAATCCTTAAGCTGGCACGCGAGGCGGGCAACGGTTACGAAAAGTCGTTCACCACGCCCGGCGACAGCACCGGCTGGATCATCCGCCGCGCCCAAGATGCCTACGGCACGGAGATACAGCCAGCGGCAGCCGTCGCGCTGGCCGGCGTAGCGCACAACGACCTGCGCCGCGCCGATAACGAACTCATCAAACTGGTCAGCTATGTCGATGGCGAACGGGCCATCAACGAGGACGACGTGACCCTGCTCACATCCTATGTGCCGGAAGCCAAAGTCTTCGACATGGTGGACGCGCTGGCGGAAGGCCGGGCAGACGCGGCGTTAACCATGCTGCACCGGCTGCTGGCGGAAAAAGACGAAGACCCGTTTCGTGTCTACGGCATGATCGTGCGCCAGTTCCGGCTGCTGCTGACCGGCAAGGAATACCTGGTTTCCGGCGGCTACCCCAACCAGATGGCCGACGCGCTCGGTATGAACGGCTTCGTCGCCAAGAAGATCGCCATGCAATCGCGCGGGTTTACCCTGGCAGGACTAGAACGCATCTACCGCGCCCTGCTCGACAATGACATCAAGATGAAGACCGGGCGGATCGAACCCGACCTCGCGCTCGACCTGCTGGTGGCGAGCCTCGCGCAGTAGGGGTTTATCGCCGATAAACCCCATATGCACTAAGTTAAGGAGTTTTCGCCCTTTAACCCCACCAGCAGGGAGGGGGAACAAGACGGCGTATCTTTGCTCCTCCCCCGTTGACGGGGGAGGCTGGGAGGGGGTTAAGATAAGGTAGTCAGGCTTAACTTTGTTCGTATGGGGCTTGCCAGCGACAAACCCCTACCGAACATCAGATGACCCCGTCTACCCCTTCGGCTCCTCGACCAACAGCAGTTGGTTGCCCTCGGAGTCTTTGATAAAGGCGCTCGTACCCCAGGGCTGCACATCCGGCTCGGTGACGAATTCGACCCCTTTGGCTTTGAGGGCGGCAGCGGTGGCTGCCATGTCCGTCACGTCAAACGTGACCGACTGCGACTTTCCGACCACCTGCCGATAGTGTTCCCAATGTTTGTCGGGCAGGTACAGGATCACTTCCGTCGCTGCGCCCTTCGGGGCAACAGCTACCCAGCGGGTCGTCGCGCCGGGATACAGCGGCGCATCCTGTTTGAGTTCAAAGCCCAGCACTTTCGTGTAAAAATCCTTCGCGCGATCCTGATCCTCCACATAGATCGTTACTGTACCCACTTTGTTAATCATCACTTTCACTCCTTCTTGGTCGAATAGGCATTTACGATTTCAGGCGCATTCCCTGGGTGATTTTCTCAATCGCGGATGTGATGCGTTTCTGGCGGGTCTCCTCTTTTTTGGCGGACTCAATCCACTCGACATACTCTTTCTGATGGGAGTAAGACAGCTTGTCGAAACGGGCGCGGGCTTCGGCATGGGCGTCCAGGGCAGCGTTCAGGTCATCGGGTACGGCGACCGTGCGCGCTTCTGGATCAATCTCCATCGTCACCCGTACCCTATCGCCCCGTGTCACGCTGATTGCATCGCGGATCGCCTTGCTGACCACCATGTAGTAGCTGCCATCCCCCAGCCGCATCGCCGAACTGTGGTAAGGGTAGTCGTTTATCGTCCCCCGCACCGCGACCTGCTTGCTCCCCAACACTTTCTCGACATCGAACGGGATGACCAGATACGTCCATGAACCCGGTTCATCAGGCCGGATCAAAATGGCTTCAAAGTTTTGTTGCGGCATACGCTATTCCTCCCAAGATGAAATGGTACGACATCCGGCGTTGAGCTTTCCATGTGCGTTACTGCCACAGCGCCAGGATCACACCCATGACGGCGAACCCGACGACCTGGTAGCCGCTATAGATCGCCCACAAGGCTTTGTGCGGGCCGGAAAAGATGGTGTAATTGAGTACGGAAGTAGCCGCGAATCCCAGCGCCACCACGATGCCGACCACCAGTCCATCGACCAATGTCGTTGCATTTGCCATATTGACGAACACGGCCAGCACCAGCCCCGCGACCAGGTCGCTGATGAGCGCGAAAATGTAGTCCGTCGGCACGCCTGAAGCCTGGATTTGTTCGCTGGTCAGCCCGCGATACTTCATGAAGATATTGGAAAATAGCAGCGGTGAGTACCACAGCGCGCCAAGCCCAAAATAGACCGCCCCCGCGACGATAGCCGCCAGCCAGTTGATGCCTTCGAGTGTCATGCTCATTCCTCCTTCTGTATTCTGTGTACATCAGGATGGTAGCACAGACGTTCTTATTCCGCTTGTAAAAATTGGACAAGATTGGGCGGTGGCGCGGCGGCCTTTTCCAGCAGGAACAGGCGGTATGTGCTGGGCGGTAGGCCGGTGAAATCGGTGAACTCGCGCGTCAGGTGCGATTGATCGTAGAAACCGCAGGCCAGGGTGAGGGTGGTTAGATCAAGTTGTGGATCGTCCGACAGCAGTTTCAAGGCACGCTGGAAGCGGTTGATACGCGCATAAAACTTGGGCGAGAAGCCGAAGAATTGACGGAACAGCCGGTCAACCGTGCGGATCGAGTAGCCGACCTCGCTGCTGACCTGTTTCATCCGCGCCGTGCCGAAGGACGCCTCAATATAGTCAGCGACGTAGCGGGCAAACGCAAATGGCGAGGTCAAGACCAGCCGGCCCAGGAAAAATTCGTCCAGGAGTGCCATCCGTTTGGCCGGATCGCCCACGCTATCAAACAGGCGGTTTTCGAGTTCTACGCCTGCCTCGCCAAAAGCCAGTTTTAACTCAATCGTCTGATTGGAGATTTCATGCAGCGGCAGCGACAGGAACGCTCCCAACCCGCCCGGCTTGAAGCGCACCCCGACCAATTCGATCAGGCCGTCCTGGAGGATGGCGACCGGATAATCACGTTGGGCGTCCAGATTCGAGACAGCTAACGACTCGGCTTTGCCAGATTGGTTGAGGTATTGCCGCTGGTAGGCGCAGCCGAAGTTAAAAATGATGTCTGCCTGCCCATCAACGAAGATGTTCTCGCGGATGGTCGCCGCTTGGTGGGTCGGGCCGTGGACGATCCAATATACCTGGATATACGGTTGCAGCGGGCGCGCCGGAAAAAATATCTGGTACATGCTGTCCTCTCACACGGCCCGGCCTTTCATCCGTTACAACCTGTCGAATTCGTTCAGCCCGCTGATCGACAGGTCGAGGTCTTGGAGCAAGCCGTCGTGGATGCCATAAATCCAGCCGTGTACCGACAAGGTTTGTCCGCGCCCCCAGGCGGCCTGCACCATCGTCGTCTGGCACACATGCGCCACCTGTTCGGCCACATTCAGTTCGCAAAAGCGGTCAAAACGCGCCGCCTCGTCGGGGATGGCGTTCAGCGCGACCTCATGTTTGCGGTACACATCCTTCAGGTGACGCAGCCAGTTGTCGATCAGGCCCAACTGCTGCTCGCCCATCGCCGCCTGTACGCCGCCGCAGCCGTAATGCCCACACACGATGATATGCTCGACCTTCAGCACATCCACCGCGAACTGGATCACCGACAGGCAGTTCAGGTCGCTGTGCGCGACCACATTGGCGATGTTGCGGTGGACAAACACCTCGCCGGGCAGCAGGCCGGTGATCTGGTTGGCTGGGACGCGGCTGTCGGAACAGCCAATCCACAGGTAATCAGGGGATTGCAGCGCAGCCAACCGCTGGAAAAACGCCGGGTCGCGCGCGGTCATCTGCGCCGCCCAGGCTCGGTTGTTGTCAAACAGGTGCTTCAACGCGCGCATGGCGGTCATTTCCATTCACACATCAATCTTCCATCAGCACCAAATTCGCAAAACTGGCCGCCAGCCGCTTGATGCCGTGCTGCCGGTTGGCGAAGCTGACCGTCACCTCTTCCTCGCCGGATTTCGCCTCGCTCACGATTACCACGCCGTCGCCGAACTTGGCATGGTGGACGCGCTGGCCGCTCTTGTACTTGAGCGCCGGTTTCGCGCTGGGCGCGGGCAGCGGCGCGACCTTGGAGCGGATGTCAAGCTGCCGTTCGTTCGGTTCAGGGCGATCCCAGGTCGTGTCTTCCACGAAGCGGTTGTAGCTGCGTTCCTGCGTGATGCGCGGCGACAGGCCGCCCGTCAGCGCCGGCGGGATGTCCGCCAGGAAGCGCGACGGGATGCTGGGGCTGCTTTCGCCAAACATCATGCGGCGGAAGGCATACGTCAGGTACAACTGGCGCATCGCCCGCGTCAGGCCGACATACAGCAAACGCCGTTCCTCCGCCATGCCCTCCGGCTCGTCCAGCGAACGGAAGTGCGGCAGGATGCCCTCTTCCAGGCCGGTGATGAACACCACCGGGTATTCCAGCCCCTTCGCCGCGTGCAGCGTCAGCAGCGTCAGCGCGTTGCGGGCGTCCTCCGCCAGCGCATCGACATCCGCCACCAGCGCGATGTCCTCCAAAAATTCGTTCAGCGGCTCATCTTTGCGCTCGGTCAGCAGGCCGCGAAACTCGCGTACATTTTCGTCGCGTTCCAGGGCTTCGTCGGTCGTGTCGCTGCTCCCGTGCAAATACAGCGTGTAGCCAATGCGTGCGATGATGTCGTCCAGCAAAAAGGCCAGGTCGCCCGCCTTCGCCAATTTGCGCCACTCGTTGAGCAGGTCGTGAAACTCGATGAACTTTTTGACCGCGCTCGCGCCCAGCGGCGACGCCTCGCCGTTCGCCAGGGCTTCCAGCGCGCCCGAAAATGGCAGCCGTTTCTTGGCCGCCCACTGCTGGAAATCTTCCAGCGACTTCTTGCCGATCCCGCGCTTGGGGACGTTAATCACGCGGTTGAAACTCACGCTGTCGTCGCCATTGTTAATCAGCCGCAAGTACGCCAGCAAGTCGCGGATTTCGCGCCGTTTGTAGAAGCCGACGCCGCCCACCAGTTTGTAGGGGACGCTCTCGCGGATGCACGCTTCTTCCAGCGCGCGCGATTGGGCGTTGGTGCGGTACATAATGGCGAAGTCTTTGTAATCCAACCCCTCGCGCCGCCGCAACCGTTCGACCGTCGTGATGACGAACTCGGCTTCTTCGCTGTCGCTGTAGGCCTCGAACACCGTCAGCGGCGCGCCGCCCTCCTGGTCGGTGAACAGGGCTTTGGGCGTGCGGTGCGGGTTTTTGTCGATCACCGCCTGCGCCGCGTCCAGCACAATCTGCGTCGAGCGGTAATTCTGCTCCAGCAAGATCACCTGCGCCTGGGGGAAATCTTTACGAAATTGCAGCACGTTGCGGTAATCCGCGCCCCGGAAGGCATAAATCGCCTGGTCTTCGTCGCCCACCACAAAAATATTGTCGCGCCCGCCGCCGAACTGCCGCACCAGGAAATACTGCGCCGCGTTGGTGTCCTGGAATTCATCGACCAGCAGGTGTTCGATATAGCGTTGGTAGCGGTCGCGTAGCTCGGTGTTGTCGCGGAACAGCACCGCCGTGTCCATCAGCAGGTCGTCGAAGTCGCGGGCGTTGCTGGCGACCAGGATTTCCTGATACCGGGCGTAGGCACGCGCCGTCAGTTCGCCCTGGTAGCCTTCGCCGCGATACTGCTCCGCGCCGATCAGTTCGTTCTTGGCGGCGGAGATCGCGTTCAACATCGTGCGCGGCTTATAGCGTTTCGCGTCAATGTTCAGTTCGTTGATCGCCTGCCCGACCACCGATAACTGGTCGTCGGTGTCGTAGATCAGGTAATCCGATTTGCGGTCGGTGAACTGCGCTTCCCGCCGCAGCAGCCGCGCGCAGATGGCGTGGAACGTGCCGATCCGCAGGTTTTTGATCGCTTTGGGCGACAGCACATCCGGCAGCAGCGCCTCGACCCGGCCCCGCATTTCGGCGGCGGCCTTGTTGGTGAAGGTCACAGCCATGATGCCGCTGGGGTGGACATGCTGCTCCCGGATCAGATAGGCGATGCGGTGCGTTAGCACGCGCGTCTTGCCGCTGCCCGGCCCGGCCAGCACCAGCACCGGCCCGTCCCCCACCGTGACCGCCGCCCGCTGCTGGGTGTTCAAGCCATCGAGTAAATCGCCCCTGCCCGCCACCATCGTCATCCCTGCTCCATTGGTTCTACCGTGCGCCCTGATTGTAACAGATAACCCGACCAGTAGAACACGGTCTACCAAACGTGCTACAATCGCCGGTAAGACTGTTGGAGATAGCATCATGCCCAACCCGGTACGCGCGGTCAAAAACCAATACCTCGGCATCAACGCCCACCTGCACAGCTTTTGGCAGGCGGAGCATCGTTGGAATCGCTTTCATAACGCCTATATGACGCATTTGATGGAGGCGCTGAATGCCGAATTACTTCCGCTGAATTACATCGCGGAGCTTGAAGATTCAGTTCAAGTCCGGCGAATAGGTGATGATCTGCCACGCCGCCCGAAAGCGGATTTACTCATCTATGACACCGATCCTCAGCGCAAGTTCGGCGGCCAATACCCCGTAAGCACCGCAGAGATGACCGTTGCGGAATGGATCGAAGAAGAAGATGTTGAACATCCCTACTCAGCGGTGGCTGTTTATGAAAACCCTGTGCTGCTGGACAGTGATGCGGTCGTCTGGATTGAACTCCTCTCCCCATCCAATAAGGGCAGCAGCGATGACGCAAAAACCTATTTGTCCAAGCGTCGTATCCTCTTAGATAGTGAAATTGTGTTCATTGAATTGGATTACCTGCATGAGACTCCACCAACATTTCTACCCTTGCTAGATTACACTGACCCGGAATTTCGCACAGCGGGGGCGCACCCCTACAGAATTGCCGTTCTGGACGCGCGTCCCAATGTGCGACACGGGCCAGGAGTCGTGCAGGAATTTGATGTAGACAGCCCGATTCCGACCATGAAAATTCCGCTTAACCGCGACGACAAAATTCAATTCAGTTTTGATCGACCCTATCAAATCTTGTTTGAACAAGCCTTTTATGGCAATGGTGTCGATTACACCCAGCGCCCGCTCCACTTCGACCGCTACAGCCCGGCGGATCAGGCGCGTATCCTCAACCGGACGCTGGCCGTCCTGGAAGCAGAACGGGCGGGGCAGAACCTCGAAGACGGGCCGTTCCCGGCGGGGGCGCTGCCGCTCGACCAGGCCGAGGCGGCCTTACAACAACTTTTGTAGAGGCTTTCAGCCTCGCCCATTCCCTGGAGTAACCAACCATGACCACACCCGCCCCCGATAACCCCATCCGCTTGCTGGAAGAACTCACGCTCAACGCCTGGCCGTCACTGCAAACCGTTTATGACGACGGCTGGGTGCTGCGTTTTGCCAATGGCTACACCCGCCGCGCCAATTCCGTCCACCCGCTCTATCCCCCGCTGGGCGACCTGAACGACCATATCCACCGCTGTGAAAACGAGTATCGCCGGCGCGGCCAGCCCACCGTCTTCAAAATGACCCCGCTGGCGCTGCCCAAAGAACTCGACACGGCGCTCGCCCGGCGCGGCTACAAGGAACAGTCCGTCACCAGCGTGCAAACCCTGTCCCTGGAATCGCTCGACCTGCCCCAGCCCGAAACCGTCACCCTCGCCCCCGACGTGAGCGATGACTGGTTGGCGCTGTTCTGCCGCCTGAGCGAGACCAACCTACGCCACCTCGACACCATGCGCCGCATGATAGCCTCTATCGTCCCCAACCGCTGTTTTGCCATTCTGCACCGCGACGGCGCGCCCGCTGCCATCGGCCTGGCCGTTGTCGAAAAAGGCTATGTCGGCCTGTATGACATCACGACCGCTGCGGCGCTGCGCAATCGCGGCATCGGACGCCAGTTAATGCTGGTTCTGCTGCATTGGGGGAGGGACAATGGCGCTGCCCAGGCCTATCTCCAGGTCATGACCACCAACGCGCCCGCCCTGCGCCTGTACGAAACGCTCGGCTTCCGCGAGGTCTACCAGTATTGGTATCGCGTCAAAGCCTGAACACCAACCGATTTCCTACCCGTTTCCCACGCCTTTATAATTGACCGCTTAGAATTTATGTTCTATACTGACATTGGGAAGATGGGCGCGCGTATTACCGTTTAGGGCTTAGCCTCTGCCACCGGCGCACCATCTCAGCCGCCGCCGCTGCCGCCGCAACAAGGCTTTCGGCTTTTCACGCTGCCCTCTGAACTCTGTACTCTGTACCGTCTTTCACCCAGTCCTCAGTCCTTCGTCCTAAGTCCTACTACCGCCACCAACCACGCCACCGCCCCGAATACCAAAATGCCCGGCCACCACCAGGGCTTATATTCAAACACAACTGTGCTTTCTCCCGCCGGAACAGCTACCCCGCGAAACATGATGTTGGTGCGGTAAATTTTCGCGGGTTCACCATTTACAGTTGCTGTCCATCCAGGGTAAAAGGCATCAGATAACACCAGCAATCCCGCCTGACTACCGGCATGTACCGCAATTTCAACCCGTTCAGATGTATATTCCAAAATTTTTACGTCGATACTCGGATCGAGGGGGAGGTGAGAACTGTTTTTTTGTACATAATTGGGGATAACCAATGCTGAGGCAAAATCACGTTGCCCTCCACCGCTTTGCCGCATCATTTCCAGACCCGACTCAGTGTCTTTGGCGATCTGCACAGTATAGTCAATCACAAAATAAGCGCGCGGCGTCACGTTAAGGTTCTCGTACAGCTTGATGTCGCTCGACAGCACCCGTTTCCATGCCCCTAATGTCACCTGCTGAAAATCACCCGTCCGCGCATCGACCAGCGTCACCGCCTGTAGATTGATCGCCGTCCCATCCGCCCTGATGTCGACGTGTACCGGCGCGCGCGCGCTTTCGACCGTGTACCTGACCATCCGGTAGCCCTGTAACGCAGTATCCGAGGCTGGTTCCAAATCTTCGACCGACCCATCCCCATAGCGGAACGTCACAAGTGGGGAACACGGCTCTTCACACAGGATATGCAGCGAGTCGGCCTCGAACACGGGTATGGGATCAATCGTCGTGCGCTCGCCCACTTCAAGTCTGACCGTGAAGGTCGTATCATACGCCACGTCGTCCTGCCACAGATCATACACCTTATCGACGATCAGGTAGCGCGTGTTGGTCAGGTTCAGCCAGCGTTGTTCCGGGATACACGCCCCCCGGCATTCCGCCTGTGCCAGCATCTCGCGTAAACGGCCATCGCTGCTGCGATCTTCACCCGGAGGCAGCATCAACGACGTGAAGGCCGAATAATCCCCGCTCGGCAGCAGCCCGCCGTCGAACCCGTCCACGCTCGGCACGCCCCACGCCAACGGCAGGTTGGCCGCCAGCAGATCGCGCAGCTTGGTATCCACCAGCGCGATGCGGATCGCCAGGTCGGACATGCCCAGCGCCCGGTAACGCCGGGTCAGCGCCTCGATGTCGCCAGGGTCGAACAACGCCTGGCTGATGCTCAAAACCCGCCCTGGTGGGGTCTGCTCGGCGGCATACGCCCGCAACTGGCTGATCGTGAACCGCTGTGCAGTGAACGTATCGGATGGCGCGACCTCGTTGTACGCCAGCACCCGCGACGCGGCGAACAACTCCACCACCGCCAGCACCCCCAACACCGACACGCCATACCGCATCCACCACTGTCCTAAGCTCCCCCTCGCCCTGAGGGAGAGGGGGCTGGGGGGTGAGGGCGCAAACCACAACCCCGCCAGCAGCGCGCCCCCCGCCAGCGCCCAGCCCGCCAGCGTCCGCGCCGTCGGCTCTGCCGGGCCGATCACATCCATCGCCATCACGTCCGCCAGGAAGCTCGCCCGCGCCAACCCCCCCACCAGTCCGGCGATCAGAGCGAACACCCACCACGCCGGACGCTTAAGCCGCAGCGCTTGCAGGCCGATGCCCGCTAGCATCGCCCCGGCCAGCGCGAACAACGCCAGCCAGCGCGCTGGCACGCGGAAAAAGCTGAAGCCCGGTAAACCGGCCAGCGTCCAGTACAGCGGGTTATACAAACCCAACGCCAGCCCAAATCCCACCACCAGCAGAACTATCCAGGGCTGTCGCTTTGCGCCCCCGTCCTGTGCAGCGGGGTCGATTGGAGAGGATTGAACACCCCGATTGAACACCCCCACCACCGCCAGCCCCAGCCCGATCACCCCGACGTAGGCCAGGTACTCGCCGAACAGCAGGCTGTCGTAGCTGGGCAGCAAGCCGCGCCCGATAATCCAGGGATTGAGCGAGAAGGCCATCGCCTGCTGGGGATTCAGGCCGCCGCTCCGGTTCGATGCGCCGATCAATTCCAGTGTCGGGATGACCTGCGGCGCGGCCAGGATCACGCCGATCACGCCTGCGCCGGCCAGGATGACCAGCGCCCGACCTATCGCCCGCAAGCGTTCCTTCCAACCGAATCGCCACCGAAACGGCATGGCCGCCACTGTCAGCGCATACACCCCCATCCCCACTGCTGTGATGAAGACCGTTTGGGGATGACCCGCCAGCAGTTGCAGCGCCAACCCCATGCCCAATAGCAGCCCAAAATGCGCGGCTTTCCGGCGCGTTTGCGCGTTAAGAGCCAGGTGCAGCACGAGGAATAGCCAGGGCATCCAGGCCAACGCCTGAAACTGGTTGATGTTCTCAGCCTTCGCCCCCATGTAGCCGCCTAACCCGAACACCGCCGCCCCGACCAGTGCCGGAACCTGATCTAAACCCAGCGTCGCCCGCGCCAGCCGGTACGCCCCCGCCATCGCCCAGCCCACATGCGCCAGCAAGCTGACCGTGATCGCCGTCGGTGCGTCCAATGAGATAACGAACCAATTCGGCGGGTAAAACAGGCCGATCTGGCTGTTCGCCAGCAGGGGTGCGCCCATGAAAATGTCCGGCGTCCACAATGGGATTTGTCCGGCCATCAACAGTGTATTGCGGATGTGCCAGTACGGGTAAAAATAGCTGTACATATCGCCGCGCGCCAGAATCATCCCGCTGAACGCCAGCTTATGGAAAAAGACCAGCGTCAGCGCGGCGATGGCGAGATACGGCCATACAGTAGGACTAAGAACTGAAAACGGAGGACTGAGTTTGAAGAAACGAGTCACACGCGGCTCACTTCCGGCGCATTTCATGAAGCGCGGATAGTGTAACGGGCGCTGGAAGATTGCTCAAGTCGGATTTAAGGCAGCGTCAGAATCAGCGGCTTACCCTCGCTGACGGCGATGGTGTGTTCAAAGTGGGCGCACAGCGAACGGTCTACCGTCACCACCGTCCAGCCATCGCTCAGTTCTTTCAAATCGTTGCGCCCGGCAATGACCATCGGTTCAATCGCATAGGTCATGCCCGGCTGCAAGCGGTAATTCTCCCAACCTCGTTTCTGCGCCCGGCGCGGCCACCAATTCGGCACCTGTGGCTCTTCGTGCATCGAACGCCCCACCCCATGACCCGTGTACTCGCGCGCAACGCTGTACCCGTGTTTCTCGGCGAAGGCCTGCGTCGCCAGCGCCACATCGCGGATGGTGTTGGGCAGCACCGAAGCGTTGATAGCGACGTACAGCGCCTGCTCGGTCACGTCGATCAACCGCTGCACCGACGGCTTCACCTCGCCCACCGCCATCGTGAAGGCCGCGTCGCCAACGAAACCCTGATAATGGCAGGCCGTGTCCAGGCCGAGGATGTCGCCCGCTTTCAGGATGCGCTTCGGGCTGGGGATGCCGTGTACCAATTCTTGGTTGATGCAGGCGTTGATCGTGGCCGGGTAATTCGGTGCGCCCTGCTTGGGATAATTCAGGAACGCCGGGATCGCACCGTGATCGCGGATCACCGTCTCGGCGATTTTGTCGAGCGCGGCGGTGCTGATACCGGGGCGGACGGCTTCGCGCATGGCCTGGAGCGCGCGCGCCACCACCCGCCCTGCCTCGCGCATCACGGCGATTTCATCCGGGGATTTGAGGTAGAGAGTCATTTCAATTACAGTTTGGCAATTTGCATCATGTCCTGTGTCACCTCGTCAATGCCTCTTGTGGCGGCGAGTCGGTGAACAATATTCCGCTTATCATATATCTCGATGAGCGGAATGGTCTGTTCCAAATATTCCGATACCCGTTTCTTAATGGCTTCTGGCTTGTCATCATCGCGCTGTTTGAGCGGCGCACCGTCAATATCGCAAATACCGGGTTGCTTGGGCGGATTATGCACCAGATGATAAATATGGGACTCGTTGACGCTGCAAACCCGGCGCGGTTCAAGACGCGCAACCGCTTCTTCTTCCGGCAAATCGAAGAAAAAAACATGCTCGATCTGGGCGTTCCGCTCGTCTAACATGGCATCCAGATGTTCGGATTGGGTTTGGGTGCGGGGATAGCCATCCAGAATAAAACCGTTTTGTGCATCGGGCTGCGCGATACGGTCTTCCACCATTTTTGAGGTGAGTTCATCGGGGACGAGCAACCCGGCGTTTAATATGCTGCGGAGTTCTTCGCCCAATGGACTTGCTTGTTTGATGACCGCGCGGAAGATGTTTCCGGTGCTGATCTGGGGGATATGCAGTGCCTCTGCCAGTCGTGCGGCCTGCGTCCCTTTACCTGCGCCTTGGATACCCATAAACAAAAAAATGCGGCTCATGGAATGTCCTATTAGTCACTCGCCTGAATGCTATAAGGGCGACCCGCCGGATCGCCCTACTGATAACTGACCACTGACAACCGACGACTAACTCATAAAGCCTTCGTAATTCCGCATCACGAGTTGGGCCTCGATCTGCCGCATCGTGTCGATCACCACGCCGACCACGATAATCATGCCCGAACCGGCAATGACCTGGGCCGCGTTCATGCCGCCGGTAGTCGCCTCGGTCGTGAAGATCACCCGGTTGAGCAGGTCAACCAACCCCGGTACCACCGCGATCACGCCCAGGAACAGCGCGCCGACGAACGTGATCCGCCGCGTCACTCGCTGGATATACTCCTGTGTGCGTTTGCCGGGACGGATGCCGGGAATGAAACCGCCCTGCCGCTGCAAATTCTCCGACAGGTTTTGCTGTGTCACCATGATGTCGGTATAGATGAAGGTGAAGCCGACCACCAGCAGGAAGAACGTCCCCCAGTAGGCCAGGCCTTGCTGGTTGCCGAAGCTGGTGGTGATCTGCTGGCGCACCGGCCCGTCCGGGAACAGGTTGACGATGATGGCCGGGAAGGTGATGATCGACTGGGCGAAGATCAGCGGGATCATGCCAACCGCGTTGACTTTCAGCGGGATGTGGGTCGTGCCGCCACCGTACTGCTTGCGTCCGCGCACCCGCTTGCCATACTGCACTGGGATGCGCCGCACCCCGTCGTAGATATACACGATGACGACCGCGCTAATCAGGACAATCGCCAGGAACAGGATCACATTGTAGATCGGCTGCGTCGTGCTGTTGAGCAGTTGGGCGAAGTTACTCGGCACTTGCGCCACGATGCCGGAGAAGATGATGATCGACAAGCCGTTGCCGATGCCCTGCTCGGTGATGAGTTCACCCAACCAGATGGCGAACATCGTCCCGGCGGTCATCGTCACGATCACCGAAATGGTCAGCAGCAAATCCGTGCCAAATCCGGGGATAATCGCCTCCCCGCTCAACGTGCCGAAGATGTTAACCTGGGCAATCGCCTGCAAGACCGCCATCGGGATCGCCAGAAAATAGGTGTAGCGATTGAGTTTTTCCTGGCCGCCTGGTTCCCGCTGGATCGCTTCCAGGCGCGGGATGAGCGGGATCAACAGTTGGAAAATAATCTGCGCCGTGATGTAGGGGTACACGCCCATCGCCATCACGCTAAAGTTCCGCACCGCGCCGCCCGACAGCAGGTTGAGCGTGCCGACCAGCCCGCCCGCCTGGCTGTTGAGCAGGGATTCCAGCGCAGCCTTATTCACCCCGACCACCGGCACATGCGCACCGAACTGGTAGATCACCAGGATCAGGCCGGTAATCAACAATTTGTTGCGCAAATCGGGCAGATGCCACGCATTGCGAAAGGCCTCAAACATACGTTGTTTCCTTATGAACTCATTTCAGCAGCGGCCCAGTATACCGCAAAAAAACAGTGCTGAGTGATGAGTAACCCCAGGTAAGTAACCATGAAAAGGTTGGGCTTCCGTAGGGGCGTGATATATCACGCCCTTACAAAAACACATCTGTACTTACTTCAGTACACAGCACTCAGAACATTCAGCATTACTCACTACTCATGATCTTGGCGATGTCTTCCTTGCGCATCTTGCGGAAGGTCGCCTTCGCGCCGGTGATCCGCAGCGGGATCACCTCGGTGCTGCCACCGGCGGCGGCGATTTTTTCCTGCGCGCTCTTGGTGAAGCGGTGGGCGTGAACCGTCAGCTTCTTGCTGATCGCCTCGCCGTTGCCCAACACCACCACCGGGTCGCTGTTGTTGCGGATCAAACCGACTTCCGCCAGCAGCGCCGGAGTTACGACCGCGCCGTCATCGACCACGCCCGCCAACCGATCCAGGCGCACTTCCTGGTACTCGATGCGGAACTTGTTGTTGAACCCGCGCTTGAACGGCAAACGGCGGACGAGGGGAAGTTGGCCGCCCTCGAAGTACGCGCCCTTCGGCTTGCCGCCCCGCGACCCCTGACCCTTGATACCGCGCCCGGCGTAACCGCCCTGGCCGGCGGCCTGGCCGCGCCCGACCCGCTTGCGCTTGCGGGTTGCGCCCTTATCGGGTTTCAGATCGTGTAATTTCATGACTCGACTTCCTCCACCAAAACCAGATGGCGGACTTTGTTGACCATGCCGCGAATCTGGGGATTGTCCTTTAGGGTCACGCTATGGTTCACCTTGCGCAGGCCGAGCGAACGCACCGTGTCCTTCTGGCTTTGCTCAAAACCAATCGCGCTTTTCACCAGCGTGATTTTCAGCTTCTTCTCTTGAATCTGTTCTTTTTTCTTCGCCATGAGTGTTATTCCTTCCGCTTCCGTTCCCAGAAGGGCAGCATGTCTTCGACATCTTTGCCGCGCATAGCTGCCATTTCCTGAGGTGAACGAAGCTGCTCCAACGCGCTGAGTGTCGCCATTGTGACGTTCAACACATTGTTGCTGCCCTGGCTCTTGCTCAGGATGTCATGGATGCCGACGGCCTCCAGCACCGCGCGCACGCCGCCACCCGCGATAACCCCCGTACCGGGCGAGGCCGGACGCAGCATCACTTTCGCGCCGCCGTATTCCGCCACCACCGGATGCGGGATGGTTGAGCCGGATAACGTCACTTTGGTCATCACCTGGCGGGCATGTTCAGCGCCCTTACGGATGCTGTCCGGCACGCCGCGCGCCTTGCCGATGCCGACGCCGACGCGACCCTTGTTGTCGCCCACAATCACGACCGTGCGGAAGGCGAAGCGGCGGCCACCCTTGATGACTTTCGCCACGCGCTTAATATCGACCACCCGTTCGTCGAGTTCTTCGCGGTCTTCCTCGCGCGGGCGTGAATCACGGTCGCGTCTGGGCTTGTCGTCGCCACCCGCGTGCTGACCGCCAGGTTTGTTCCCGCCGGGTTTATTACCCCCCGGTTTGTTGCCGCCGGCCTTCGCGCCACCCCGGCCCCCGCCGCCTCGACGTTTTTTCTGTTCTGGTTGATCTGCCATTTTTCCTCGACCTTAAAATTCTAAACCGGCTTCACGAGCGCCTTCAGCCAGGGCAGCCACACGGCCATGATAGCGGTATCCCCCCCGGTCGAACACGACCTGGTTGACCCCCGCGCTCTTGGCGCGTTCGCCCAACAGCTTGCCGACAATCTTGGCGGCTTCGACTTTATTTTTGCCCTGCACCACTTTGGCGGCCTCTTTATCCACCGTCGACGCCGACGCCAGCGTATGCCCGGCCACGTCGTCGATCACCTGGGCATAGATGTTGTCCAGGCTGCGGAAGACATTCAGGCGCGGGCGCTGGGCCGTGCCTTCAACTTTGCCGCGCACGCGCCGATGACGGCGTTCGCGTGCGGCGGTTTTTTTCTTTGTGATGGTTGCCATTTTTCTCTCCAGCTTTTAGCCATTAGCTATTAGTTATTCGCTAAAAACGAATGACTAACGACTAACGACTTATTTCGTCTTACCCGCTTTACCAGCCTTGCGGCGGATCGTCTCATCGCTGTAGCGCACGCCCTTGCCCTTATACGGCTCCGGCGGGCGCAGTTCGCGGATGTTGGCCGCCGTCTGGCCGACGACCTGCTTGTCCGCGCCGTCAATGTGGACGACCCGCCCACGATCTTCCAACTCGAAGCTGATGCCCGGCGGCGGCGGGAATACGATCTCGTGCGAGTAACCCAGCTTCAACACCAGGTCTTTTCCGCGCATATCGCTCGTATACCCCACGCCTTCGATAATCAGCGTCCGCCGGAAGCCGGTGGATACGCCCGTGACCATGTTCGCCACCAGCGCCCGCGTCAGCCCGTGCAGCGCCCGGTGGCGCGCCTGGTCGGTGGGACGCTCGACGACCAGCACGCCGTCTTCCTGCTTCAAGGTCATCTCCGGGTGGATGCTCACCTTCAGCTCACCCTTCGGCCCTTTTACCGTCACATCCTGCTTATCAATCGAGGCGTTGACCTTCGCTGGCAGGGGAATCGGTTTCTTACCAATACGCGACATTTCGGTTTCTCCCGGCTACCAGACGTAGCATAACACTTCGCCGCCGACGCCCTGACGCCGCGCTTGCTGCGCCGTCATAACGCCTTTCGGCGTGGTCACGATGGCGATGCCGATGCCGCTCATCACGCGGGGCAGGTCGCGCTTCTGGCGGTAAACCCGCCGTCCAGGCTTGCTGATCCGCTCCAGGTGCGTGATGACCGGCTTGCGTTCGCGCCGTGACCCATAATATTTCAGGGTGATGTGGATGATCGGGCCGGGTGTTTCGTCCCCCACCGTAAAATCCTCGATAAACCCCTCATCCTTCAGGATGCGGGCAATTTCGATCTTCAATTTGGAATGCGGCACGTCCACCGAGGCTTTACCAGCCATCAGCGAATTCCGAATCCGTGTAAGCATATCGCCAACTGGATCGCTAATCATGCGTCCCCCCTACCAACTGGATTTCACAACGCCAGGGATTTTGCCCTGCAGCGCCATCTCACGAAAATGGATGCGGCACAGCCCGAAGCGGCCCATATAGCCGCGCGGACGACCACACGTCTTGCCGGAGTTGGGGTCTACGAACTGGCAGCGGCTGCGGACACGCACTTTAAATTTGCGCCGTGTTTCACGGGCGACCATTGATCTTTTTGCCATCTCGTTTCCTTCATTCTCTCATCTATCCCGGACAAGGAGCTTAAGCGCCTTGTTTTCACTGACAGGTCTTAATTCTTTTGGAAAGGCATCCCCATCATAGCCAGCAAACGGCGGCCTTCCTCATCCGTTTTGGCTGTGGTGACAATGGTGATTTCCATGCCACGCACCTTGTCGATCTTGTCGTACTGGATTTCGGCGAACATCAATTGCTCGCGCAGGCCGATGGTGAAATTCCCACGCCCGTCCAGGTTGGGCGGCACGCCCCGGAAGTCGCGCACGCGCGGCAGGGCGATATTGATCAGACGATCCAGCAGCGCCCACATCCGTTCGCCCCGCAGCGTGACCTTGACGCCGATGGCGCGGCCTTCGCGCAGCTTGAACGTGGCGATACTTTTCTTCGACTTGGTGATGATCGGCTGCTGCCCGGTGATGATCCGCAGGTCTTCCACCGCGCCGTCCAGCAGTTTCGGGTTTTCGTTCGCCTCGCCTAGGCCGATGTTGACCACGATCTTCTGGACGCGCGGCACTTCCATCATATTCGTGTATTGGAACTCGTCCATCAACGCCGGGACGATCTCATCCCGGTAGCGGGCCTGTAAAATAGGTGTTGTTGTTGCCATCATTCACTTGCCCTTAATCAATATTCGCGTCACATTGTTTGCAGAAGCGCACTTTGTGACCGTCATCGGTGAAGCGGTAGCCCACGCGCGTGCGTTTGTCGCACTTTGGGCAGACCACCATCACATTGGAAAGGTGGAGCGGCGCATTAAATTCCACGATCTGCGCCGGGATTTGGCGGTTGCCGATTTGTTTGGCCTTCTCGTGCTTCTTCGCCGCGTTCACGCCTTCGACCACCACCCGGTTAACTTTGACCAGGATCGTCACGACTTCGCCGCGTTCCCCCAGGTCTTTGCCGGCGATCACTTCAACCGTGTCGCCTTTCTTCACTCTTCGCATTCGACTTGCACTCCATTCACCTAGATTAGGGGCGGGATGCCCCTGTTACCTCTAGCGGACGAACATCGTATCGTCCGTCAAATCACACCTCTCTCTTACTCCCCCTCTCCATGCAATGGGGACGCGAATGCGGTCGGGGGGAGGGGATAGCTTTTACAGCGTCTCCGGCGCGAGCGACACAATCTTCAAGAAACCCTTGTCACGCAGTTCGCGCGCCACCGGCCCGAAGACGCGCGTGCCGCGCGGGTTGGTCAAGTCTTCCGCCAGGATCACGGCGGCGTTGTCGTCAAACTTGATGGTCGATCCGTCGCTGCGGCGGTATTCTTTCGCCGTCCGCACGATGACCGCCTTGACCACTTCGCTTTTCTTCACGCCGCCATCGCTGGACGCCGCTTTCACGGTTGCCACCACAATGTCGCCGACGCCGCCATACTTGCGTACCGAGCCGCCCAATACGCGGATCACCAGGAGTTCGCGCGCGCCGCTGTTATCGGCCACGACCAGCCGGGATTCAGTCTGGATCATGATGCCGTCTCCTCATCGTCGGGCGCTGCTTCTTCATCGACGACCGCTTTCGGTCGCCCTCGTCCGCGCCGAGCAACGCCGGGCGCTGCTTCTTCATCAACGACCGCTTCCGGCGTCTCTGCTTCAGCGGCTTCGGCTGATGCTTCCTCAGCGACTATGGCTTCTGGCGTCTCTGCTTCGGCGGCGACCGCTTCTGCGCTCACATCCATCGCGCCGACAATCGGCTCTAGCACGCGCCCACCTGCGCCTTCCAGCACCTTCTCTACCACCCAGCGTTTGTGCTTGCTCAGTGGTTTGCTCTCCACCACCTGCACCAGCGAACCGAGTTCGACTTCGTTGGTTTCGTCGTGCGCCATCACCTTCTTGGTGAAGGTAATAACTTTCTTGTACACACGGTGCGTCTTGCGCCGTTCAATCGCCACGACGACGGTTTTGTCCATCTTGTCGCTCACGACGCGGCCAATCAGCCGCTTACGATCATTAGGCATTGCTGCCCTCCTTACCGGCCACCTGCGCGGCTAACTGGCGCTCCCGCAAGACCGTCTTCAAACGCGCAATTGTCCGCTGCGCCCGGCGCGGGGACTGGGTGTCCTCAAGCTGGCCGGAGGCATTCTGGAAGCGCAGGTTGAACAGGGCTTCCTTCTGGTCTTCCAGGGCGTTGAGGATTTCCTCATCGTTCAGTTCACGAATCTCGCTGATGTTCATTCGAAACTGATCTCCTGGCCCGAAATCGGATCATAACGCTTGATGAACTTGGTCTTGATCGGCAGCTTGTAGGCCGCCAAACGCAGGGCTTCCCGCGCGTCGGCTTCCGTTACACCGCCCATCTCGAACAGCACACGCCCCGGCTTAATCACGGCGACATAATATTCCACCGCGCCTTTACCATTACCCATACGGGTTTCGGCGGCTTTCTGGGTATACGGCTTGTCCGGGAAAATCCGAATCCACACCTTACCCCGCCGTTTGGTGAAGCGCACCATCGTCCGCCGCGCCGCTTCGATCTGCCGCGCCGTCAGCCAGATCGGCTCCAACGCCTGCAAACCATACTCGCCGAACTGGACGACGTTGCCCCGCGAGGCCTTCCCTTTCAGGTTGCCCCGCATCTGCTTGCGGTACTTCATACGTTTTGGCATTAACATGATGACTGTTCCCTTGCTCACCCCTCGGTATCGGTTCGCCCCTACGATAATTCCGACCTAAGGAGTCACATACACATCTTTCTTCGGCTCCGGCTTCTCTTCGCGGCTCAACGCCTCGCCGTTGTAAATCCACACCTTCACGCCAATGCGCCCGAAGGTCGTCAGGGCTTCCGCCGTGCCGTAGTCGATCTGCGCCCGGAGTGTCGCGCGCGGCACGCGGCCTTCGCTGCTCCACTCGCGCCGGGCCATATCGCCACCCGCCAGTCGTCCGGCCACTTCAATTTTGATGCCCTGCGCGCCCTGGCGCATGGCCTGGCTGATCGCCCGCTTCATCGCCCGGCTGTGGCCGATCCGCCGCTGGAGCTGGTCAACAATATTCTCGGCCACCAGCGTCGCGTCCAAATCCGGCTTGTCGATCTCGGTGACTTCCACCTTGACCTTCTTGCCCGTCAGCTTCTCCAGCCCGGTGCGCATATCCTTCACCGCGTCACCCTTGCGCCCGATCAGGATGCCAGGGCGGGCGGTGTGGATGTTCACCAACAACTGCTGCGGGAAACGCTCGATCTCAATGCGCGAAACCCCGGCGCGCGCGGCTTCCCGCTTCACGAAGCGGCGGATGGCAAAGTCTTCCAAGAGTAGTTCGCGGTATTTCGCATCCTCGGCGTACCAGCGGGCGTCCCAATCGCGGTTGATCCCCAGCCGGAAACCAATCGGGTGTACTTTACGACCCATCTTTTATTCCCCTCGCTCTTTCAGGACAATCATCAAATGCGACGTGCGTTTCACACGCGGTTTGTACCGCCCGCGCGCCCCCGCCTTCATGCGCTTGAGCCGGGGGCCGTCACCGGCAGTAATGCTGGCGACATACAGGTTATCCGGGTTCAAGTCATAATTATTTTCTGCGTTGGCAATCGCCGATTTCAGCGTCTTGCCCACGAACTCCGCGCCCTTTTGCGGCATGAATTGCAGCACCGTCACCGCCTGCCGCGCGTCCATGCCGCGCACCTTGTCGATGACCAGGCGCAGCTTTTGCGGCGAAATCGACAGATAAGAGGTCTGTGCCTTGACTTCCATTGCGGCCTTCCCTTACTTCCTTTTCTTCTCGACCAGGTGGCCGCGATACGTGCGAGTCGGCGCGAATTCACCCAGCTTGTGGCCGACCATGTTCTCGGTCACGTAGATCGGCACATGGCGGCGGCCATCATGCACCGCAATGGTATGCCCGACCATCTGCGGGAAGATCGTGCTGGCCCGGCTCCAGGTGCGCACCACAACTTTTTTGTTATCCTGGTTCAGCTTCTCAACTTTTTTGAGCAGCTTGGGGCTGATAAACGGCCCCTTCTTTAATGAACGCGACATGTCTTTCCTCAGCTTTCGGCTATCAGCGTTCAGCTATCAGTGTTCCGGCTTCCTCTAGGGACACGATATATTGTGTCCCTACCAAAGCTGATCGCTGACTGCTGATGGCTTCTTTAACGTCTCTTCCCACGACGGCGGACGATAAACTTGTCGGTGCGGTGGTTGGTGCGGGTGCGTTTGCCCAGCGCCGGTTTACCCCAGGGCGTCTTTGGCCCAGGCATACCGATCCCCGAACGACCTTCACCACCACCGTGCGGGTGGCTGGCCGGATCCATCGCGCTGCCGCGCACCGTCGGGCGGATGCCCATCCAGCGTTTGCGGCCTGCTTTACCCAGCTTAATGTTGCTGTGGTCGGTGTTGCCCACCTGGCCGATGGTCGCCATGCAGCGGTCGTTAATCAACCGCATTTCACCGCTCGGCATCCGCACCTGGGCGTAGCGGCCTTCCTTCGCCAGCAACTGCGCCGACGACCCCGCCGAGCGCACCAACTGCCCGCCTTTGCCCGGCAGCAGTTCGATGTTATGGATCAGCGTACCGACCGGGATGTCGCGGATTTCCAGCGCGTCGCCGATGCGCAACTGCGCGTTCGCGCCGCTGCCTACGCGGTCGCCCACCTT